>Ga0207755_100029_pt1 | contig 165484 bp, 148 predicted proteins | sample A23P2SouthBayCA_FD_187734 | JGI IMG/M metagenome (GOLD analysis project Ga0207755, IMG submission 187734) | Aerobic enrichment media microbial communities from Bioluminiscent Bay, La Parguera, Puerto Rico - A23 P2 (SPAdes) | ecosystem: Environmental > Aquatic > Marine > Unclassified ...
CGAGCGGCATGCCGATGCTCGGTCTCGGAACGTGGCAGAACGACGACGCGGAACAGTGCGCCGAGAGCGTCCGGACGGCCCTGGAGGCCGGCTACCGACATATCGACACCGCACAGGCCTACGACAACGAAAGCGCCGTCGGTGACGGTATCGCTGCGGCTGACGTGGACCGCGACGACATCTTCCTGGCGACGAAGGTCTGGATCTCGAACCTCTCGCACGACGACGTGATCGAGACGACCGAGGAGAGCCTCGACAAACTCGGCGTCGATTCGGTCGACCTGCTGTACGTCCACTGGGCGGCGGGCGAGTACGAACCGGAAGAGACGCTCCCGGCGTTCGACGAACTCGTCGACCGCGGCCTGATCGACCACGTCGGCGTCTCGAACTTCGAACCCCACCACGTCGAGACGGCGATGGAAGTGCTGGATGCACCGGTGTTCGCGAACCAGGTCGAGACCCATCCGTTCCTCCAGCAGTCGGAACTGCGCGAGCACGCGGCGGAACAGGACTACGAACTGGTCGCGTACTCCCCGCTGGCACGCGGTGAAGTGTTCGGTCACGATGTTATCGAATCCATCGCTGACGACCACGGCGCGAGCGAGGCGCAGGTCAGCCTCGCATGGCTCCGTGAAAAGGGCGTGACGGCCATTCCGAAGGCCACGAGCGAAGCTCACATCACGGACAACCTGGCGAGCCTCGACCTGTCGCTGACGGACGCCGAAATCGACCGTATCGACAGCATTGACACGGTCGACCGACGCGTTGATCCGGACTGGTCGCCGGCCGCCTGGGACTGAGCCGCTTCGGGCTTTCCCAGTCGTTTTTGCCGATACGACTGTCGGTCCGTGACACCACGTCTCCCACAGCCCTCTTCACATTTCGAGCCGTTGAACAGGTAATGAGATATTTTCGCTCTGACGGGTGGTCCAACTGACCTGGCCGATGCTGCGGTCCACGTTTACTGATCGTCCCTCAATCCCGGCCCGCTACCGCGACACTGCGCTGTTCGTCCTGCTTGCCGTATTGTTCGGCGGCTCGTTCGTCGCCATCAAGACCGGGCTCCGTGAGCTTCCGCCAGTGCTGTTTGCCGGCCTCCGGTTCGACCTGGCAGCGGTGACGCTGCTTGGCTACATCGCTCTCACCCGGCCCCGCTCGACGTGGCTGCCGCGGACTCGCGGAGACTTCGTGGGCATCGGAATGGCGGCGCTGTTCCTGATCGCACTCAACAACGGGCTGTTGTTCCTCGGGCAGGGCGCGACGACGCCCGCAGCGGCGTCCGTGATGTACGGCCTGAACCCGATACTCGCCCCAGTGTTCGCCTGGTGGCTGCTGGGCGACCGGCTCTCCTGGCTCGGTGCGCTCGGCATCGGTATCGCGCTGAGCGGCGTGGTCCTCATCGTGCAGCCGTCGCCATCGACGTTCACCGACGCGAGCGCTGTCGGGCAGCTTCTGGTCCTCGGCGCGGCAGCGGCCGTTGCACTCGGCAGCGTGCTCCTCCAGCGTGTCGGCCCGCAGATGGACAGTACCCCCCTGACTGCGTGGGCGATGGCCGTCGGCGCGGTGTTGCTCCACCTTGCGAGCCTGCTGGTCGGGGAGCCACCGACAGCCGTGATCGGCATCGGCCCAGAAACGATTGCGAGCATCCTGGCTGTGGGCATCCCGTCGACAGCGGTCGCGTACGCCATCTACTTCGGCCTCATCAAGCGTATCGGCCCGGTCCGTGCAAACTTAGTCGCGTACGTCGTTCCGATTTTCGCGGCACTCATGGGCTGGATACTGCTCGGTTCGTCGGTGTCACTGTGGACGTTCGTCGGCTTCCTGGTCGTCGTTGCGGGTTTCGCTCTCATCGAGCGTGCGACGATTCGCATGGAACTTCGCCGGCTCTACCGCCGCTTTGACAAGACAGAGGCATCTCAGCAGACGCCGCCGTGTGACGACTGAATCAGCGGTTACAGAGAGGCTCGTCCGCCGGCTCTGACGAAACAGGCCCGGCCAATCATGTGTCGGCAGCCCCAAGGTACGATATGGATCCTTCCGACGTGGAGACAGTGTTCGTCGCCGGTGCCAGCGGCGGGACCGGTCGGGCAGCCCTCCGACTGCTCAGCTCGCGCGTGCCGACGGTCCGGGCACTGACCAGCACACCGTCGAAAACAGACGACCTGCAGGCGGCCGGCGCTGACGAGGTTGTCGTCGACGACTTGCTGAACCCGACTGCGCTGACCGATGCGCTGTCGGACGTTGACGCCGTCCTGAGCGCTGTCGGCTCGAACATCACGGACGTCTGGTCTCGAGACGAGTACGTCGACGGCGCGGGGACGATCAACCTCCTCGATGCGGCCGTTGAGGCCGGCGTCGAGGCCTTTGTCATGGAATCCGCTATCGGCGTCGGTGACGAGCCGGCCAGTCCGCTCGCGGCGGCCTTTGACGTCGTCATCCAGCCGATACAACGCGCCAAAGCAGAAGCCGAGGCCGCGATCCGTGAGGCCCCGGTTCGGCACACGGTCCTCCGACCGGGCGTCCTCACGAACGGACCGCGAACTGACACCGTCTCCGTCGCTGAACCCGGAGCGAAGCTCTGGGGCAGCGTCTCGCGGGCCGACGTGGCCCGACTGATGATTGCTGCGCCCGTTACGCCGGCGGCCGCCGACCGCACGCTGGAAGTCGTTGCGAAGCCGTCGTTCCCGAAGCGCTCGGAAAATATCGATTGGCAACTCCCCGGGAGTGGGGCGTCGGAGACCATCGCAGTCGAAACCCCGGACGACGGCGCGTAGTGGGCAACCCATCCGTGTGCAAATACGCCTCCAGCGAGAAGGGTGGTTGATGACTGCTGTGGACCACGCGAACGCCGGCTATCGGCGGCTGTTCGAGCAGGATGACCTCTCGTTCGGTCTCGGATTTCCGCTCACGGGAGAAAAAGAGTCGACGCCGGATATCGACGCGGAACTCCGGCTTGCAAGCCACGCCGAAGCAGTCGGCTTCGACGGCCTCTGGGCGCGAGACGTGCCGACGTACTGGCCGCGGTTCGGGGACGCCGGCGGGGCCTTCGATCCGTGGTCGCTGCTGTCCCACGTCGCCGCCCGCACCGAGTCGGTGGCGCTCGGCACCGCGAGCATCGTTCTCCCGTTGCGCCATCCCATCCACGTGGCGAAGTCGGCCGCGACTGTCGACCGACTCTCGGACGGCCGACTCGTGCTGGGCGTCGCGTCGGGCGACCGCGACCCGGAATATCCGGCGTTCGGCGTCGACCCCGAGAACCGTGGCCAACTCGTCCGCGAAAGCGTCGACGCGCTCCGCGCGCTCTGGCGCGAGGAATATCCGGCTCTCGACGGCTCCTGGGGCCGCCTCGACGGCGAACTCGATGTCCTCCCGAAACCGACGACGGACACGCTCCCGCTGTTTCCGACCGGGAACGCCAGACAGTCGACAGAGTGGATCGCGGAGAACGGCGACGGATGGATATTCTACCACCTCCCCGAGTCGACGCTGGAGTCGTACCTCGACACGTGGCGGAGCCACGCGTCAGAGAAGCCGTTCACGATTGCCGTTCAGGTCGAGTTCGCTGCTGATCCGACGGCAGAGCCCGAACCGCTCCACCTGGGCTATCGGGCCGGTGTCGAGTGGTTCCGAGAGTACTTCCGACGACTCGACGATGACGGCCTTGACCACGTTATCGTCGGGCTTCGAGCGGCAGAGCCAGAAGCGGCGATGACGACCTTCGCTAACGAAATCATCGACGAGCTGTGACGGTCGGTGGGAAGATGTTCGCAGACACGGCTTTCGGCGAGACTGCCGTAGCCGGTACCAATGACCGACCGGCAGGCGGAACTCCGCACGTTGGCTGCGGAGCTCACGGACTATGCGGCGATTACCGACGCGTTTCTGGCCAAGAGCTTCACGGACCAGTTGCTTATCATCGATGTTCGCGACGGCGAACCGCTTCCTACCGATGTTGTCGACCAGCTAGCTGACCGCGAACTGCTCCCGGTTGACAGCGTGTACGGCGAAGACGACGCGAACCAGTCCGCTATCGGCGACGTGGGCAACGCGACGCGCCATCATTTCGTCGACGTGGAAACCCGCGGGTCACATCGCTCCTACGTCGTCGAGTGACTTCGCTTGCGGCCGAGGTGGATGCCGAGGCCGAGCATCACACCGATTGGCGTGAGTAACAGAAGCACCGACATCTTTCAGTCCCGGACACCTGGGACCGGAGCCGCTTCCCGATTGCGACGCTGGCGAACGCTGGGACAGCGGCTGCGGAGACGGCTACGATGAGGAGGAGCGCGACGGATACCCCCGGCGAGAATGCGAATGCCAGATAGCTTCGTCTCAGGAAACATGATGAAACCATCACGCAGGAGTCGCCTTGCTGCCGTTTCGAACCGCCAGTTGTGGCAGGGCTGTCGGGTACCGGTGGCGTTATCAGAGCTGGTAGAATATCCACCCACCCAGTGACTGAGACCCCGGTCTGGCGTCGTGAGTCGACGGCGTACCTGTTCGGCGCGTGGCTGTTGACAGCGGCCGTCCACGTCTATGTCATCGTCCCGGCGAGCGTCCTGCCGACGGTCGCCGATGGGCTCGGGGTCCCACAGACCACGGCTGTCTGGCTCGTCAGCGCCGTCTTCGTCTCGTGGGCGCTCACGAACGTCGGTGTCGGCGTCGTCATCGACAGCATCGGAGACGTCCGCGTCGTCGCCGCTGGCGGCGCGGTGGCGGTCGGGATAGCCCTGGCCGGGTGGCTGGCCGCCGCTGACGGCCTGTTCTGGCTGCTAATCGGGACGCGGGTCGTCGCTGGCGTCGCCATCGGCGCGATATGGATCGCTGGCACGACGCTCGTGGGCCGGCTGTACACTGTCGAACACCGGGCGACGGCACTGGGTGTGTTCACCACGAGCGCGCCGGCCGGCTTCGCCGCCGGCCAGGTCCTCGGCCCGCGCGTCACCGCCACAGCGGGGTGGCCTGCCATCTTCGCCGCTGGCGGTCTCCTCAGCGCCGCTGGACTCGCCACCTTCGGGGCTGCTCACCTCAGTATCGGCGGCACGACGGGAAGCCGGGACGACGGTGACGAGCCCGACACGGACGACGTGACCACGGACCAGACGACACAGCAACGCTTCGCCACCGTCCTCCGGAACCGAACGGTCCTGTTGGGCGCTGTCGTCGCCTTCGCGGCGTATTCGCTCTACCTGTTTCTCAACAGTTGGCTCCCGTCGTACCTGACGTCGGCGTTTGCGCTCTCGGCTGACGCAAGCGGGCTACTGGCAGCGGTGTTCCCCGCAATGGGTGTCATCTCTCGGGCCGGCGGCGGCGTCATCTCGGACCGCCTGTTCGGTCACCGCCGGCTCCCCGTCCTCAGGTGGTCCTTCGTCGTCGCGACGCCGGTGATGGTCCTACTCGCAGTGAGTACGTCTATCCCGGCGCTGGTCGGCCTGCTGGTCGTCGGTGGACTGGTCATACAGCTCACGTTCGGCGTCGTCTACAGCTACGTACAGGAAGCGGTTGCGCCGGGGAACCAGGGGACCGCGCTCTCGATTCTCGGCAGTGCCGGCATCTCTGGCGCGTTCAGCGCCCCGGTCATTGCGGGCCTCCTCATCGACCTGACTGGGGCCTACAGCGCGGCGTTTGCCTACGCCATCGCGATGGCTGTGCTCGGTGTCGGGCTCGTCTTCCTCGTTGCCGAGCAGTGAAAGCGCCGACAGTGCGGCGATCCGTCCCGTTGCTACACAGTCGGTTCACGCTTTTGTGTGATCAGGGCGACCGTCCGGTATGCAGCCGGAGTCATTCTTCCACGTCGCGATTAAGACCGACGACCTCGACGCCAGCGAGTCGTTCTACCGCACACACTTCGATGCCGCGGTCGTCGAACGCGGAAGCGCTGCCGACGGCGAGGGTGCGACCGCTGTGAACCACGTCACGCTGGACGTCGCCGACAAACTGGTGTATCTGTTCGACCGGGCTCCGTACGAAGCCGCCGGACAGGTCGAATCGGTCCCGACCGGCTTCCTGCACTACGGTTTCGTCGTGCCGGACGTCGATGCTGCCCACGAGGAACTCACAGGCGACAGTGTCGAGTTCGTCATGGCCCCGACGACCTTTGGTGACCTTCGGATAGCGTTCCTCACTGACCCCGACGGCGTCCGTGTCGAACTCATCGAACACCTGTAGTCGTCGCCTCGCGCGAAACAGTGCGAAGCCGACCGACGACTCCGATGCTGGGCCACGGTCGTCGGGACGGCTGATTCCTTAGCTCCGGTCGATGACTACGGGTCGAACTCGTTCTGCTTGAGCCCTTTCCGGACCGGGTCGTGTTCAGCGTCGGTGGGCGGCGGCGCCGTCACCAGTAACGCCTCCAGCCGACCATCCTCGTCCGATTTGACACCGCGGTCGGTGTCGGCCTCGACGACCACCACGTCGCCCGGTTCGACAGCCCGCTCCGTGTCCCCGTCACGGACGACGCCGGTCCCGGACTGGACGTGTATCGCTACGTCGCTCGCGGGCGCATGTACCGGAATAAACTGTCCGGGTTCGAAGTAGCCACAGACGACTTTCATCCGGTCGCTGCGGAACACTTCGACAGCCGAGAACTGGTCGTCGTCGTATTCTCGGACAGCGTCGAAATCAGTCGCTGTCATCGTGCGTCCTCCCCGTCACTGCACTCTCGAAGAACCGCCGGGCGGAAGTCGCGTCGCATCGAGAAATTCTGAGCCGGCTGCTGGCGATTAAGTACACTCGCTCGCTGTCGGTTTCGTGGGTTCATCGCAAGGAGTTCCGACCGCACCACGGAAAGTCTCGGTCCCGAACCGCTTCGACCGCAGTCGCTACCGTCCGCACCCGGGATGTGTATAACCGTCTCCGAACATCTTCCCGATAAGAACCACGGGTAGTGCCTATAAAGACCCTCCAAATGGTGTCTGTAGGCGCATTGGCGACGACAGTACTGATGGCGGTACTGCTCGTCGGTATCGCGGGGATACTCGCACGGATCGAAGACTGGCGATCGTACACGATTGCGATAGGTGGCGGCCACGGGACTCACGAACCCACTCACGCGGAGAAACCGAGCGGGGTTCTCCGGTGGCTGACGACGGTCGACCACAAGGACATCGGGATTCTCTACGGCGTGTTCGCCGTCGTCGCGTTCGCGTGGGGCGGTATCGCCGTGGTTCTGATGCGGTTCGAACTGATGTACCCCGCTGAGGACTTCCTCAGCGCCAGTGCCTACAACGGGCTCCTGACGACCCACGGCATCACGATGCTGTTCCTCTTTGGCACGCCCATCCTGGCGGCGTTCTCGAACTACCTGATTCCGCTGCTCATCGGGGCTGAGGACATGGCGTTTCCGCGAATCAACGCCATCGCGTTCTGGCTGCTGCCGCCGGCCGCCCTGCTCATCTGGGGCGGCGTCCTCGGCGGGCCGTTCCTCGAAAACATCGAACCGGCACAGACCGCCTGGACGATGTACACGCCGCTGTCGATCGAACAGCAGAACCCCAGCGTGGACCTGATGCTGCTCGGCCTCCACCTCTCGGGCGTCGCGGCGACGATGGGGGCGATCAACTTCATCGCGACTATCTTCACCGAGCGAAGCGAGGACGTGACCTGGGCCACCCTCGATATCTTCTCTTGGACTGTCCTGGTGCAGTCCGCACAGATCCTGTTTGCCTTCCCCCTGCTGGGCAGCGCGCTTGTCATGCTCCTGCTCGACCGCAATCTCGGGACGACGTTCTTCACGCTCGACGGCGGCGGCCCGCTGCTGTGGCAGCACCTGTTCTGGTTCTTCGGCCACCCCGAGGTGTACATCCTCGTCCTGCCGCCGATGGGACTCGTGAGCTACATCCTGCCCAAGTTCTGTGGGCGGAAGCTGTTCGGCTTCAAGTTCGTCGTCTACTCGACGCTGGCGCTCGGAGTCCTCTCCTTTGGCGTCTGGGCGCATCACATGTTCGCGACCGGGATGGACCCCCGACTGCGGGCCTCGTTCATGGCGGTCTCTATCGCTATCGCCATCCCCAGCGCAGTGAAGACGTTCAACTGGATGGCGACCATGTGGAACGGCGCGTTGCGGACGACCGCGCCGTTCCTCTTCTGTGTCGGGTTCGTCGGGAACTTCATCATCGGCGGCGTCACCGGCGTGTTCGAGGCCGCCATCCCCGTCGACCTCATCCTCCACGACACCTACCACGTCGTCGCTCACTTCCACTACGTCATCATGGGCGGGATCGCCTTCGCTGTCTTTGCGGGCATCTACTACTGGTTCCCGCTCTACACAGGTCGGTGGTACCAGCGCTCGCTGGCGAAGTGGCACTTCTGGCTGACGCTTGTCGGGACCAACGTCACCTTCATCCCGATGGTCCTGCTCGGCTACGCCGGAATGCCCCGCCGGTACGCCACGTACGCTCTGACCGCTGGCCCGGTGGACCTGTTTACGCTCCTGCACCAGCTGGCGACGCTGGGCGTCGTCCTGCTGGTCACCGGCCAGCTCATCTTTGTCTGGAACCTCGTGACCTCGTGGTTGGAGGGACCACTGGTCACGGACGGCGACCCCTGGGACCTGGCGGCAACGGACCAGTTCCCGCGGGAGTTCGCGTGGTTCGAGCGCGAGCGGCTCCCGGTACTCGCCGACGGCGGTGACGAACCGACTGGGGACTGATACCCGATTCAGTCCGGCCTCCAGTCCGCAGTCGTCTTCCTTCGTGGTTCTACGGGCTCTGACTGCTCTCCTACTCCGAGATATCTGGATACGACTGTCGGCCGCCATGTGACTTCCTGGCGACCAGTTGGGCGGTGGCGGCGGTCGTCCCGTCCGTCGTCGTGGTGCGCTCGTCGTAGTGTAACACGGTCAGCCCGAGCCCGGCCCTGAGAAGTTCGTTCGAGGCGAACCGGTACCGGTCCCCGGAGGGGCCGCTGTCTACGTTGTTGGTCGTCCGGAGATGGTGCTGGACGAACAGACAGCCGCCGTCGGCCAGCGCCTCGATGATGTCGGGGAGGCGGTCGACGGGGCGATAGAAGCTAATCGTAATGATGTCGTACGTCGACGCCGGGTATCCGAACGAGTCGAGGTCCGCCTGTATCCACTCGATGTCGTCGTCGACGCCATCCGCGCGTGCGTTCTCGCGGGCAATGTGAAGCCCCGCCCGCGATTGGTCGACCGCGTCGACGCGGTACCCGGCCGCTGCGACCGGGAGCGCGTTCCGTCCCGTCCCGGTTGCGACGTCAAGCGCCCGACCCTGTGGGAAAGTCGGCAGGTATCGCTCCAACACCGGATGTGGGTCCGGGCGCTGTGGGTACGTACCCGTTCGGTATCGCTCGTCCCAGGTCGTCATGGCTCTGATAACCGCCCGCCGAGACATGAAGCCTGCGGGCAGTAACACAGCTTTTGCGTTGTACTCTGTTCCGGACGCGCCGATCTCAACTGATTTACCGGTGTACTTGCGAACTACCCACAAGCTACCAGCTATGGATAGCCGAAACGGTGTGACCAGACGGCGGCTGCTCATCGGTCTCGGAAGCGGCCTCGGTCTGCTCTGCGGTGGTGGTGCCTACGTGTACTGGTCGCTGCAGGGCGATTCCGGCGGGTACACTGCCCCGGAGTCACACCCCGTCGTGACCACGCGGGGGCTCCTCGACACAGCGGAGGGCCCGGCCTTCGAGACCGAAGGTACGTGGTCGTTCGACGACGCGCCAGCAGTGTTCCTGTTTGTCCACGGGTTCAGCACCGACGCCGAGACGGCGCGTGACAACGCCTATACGGCTCAGGTAGCGCTCGACGGGACATGGTCCGCACCGGTTATCGCGTACAGTTGGGATTCTGACGTCGAGTGGGAGCAGGCGAAGGACAACGCTGAAGCGAACAGTACCCACCTCGCAAAGTGGCTGGTCGAGTGGGCCGAAACTGACGGCCGGCCGGTCCATTTGCTCGCTCATTCGCTGGGCGCGCGGGTGACCGGCGAAACACTTCGGGTGCTCGCCGAGCGAGGGGCGACAGACGCGCTCGCCTCGGTGTCACTGCTCGGCGGTGCCATCCCCTACGATAGCGTGGTGCAAGGTGGCCGATACGGCGACGCTATCGGGACTGTTGACGCTCCGGTGTCGAATTTCTACAGCCACAACGACAAGGTCCTCTCGTGGGTTTACCGCGCGGCGGACCGGACCCACGCCGTGGGCCACGCTGGAACCCGTGACGCGGGGCCGCTTCCCGACGGCTACCGGGACGTGAATGTCACTGATCTCGTTGCCGATCACTACTCGTATTTCGAACCGGGCGAGGGGTGTCTGCCGCGTGTCGTTGCCGAAATCGAGTGATATAACGCTCGCCAGCGTGCATTCACTGTGGAACATCCCTGAACGATGCCCTACACCGCTGGGAGACTGCCATGACACACTAGCTAAAACGCAACTTGAAACTCTCTTGTCTCCGGCTGCCGATTTGCCAGCCGGTATCGGTGAAGCGGTAAGTGGGCTGGAGACATACGTTTGCTCTCGTACGGCTATATAGCCCTCATATAAAACGCCTATACCAGATTCACCGACGTACCATCAACGGCTTCATATCGATGGTTTCACCACCGACGTTTCATTCGGATCTCGGCGCATCACACCAGCGAATCCACGGCGATGACTGGGAGGATATCTATGTCGTTGGCGATGTCCACGGCTGCCGCCCGACGCTCGAACGGCTCCTGAATCGGCTGGACCCCACCGCGGACGAACTCGTCGTCTTCGTCGGTGATCTCGTCCGCAAAGGACCCGAAAGCGCCGGTGTCGTCGATATCGTTCGACAGAATCCGAACTTCACCGCTGTCCGAGGCAACAACGAACAGAAACTCATCGACGGCCGCAAATCCCTTCCATCACTGACCGACGACGACCTGTCGTGGATCGCGTCGCTCCCGGTGGCGATATCATGGGACGATTCGCTGGTCGTCCACGGGGGCGTCGACCACCGCAAGCCGATCGCGGAACACGAACTGACTGAACTGCTGAATATGCGCTCGCTCGTTCCGCACGGGAGCTACGACCGCCCGTACTGGTTCGAGACGCGCCGCGACGACCCACGCATTTTCTTCGGGCACACGGTGCTTTCCGAGCCGTTTGAGACGCCTACTGCGGTTGGTTTGGACACCGGATGTGTGTACGGCGGGCAGTTGACGGCCTACCAGTGCTCCACGGAGGAGTTCATCACGGTAGACTCTGAAACGACCCACGAAGACCGGTCGTCCGATAGCATCGTCAACCCGGAACGCGCTCCGCCGACATCAACGTAATCCGATGGACCGCGATCCGGAACCTGACATCTCCGCATACGAGCCGGAGGATGTCGACCTGAGCGACCCGTCGCTGTATCTCAACCGTGAACTGAGTGCGCTCGCCTTCCAGCGGCGCGTGCTCCACGAGGCACTGGACGAACGAAACCCGCTGCTGGAACGGGTTCGGTTCCTCGCTATCGTCACCCGCAATCTCGACGAGTTCACGATGAAACGCATCGGCGGCCTCAAACAGCAGATCGAGGCCGACGTGACCGAGACGGCCCCCGACGGTCGAACGCCAGAGGAGCAGCTGGAAGCGGTCCACGAGACTCTGCGGCCGATGTTAGCGACGCAGGCCCGTTGCTACCGCGACGCGATTCGGCCTGCGCTTGCTGCGGAGGGTATCGAGATTCTCGACTACGACGATGCTTCCGCCGCGGAGCAGTCTGAGCTACGAACCTATTTTGAGGAATCCGTGTTACCGACGCTGACGCCGCTTTCGTTCGACCCGGCGCATCCCTTCCCGTTCATTTCCAATCGATCGCTCTCGCTCGCTGTCCTTACCCGGCATCCGAACGCCGAGGATCCAACGTTCACCCGCATCAAGATTCCGCCGAACAGGCCCCGTCTGGTCCAGTTCGGGAACGAAACGCGGTACGTACTGCTCGAAGAAGTAATCCGTGCGAACCTTGATCTGCTGCTGCCGAACGTCGAAATCGTCGACACAGCCCTCTTTCGATTGACTCGCAACGCGGAGGTCCGACGGAATCAGGAGGTTGCCGAGGACCTCATCGACATGGTCGAAGACGTGCTCGAACAGCGGCGCTTCGCGTCGGTCGTCAGAATGGAACTCTCTCCCGATGCAGACCCCCGTATTAGATCGGCACTCGCGACACAGCTCGGTCTCGACGAGCGGGAAATATACGACCTCGCGGGACCACTGGACTACCGAAATCTCGCGGAGCTGACAGATCTTGACCGGCCCGATCTCTCGCTGGACGAGTGGACGCCACAGCCACACCCCCGTCTCAACGGTCGCCGACAGCAGTCGTTCGGGACCCCGGATACGTCGGATCAGAGCGTCTTCCGACGTATCCGAGATGGTGACATCTTGCTCCATCACCCGTATCACGACTTCACCGACACAGTCCAGCGATTCCTCTCCGCAGCGGCCGAAGATCCCGATGTTCTGGCGGTGAAAGCAGCGATCTACCGGACCGCAAGCGACTCACAGATTATCCAGTCGCTGATAACGGCTGCGGAAAACGGGAAGCAGGTCGCGGTGATGGTCGAACTGAAGGCCCGCTTCGACGAGCAGAACAACCTCGAATGGGTGCGCAAGCTAGAGGAAAACGGTATCCACGTCGCCTACGGAACGGTTGGACTGAAAACCCACACGAAGACGGCGCTGGTCGTTCGGGAGGAAGACGACGGCGTCGAACTGTACTCGCACATCGGAACCGGGAACTACCACTCAGAGACGGCGAAAGGATACGTCGATCTCGGGCTGTTGACCGCTGACCGCGACATCGGCCGCGACCTGACGAAGGTGTTCAATTTCTTCACCGGGCCGTCGCTGGACGAGGAGTTCCGCGAACTCCTGATCGCACCGGTGACGATGCGCCAGAAGTTCACCCGGTGTATCCGTCGGGAAGCCCAGCACGCACAGGCCGGCCGCCCCGCCCGTATCGTCGCGAAGGTCAACGGGCTCGAAGACCCCGCTATCGTTGCTGAACTGTACCGCGCCTCGATGGCGGGTGTCGACATCGACCTCATCGTCCGCGACATCTGTCGCCTCCGGCCCGGACTGGACGGCATCAGCGACAACATCTCGGTGTACTCGCTCGTCGGGCGCTTTCTGGAGCACTCCCGCATCTTCTACTTCGAGAACGGCGCACGGGCCGAACCCGCTGGTGACGACGACTGGGGCGAGCCCGAGTATTACATCGGCAGCGCCGACTGGATGACTCGCAATCTCGACTACCGGGTCGAAGCAGTCGCGCCCGTGACCAGCCCCGAGATCCAGCGCCAGCTCCGCTTCAATCTCGAACTCGTCCTCTCGGACAACCGCAAGCTCTGGGAGATGGACAGCGACGGCGAGTACCACCAGCGGTATCCGGATGACGGCGAGCGCGTGATCAGCGCACAGGACATTCTGATGCGTGAAGCGCTGAAAGCCGGTCGTTCGGACGACCCCGCCGCAGGAATCCCCGGTGACTATCCGCTAGCTGGTGAGCTCTGTGTCGCAGGCAATAACTCCCGCCAGGCGGCTTCAGCAGATACTCGGTCTGAATCTGAAATAACAGCCCAGACTGGAGATCAGGGTAATGCGGCTTCTGATGCCGATACCACTGACGAACCATCTGAAGTCACAGACGGTGGAAAGTCCGAAGAAATACTGTCCACATACAGCAGTCGATGGTACGTCCCGGACAGCGTCGTGTACGATTACGCCGTTCGGACACCAGATGGGGAGCGGCGCTACCTCAAAACTAAAGCCGGCGTTACTGATCTCCTCGAACGACTGTATAGCTATTCGGAATAGCTATTCAGCTATACCAGTTTTCGGCTTCTTCTTTGTCCGGTAGCTGCGTGGCCCATCAATATGTGAACGCTTCACACAAAATGCGTTTTAATCCTTCAAGAAGCCTATGAGCATGGCCTATCGAATGTCTCGATGTAGCTATGGATGTACAGGAATTTGTCCGCTCCAACGCCCCCGAAGACGGCGGTGATGGGTTCCAGAAAGAGAATAACAGGCTTCTCGACATCCCGCTTGACGGCACAGTGATGGTCAAAGCCGGGTCGATGGTCGCGTACACCGGCGAGGTCACGTTCACAGGCAAGTCCTCGGCGGAAGGCGGCATCACGGGCTTTGTCAAGGAGGCCGTAAGCGGCGAAGGGACGCCGGTCATGGAGGCCGAAGGAAGCGGCCACCTCTATGTGGCCGAGAACGGCAAGAAAGTGCAAGTGCTGGCCCTCGATGACGGGGAGTCGATATCGGTTAACGGCACCGACGTGCTCGCGTTCGAATCGACAATCGACTACGAGATCAACACCGTCGGCAGTCTCTCCGGGGTGGCCGCCGGCGGCCTGACGAACGTCTACCTCACTGGTCCCGGCGAAGTCGCGCTGACAACGCACGGCGACCCGCTGGTGATCACGCCGCCGGTCTTCACCGATCCGGACGCCACCGTTGCGTGGAGTTCGAACCTCTCGCCGTCTATCGAGATGAACAAGACGTTCGAAATCGGCCAGACCTCCGGGGAATCGATACAGATGGAGTTCACCGGCGACGACGGGTTCGTCGTCATCCAACCGAACGAGGAGGGGTCCGTCACCCAGAGCCAGAGCTAGTCACCGCCGAGTTATCGCGTCGCCGACGCGGCTCGCTTGCGGAGCCTTCCCCGGACGAACGGACGGATCGGCGTCACACCCAGATTGAGCCGCTCGATTTCGACGACGTCGAACGACCGATCAGCGACGAGCTGTGACCCTGTCTGTCGCGTGAGGTGGCAACCGCCGGCGAGACGCTTCCAGAGCGGTTCGAGGGCCGACTGTACTCGTGCGCGCCACCTGTCGTCGACGACGTGCTCGAAGAAACGCAGTTCACCGCCGGGCTTGAGTACCCGGGCGATTTCACTCATCGCGGACTCGATATCCGGAATCGTACAGAACACCATCGAGGCGATGACGACGTCGAACGTGGCGTCGTCGTACGGCAGGGCTTCCGCCGGAGACGACTCGATGCGAATCGGCGTGGCCAGAGTTTTGGCTTTCTCTGCTGCCTGTCGCCGCATGTGTGGGTCTGGCTCGGTAGCGTGAAACTCCGTCGCGGCCGCAACGCCATCGAAATACGGAAACATTGCGCCGGTACCAGCGCCGAGGTCCAAGACTGTTCCATCAAGATCCGCCACCAGGAACTCACGATGTGGTCGTAAGAACGTGCGCTCGAAGAACACCGTCGCTGGATCGTAGATAGCCGCAAACAGCGGCGACGATGACTCCTGACTCCGGTTCGGTTCCGAGGACATAGCAATTGTAACCATTGCTCCCCCGAAAGCATTAGTTCACTCGAAGGATGTCACACTCTCCCCAGTTCGAAGCCGGGCACGCGTTCTTGACTTCGATCTTTGGAGAACTCGCCACGCACATCGTTCGTCGGCTCCTGGGTAGCGCTAAAGGTGTCGCTACGCACCGCTGTTACCCTCCCTCTTCTGACATTTCGATGCCAGCCTCGTCAATGTGGACTTTGGTTTCGGTGAGGTCGCCGTCGCGCCATGTCTCGACCAGCCCAGGACGCCCGCCACGGTGAGTGCGTCGAAGAGTACCGTCGCCACCAGGCCGGTCGCTTCCAAGGCCAACGTTCAGCCGTCTTGTCTCCGCGACACAGGTGTTTCGGGTTTGCACCCGTTCTGAATATATTCGCACAAACTCTCTCCACGTCAGCCATCGATTGTGAGACTAGAATGGCAGCACAACAACTCGATCTCCGAGAGATCCCACCGCCGAAGCGACATCCGAAGATCTTCGACGCGTTCGAAGAACTGGACAGCGGAGAGGCACTGACGATAGTCAACGACCACGAGCCGACGCCGCTCTATCACCAGATGGCTGCGGAGCGACAATCGTTCGATGCCGAGAGCTACACCGTCGACCGCATCGGTCCGAACGAGTTCGTCGCGACCCTCCCAAAGAAGTAGCCTGCGACTGAAGTAGACGAAAAAGTCGGCTACGCCGATTGAGTTCTTCCCGTTTGACCCCGGCATTGATTTCACCATCCCTTGGAGGGGTCGTCGTCGCCTGGCTGCTTTACACCCGGCTGCGGCAGTCTGCTCGAACACTGTCGATTGTATCGCGGTTTCCGAATAGCTTTTCGTGATCAGTATTGGTACTGGGATATGGACCGTCGTACTGCGAGGCTACTGAACGGCGTGCTGGCGCTCTGCTGTCTCGCGCTTGTCTTCGCCGCTGTGTATCCATTCAGCACTGCAAGCCCACATTCGGAGAATCCGGTCGACAGTCAATTCGCAGTGCCAGAGGCCGACGAATACCGGGCGACGGGAGCGATTGTCGTTGAGGGGAAGACAGCGCTCGAATTCGAGAGTGCTGTGACCGCTGACGGCCGGCGCTACCAGTCCGTGGACGAAGGTGCTGTTCGAACCGAACAGTACCAGGCGGCGCCGGATGGCCCGGTCTACGAGCGGATTATCGTCGACGGTCGGAATAGTATCGACCAACGTCGAGCCCAGATCCGGAGCGATACCGACCGTGAACTCCTCCGAGAAAATCGGACTGAAGAGGCCGTTACGTTCATCGTCAAGGGAGAATCCGGAGATATTGCGGACGATATCGACGGCACGGCGTCGGTGGTCGTCAGAAGCCTGGCTGCCATTGGGTACGAACGCAAAGCGGACGAACAACCGGGACCGTCGGTCTACGAACCGAAAAACGGGTGGTACGAGGGAACAGAACCGTACCGCGTGACAGGGGCTACGGGCGAAGTGCGGACAGCTCCCGACACGACCGCTGTTCGCTCGGCGACAGTCACCTGGGAACAGACGGTTCCTGCGGGGACGTACGCGGAGTCCGCCCTAGTCAGACTGACGAGCGACGCGCCGCGAACGTACGACCTCTCCTTCGAGTTCGAGTCGGGCCAGGCGACGGTGAATCGGCCGGCGTGGGTCAATGCGGTCCGGAACCGAAGCGTAGCCGGACAGTCATAGTTCCCGCTGGAACGGAAGGGCTGGTTGCCACAGCCGTGGTGAAACCGACCCCCTGTGATCCGTTCCGGCCCGCGCCGTCCTGCGAAATCTTTTTGTCATACATAGGCGAACAATATAAACAATTATGTTAAATAAATCTGGAAACCACGACACGTCCGATGAGTCGCGCGGCGCGACACCGGCCATGGACCGACGGACCCTCCTGGCGTCGGGGTCTGCCATCATGGGCAGTACGTTGCTTGCAGGGTGTAGCGGTAACGGTGACGGCGGCGATGGTGGCGGAGGCACCGACAGCGGTGGCGACGGAAGTGGTGGCGGTGATGGCGACGACGGGGGCAGCGAGACGACGAACATCGCAATCGTATCGAGCCCGGCGGGGTTCGACGACAACGCGTTCAACGACCTCGCGCTGGAAGGACTGCAGACGGCCGCCGAGGAGTACGACATCAGCATCAACCAGGTCGAGGAGACCGAGCAGTCCCAGTACCAGTCCGTCCAGGCCGAACTCGCACAGAGCGGCGACTACGACCTGATCGTGCTGGTCTCGTACAACCACACGGAGGCGCTGTCCCAGAACGCGCCCGAGTACGAGGACCAGTACTGGATGCTCATCAACGACTACGTCGACGAGCCGAACGTTACGGGGTACACCTGGGCGAACCATCAGATGTCGTACCTCGCGGGTGTGCTGGCGGGGACGATGACGACGGAAGAACTATCCAACGACGCCGGGTCCACCGCCCCGGACAGCGCCCAGGTCGGCTTCGTCGGCGGCGTCGACGGCTCACTCATCAACGCCTTCGAACGGTCGTACGTCGCCGGTGCCGAATGGGTCAACGAAGACGTCGACGTCAACGTCGGGTACATCGGGAACTACACCGACACCGACACCGCGGCGGACATCGCCAGTTCGCAGTACAACGACGGTGCGGACATCGTCTATCACGCCGCGGCCGCGGCCGGTCGGGGCGTGTTCGAGGCCGCCCAGGAGAACGGCCGCTTCGCTATCGGTGTCGACGCCGACCAGTCACAGACGCTGCCGGACTTCCAGGACGTCATTCTCGGCTCGGCGGTCAAGTACATCAACGAGGGCACCCGCGAGGTGGCCGTCGCCGTCGCCGAGGACAACTGGTCGACGGTCGCGGGCGCGAACACGCTGGGTCTCGAAGACGAGGCCGTCGACTGTGTGATCGGGCAGGCGTTCCAGGGGCAACTCCCCGATGTTGTCAACGAGAACCTCTCAGAGGCCAAGCAAGCCATCATCGACGGCGATATCGGGGTGCCGTGTACCGCCGCCGGCTGTAACTAAGCACACCTGTTCTCATTAGATGTCTCTCCACTTCCATCATGGCCGATAGTGAGCGGAACGACGACCAGGCACCGCCCGATGTCCGACTGAGCGGGATAACCAAGCGGTTCGGGGATGTCGTCGCCAACGACGGCGTCGACCTCACGCTCGAAAAGGGGTCCGTCCACGCCCTGCTCGGCGAGAACGGATCAGGAAAGACGACGCTGATGAGTGTCCTCTACGGGCTGTACGACCAGGACGACGGCGACATCTACGTCCGTGGGGACCGCCAGGAGTTCGACTCGCCCCGGGACGCCATGGACGCCGGCATCGGCATGATACACCAGCACTTCCAGTTGGTCGAGCCGATGACCGTCCTCCAGAACATCGTGCTCGGCCACGAACCCACCGACCGCGGGTTAGTCGATATCGGGAGCGCCCGCGCGACCGTCGAGACGATAACCGACCGCTACGGGTTCGACGTCGACGCGTATCTCGACGTGGCCGTCCGGGACTTAGACGTGGGTGTTCAGCAACGGGTCGAAATCGTCAAGAGCCTCTATCGCGGCGCGGAAATCCTGATCCTCGACGAACCGACGGCCGTCCTCACGCCCCAAGAGGTCGAGGGACTGTTCGACGTGATGGCGGAGCTGACGGCGTCGGGCCACTCGCTCATCTTCATCACGCACAAGCTCGATGAGGCGCTGACCGCCGCCGACGAGATTACCGTGTTGCGCGACGGTGAAGTCGCCGGCACCGTCGACGCTGCCGACGCGACCGAACAGGAACTGGCGCGGCTGATGGTCGGCCGCGAGATCGATTTCGACAGAAAGCCACGTGAGACGACGATCGGTGATTCAGTCCTCGAAGTCACGGACCTGCATATCAGTGGCGACCGGGGGCTGGAACAGGTCAGTGGCGTCGACTTCACCGTCCGTGAGGGTGAGATACTGGGAATTGCGGGCGTACAGGGCAACGGCCAGACCGAACTGGTTGAGGCGCTGACCGGGCTTCGACCGGTCGAATCGGGGACGGTCCGGTTTACGGGAGAAGAAATCACCGAAACGAGTCGCCGTGACCGCATCGAGAGGGGCATCGCCTACATCCCGGAGGACCGCCAGGAGGAGGGCATCGTGATGGACTACGACCTGATCCGGAACTCGCTTCTGGGCTTTCAGACGACTGCACCGTATGTCGAGCGTGGCGTCGTCGACTGGGCGGCCGTCCGGGACCACGCCGAGGGCATCGTCCAGGAGTACGACGTCCAACCGCCGGATGCGACGACGGAGGCATCGTCGCTGTCGGGCGGTAACCAGCAGAAGTTCGTCGTTGGCCGGGAGATAGAGCACGAGCCGACGGTGATGGTCGCCTCCCACCCTACTCGGGGCGTGGATATCGGGTCGATAGAGTTCATCCACGACCGCCTTCTGGAACTTCGAGACGCCGGCCTCGCGGTCGCGTTCGTCTCCTCGAAGCTTGAAGAGGTCCAGAAACTCTCCGACCGTATCGCCGTCATGTACGAGGGGGAGTTCGTCGACATCGTCGATCCCGAGGCCGTCACCGAGGAGGATCTCGGCCTGCTGATGACCGGGGCAGATCCCGAATCGGTAGCGGATCACCCGGCCGCCGGGAGTGGCTGGAGCGACGGCGGGACGCCAGCCGGTGACCGGGGTGATGAGTCGTGAGCGGTGCCGGATCGAATCGGACCCGTGCCGTTCTGGATAGGATCGCTGCTCGGCTGCTGGACGCCTCGGTCGGGGAACGCATCGCCATTGCGGCCGCGTCGATGACGCTCGCGATACTGATCGGTCTGCTTGTCGTCGCGTTCGCGGGCTACGACCCGGTGCAGTTCCTCCGGAACGTCGCTATCGGGGCGTTCGGCGACGCGAACGCGCTCGCGCGGACGCTGAAGTTCACGACGCTGTTCATCTTGACTGGGGTCGCTGTCGCCATCGCATTCCGGGCGGGCGTGTTCAACATCGGCGTACAGGGTCAGTTCGTCGTCGGCGGGTTCGCGACTGTCATCGCCATTCTCCAGTTTGCGCCGTTTCTGCCGACGGGCACCACCGGCGGCGTTCTGCTGATGGTCCTCGGGACCGTTGCAGGCATTATCGGAGGTGGGGCCTACGGTGCGCTCCCGGGTATTCTGAAAGCCTACGGGGACGCGAACGAGATAGTCACGACTATCATGCTGAATTTCATCGCGACCGGCGCCGTTGGCTACCTCGTCGACGGCCCGTTCCGCGGCGAGGGGAACCGCGCGCCCAACACGGCCCGGATTCCCGAGTACGTCTCGCTCCCGAGGGTCGTGTTCGACGTTCCCGACTTCTCGGTCGTCGGGCTCGCGGTCACGCTTCTGGTCGTGGTTGCCATCGCGTGGGTCATGGCGCGAACGCGGTTCGGATACGACATGGTGACCAGTGGCCATCAAATAGCTGCCGCGACCTTCTCAGGGGTGAACGCGGAGCGGACCATTGTCGCGACGATGACCCTCTCCGGGATGGTCGCCGGGGTCGCTGGCGCGCTGTTTGCCATCATGATACAGGGGTACTACAGCGACCCCGCCGGCATCGGAACGTACGGGTTCGACGCTATCGCGGTGAGTCTGCTCGCGGCCAACAACCCGCTTGGTGTTGTGCCCGCGGGCTTTCTCTTCGGCGGACTCGACTCGGCCGGCAGCCATATCCGGATCAACAGCGACGTGCCGGTCCAGTTGATCGACGGCATCATCGGCCTCGTCGTCCTGTTTGTCGCCGTGCCGGAACTGTTCCGCATGGCCGCCGAACGTACCGGCCTTGGTGGTGAGAACTGATGGATCTCGATGACCGTGGAACACGACTCCGACTCGGGGCGGCAGTCGCGACGGTCGTGCTGGTGGTCGCAGCGGCGCTCGCGCTGGGCTGGCCGCTCGCGGATATCGTGACGGTCGGGTTCATCGAGCGGACGTTACAGGCGGCGACGCCGATTGCGCTGGCGTCTCTCGGCGGTCTCTATGCCGAAAAGAGCGGCGTGTTCAACATCGGCCTCGAAGGGTTCATGATATTCGGGGCGGCCAACACCGGCGCGCTCGTGTGGCTACTCGGCGGTGAGTCGCCCACCCAGGCGGACCTGTGGGTGGCGATGGGACTCGCCGTCGCACTCAGTGTCGCGTACACGGCTCTGTTCGCCGTCCTGCTCATCCGGTACAAAGCCAATCAGATCGTCGCTGGGCTGGCCGTGTGGTTCATCGGACTGGGCTTTGGCCCGTTCACCGCCGTGCTCGTCTGGGGGAACCGCAACAGCCCCGGTCTCGTGAGTATGGCTGACGTGACCGTGCCGGGCCTCGCCGAGTTGCCGGTCGTCGGTCCGGTCCTGTTCGATACGTCGCCGCTTGTACTGCTGACAATCTTCGTTGCGATTGGTGCCTGGGTGTTCCTGTATCGGACCCGCTACGGCTACTGGCTGCAGGCCGCCGGCGAGAACCCCGAGGCGCTGGACACTGCCGGCGTCAGTGTCAACCGCGTCCGGTACGCGGCAGTGATTTTCTCTGGTGCGATGGCCGGCCTCGCCGGTGCCGTGTTGCTCGCCCACTCGGGGTCGTTCACGGGAACGGGCCAGACGATGGTCAACGGCCGCGGCTGGATCGGTATCGTTGCCTACCTGTTTGGCAACTACAACCCACTTGGAGCGGCCGCCGCCGCGCTGCTCTTCGGCGGTCTCGACATGCTCCAGATCCAGTTCCAGACCGTCGGTATCCAGGTCCCGAACCGGCTCGTCAATCTGTTCCCGTACGCCGCCGTTGTCGTCGTACTCACGGTCTGGAGTTCGACGCGGATGCCGTCGGCACTTGGCGAACCATACGAGAGTGAAGATTAGGCAGTACAGAGACCGAGCGTTGTAGAAGTAGAGCCGAATCTGAGGTTCGGGCACTCCCTCGATGGGCCGAAAGTGTGCCGTGTGTCGTGTGTATGGCCGGTTTTTATTTCCTTCCCCGCGAAGGTTCGGACAGAATGGCATCCTACGACGCGTTTGACCGGGACGTCGAAATCAACGGTCAAACGGTCCTCACGATTGTCGAGGAGGCGATGGGGAAGTTCTCAGACGAGTACCGGGAACGGGCGCTAACGGCGCTCGCTGCGGAGGGAATCACCGAGCCAGCGGCCGACGAGTGGTACCCGCAACAGGCCTGGCTAAACGCGTTCGAAACGATTGCCGAGGACCTGCAACCCCACGTCCTCGACCGGCTCGGCGAACAGATCCCGCGTGTCGCTGACTGGCCGAACGATTTCGATACTGTTCCGGAGGGACTCCAGTCCATAGACGCGGCCTACCAGCGAAACCACCGTGGCGGGGCAATCGGAAGCTACCGCTTCGAATCCGTTGGCGAGCGGACCGGCGAGGTGGCGTGTGAGAACCCGTATCCGTGCCCGTTCGACCGTGGCCTCATCCGGGGCGTCGCCCAGCAGTACGCACCGGTCGACGCGTTCGTCTTTATCGAGGAGACGGGCGAGGCGTGTCGTCGGAACGGAGACGATACGTGTACGTACACCGTCTATTGGTAACCCGGTGACTACCGCTCGTAGGTCTCAAGCGCCTCTCGGAGTTCCGTGGCGGAATACTCCGACGCGAGTTGCACGATTTCTTCTAAATCTTCGTACGTCTCGCGGAGGTTCTGGATGTGCTCTTGCTCGTGAGCATCTGCTGGCACCTGCTCTTCCGCTCGGCGGATGGTCCTGAGCGTCGTCTGGACTTCCCGCTGGATGTATTGCTGGAACACGTCCTGCAAAATGAACCAGATCTCCCGTTCGGCTTCGAACCGGACTCGCCTGCCGCCCCCCGCAGACGACTTTCGGTGGACGAGCCCGATACGCGATAGCGTCCGTGTGACGTTACTGACCGTCGATTTCGCGTATCCTGTTTCGTCGACCAGTTCCGGGATGGAGAGCGGGTCCGCGGCGAAGTACAGCACGCCGTAGATACGCCCGGCACTTCGGCTGAGGCCGTACACTTCGGCCGATTGCTCCATCGACTCGATCACTCGTTCGCGTGCGACCGCGCTGTCGTCATCACTCATATATCCGAACTGACTGCCCTGTTTGCCGCGTACCCTGCTGCATCATATTCGTGTCTATAGATTCCGTAAGCATTAAATTGTTTGATTGGTTTGTTCGGATTGAGCCGAACAAACGAAAACATCCCTCCACATAACCCATGGCAAGCGTCTTCCCCCACCACCCGCCGGTTGACTATGTACCCCGAGAGCAGACGAACGTCGTAGTCAACGGTACCGAACCGACCGACGTCCTCCAGATTCTCTCGTCCGAGGCCGCCCAGGAGATACTGGGAGCGCTCAGAGACGAACCGAAGACCGCATCGGATATCGCCGACGCCGTCGACCGCTCGCTCCAGAGCGTCTCCTATCACCTCAACCGTCTCTGTGAGGCTGACCTCATCGAACCCGTTGAGACGTGGTACTCGGAGAAGGGGACGGAAATGACGGTGTACGCTCTCGCCACGGAGCGACTCGTCGTGCAGTTCAGTGACACCGCTGACCGCTCCGCGTAGGTGACCGAGTGCCCTCGAGCGGCCAGAGTTAATCGATACCCCTCTTATGCGAAGATGGACCGACAATTCGACGGTGCAGTAGACACTCTCCAGGTGTGAAAAGCCGAAGGCGGTGGGTTCGTCCGTCGTTCCGATGGCTGGATCAGTCAGCCAACGAGATGTTCTGTCGGAGATCGTCTTCAATTGCCTCCAGCGTCCGCCCCTTGGTCTCGGGGACGAAGCGGTAGACGAACACCAGTCCGACGAGACTGCAGAGACCGAACAGCCAGAACGTCGCGGACGTCCCGACTCCGTCAGTCAGCACAGGGAACGTCAGCGACACGAGGAGATTCGCTCCCCAGTTGGCAACGGTGACGACGCCCATAGCCGACCCGCGAACGGAAAGCGGGTATATTTCTGAGATCAGCAGCCAGAAGACCGGACCGAGACCGATTGCGAAGAACGATACGAACAGCATCAGACTGATCGTGGCGATGATGCCGAGGCCCCCGCCGAGACCGGGAAGGTAGAACACGGTACCGAGTACGGCGAGCGTCGCAACCATCCCACCGACACCGACAAGAAGCAGTCGGCGCCGGCCGACACGGTCGACGAGCATGATCGCCACGACGGTCATCACCACGTTGATAGTCCCGATACCGACTGTCGCAAGGATCGAAGCCACATTTCCCAGGCCGGTGGATTCGAGAATGGTTGGGGCGTAGTAAATGACCGCGTTGATGCCGGTAATCTGCTGGAAGACGGCGAGTCCGAGCCCGACGACGAGCGCTGGACGGAGCCACGGAGCCAGCAGGTCCCGAACGCCGGTTTCGGACTGTGTCTCGACGGTCTCTTCGATCTCGCCGAGTTCCTCCTCGACGCCTCCGGAACGGGTCCGCTTGAGGACCGCTCTGGCCTCGTCTTTCCGCCCGTGTTCGAAGAGCCAGCGCGGGCTTTCGGGCATTTTCAGGATGCCGATGGCGAGCACGACAGCCGGGACCATCCCGGCACCGAGCATCCAGCGCCACGCGCCCGCGTCGGCGAACGCGTAGTTGACGAAATACGAGAGCAGGATTCCGGTGGTCACCATGAGCTGATTGAGCGAGGTGAGCCCGCCACGAATCGCGGGCGGGGCGATTTCGGAGATGTACAGCGGGCCAACGATCGACGCGAAGCCGATAGCGACGCCGTCGATAAGCCGACCGGCGACGAGGACGGGGACGTTCGGCGCGACGGCCATCGTGAACGACCCGACAAAGAACACGATGGCCGCGATGAGGATGAGGCGACGGCGACCGAGGCGGTCGGCCAACTGGCCGCCGACGGCCGCACCGGCCGCGGCCCCGGCCATCGCGCCGCTGACGATAATCCCTTCGACGAGCGGTGACATGACGAACGAGTCCTGGATGAACAGGAACGCACCCGAGATGATCCCGGTGTCGAACCCGAACAACAGTCCGTTCAGCGCGGCTAACGCGGAGACGACGTAGACGAACCGGTCGCCGTCACCGCGGAGGACGTCTCGTATGGTAGCTGTGGACATCTGAATAAATGTGAACTCGAATCTGTGTAAAAGTCTTTCCAAGTCTATTCGCAAGACGGCAAAGCTATCCGACTACTTTCACTCCCTCCTAACGGGAATATCCGGGATGCATTCAGAAACACCGGTCCGGTACCCACGCGGTCATCGATCAGGGGCGGATGGGCGAGGAGCAGACACAGTTCGAGTCGTGCCAGGAAATGCGATGCAGGACGCTGTTGAGTGGGCTTCGCCGTCTGCTCTTATCGATGGGAAATACTCGAACTCGGCGTATGGGCCGAGTAACGTACAACAGTAAAGTGTCCTTACTGTGGACACACTAGTATGGCTGATGAGGAAATCGATGACGTGGACAGGGCAATTCTGTATGCATTACAGGAGGATGCTCGAAACATGTCGTCCGGAGACATCGCGGAGCGAACCAGTACGTCGGACAGCACCGTCCGCAAGCGTATCAACCATCTCGAGTCCAGCGAGGTCATCAAAGGCTACAGCGCTGATGTCGACTATCAGCAGGCGGGCTATCCGCTCCGGATGTTGCTCTACTGCACTGCGTCGATTCCCGAACGAGGCGACTTAATCCCCGAAATCCTGGAGATAGACGGTGTCGTCTCGGTGCAGGAACTGGTCACTGGCGAGGAGAACCTCCTCGTGACGGCTGTCGGTGAGTCCGACAGCGATATCACGCCTGTCGCGCAGGCACTTCTCGACATGGGCCTGACGGTGGCCGACGAAGTACTCGTCCGAAGTCACGAGACGACGCCCTTCGGCAAGTTCGATTCCGAGAACGGTACCTAGCGGTGGTACTGTTGCGGAGTTGTGGGCTGGACGCTTGCGTGTACTGTGGCCCCGATTCAGGAAATTAGTAGAGTAAACGGCTCTAATCAGACACCGAACTGGGTTTCTAATCTAGTGTATCGAACGGTCTGGTATTATCTGGTTCTTATACCGCCCGATCAGCCCCGATAATCTGAGTCAGGTACGTGTGAGCAGGTGGGTCGTTTCTCCGGTATAGGTTCTGAGGTACTTGTCTAGTCCTCTGTCAGTGGTTTCGCCCGACCCCAATCTCAAAAACATAATGTTCTATAACCCACTTCTTTAGGAACAAATTGGTAGTATAGAAGAATTTAATAACCAGTCCGTTCGCACTAGGGGTGAAGACAACCAGAATCGGTCGACCACGTTCTGTGGTTGCCGTGCTGGGTCACGAACAACGATGTCAGGACGCAACTCAACGACGACGGTTGGATCACTCCCGGACACGACGGTGGAATCGCCGCTCGTGCCCGTCGCACTCACATGGCTCGTGTGGACGATGTTGGCCGCGAGCATCGCTGTGCTTGCCGTCCGGATCCGAACCGGGTTCGCATGGGAGATACCCGGCGTTGTTGCCGTCGACGGGCTGACGGTTCTGATGTGGATGGTCGTCACCTTCTTCAGCGGTATCGTTCACAGCTACTCGCGCCGCTACATGGCGGGTAGTCAGCTCAAAACGCCCTTTTTCGCCACCGTGTTCGGCTTCACAGCGGTTGTGATGGGTCTTGTCGCGGCCGATCACCTCGCCCTGTTCGGGGCGCTGTGGCTCGCGATGGGGCTGCTGATGGCGAAGCTCATCGGTATCGTCAGCGGTTGGGACCAGGCGCAGGCTGCTGCCACGGTCGCCCGCAAGTACTTCATCGCCAGCAGCGCGCTTCTCGGCGTCGCGCTGACGGCACTGTGGTGGGCGACCGGTGCGACCACAGTCTCCGGGATTACTGCGGCTGCCGACTCACTTGGTGGCCCGGTGTGGCTGATCGCGGCTGGCGCGATTGTGCTCGCAGCGATGATTCAGTCCGCCCTGCTTCCGTTCCACGGCTGGCTCCTTTCCTCGATGACCGCGCCGACGCCCGCGTCGGCGCTGATGCACGCCGGGTTCGTCAACGCGGGTGGCATCCTGCTGACCCGCTTCGCGCCGGTCATCACCGTGGACGCCACGCTCATGCTCGCAATCGTCGGCGTCGGTGGAGCCAGCGCCATCGGGGGGAAACTCCTGAAGTCGGTCCAGACGGATATCAAGGGCAAACTCGGCTGTTCGACGGTCGGCCAGATGGGATTCATGATCATGCAGGCCGGCCTCGGCTTCTTCGGGGCTGCTATCACCCACCTCATCCTGCACGGCTTCTACAAGGCCTACCAGTTCCTCAGTGCCGGCGGACAGGTCGAACACACTAGCCCGAGCGAGGGGACGCCACACACGATAGGAACGACGACGAGCATCGTCGGCGCAGTCGTCACACTGCTGACCGGCGTCGCCGGCGGCGCGGTGTTCGCGGTGCTGACAGGGAAAGGGACGAAGGTCGACAGCGGCCTCCTGCTGACCTTCTTTGTGGTGTTCACGACGCTCCACGCGGCCCGCAGCGCCGTGCAGCACGCCTCGCTTCCGACGACAGCCCGCTACGGGGCCGTTCCACTGGTCTTCTTCCCGGCCATCGTCATCTACGCTGCGGTCTACACAGGCGTCTCGGGACTCATGCCTGTCAGCCCGGAAACGACCGAACTGACCCTGCTCCACGGCATCATCGCCGTCGTCTTCGTCGGCATCTACACCGGCATCGAGACCGGGATCCACGAGCGCAGCCAGCGCCTCTACGTGGCGCTGTTGAACGCCGGCCAACCGGCAGCCGACACTTTGTTGACCGGGACGGAGGACTACAATGAGTACTGAACCCACCATCCACGACAGTATCGACACCGCTGCGACCACCGTCGGCTCCCTCTGGCCGATCCACTCGTTCGTGACGGCAAACCCTCTCGCGGGATTCGAGGACCAGCCGTTCAGTGAGGCGGTCACGCAGGCAGCCGACCTGTTGGGTGGCCGTGGCTACCCCAGCGCCGAGACGTTCCGTGCGGCGCTACAACGCGGCCAGATAGACCCGGAGACTCTCGACGCCGAGCTCTCCGAACTCGGCTATGAGGATGAGCCCGAGATACTGCTCGATCACATGGCTAACGCGGCCAACGCGACGGACAGTGATTCCGACACCGCCACGGACCGCGTCGACCAGGTGCTGACGAAATGGCTGTCGGCGTTCCTCGATGAGGGGAGCGCCCACTGGTCGATGCCGAACCGCGAAGCGGGGTTCTACACCGCCTTCCGCGGAGTGGCCGAGCACGACGGCGAAATCCCCGACGAGGGGATCGTTGCAGATCTGCCTGAAACGCCGACTGAGACCATCGAGACCGTGCTTGCGCCGTACCCGGAGAGCCAGTGGGTGTCCATTTTCGAGGAGAAATTGGCCGCCCTTCCGGGCTGGACGGGCCTCATCAAGCAGCGTGCCGACGACGAGGGGGCGTGGCAGTCAGCGTACCCGATTTCGCTAGCTGGGTACCTCGCGGCGCGTCTGGCCCTGCTAGATGCCGTCGGTGCTGACTTCGCCCCCTCGAACGACAGCATCGATCCGGACCCGACCGCCGAACTCGCCGGGGCGTTCCTGCGCGCCTGGGAGGCGACATACCGCGGTGACCTCGTCGAGACCGTCGCCGCGGAGAGCCAGTCAACCGCCGACAGCGACACGTCGGGCCGTCCGGACGCGCAGTTGGTCTTCTGTATCGACACCCGCTCGGAAATCGTCCGCCGCCACATCGAGGCCGCGGGCGACTACGAGACCCATGGGTACGCCGGATTCTTCGGCATTCCGATGGAGTACCGGGGCTATGACGACGACGTGTCGGTCGATGCTTGCCCGCCGATCCTCGACCCCCAGCACCACGTCACCGACGTGCCGACCGACGACGACACCCAGGCGAGCCACGACCGCTTGTCGGGCATCCGCGAGACCGCCGACGAAATCATCGAAACGGTAGAGGCCAACGCCGCCACAGCTTACGGCTACGTCGAGACTGCCGGGAGCGGGTACGGCCTCGCGCTCGCAGCCCGCACGCTCGTCCCCGGGCGCGTGCATGAACTGTTCGACGCGGTCGACGACTCGGTACCCGATGAACACGAGTTCTGTGACCCGCTCGTCCACCACCAGCACACCTACGCCGGTGACCTGCCGGTGGGACTGACCAGCGAGGAGAAAGTCGAGTACGCCGCCACCGCGTTCGATCTGATGGGCTGGGAGACGTTCAGCCGCCTCGTCGTCTTCACCGGCCACGCCAGTGAGACGGCCAACAACCCCTACGATTCGAGTCTGGACTGTGGTGCCTGTGCCGGCAACCCCGGCGGCCCGAACGCCCGCGTGCTGGCGAAAATCTGCAACGACGACGAGGTCAGGGCCGCGCTCCGCGGCCGCGGTTTCGAAATCCCCGAAGACACCGTTTTCCTCGCCGGCGAACACAACACGACGACCGACGAAGTGGAACTGTACGACAGCGACGTTCCGGAAACCCACGCTACCGATCTCGACCAGTTACGCGCCGACCTCGCCACCGCCCGCGAGAACGCGGCCGCCGAGCGCGCCGAGTCGATGGGTGCCGACGGCTCCTCGGGCGTCAGCGAGACGGAACGCCGCGCCGCCGACTGGGCCGAGACCCGTCCCGAATGGGGACTGGCCGGCAACGCCGGGTTTGTCGTCGGTCCCCGCGAACTGACGAGTGATGTCGACCTCGACGGCCGCGCATTCCTCCACTCGTACGACTGGTCGACCGACCCTGATGGTGAGGCCCTGGAAGCGATACTCACCGGACCAATGGTCGTCACGCAGTGGATCAACACCCAGTACTACTTCTCGACGGTCGACAACGCCGTCTACGGGAGCGGCTCGAAGGTGACCCACAACCCCGTCGGCAACGTCGGCGTCTACCAGGGCAACGGCGGCGACCTGATGACCGGCCTGCCGCTCCAGTCGCTGATGGCGGCCGACGACGACCCGTACCACCAGCCGCTCCGCCTCTCGACGGTCATCCACGCGCCGGTCGACCGCGTCAACGGCGTCCTCGCTGAACACCCGGAACTGGCAGACCTACTCGACAACAACTGGCTCTCGTTGACAGTCGTCGATCCCACGCAGGACCACCGTGCCTTCGAGTACGAGCATGACTTGGAGTGGTCGGCCGTGTCTGAGCTATCCAAAGCCGATCCGGCGGAAACGACCGCTCCTGCGGCCGCCGACGACTAAGCTGGTCCGCACAGGCGGTATCTGAAACCGCTGTAGATCAGCGATTTTCGGGATGCCGCTATCACTCTGTACAGTTAGATACTGGGATACACAGCAGAGAGCGGCCCATCTAGAAACCATATACCGAGTAGAAATACAAAAACAGAAATATGTGCCCATATGTGGCAGATAAAAGACTAAATAGCCATAAATGGGTGTGTTGAGTACACGTTTGCTGGCACAAACCCCTTCTTTGAGACTGCATCAAGGCGCTTCGTTTACATTTCACTCTGATAGAAGGGATTAACGCGGTGCGAGACCGACACCGTCTGCGAGCAACTCGTGTGATCGGAGCGCGTCAGCGTGGTCGCCGACGACGTGCTGGATCATCACCTCATCGACTCCGACACGATCAGACAGTTGTTCGAGAAGGTCATTGAGCGTGTCCGGACTGCCGGAAATCGCCCGCGGCCACGCACCGGCGTCCAGCGTGGCAGGCGTTGGTTCGGGCACGGTCCCGAGTTCGTCGATCGCTTCCTCGACAGATGGAGTCGTGCCAACGACCCCTCGCTCCATCCGCTTGAACGACGCTTCGGCCACGGCACGGAGCCGCGCCGCTTCCTCGTCGGTCTCGCCACAGACTGCGTTCACCGCGACCATTCCCTGTGGCTCGTCGACGCCGCCGGCCAACTGTGAGGACTCGAAGTGGCTCCGGTACTCCTCGAACGAACGGGCGGCCAACTCCGGTCGAATGAACGCGGCGAAACAGTAGCGCAGGCCGAGTTCGCCGGCCAGCGCCGCGCTCGAAGGACTTGATCCGAGCACCCACGGAACAGGTGTGTCCGCATCTGAACGAGGAATTTCTAGATCACTGTACGCGTGTCCGTCCGGGTAGCTGTCGTAGAGGTGCGAAACGACGGCTTCGACTTTTTCGGCGTGGTCTTCGTCGGGGTTCCGGACACGGCGGTCCGTCCCAAGCGCCCGGTCGACGGCCGGAGAGCCGTTAGCCCGTCCAAGCCCCGCGTCGATACGCCCCGGAGCGAGCGCGTCGAGAGCGCCGAACAGTTCCGCGACTTTGAACGGGCTGTAGTGGTTGAGGAGGACCGCCCCTGACCCGAGCCGGATCGAATCGGTTTCGGCGGCGAGGTTGCCGAGCAGTACCTCGGGTGTTGTCCCTGCAAGCGTTTCCCCCATCCCGTGATGTTCCGCCACCCAAAAACGGGAATAGCCGAGGCGTTCGGCCTGCTGGGCGGCGTCGATGGTGTTCGCATACGCAGCAGTCGCAGTTCCGTTATCCGGGACCGGAGAGAGATCGACGATAGAGAGATCCATACCCGGTCACAACGGTTGCGGGGTATAACCGTTCGGCTACTAACAGTGCGTGAGTCTCTCAACCGGGCACCCCACTCCGATGAGCTGTCTCACCAAGGCATAACTAGAATATAAGAAAGTCAATAGGAAAATGTAAATATTTACAAAATACAATATATGAATTCGCTATACTGCTATATTTGGGTACTGTGTAGTTCGATGAGTTATCTCAGGTACGAAACCACAGAAACCCGACGAACCGGGGGAAAGGCATTTAATGCCTGCTTTTACATAGTAACCCAACTCAGAAATCACTTCAGAGTTGCATCGGGAGTCGGGCATACATTCGGTCTGCTGAAATTACTACCAAAAACCAACAATATTCATCCAGATATCATATTACGCTTTTTCGGGATAATCTTCCCAATGCAGTGCCGGTTACGAATCAAGTGATATCATGCCCTTGACGACAGTCGGCTCCATCGCCCGGCGGAACGCGTCGTCGATGTCTTCGAGTTCGGATTGGAAGTCGATTATGCCCTCGACGTCGACTTCGCCGTCGGCCAACAGGTCGACAGCCGCGTCGTAGGTGTTCTTGTACCGGAACGAGCCGTGGACATCGACTTCGTTATCGATGAGTTCCAGCACGTCGATTGGGACCTCCGCTTCGCTGGCCAGGCCAACCAAGACGACAGTGCCGCCCCGACGGACCACGTCAATCGTCGACTTGATCGACGGCTCCGCGCCGGAGGCTTCGACGACCACATCAGCACCGACGCCGTCCGTGTACTCGGCGACCGCCGCATCGAGGTCCGTTTCGGCAACGTTGACTGCCAGGTCCGCGCCACGTTTTTCGGCGAACGCCAGCTTTTCGTCGACGACATCGGTTAGTATTACGTCCGTCGCGCCCGCGGCGCGCGCGGCCTCCAGCACCATCAGCCCGATAGGACCGGCTCCGGTTATCAGCACCGTATCGCCGGTTCCGACGCTGCCGCGGCGGCAGGCGTGAATCCCGACCGAAAGCGGCTCGCACAGCGCCCCTTCAGCGGTGGAGACGGACTCCGGTAGCGTGTAGGCGAAGTCGGCCGGCCACGAGACGTACTCCGTGAACGCGCCGTCGTGTGGCGGCGTCGCCATGAACCGAACGGATTCACAGAGGTGATAGTCGCCGCGCTTGCAGTGGGCACAGCGCCGGCATGGAACGCCGGGTTCGAGCGCGACGCGGTCGCCCGGTTCGTGGTCGGTTACGTTCTCGCCGACCTCGACGACTTCGCCGGCGCTCTCGTGTCCGAGGACGAGCGGGTCCTCGACGACGTAGTCGCCGATACGACCGTGTTCGTAGTAGTGGACGTCGGAGCCACAGATACCCACGTCGCGCACGGCAACGAGTACGTCGTCCGGTCCGGGCGACGGTCTGGGACGGTCCTCCAGCTCGAACTCAGTCGGTTCTACCAGTACAGCAGTTCGCATACCTGTTGGCACGGAACAGAGCCATAAAAATACACAGGGTGGGCCGCCACGTGCGGTTGCCGTGTCCAGCTACCACTCCGCGACGCTCCCGTCCTCATGGTGCCAGACCGGATTGTACCAGTTGACCTCTGTCTGTGCCAGCTCGCGGATGTAGGCCTCGTCGATGTCGATACCGAGTCCGGGGCCGGTCGGTCGTTTGACGTACCCATCTTCGAACTGGAACGTCTCCGGGTCCTCCAGAACCTTGAGTCGCTGGCTCGACGTCGGGTCGTGCAAGTCGAGGTCTTGTTCGTGCAACACGACGTTCTGGGCGCAAAACCCGACCTGCAGGCTCGCCGCGAAGGCGATGGGGCCGAGCGGGCAGTGTGGAACGACGGACACATCGAACGCTTCCGCCATCGACGCGACCTTGCGCATTTCGCTGATACCACCGACATGGGTCACGTCGGGCTGGAGTATCGACACCGCGTCATCGACGAGGAGGCGCTTGAAATCGTAGCGCGAATAGAACCGTTCGCCAGTCGCTATCGGGACAGTCGTCCGCTCGGCGATACTGGCAAACGAGTCGTCGTGTTCGGGGAGCAGCGGCTGGTCGATAAACATCAGGTCGAACTGTTCGAGTCGCTCGACGAGATCCGCAGCCATCGGTTTCGAGACGCGGCCGTGGAAGTCGACGCCGACGAGGGCATCGTCACCGACGGCGTCACGGATGGCGGCCACGCGCTCGACCGCATGATCGACGGCATTCGGCGTCTCAATCGGCCGAAACTCGCGGGCGAAATTGAACTTGAAAGCCCTGTAGCCGCGTTCCCTGTCCTCTCGTGCGGCGACAGCCACGTCTTCGGGGTCGTCGCCACCGAGCCACTGGTAGACGAGTAGCTTATCGCGGACGTGCCCACCGAGTAGTTCGTGCACCGGTGCGCCGTAGTGCCGCCCCTTGATGTCCCAGAGCGCGTGGTCGATGCCCGCGAGCGCGCTCATGAGTATCGGCCCGCCGCGGAAGTACCCGCTTTGATAGAGCTTCCGCCAGTGGTACTCGGTTCGAAGTGGGTCGGCCCCAAGGAGATACGCCTCGATAAGCTCGGTAACAGCGGCACGGACTGTCTCCAACCGGCCCTGAACGATGGGCTCGCCCCAGCCGACGATCCCCTCGTCAGTCTCCAGTTTAAGAAGCAACCACCGCGGCGGCACGGCGAACAGTTCGAAGTCGGTGATTTGCATAGCTATGTTATCTGCGAGGGAGTACTTGTAATGACTGGCTGCCGAGATCAGCAGGGCGTATGACAGAGATAGGCGTACATTTATGCTGGAGGCTACCGGAGCACCAAGCGTACGCATGAGTGTACTCGACAGTTTCTCCCTCGACGGAGAGACGGCTATCGTCACCGGTGCGGCGCAGGGCCTCGGGAAACAGATGGCGACCGGTCTCACCGAGATGGGGGCCGACGTGGCTATCGCGGACGTGAACATCGAGAAAGCGGAACGGACGGCCTCAGAACTCGACGGTCAAACGGACGTCGTCGCGACGGAGGTCGACGTGACGGACGAAGCCTCGGTCGAGGCGATGGTCGAAGACGTGACCGACCGCCTCGGACCGATTGACGTACTGGTCAACAACGCCGGGATCGTCGAGAACTCCCCTGCGGAGGAGACGAGTATCGAGTCATGGCGGCGGGTCGTGTCGGTCAACCTCGACGGCGTCTTCCTCTGTGCCAAACACGTCGGCCAGCAGATGCTCGAACGGGGCGAGGGGCGCATCGTCAACGTCTCCTCGATGTCAGGCTTCGACGTGAACGTCCCGCAGAAACAGGCCAGCTACAACACGACGAAAGCCGGCGTCAGGATGCTGACCCAGTCACTGGCGGTCGAGTGGGGCGAGCAGGGCGTCCGTGTCAACGCTATTGCGCCCGGCTACATGCGGACCGAACTCGTCGACGAAGTGCTCGAAGAGAGCCCCGAGATGGAAGAAACGTGGCTCGAGAACACGCCGATGGGCCGACTCGGCCGGCCTGAGGAACTGAAAGAACTCGTCGTCTACCTCGCGTCGGATGCGTCGTCGTACATGACAGGGTCGACCGTCGTGATGGACGGCGGCTACACCTCGCGGTGAAAGCGTCAGACTTCGGACAGCGAGTCGTCGGTCAGTGCAGCCAACCGATCTTTTGCGTCGGCCCACTCGCCAGCGGTACCCGGTTCGTATGTCGTCGTCTCGAACGCCGATTCGACCAACTGCCGCCCGGTTTCGATGTCAGAAACCGTTCCGGCGGCGACGGCCTGTGTGAGGACGTTGCCGACAGCCGTCGCCTCGACTGGCCCAGTCGACACTGGGCGATCGGTGGCGTCGGCCAGTAACTGACAGAACAGTTCGTTTCGGACGCCGCCGCCACCGAGAACAATGCGCGATGGTGGATCATCGATGACTGCCGCGAGCGCGTCGAGTTCCAGGGCCGTTTTCGCCGCCAGGCTGTCGAGGAGACAGCGGACGATACCGCCCTGCCCTGTCGGAACCGGCTGGTCCGTTCGGCGACAGTAGGCCCGAATCTGGCCGGGCATCGGCTCGTCGATGCCGAACGCGTCGGCGTCCGTGTCGACGAGTGCGGTCCGTGGTGGGGCCTTCTCGGCGGCCGACAGCAGGTCGCCGTAGTCGACCGACTTCCCGGCCTCGCGCCACGCTTCGCGGCACTCTTCGAGCATAAAGAAGCCGTTGATGTTCTTCAGGAGCCGGACGGACCCGTCGACGCCGAGTTCGTTCGAGACGGCCTGTTCGAAGGCGGCGTCCGTCCGCACCGGGTCGTCGCGCTCGACGCCGAGGACGAACCACGACCCGGTGTTGAGGAACGCGGCGTCCTCGACGAGCGGGAGGCCGGCGACGGCCGCCGCCGTGTCGTGGCTCGCCGGGGTCACGATCTCCGGCGTGGAAGACAACCCCGAGACGACGTCGTCATCGACCGCCCCGAGACATTGTCCGGGTTCAGACAGCGGCGGGAGCAGGTCAGTCGGCACCGACAGCTCCTCGAGCAGGTCGGTGGCCCACGTTCGTTCCTCGGGATCGACCATCTGCGTGGTCGAGGCAATCGTCACCTCGCCCGCCGGCACCCCTCCAATCCGTGCGGACAGGAGCTGTGGCATCATGAGCAGGCCGTCGCTTTCTTCGAGGCGTTCGGGCTCCCGCTCGGCGATGGTGTGGAGCTGCCACAGTGTGTTCGGCGTGTTCCAGTTCGTGATGCCGGTCGCGTCGAACAGCCGCCGCTTGCCGACGGCCTCGAACACTTGCTCGCGTGTGGCCGTCGACTCGGGGTCGCGGTAGGAGACCGGGTCCCGGAGCAGTTCGCCGTCGGCCAGGAGTCCGAAGTCGAGCCCCCAGGTGTCGATACCGACCGTGTCGAGGCCGTCGGCGCGGTCGTCGGCCGCACGGAGCCCGTCGCCGATGTGGTCGACCAGCGCGTCGACGTCCCAGACGTAGCGGCCGTCCCGTTCGACGGGTCGGTTGTCGAACCGGTGGACCTCCTGTACCGCGAACGAGGACTCGGTCACCTCGCCGAGGAACACCGTCCCGCCGCTCGCGCCGATGTCGATTGCGACGTGGTTCATGGGATGCTCTCAGGTGTGGTTCGCACGAGTGGTCACTGCCCGTAGCTGTCGAGTTTGTCAGCCAATCGGTCGATCTCTTCGTCCGGGAGGATCTCCGGTTCACCGATGGCCCGGGCCTGGTGGTGGATGCGGGCGCAGTACTCGACCATCAGCGCGACCGTGTAGGCGTCGTCCAGCGACTCGTCGGCGGTCAGCACGCCGTGGTTGCGCAACAGCGTGGCGTTGAACGACTCGCCCAGCGCGTCGACGGCCGCTTCGCCGAGTTCTTCGGTCGCGTGTGTCCGGTATTCGGCGACGGGGACCTCCGTCCCGGTAAACGAGAGGAGGTAGTGCGAGGCCGGTATCGGCTCGCCCAGCGAGGCGAACGTCGTCGCGTACGGCGAGTGGGTGTGGACGACGCCGCCGACCGCCGGTCGCTCGCGGTAGACGGCCAGATGCATCGGCAGCTCCGTCGACGGGTCGACGTCGCCCTCGACGACAGTGCCGTCCGTGTGTACGATCGGAACGTCTTCCGGTTCGATCTCTCCATAGGGGATTCCCGACGGGCTGATCGCGATGTGGTTCTCGTCGAGCCGGGCGCTGAGGTTCCCGCCAGTCCCGGTTGTCAGGTCGTCGTCGAGCAGGCTCCGGCCGTACTCGCAGATAGCGTTACGCGTCTCGTAGTGTGGAATATCTTGAGCTGTCATGTGTCGTGTGTCGATAACTGTCGGTTGCGGCGAGTGAGGCGACGACGGGTATCGCCGTCACTCGGCGGGTTTCATCTGCTCTTCGAGCGCCATCTCCGCGTCGTCACCGAGCTGGCGCTGGTGGATCGTCTCGCCGCTGGCGCGGTCGAACAGGTGCACGTCCCGGTCCGGGATCTCCACGTAGACGTGTTGGCCCTCGCTGATCGGGCGCTGGCCGTCCGTCTCGACGATGAACGTCTGCTCGTGGCTCTGTGACCGGGCCTGAAGATAGACGTAGGAGATGCTCCCCATCGGTTCGACGACGTCGACGACGGCCTCGAACTCGTGGCCCGAGTTCGCCCGGTCGTGAAGCGTCATATCCTCCGGCCGAATACCGAGGACGAGTTCGTTTCGACTCCCAACAGCGGACTGCATCCGCTCGGTCAGGTCGAAGTCGAAGCCGTCCGCGCGGAGGGTTCCGCCCTCGACGGTGCCCTCGAAGAAGTTCATCGACGGTGAGCCGAGGAAGCCGGCCACGAACTGGTTGGCCGGGCGGTAGAAACACTCCAGCGGCGTGCCGACCTGCTGGAGTTCCCCGTAGTTGAGGACGACGAGCCGGTCGCCCATCGTCATCGCCTCCGTCTGGTCGTGGGTGACGTACAGCGTCGTCACGTCGAGGTCGTTCTGGAGTCGGTTGATCTCGGTCCGCATCTCCGCCCGGAGCTTCGCGTCCAAATTCGACAGCGGCTCGTCCATCAGGAAGACGTTCGGATCACGGACGATAGCGCGACCGAGCGCGACACGCTGTTGTTGCCCGCCGGAGAGTTCGCCGGGCTTGTCGTCCAACAGCATGTCGATGTCCATCATCTCGGCGGCGGACGTGACGGCTTCCTCGATCTCGTCGGCGGACATGTCCGTCGACATCTTCAGCCCGAAGGACATGTTCTCCTCGACGGTCATGTTGGGGTACAGCGCGTAGTTCTGGAATACCATCGCAATATCCCGGGCGCGCGGGCCGAGCTGATTGACCAGTTCGTCGCCGATGTGAATGTCGCCTTCCGTTTGCGTTTCCAGCCCCGCGACGATGCGCATGAGTGTCGACTTCCCGCTCCCGGACGGACCGACGAAGACGATGAACTCGCCATCGCGGATGTCCAGCGAGACGTCGTCGACGGCGACGATTGACTCATCTCCTTCACCGAATCGCTTCGTAACGTCGTCGATTGTGATCTTTGCCATTATTTTGCCTCCGATGTGCGGCTAGTTGAAGCTACCGCCGCCGCAGGGGCGTCGTTTGCGAGCGATACCTGTCGTGGTGCGGACAGCGTCGTCATTCTTTGATCACCACACCGAAGCTGAGCCCGGCCGCGAGATACTTGTTGACCGCGATGAGGAAGATGACCACCGGGACGATCATCGCTGTCGAGGCGGCCGCGAGCATGCCCCATTCGATGGAGCGGGAGCCGATGAACGAGTAGACGAACAGCGTCACCGGTACGGCCTCGAAGCTCGTCAGCACGAGCCCGAACAACAACTCGATCCAGGCGAAGATGAAGCTGATGATGGCGACCGAGAAGATGCCGGGCTTGGCCGCCGGGAGGACGACCTTCCTGAAGCCTTGGAACTGGGTCGCGCCATCGACCCGGGCCGCCTCTTCCAGCGTCTCGGGAATGCCGTCGAAGAACGCTTTCATCACCCAGACGACGAGCGAGAGGTTGATGCTGACGTACATCAGCACCATCCCGATTCGCGTGTCGAACAGGTTGAGCTCCCGGAAGATGATGAAGAAGGGGAGCACGACGGCGATTGGCGGGAGCATCCGTGAGGAGAGAATCCACACGAGCACGTCCCGCTCCATCGGGATGTCGTACCGCGAGAGCACGTACGCGGCGGGCACGCCGATGAGCAGCACGAGGACGACCGACGCCGACACCATAACGAGACTGTTGGCGAAGGCCGCGACGAACCCGGAGTCCTGGATCAGTTGGATGTAGTTGTACACCGTCGGCAGGAAGATCCAGTCCGGCGGCAGCGAGTTCGCCGTTCCGGGCGGCTTCAGCGACATCGAAGCGAGCCAGTACAGTGGGAACAGCACGATGAACGACCACGTCAGGAGAATGGTGTGTCGAACCACCGTGATGAGTTTCTCCCGCGTATCCTTGTCGAGTCGCTGTGAGGCGGTCGCGGAGTCGCTATCCGTTGTCGCCATCAGTCCCACACCCCCTCGAAGCCGACCTTCGCAATGATGACGTTACACAGTGCAACGACGAGGACGAGGTAGACGATGGCGATTGCTGCGGCCACGGTGATCTGGTTGTTGATGAACATCTGTTCGTAGATGTTGATGCTCACGAGCTGGGTCGCCGTCCCTGGACCGCCGCCCGTGAGTCCGTACACCACGCCGAACGTCCGGAACAGGTCGATCAACCGGATGAGCGTCGCAACGAACACGACCGGCTTCATATAAGGGATGATGACGTGGACGTAGCGCCGCCACATCGGCGCACCGTCGACGCGCGACGCTTCGATAAGGGTCTTGGGCACCGACGAGAGGCCGGCGTAGAAGATGATGAACATGAACGGCGTCCAGTTCCACGCGTCAAGAAGGATCACCGTCAGCAGCGGGACCTCAGAGAGGAAATTTGGCGCTGCGAACGGCGTTCCGGTGTTTATGACGTACGGAATGATGCCGATTTCGCTGTTCAGCATGATCCGGCCGATGGTCGCGAGCGAGACGGGGGCGACGGCCATCGGAATGATGAACAACACCCGGTAGAACGACTTCGCCCGGTCGGAGCCAACGCCAGCCACGAGCGCGGCCAGGACGAACCCGAGGACAGTTTCGAGGAGCAGTGCGCTGGCGACGACGGTAATCGTGATGACGAACGAGTGGATCGCGCCGCCGCGGGTAAAGGCCGACTCGAAGTTGCGCAGCCCGACGAAGTCGGCTGCGAACACGTCGAGTGTCGGCTCCGCGATCAGGCTGAGATACAGGTCGTAGGCACCGGGGAAGAAGGTGATCATCACCATCACCGCCACCATCGGTGCCATGAACCAGTACGGGAGGTAGTCGTTCCACAGGTCCCGGAGCCTGGCGAAGGTCGATTTGGGTGTCGTTTCCGTTTGCGTTGGTGTACTCATTTGTGGGATTTATTGTGGCGCAGGTGTGGCTCTGACTTAATTGCTGTAGATGTCTTCCGCGATGGACGCCGCCTGAGTCATCGCTTCCTCAGCGGACTTCTGCCCGGCGATTGCGCGCTGCAGTTCCTCGGAGTAGCGCTGGCCCCACTGCGGGTACTTCCGGTCGAAGGGGTCCGGCGCGGCTTCCTGCAGGGATTCGAGCGTGACCTGCGCGAAGTTCTCGCCCACGCGCGAGCGGAACTCGTCGTTCTCCCAGACGGACTGTCGGACGGAGAACGCGGCGTCGCCCTCGACGTGCATCCAGGTGTTTGTCGGCTGTGAGGACGCCCACACCATGAACAGGAACGCCTGCTCGGAGTTCTGTGCGTTCTTGGACGTGGAGATCTGCCAGTTGAACGCGTTGGGCGAGAACTGGCCATCGGCCGGGCTGGGAACCTTCGCGATACCGATGTTGTCGGCGACTGAGGAATCGGGGCCGGTCAGGCCGGGCCAGAACAGGTTCGCGTCGGAGACAATGTGTCCGGCCCGGCCCTCCTGCATCGTTGAGAGCACGTCCGACCAGGTCTGGGTCGACGCGCCTTCGGGACCGTAGTCCTGGAGCAGGCCGACGTACCACTCCGCGGCGTTGATGACGCCGTCGGAATCCAGCCCGGAGTCTGTCGGGAACTCGGTCCAGAGCGAGGAGCCGAACTCGCGAAGGAACGTGTTCAGGATGTAGATGTTCATCCCGTAGCCCTTGTCGCCACGGCCGACGGTGCCGACGACATCTGACTCGTTCTCGTGGATGGTCTTGGCGTTCTGGCGGAATTCTTCGAGCGTCTCCGCGACCTCCAGGTCGTGTTTCTCGTAGAGGTCTTTGCGGTAGAACTGCGTCTGGACTTCGACTGTAATCGGCATCCCGGTCCACGTGTCGCTGTAGCCACCACCGTGGGCCTGCCACCGCGACGCCTCGAAGAGATCGTCGGGCTCGTACCATTCCTCGTCGAAGAGGCTGTCGTCGTCAAAGAACGGGTCGAGCGGCTGGATCCAGCCTTCTTCACGGAACTGGTTGACGACCTGGTCCATGTAGAAGACGTCGAACTGCCCGGCGCCGGTACTGACGTCCGTCTGGCGCTTGGTCCGGAACTGCTGTTCGGGAAGGACGTTCCAGACGACGTCGATTCCGGTCAGTTCCTCGAAGACCGGGACCGCCGGCTTGATGGCTGAAACCCAGGGGTGCTGGACGGCTCCGATGTTGATCGAGGTCCCCTCGAACTGTCGCCAGTCGATATCGGCGTCCTCGTACTCGCTGAGCGGAATGGCGAGGTCACCGTCGGTTCCGTCGGTGCTGGTTCCGCCATCGGTACCACCGCTACCATCACTCGAGCCGTCACTCCCGCTTCCGTCTGAGCCATCGCCGCCTCGTGTACAGCCAGCGAGACCGCCGAGTAGTCCGACACCTGTCGCTTTCAGAAACTTCCGCCTGTTGGAGTTGGTCATGCCAGTTTGCCTCGTCACTATCGAATTACCGATGCATAATAAAGGTAATCATCTGTAAGGTACAATACCCGTCTCATTGCGCGAGTACTGGAAGTATACGGTGCGGAGACGCCTCGAAATATGGATTCACCTGTCTCCGGATTACGGGAGACCGTGGCAAGATTTTAATACGCGGTCCGAAAACTACGATAGTACGGATGAGGCTGAGTCCGCTGTGCGTCCAGCTTAGCTGGACCAGTGACAACGGGCTACGGCCCAGACCACTCATGACCCGACCCACACCAACTCACGACCGAGGTACCGCTGTAGTGACGACCGCGACCCGACCATCGGAGGACGACTGATGCGCGCCAGCACGTTGACCGATGTCGGCGAAATTACTGTGGAAGACCGCGACCGACCGGACCCTGCGGATGACGAGGTTCTCGTTCAGGTAGGTGCCTGTAGCGTCTGCATGACCGACTATCACATGTATCACGGCACCTTCGCCGCCGAAACACCGCTGGTCCTGGGCCACGAAGGTGCCGGGACCGTCGCCGAAGTCGGTGCCGACGTTGATCGCTTTGCGGTCGGAGACCGTGTCGCAATCAACCCCACCGTCCCCTGTAACGCCTGTTCGTACTGCAAGAAGGGGGAGACGCACCTCTGTGAGAACAACACGAGTATCGGCGGTGCCGGTGACACTATCCTTGACGGTGCTTTCGCCGAGTACGTCCGCGTTCCGGCTATCAACGTCGAGGACATCGGCGAGATGTCCTTCGAACGAGCCGCGCTCGCCGAACCGCTCGCCTGCTGTGTCCACGGCGTCGAGCAGGCTGACATCAAACCGGGAGACAGTGTCGGTATTATCGGCGCTGGCCCGATTGGCTTGCTGCTCCTGCAGGCGTTCCGCAACGCGGGCGCTGCCCCAATCGTGGTTTCCGAACTCGATGACGAACGGCGAGAACTGGCTGCCGACCTCGGCGCAGATACCGTCATCGATCCCAACGAGGAAGATCCCGAGGAAGCGATCCCCGAGGCGGCCGGCGGACCGGTTGATGTCGGCGCTGAGGCTATCGGGCTCGTCCCGACAATCAAGCAAGCCAACGCTGTGACCGCACCTGGCGGCTCGACGCTCATCTTCGGCGTTCCCGACCAGGAGGCGACAATGGAAGTCAGCCCGTTCGATGTCTTCTTCGACGAGGTCGACTACCGCGGCTCGTTCTCCCTGACGACCGAGGACTTCGAGCGAGCGATAACACTGCTCAGACACGAACGCATCGACGCCGAGACGCTCATCACTGAACGTATCGGGCTCGACGACCTCCCGACAGCGTTTGAACGGATGGGCAACGCTGAAGGACTGAAGAAAGTAGTCATTCCAGGGAACTCCGAGTGAGCGAGCACGACCTCCTCGATACCCCGTCGGGAAACGCAGTCGTCGTGGCGCTTGACCACGGTATCGGTATGGGAGCGATCGACGGTTCGAAGACCCTCAGGCCACGCTTGACGCGGTGCTTGCAGGCGAACCGGATGGCGTGCTCGTCGGGCCGTACTTCGCCGAGCAGTTCGCCGACACGCTCGCCGCTTCGTCGACAGGGGGCCTCGTGACTGCGGATTTCGTGTCCCCCTCGAGTCGGCCCGGCGAGGATATCGGTCGCTGGGTGCTTCGCCGAATCGTCCACGACTCTGACACACCTGAAGTGGCCTGGCCGGCTTGAAGCGGGTGTTTTCTACATCTTGGTGAAGTAGCTGCGATCTGGACATATCCGTTCTGTAGAGAAGAACGCATAAATTTCGGCACTTTGGCATCGTAGCAATCTAATCAAGTCCAATAAATAATGTAGAATAGCCTGCGTTACTAGCTCACATGATTGAAATTGTTCTGCTCTAGTGAACAGGCTTTTGACAGCGTGGGTTGAAACGGTACCCAATGACTGACGAACCACAGTATGCGGTCGAAGCAACCCAGACATCCGTGGCTATCCTCGAAGCGCTTGTCGACGCCACTGGGCCCGTCGGCGTCACAGAGCTTGCCGATACCGTCGGGGTTTCCAAGAGCGTCGCCCACAACCATCTCTCGACGTTGCGTGCGGCCGGATACGTGGTCAAGCGCGCAGAGAAGTATGAGGCGTCGCTCCGCCCGCTGGCTCTCGGTGAGCGAACGCGTGACGGACTCAGTTTCTATCAAGCCGCGAAACAGCAACTGGACAATCTCGCGGCGGCAACAGGGGAAACAACGACGCTGTTCGTCCTCGAAGAAACGGCCGGTGTCCCGGTGTCGATCTCCGAACCCGCGGACGGCTGGTCAGTCCCGTTCCACGCGGGCGAACGGTTGCCACTTCACGTCAACGCCATGGGAAAGGCATTGCTGGCGTCGCTCCCGAGTGATCGCGTCGAATCGATTCTCGATGAAACGGATCTCGTTGCACCGACCGACGCAACCATCGTGGATCCGGACGAACTCACCGAGGAACTGCGCCGAATCCGCGACGACGGTATAGCGTTCTGCAGGGGAGAACAGTATGAAGGGATCATCGGTGTTGCCGCCCCGCTCCCTGATGTCGGTGGCAACCGAATCGCTGCTCTTGGGATCGCTGGCCCTGTTGAACGCCTGAACGGCCGATACCTCAGGGAAGATATCACCGGGCAAGTCCTCAGCACGACGAAATCCATCCAGGTCAACCTCACATCGAACTGAGGACTATCGAGAATAACGGACGTACTACTGTTAGACAATCTGTTCAGCGACGACCGTTCGGCTGGTGCGAGCGGGCACTGGGGCGAGTGTACCGTTCAACCCTTCAACTCTGTTCAGGACAATTTGAATATGACGGGAAATTTCCCATCCAATTGTTATGGTACTGATGTGATATCTGTTGATCCTGATTAGTTATTCCACAGTGACTACGAGGATACACACCGACGAAAAAGATGTCCCATACCTATAGACCTCAGGTTCGTCGATTGTACACCAATAATATCGTCACTTAGCTTCCATGTGTTCACAACAGGAGGTAGCGTTTATTTCGGAAAGTACCCTCTCAACGTAGCGGCAGGATACTTTGCTCGTCCTTCGCCACCGTGAGGTGAAGCACTGTCTGGGCAGTGCTATTGCTGTAAATTCCATTCCGTTCTTCAGAGCAGAACCAGTGGGCCAAACGGGCCAGGTGGTTATCTGGGGACATCAGCGCTGGACTTGATGATTTCTATCTGTCTCCAAAACCACCCGCTATTGTTCGAAATGACTGCTTAAACACGAATACCTAACCATATGGGCCGAAGTTAAGTATAGATACGCCATATGCAGACATGGCCTACCACCGATGGAGGTATAACAGAGCGTTTCGGTCCATCGTAGAAATAAATGCGCCAGTCCTCGACGCTGCCTCTTCACAGTGGTGTGCCACAGCCCGGGCACAGCGGTGGTCCAGATTCGGGGAGCGAAAGCCCGCAGTCTGGGCACCCGCCATCGTCTTCCGGAGTCTGGATTTCCTCGACAATATCGGTTGTCTGCGTACGGATCGCATCCCTCCCGGCTATACCTGTGGGACCATCATCAGGCTCCGTCCCGTGATACTGGGTCAGCGCGAACTGCGCTCGTTCTGCGACGAACTCGTCGTCTGCAGTGAGTTCTTCGAGCTGGGCTCTCGGGAACGGTTCCCCGGCATCAGCGCCGACAAGCAGACCCAGTGCTTCGGCCGCCCGACCACGGACGTATCGGTTTTCGTCTTCGAGGCGTGAGACGAGTGCCTCCCTGGCGTCGGTAAGCCGTTCGGGACATGCACAGCCGGTAACCACGATTGCGGTACTCAGATGATAGCGGACCAGTTCGCTATCAGCCTGAAGATGGTCCGCAAGTGAGTCGACCTGGTATCGGAGTCGGGCAGGATCTCCCAGGGCGACGTGGGCCAACGCTTTCGCCAACTTCTCTCTTACTTCGGGTTCATCGAATTCGAGGCCGATACGCAGGTCCGCTACGACCGCCGGTGAGGCGACGGCATCGGGATGGTCGACAGCGACATACCCCAGCGCCTCTACACACCGGGCGCGAACGTAGTAAAATTCCGATTCATCCGCCAGTCGCTCGGCGAGCATCGGGACAACCGGAACCACGCTGTCGGGCGCCCCCTCGCTGACCGCGACGAACAATTTTGCCGCTGTGAGCCGTGTCGGCCGCTCGCTGTCCGCAAGAAAACGAGTAATGGGAGACAGTACACCGTCAAACAGCTGCGGTTGGTCGTCGGCCGCTGATTTGAGCGACCGCAAACACGCCTGTTGGTCGGCTGCGTCGGCCGTGGAAAGCTGTTCTAGTGCCGTCAGAGCGTCGTCTTTCCGCCCGTGCTCAAGCAGCGTCACGATATCCGTGTCAGGAGTTGTACCGGTTCGGTCGTCCATCGGTCCGTTGCTGGCGTTTCTCGGAGAATCCACAAAACCTCTTGCTTCCCGGTTATTGCTCGATTCGAAAGTTATTGCTCGCCGTAGGAGCCGTCAGTTCGTGCTTAGAATGCCTTCTAGAGCTAGGTGCATTTCGGCAAGATCTGTCCTTGTCTCGAAGGATTGTAAATGTAAATCCTCTGTTTTCAGAGTTACTGAGCGTAGCTACAGCTCAAATCACTCCTCACCGATTGGGTTGGTGAGGGTTCCGATTCCTTCGATTTCTACGTCGACGGAGTCGCCGGGTTCGAGCAGTTCCGGTGGGTCACGGAAGATACCGACGCCGCCCGGTGTCCCTGTCGAAATGACATCGCCGGGACGAAGTGTAGTGATTCCGCTGATGTACTCGACGACTTCCGGCACGTCGAAGATGAATTCGTCCGTGTTCGAGGACTGCTTGGTCTCGCCGTTCACGCGACAGGCCACGTCCAAACTCGACGGGTCCAGTTCGCTGTCGGGCACTAGCGTCGGCCCCATCGGGGCGAACGTGTCGTAGCTCTTCCCGCGGAAGAACTGCTCGTCCTCGAACTGTGCGTCCCTGCCGCTGACGTCGTTTATCGCGGTGTAGCCCGCGACGTAATCGCGTGCATCCGCCGCTGAGACGTCTTTCGCAGTCCGACCGATGACGACGCCGAGTTCGACCTCGTAGTCGACTTCGTCGATTGTCGCCGGATGGACAATCGGATCGCCAGGGTTCGTGACTGCGGTACCGGCCTTCCCGAACAACAGCGGCCGCTCCGGCACCTCTTCGTTCTGTTCCTCGGCGTGGTCGTGGTAGTTCAGTCCGACACAGACGATCTTTCCGGGCTGGGGAACGGGCGCGAGCAGTTTGGCGTCTTCCACGGGAATCGCTCGGTCCGCAGCCGCGTCGACGGCGTCTTCGACCACCCGAAGGAAGCCGGGATCGGTCAACTGCTGATACGTGACCTCTTCTCTGAGGCCGTTGAGCGGTACGATCTCGTCGTCTTGACGGATTCCCCACTGCGGAGTCCCATCAGTGGTGTAACGGGCGAACTGCATCACCGGACACTGTAGTGGCCGAGTACCTAACTGTTGTGCTTGGCAGTCACGAGTACGTGAGGTTCACCTCGATGACGTTCGCACTGCGGAGGATCTGTTCCGGGATCTCGTCAGAGAACCGGTCTCCCTGCATTCGGCTCTTCGGCCCGGAGACGCTGACCGCGGCGATTGCGCGTTCGTCCTGATCGGTAATCGGCGCTGCAAGACACCGCATCCCCTTGACCCGCTCTTCGTCGTCGTACGCGTAGCCGCGTTCCCGTACCTGGTCGAGCGTCTCGAACAGTTCTTCCCTGTCTGTGATGGTCCGCTCTGTTACCTCCGGCAGGCCGTGTCTGTCGAGATACGACTCGACTTCCGAACGCGGACGGAACGCCATGATTGTCTTCCCGAGTGCGGTCGTCTGCAACGGGACGCGCATCCCGGCGTGGGTATCTAGCTGGACGGCATCAGGGCCGCGGGCCTTGTACAGAAACACCCCGAGGCCGTGTTCCTCTATCATCAGGTTCGAGTGTTCGCCGGTCTTTTCCGCCAGTTCGTCGACCTCCGGCCGGGCGATTTCGTACACTTTCTTGCGCGACCGTGCCTGGTTCCCCAACTGGAGGAACCGAGTGCTGACGTGATACTGGGTCCCTTCCTTGACGAGGTACTCCTCTTGCTCGAGGGTCTGAAGGTGGTCGTGGACGGTACTGGTCGGCTTGTCCACTGCCCGGGCGATCTCGGACACGCCAGCGCCGTTTCGCTCCCGCAGTATTTCGACGATTTCGAGGGAAACCTTCGCCGCCTTGACTGGCACTGTGGTGCTCATATGACGTACGATGTGGGTGCGCTGAAATAAACGTTTCCGGTATTATCGGACAGAGTCCTGGAACAGCCGGAATATAGCTACTGGGCCTCCATGCTGTATAGAATGATTGAACGAAGCTGTGAAAATCTGAAAATCTAGTTCAGTATTACTGGAACTGCGGCATGACCTCGTCGGCGAACAGCTCCATCCCGCTCGTGTCGGGGAAGTCGATGAACCAGCACTGGAACTTGGTGACGCCGGCGTCGATTCGGCGTTCGATGGCCTCGGCACACTCTTCGGGCGTTCCCATAATGAAGTACTCCCGGGCGTCCGCTTCGGTTTCAATCGGTGCCTGATCCTGATACTCCTCCTCGAACTGAATCGGCGTCATCAGATCGACGAGCCGGTCGAACTTCTCCTCGTCCCGCGTACAGATGACGTGACCGTCCCAGGAGTATTCGATCTCGTCGGGGTCGCGACCGACGGTCTCACAGTGGTCTTCGATGACGCCGGTCTTGTGTTCGAGCGTCTCGACGTCGCCGTTGAACACGTCCGTGTTCCACACGTCGGCGTGTTTGGCGACGAGTTTGAGCGTCACCTGCTCGCCCTGCCCGCCGACGAGAATCTCCGGATGGGGGTCCTGAACGGGAGTGGGCGCACACGGTGCGTCCGTGATCTGGTAGTGGTCGCCGTCGAAGCTCGCGCCGTCGCTGCCGGCGTCCCACATCCGCTTTATCAGGCGGATCGATTCGTCGAGCCGCATCAACCGCTCGAACCCGTCGCGGTACTCCCAGTTGTAGGCCTCGTACTCCGGTTCGTGCCAGCCGGCCCCGAGACCGAGTTCGAGACGGCCGTCGGAGATGACATCCAGCGTCGCGGCCATCTTCGCGACCAGCGCCGGGTTCCGGTAGTCGTTACACAGCACGAGCGAGCCGATGTTGATGTCGTCCGTGAACCCGGCTATCGCCGACAGCAGCGTCCAGCACTCGTACTCGGCGCGGTCCCTGCCGAGCATCAGGTGGTCGGGTGCCCAGGCGGCGTCGAACCCGAGTTCTTCCGCCGTCTCGATACCGTGGCGAGTCGTCTCCCAGTCCAGCGCCTCGTACTCCGGCGTGTCGCGGTGCACGGGCTCGTCGTCACCGGCATCGGGCGCGCCGGCGAACACGGGAACGTTGTATTCGAATTTGATGTCGGTCATTGTTACTCCACGGCGAAATGTTCGAGCGCGTCGTGGTTCAGTTGCGTGCTGATGCCGGGTTCGTCAGGGAGCGGAATCGAGCCGTTCTCCGGCGACGGCGGGTTCTCGAAGATGGCGTCGGCGTAGGTCGACTCCTGCTCTTCCTGCTGTTCCTGGAACCACTCGGGCGTCGGGAAGTACTCCGCCATCGGCATGTTCGTGTGCCCCGCGATGGCGTGCAGCGTGGGGTTCGTTCCGGCGTGTGGGATCACCGGCACGTCGTGGACTTCCGCCATGTCTGCGACCTTCTGTAATTCCGTGATACCGCCGACCCGACCCACGTCGGGCTGGAGGATGTCGACGGCGTCGCGTTCGAGCAGGTCCTCGTGGCCCCAGCGCGTGAATTCGTGTTCACCGCCGGAGATCGGCATCGGTGCGGCCTCACGGATCTCGGCGTAGCCGTCTATGTCGTCGGCGATGACCGGCTCCTCGACCCACGCCATGTCGTATTTCGCCAGGCGCTGGGTCATCTTCTTCGCGTACTTGACCGACCAGCCCATGTACGCGTCGCCCGCGATGTCTATCTCGTGGCCGACGGCGTCCCGGACTGTCTTGACGATTTCCTCGTTTTTCTCCATTCCCGTGCGACCGTCCTCGGGTCCGTGGAGGAAGCGCAGTTTCATCGCGTCGAAGCCCGCCTCGGCGTACTGAACCGCCTCGCGCTCTAGTTTCTCCATGTCGACGGGGTGGAGGTTCGACGCGTAGGCGGGGATCTCGTCTTTCGTGGGGCCGCCGAGCAGTTCGTAGACGGGTTTCCCGGCCTCCTTCCCGGCGATGTCCCACAGCGCCTGGTCGACGGCGCTGATCGCCATGACGGCGACGCCTTTCCGTCCGAAGGGGAGCGTCGCGCGGTACATCTGCTCCCAGAGGTGTTCACGTCGAATCGGGTCCTCACCGATGACGATCTTGGAGAGCGTCTCCTCGACGACGGTGGCGATGGCGCCGGTTCCCCAGTTGCCGACGCCGACGCCGGTGATGCCGGCATCCGTCTCTACTTCGACGACTACGTCGCCGACCGGCCCCATCCACTTCCGGCGGGCCTGCGGGTTCTCGCCGTCGACGTTACGGTACTCGTCGTACTTCGACATGATCGTGACGAGAGGGAACTCGATGAACTCCCCCCACGACTCGTTGCTGACTTTCGTCGCTGAAATGTCTGTGATTTCCATAGGTCAAACGCGTACGTAGACGTGTTCCGGCAGCAGTAAAACCTTTTTTGTCACCGTCTCTGGTGCGTATCTGAGTCTCGCCAGTAGTCGACCGCGGTCGTGCGTCGGCGAAGCGCTCAGTCGGCGAACTGGAAGACCGGTTTGCAAGTTTCGGACGCGAGGAACGCCTCGAATGCCGCCGTCGGGTCGTCCATGCTGTAAGACGTATCCAATATTTCATCGACAGCGATTTCGCCCCGCTCAAGCAGCCGAAGCGCCTGTTCGAAGTTCGTCCACGTCGAGCCATAAGAGGTGTTGACATCGACCTCACCGCGGACGGTCGACGTGAACGCGACTTCGCTCGTGTCGTTCGGAATACCGACCATGACGACCTGTCCGCCCTTCCGGACGTGGTCGACCGCCGTACCGATACCGGTGTGGTGACCGGTCGAGTCGAATACGACATCGAACCCGATACCGTCCGTGTGAGCTTCGGCCTGGGCTTCGAGATCCTCAGACTGGGCGTTCACCGTTTCGATACCGAGGTCGGTGAGGAGCGGGAGCCGATACACCGCGTCCTGGTCGAGTCCGGAGACGAGGACGTTCGCGCCGAGGGAATCGGCGACAGCGGCGACCAGCACCCCGATTGGGCCGGGGCCTTCGACCAGTACGTTGTCGCCGGGCGTCGTCACCGACTGTTCGAGCACCGCCCGCGTGGCGATACTTATCGGCTCCGTGACGGCTGCCTGCCGTAATGGAACGTCCTCGGGGACCGCGTGGAGGTGTTCCGGCGCGACCGTGACGTACTCCGCGTACGCGCCGTCGCGGTGCATCCCCGTAATGGAGAAGTTCTGGCAGACGTTGGGCTGGCCGTTCTTGCACTGAAAACAGTGGCCACAGTCGTGTATCGGTTCCTCAATGACTTTATCGCCCGCCGTGAACCCCTCGACGCTATCCCCGACTTCGACGACTTCGCCGGAGTACTCGTGGCCCATTATGCGTGGAATCGGGATCCACTCGTACCCGCCGTCGTATTTGTAGGCGTGGGCATCGCTTCCGCACAGACCCGCCGTGTGGACTTTGACGAGCACTTCGTCGCTTTCTAGTGTCGGTTTCTCTCTGTCTTGTGTCTCGACTTCTCGCGGGCCGGTTTGAACGATTGCTTTCATGATTGGGAGTAGTGATATCGCTGGATCCGCTCGTTACGCTTCGACGCTATCGGCCGACGCCTCGCCGTCTGCTCTCTCGGTGACGAGACGCCCTTTCAGCAACGCTTCCGTGGTCGGGTCGAATAGGTAGACGTGTTCCGGTGCGATAGTCAGTTCCATCTGATCTTCCGGTTCGAGGTCGTGGAAGCGGCCGACCTTCGCCGTCACGTCGCCGAGAGCCGACGTGCCGTGAACGATTGCTTCAGTCCCGACCGGTTCGACCACGCGAACCCGGGTGTCGAACTCGGGGCCGTCTGTCGCTCGGGTCCGTGCCTGATAGAGGTCCTGTGGACGGAAGCCGACGAGGACCTCCTCAGTGTTTATTTCGGTATCGACGAGTCGCTTCGGGATGTCGAAGGACGTGGCGTCCATCTCGATGCGGTACGAGTCGCCCCGTTCACTGAGCGCCCCCTGGAACAGGTTCATGTCCGGGCTCCCGACGAACTGCGCCACGAAGAGGTTCGCGGGCTCATTGAACACCTGGTCGGGCGTCCCGAGCTGCTGGAGCTCTCCGTCGTTGAGGATCGCGATCTTGTCCGCGATGGTCATCGCCTCCTCCTGGTTGTGCGTGACGTACGCCGACGTGATGCCGACCTCCGACTGGAGTTCGTCGATCTCGGTCCGCATCGTCTTTCGGAGTTTCGCGTCGAGGTTCGCCAGCGGTTCGTCGAAGAGGAACAGCCGCGGTTCCCGGATAATCGCCCGACCGAGCGCGACGCGCTGTTTCTGGCCGCCCGAGAGCTGTGCCGGCTTGTTGTTCAGCAACTCCTCGATTTCGAGCATCTCCGCGACCTCGGTCACACGGTTGTTGATCTCTTCGTCGGTCATGTCGTTGTTCTCCCGGCGGAGGCCGAACCCGAGGTTCTCACGGACCGTCATGTGAGGGTACAGCGCGAAATCCTGGAACACCATCGCGACGTCGCGGTTCCGCGCTTTGACTTCGTTTACCACGGTCCCGTCGAACCGGACTTCCCCTTCCGTCGGGTCTTCGAGCCCGCCGATCATCCGGAGGGTCGTTGTCTTGCCGCACCCGCTGGGGCCGAGCAAGACGAGGAAGTCACCGTCGGGCACGTCGATGTCCAGGTTGTTGACCGCGACGACTCCTTCCTTCTCCGGGTTTCCGAATACTTTTTTGACACTATCAAGTTCGAGGTGTGTCATTGGGGAAAGCTACCAGCTAACCCATCATAAAGGTAGCGCCCTGTCAGGAAGCGAAGGGAGTTACCCCTTGATTGCGCCGCCGGTGAGTCCCTGCACGAAGTACCGCTGGATGTAGGCCAGTCCGGCCAGCACCGGGATCGAGACGATAATCGACGCCGCGGCAACGACGTTCCACTGGGTGTTGAACCCCTGGACGAACGTGAGTAGCCCGGGCGGGACGGTAAACTTCGAGTTGTCAAGCAACGTGAGCGCGAACACGAGTTCGTTCCACGCCAGCAGGAACGCGAAGATGAACGAGGCGATGAGCGAGTTCCGCGCCATCGGGACGAGCACGTACCAGAACGTCTCGAAGGGCGTACACTGATCGATCTGTGAGGCCTCGATGATCGAGTCCGGGAAGTCGTCGAAAAAGCCCTTCATCAGCCAGACGACGAACGGCGCGGTCATCGCGCCGTAGATGAGGATGAGCGCGAGGTGCGTGTTGAACAGGCCGAGCGTGGAGATGAGTTCCCACTCTGGGACCATGATGGCGGTCCCGGGGAACATCAGCGAGGCGAGCAGGAGCGACATCAGCAGGTTCTTGCCCCGGAACTCGCGCCGCGAGAGCACGTACGACGCCCCGGTACCGAGGACGACAGCGATGAGCCCCGCACCGACGGCGACTTTCAGGCTGTTGACAATAAGCCCGAGCAGATTGATGTCGATGGCTGAGGTGACGGTGATCCCGAACAGGTCGTTCACCAGCCCTGCGTAGCCGCCGGCCTGAATCGACGACTCAATAACGAGCCGGAACCCCTCAAGTGACGGGTTCACCGGAAACACCGTCGGCGGGATCTGCTGAATCTCTGACGTCGTCTTGAACGCTGTGACGACCATCCAGTACAGCGGGAACAGGACGAACACGCCGATGACGAGCGTCAGCAGGCCGATGGCAGTCTTCCTGACGTAGCCGCCCGCTTTCGAGTCGTAGAGCCAGGACTGGTTCTTTCGGTACTCCGCCGTCGGATCTGTGTTGTCTGTCGCCATTACATTTCACCTCGGACTTTGTCGTAGAACTTGATGTAGTAGTACGAGAACACAAGCAAGACAACGAACAGCAACACCGACAGGGCTGAGGCGAATCCGACCTCGAAGTCGATGAACGCCGCGCGGTATATCATCACCGGCAACGTGCTGCTCGAGACGCCGGGGCCGCCCTTGGTCATCACCCAGACCATCGAGAAGTTCCTGACGTTGTAGATGAGCATCAGGAGGAAGCCGATGGCGAGGTTGTATTTCATCATCGGGATGGTGATGTATCGGAACTGCTCCCACGGCGTCGCCCCGTCCATGCGTGCGGCCTCGTAGAGGTGTTCGTCGATCCCCTGCAACGAGGTGAGCGTCAGCAGCGCAAACAGCGGTGCGAGCCGCCAGATCATCCCGATTATCGGCGGCCACAGCGAGTACTCGTTTGCCCCGAGCATGACGATGTACTCGTCGATGACTCCCATTTGCACGAGGAGCTCGTTGACGATCCCCTGTGACCCGCCGAACATGAACTGCCAGATGGACGCCCCGACGACCCGCGGGAGCACCCACGGAATCAGAACGATGGCGCTGGCGACGCTGGTGTAGGGGAGCTTCTCGTCGAGGAGCCACCCCATCAGGAACCCGAGGACGATAGCGGCCAGGCTGCCGACGGTCACCCAGACGAACGTGTTCCAGAGCACCTGGTGGATGTCCGGGTCCGTCCAGATTTCGACGTAGTTCGCAAGCCCCACGAACTCGGCTTCGCTGGGCGCGAGGAGACTCTTGGTGAAGAAGCTCGAATAGATGGCCTGTGCGATGGGGTAGAGAATGAACAGTCCCACCAGCGCCATCACGGGCAGGATGGGGAGATACACCCGCAGACTCTCGGGGATGTATCTGGTCGCGCTGCGGTACGACGACTGGGCTTGGTCCACGTAACTCATAGATGTGAGGCGTTTCCTCCGAATGTAGTAGGCTCGGGCACTCTCTTTCAGGCGATCTGTTCGTCGACGACTTCCTGCACCTCGGAGTTGGCGTTACTACAGGCTTCCTCGGCGGTCGCGTTCCCGAGGACGACCGGCTGGATGACCTGCGTGTTGATGATGCTCTGGATGGACGCGATGCCGGAGAACGAGGGGAACCGCGAGGTCCGCGTGAACAGGTCGTCGTTCTCGTACAGCGTGACGAGGTCGCCGAACTGGCTCATGAACAGGTCGCTGGGCTCTTCGAACGCGCTCTTGAGGGTTGGGACACGGCCGCGGATACCCACGTCTGACTCCGCGGTGTACGTCCAGGGAGCCAGTTGCTCGGGCTGGTTCCACCAGCTCGTGTAGTCGAAGGCGGCCTGTCGCTCGGCGTCGCTCTCGGTGCCGTTACCAAGCATGAACCCCTGTGCGTTCTGCAACAGGAGGTCCTGTGGCTGGAAGTCGCCCGACGGGTTCTCCGGGAGCGGGGCGCGGGTGACAGTGTGGCCCTCGCCGTCGAGCCACTCCTGTGGGGCTCCGGTCGTCTGGTACACCGCGTTCGCGTGCGAGTAGGTGATGAATATTCCCGACTCGCCTTCCCGGAGGAGTCGACCGGCGTCGATGTGGTTGTTCTCCGCCATCGAATCCGGAAACAGGCCGGCCTCGGCGATGTCCTGGTACAGCTTCACCGCGTCAACGAAGCCTGGCTGATCGACCGTCGCCTCCATCGACTCGGGGTCGAAGTAGCGACCGCCGTTCGCGTAGACGAACCCGATGAAGTAGCCCGTCGTCAGCCCGAAATCGGTTCCGGGGGCGGTGATTGCGGCAGAGACATCGTCGATTTCCTGCATCTCCTCGCCGAGCTGTATCAGTTCGGGCCAGTTCCGTGGCGGCTGGTCGAAGCTCGTCTGTTCGAGATAGTCCGTTCGGATATCGATAAACGGCCCGAGGTCGGCGTAGCCGCCGGGAAGCCCCCACTGGCGTTCTCCCTCGGTGTCGCCCAGTCCTTCGTAGACGACCGTATCGATGTTGGCCTGGATGAAGTGGCTGTTTATCTCTTCGAGTTGGTCCTGGAACCCCTCCTGGTCGAGGGGCTGAATCGCCTGTGCGCCGACGTAGTCGGGGATCTGCTGACACTGTCCGGCCATCACGTCCGGTAGATTGTTGTTAGCCGCGGCGGAGGCGATGATCTGGTATTTTTGCCCCCACTCCTGGTGCTGGTAGCTCACGTTGTGCTCGCCGTAGTTGTCGTAGTGACCACTGATGTACTCCCGTTCGGCCGGGATACCACCGAACAGCCAGAAGTCGAGGTCCTGTGTACCGGAGCCCCCATCACTACCGGTTCCGCCGTCGCTGCTGCCGTCGCCGTCACCGCCGTCACCACCGCTACACCCTGCAAGCCCTGCGGCCAGTGCGGTTCCGAGGCCGGTCAGATACTGTCGCCTGTCCAGTCCGCTCGCTGAGTTACGGTCAACCATGATCCACTATTATCGAAAGCGCAGTCCTATATGATAAATGTACCGGAATTTTGAACCAGCGGCGAGTCGATGCCCCAGCAACAGTGGATTGTACTCGTACGTCCCGGCGTCGTCGTATCCGACTCCAACACAGACCAAAATTAAATGACGGTGTGGGTTTTCGGTTCGAGTACAGATGGCAAGCAAACGCGCGTCGTTCGAAAGCGCTCTCGAGGCGTTAGGTGTGACAGTTTCCAGCACTACCGAGTCTGAACTCGAAGCCGCTGTTACCCAGGCGATTACGGAGCCTGCAGTCGGAACCGCGCTCGACGAGACGGTCGGGGACGAGGCGTTTTCGCTCACAGAGACGCCGGTGACGGTCGACCCGACACCGGTCGCGCTTCGCGAAGCGACTACCGGCGTAACCGGCGCCGAACTCGGTGTCGGCGACTACGGCTCACTCGTCCTCTCGATGACCGAAGAGGCCAGCGAACTCGTGAGCCTGTTCGTCGAGCGCCATGTCGCCGTCCTTCACGAGGAAGACATCCAGCCCGATATGGACGCGGCAGTGGCAGAACTGGACGAGCGGTTTAACGAAACTGGAGGGAGTGCGATTATCGCTACAGGACCGAGCGCGACAGCCGATATGGGCGCGCTAGTCAAGGGCGCACACGGACCCAGAGAGGTCCACGTTATCGTCGTCGAGGGGGGAGCGTGACGATGGCGACCGCCGACGAACTCCGCGAGCTGATGCGGACCGAGGGCGCGGCAGTCGCGGAGAACACGCAGGGGTTCAATACGGGGCGCTACGACTCTGTCGCGGATTTAGCGGACTACGAGGATCTCAAGCAAGCGGCCCGCAGCATCAAGGAGGACGCCATCGCGGATCTTCCAGATCTCCTCGACCAACTAACGGACACCGTCGAAGCCAACGGGGGGACCGTGTACATTGCCGACGACGCCGCTGACGCGAACGAATATATCCGTGACGTGGTCGACGAGCGAGCGGCTGACCGGGTCGTCAAGAGCAAGTCGATGACCAGTGAGGAAATCGAGGTCAACGAGGCACTCGAAGCGGACGGCGTGGACGTGGTCGAGACGGACCTGGGCGAGTGGGTGTTGCAGGTCGCCGACGAAGCCCCATCCCACATCGTCGCCCCGGCGATTCACAAGTCCCGCGAAAGCATCGCGGACCTGTTCAACGAACGGTTCGACCCCGACGAGCCGCTGGAGACGGCCGAGGAACTGACCCGCTTCGCCCGCGAGAAACTGGGCGAGCAGATCATCGACGCGGAAGTCGGCATCACCGGTGCGAACTTCGTTACGGCCGATACCGGGACGATGGCGCTGGTCACCAGTGAGGGCAACGCCCGCAAGACGGTGGCAGCGACGGACACGCACGTCGCCGTCGCCGGCGTCGAGAAGGTCATCCCGACGGTCGGGGACCTCCACCCATTCATCGAACTCATCGGTCGCTCGGGCACCGGCCAGGACATCACGTCGTACGTCTCGCTGCTGACCCCGCCGGTCGACACCCCGGTCGTCGATTTCACCGACGACGAAACGCCGCTGTCTGCGTTCGACGCCGACCGCGATTTCCACCTCGTGTTGATCGACAACGGCCGGCTAGAGATGCGGGACGACGAGCACCTCCGGGAGACGCTGTACTGCATCCGGTGTTCTGCCTGTTCGAACTCCTGTGCGAACTTCCAGAGCGTGGGCGGCCACGCGTTCGGCGGGGAGACGTATTCGGGTGGCATCGCGACCGGATGGGAAGCCGGCATCGAGGGGCTGGACGTGGCCGAGGAGTTCAACGACCTCTGTACCGGGTGTACCCGCTGCGTGAACGCCTGCCCGGTCGGCATCGATATCCCATGGATCAACACCGTCGTCCGGGACCGGATCAACCGCGACAAGGACGCTCCCGGAGAGTGGCTCGTCGACGGACTCACGCCCGACGAAGAGGACGACGGTGCGCCACTGCAAAAGCGCTTCTTCGGCAACTTCGAGACCGTCGCAAAGCTCGGCAGCGCCACCGCACCGGTGTCGAACTGGCTGGCTGAGACGACACTCGCTCGGAGGTCGATGGACCGAATCTTGGGTATCGACCCACGGCGAGACCTTCCGACGTTCGAGCGGGAGACGCTCGTCGACTGGGCCGCTGCCCGCGACTCACGGGTGGACGACCCCGAGCGCCGGGCGGTGCTCTATCCGGATCTGTACACGAACCACGTACAGGTCGACCGCGGCAAAGCCGCCGTGAAGGTGCTCGAATCGCTGGGCGTCGACGTGGTGGTCCCACCGGCCCCATCCAGCGGCCGCGCGCCGCTGTCCCAGGGGATGGTCGCGACGGCGACCGACCACGCAGAACGGGTCACAGAGACGCTCAGTCCCCACATCGAAGACGGCCGCGACGTGGTCGTCATCGAACCGAGCGATCACGCGATGTTCACGCGCGAGTACGAGCGCCTTCTTGACGAGGCAGCGTTCACGGACATCGCGGAGAACAGCTACGAAGTGTTCGAATACGTTTTCGGGTTGCTCGACAATGGAGCCTCCGTCGATTCACTGTCGACTGTCGAGGGCGCCGAAATCGCGTACCACAGCCACTGCCAGCAGCGGACGCTCGGGCTCGAAGCCCACACCGTCGCCGTCCTCGAAGACTGTGGCTACGACGTGGCCACGTCCGACGTCGAGTGTTGCGGCATGGCTGGGAGCTTCGGGTACAAATCTGACTACTACGAACTGAGCATGGACGTCGGCGACCGACTCCGGACGCAGTTGCGGGACGACGGCGTCCAGGAGCGGCCCGTGGTCGCCAGTGGGACCTCCTGTCTCGAACAGATTGACGCCTTACTGGAACGCCAGCCGCGGCATCCCATCGAGCTGTTGGCAACGTAAGCCGTCGGTTTTACTCGATACCGACGTGCTGCCGGAACGACCGGTCGGTTATCCACTGGCGGTCCTGTTTTGAGACCGAATCGACTTCCCGGAGCCAGTTCCGCGCTTCTGCGTAGCTCGCCACGTCACTGACGTTCGGATAGTCCGAGCCCCAGATGACGCGCTCCCGGCCGAACGTGTCCAGATACCAGCGAACGTGATCGTGCATGTCCGCGTAGGGGAACGCCGAGTCTGACATGTGGGGAATCTCGGACACCTTCACCGCGACCGTCTCGTAGTCGGCGAGCTCGGCAAACTGTGCGAACGTCCCGCTGTCCGTCGGTGTCTCCGGATCCGCATGCGAGAAGTGATCGAACAGATACGTCAGTTCAGGATACGCAGCTACCAGTTCGAGCGCCTGATCGAGTTGGCTGTGATCACAGAGTATCTGGACTGTTGCGTCCAGTTCGACGGCTGTTTCCCAAAACTCGGTCTCGCCGATAGCATCGCGAAGCCAGGAGACGCTCGGATCGAACGTCTCCCACATCTGGTCGTACGGACAGGCGGCACCGAGTCGGAACCCGAGAACGCCGTCGGTCTGCATACACTCACGCAGATGCGTCAGCGCGTCGTCGGCGAACGGGTCGAGCATCACGATCCCGTGGAGGCGGTCGTGTTCGGCCGCGACTCGTCGGGTGTACCAGTTGTCCGTCCACTCGCAGATCGGGTACCCGACGACGACGGCGTCGTCGATGCCGTTCCGGTCCATATCTGCCAGGAGCCGGTCGGCCGTGTACACCGTGTGCACGTCGAACGAATCGACGAGGTCCAGTATGGGGCCGTTCACCCACGGATGCTCCTCGCTCGCCGTCCCCCACGCGTGCGTATGGGTATCGAACATACTCGCTCTGTCGTCGGTGACGAACCTAAGTCTTACCCGCGGAAGAATTATCACCCAGGGCTGCCGAACCTGGGTGTATGGAGCGAATAGCGTTTCACCTCCAGATCAAAGAGGGCCAGCGTGAGGCGTACCGTGAGGAACACGAAGACGTGCCAGACGCGCTCGAATCAGCATATCTTGATTCGGGGGCCGGAATTGAGACGTACAGCGTGTTCGAAAAAGACGGTCACGTGTTCGGATTTATCGAGGTCGAAGAGCCGGAGAAAATCAAGGAGGTTATGGCTAACAGCGAGGCACAGGCAGAGTGGGGGGAGGTGATGGACCCAATTCTCGTCGACTCGGAGGACCAGTGGATGGACGAGGTGTACCGGATGGCATGACTGCAGAGCTGATGGGATAGTTCTCCCGCTCGATAACACTGGGCGGCAATGGAATCTCCCAGCTTCGGTCTGTCTAGACCGTGTCTCTGTTGTTGAATCAGGTGTGTTACTTTGGCACGCACATTTCCGGGATTACCGGAATATTAACTGCGAGCAGCCTATCGCTACTGACCTCCCGTCCCGATACCACGAATAACAGCAGGTGCGTAGATTATTTCAGCTTACGATTTCTTGATATACAACAAAATTACAATATATCTTTCTCAGTAACACAGATTTCATGTGTTTCTTCCGGTAGTAACGGAAACCACGCTTCACACCGCTACGGTACCGGCAATCGAACCGATGAAAACAACGACACTTTACGAGCCCAATGCGAAGCGAGACCCCGACGGGTTTCGTGTTCAGAGAACACAGATGGCCTGATAAATCAAACCTATCGCGGACACGACGATGGCACAGTGTGGATTGGTTCCTGTGTGTTGTCTCTGTCGTGTGTTCAAAATAGTCCGGTAATGTCGGATAGCGAGTCACAGCGCACGTCATTGATCGCTGAGAATCGCCGGTACTCGGTCAAACTAACACGCGTACGTCCGTGATTTTGGTAGCTGAATTCGTAGGCACAGGTTCGCCATTCCGCTCTCGGCTGGGAACCCAGAGGGTATCGCCAATCTGAATCAGCCGAGTATCGGTTCGGAAGTTCCGCACCCTTTCTAACGCGTGTACAACCGTTATTTCTCTGGCCATCAGTTCGTCACCTTCGTCTCTTCTTCAGCATGTACCGATGTGGTAAGAGCTATTCTGAATATTGTTCCAAATGAAGGCATGTGTGACATCATATTCAGGATAGTATCGCATAATTAGTGGAAGTTTCCAGATATCGATCAGGTGGCTGGTTCAAACTGTACCGTCATCAAGCATTCCTGAAATATAATACAGTAATACTAGATACTGCTAAGAGGGCCGCTTACGTGTACGTGATATTCAGTTCAATTACGTTAGCAGCGCTTTTGAGCTTCGCGGGCAGTTCCTCCCGGAACCGTTCGTCCTGGAATCGGCTCGTCGGGCCGGAGACGCTAATTGCCCCCTCAACGGTATTGTTGTTGTTGACGATGGGGACTGCCACACACCGGAGTCCCTCGACACGGGCTTCATCGTCGAAGGCAATACCGGCTTCTCGAACCTGTTCAAGATGAGAGAATAGTTCCTCTCTGTCGGTGATCGTGTTTTCTGTGGTCGCAGGCATCCCGTGAGTGTCCAGAATTTCATTGACACGCTCGCGGGGAAGATGCGCGAGAATGGCGTTTCCGAGTCCGGTGTTGTGGAGATAGACGCGCTGTCCGGTGTAAGAATCCGTCTTGACCGCGTCCGCACCGTGCGTTCGGTAGAGGTACACCCCTTTCCCCTTCTGCTCGACCATTAGGTTCGCCAGTTCACCGGTTTCCTCGGCTAACGCTGCCACTTCGTCTTTCGCGATGTCGTATATCCGTTCATGATGGCGCGCGTGGCCGCCGAGATCAAGCAGTCGGAGCCCGACCTTGTACCGTCCGTCCTCTTTGACGACGTACCCGTCCGCCTCGAGCGTCGTGAGATAGTTGTGGATACTGCTTTTTGACAGGTCGAACGACTGCGTTAATTCCGCTAGCGTCGCCTCGTTACGGTCTTTCAGTTCTTCGAGGATGTCGAACGTCGTCTGTGCAGTCTTGACAGCGTTCGAGTTCTGCTGGTCAACCATAGGTGACAGGAGCACGTCGACGTGCATAAATCTACTCCAGCTTTGCCAAACCCAGATCCAGTAATACTGGACACCGGAAATTCGAGGGCACGACGAAAAATAGCGGCGTGCCGATATCTCTTCAGAGGATGCGCACGTTGTCGAGCGCGCCAATACTCCGGACTCCGATTCCACCGTCTTTGAACGTCTCGTCGCTCGCTGTCACGGACCCCAGCTCGGACCCGTCAGGGCCGCGGAGCGTGACATCAATGGAACCGAGCGACGCCCAGTTGATAACGAAGTCATACAGGACGCCTGTCTCGACCGAGAGGCTTGATTCGGCTAACTGCGTATAGTCCCCGCCCTCGCGCTTGTAGAGTTGAAGTCTGTCGCTGTCCGCCTCCGGATAAACGCGGGCGAAATAGAAGTTCTGCGCGTCTTGTACACCGAACGCGATACCGAAATTGCTGGTCGTTTCGGTCCGCGCGGCCGCGGCTGCGAACGTATCGCCCGCTTGTGGATACCGCGGGAGCCCGCCCGTCGAAGTGATGATGGCAGTGCCGCCGGACGTATTCTTCAGACTGAGATCGCCGTCGCCCACTGGTGGATCACTGTTCACGACGTATGGGTCGGTCGCACCGTCGTACGCGGAGAGGTCACCGCCCTCGAAACTGTCGACGATACCCGAGCGCCTGTCTCCGCCGCCCTCCACCTGTTCGGTTACGAGCGAGCCGTCGTTATCGACGCGAACGCGATACTCGCTCGATCCGTCCGGCGTCGTGAGGACCGCGCCGTTACCGGCTCCCGGAACCTGCACGTCCGACTCCCCGACCACGAGCGACGGCCCGCCACCGGAACCGGCGTGGAACGCGTGCGATTGTGCGGTCTCGTGTCGCTGGGTTCCGTCGTCGAACCACCGCGTCGACCCGGCGGCGTCGTCACCGACTTCCGGTGCTGGTCGGATGTTCTGCTGGTCGAAGTGGGTGACGTATTCGATGTCGGTCCCGACTTCGGCGTTGTAGCAATCCACGTTCTGGATGTAGACGCCGTCGTGCCTGTCGCCCTCGCCGTCAGTCACGTCCGCGACGGTGACGCCGCTACGATACTCCATCGCGTTGTGGCGCTCCCGGACGTTCGAGACCGACACCTTCCGCGTCGCCGTGACCGAGTTCTCCAGCTTGACGATGCTCTCGCTGACGGACTGGAGCGGATGGCCGCCACACTGTATCGAATCGAGGTTGATAGTCGCACCGCCATCGATTCGGATACTGTGCTCGCCGCCGCCGCCGCGCCAGTTGTAGATGTCGAGGTCGAAAGCGGGGCCGTACGGAACGTCGTCGCTTCCGTGTTCAGCGAGGAATCCGTCCCGGCAGCCAGTCACTTCGGTGTCGTGGATCGTCAGTTCGCTGGAGCCGTGGTAGTCGGCCAGTCTGATTCCGGCCGGAACGGTGTTACGGCCCTCCAGGTTCTGGAGGTACATCCGGGAGATGTGCATGTGCCCGACGCCCTGAATGTCGATGAACGACCGGTCGAGGTTCTCCTTTGCGTAGAACATCCCGCCGTTGAGTGTGATGTTTTCCGTTTTCTCGTCCGGACCAATGACGAAGAAGCTCTCGACGGTATCGGTCGCGTAGATGAGCGTCCAGCCCATGTCGAAAACGAGCTTGCCGGTGTTATCGTCGATGACGATCGGTGACTCAACACGCCACGCGGGTAATCCGTCAGCGGCGGCGGGGTCGTCAGGGTCCGGTGCGGGAACGACGATGCGGTGACCGGGCTGTTGGTTCGGGATGTCATCGCCTCCGGGAAGCGCGTCGAGCACGTTCCCGATCTTCTGATCGAGCGTTTCGCCCGGATATTCCGTTACGATATGGACCGAGCCTGGGACGCCGCCGCTGGCATTGAGTGTCCCGTCGGTGACGGAGAGGTTGTCGCCGGTGAAATCGGAGACGGCGGCGTCGGTACCTGCCATCGAGAGCGAGCCGAGATTCTGCAACGCGTTCTCGTGGGCGTCCACCTCCGATCCCCAGTCGTACCACGGCTGGTTTCCGTTGTCGCCGTTCTGTGTCGAGCTTGCAGACCCCGTACCGAGGCCAACAATGCTGGCCCCGAGCAAGGCGAGTGCGCCTCGCCGCGGGAGCGTATAGTCTGACGTCGATTCGCCGTCGGTTGATGATGTATCGTCGTGACTCATGGTACCTCGTGCTATGTTGCCACAGCGAATCAAGTCTCAAACTAACTTCTGTTATAGTTTTGGATGTGACTCTCGGTGTCTGACTCCCCCGTGGCAGCAGCGGGTGATCTCGTAGCGACTGACGGGGTGGAAATCTACGTTAACAATAATTTTATATAGGGAGAGTATGATATGCGGAGTATGGTACGCACCAGCAGTGAGACCACGAGCAGCCGAAAAGCCGCCAGTGCACTTTCCCGCCGGCAATTTGTCGCTTCGATGGGCGCGACCGGCGTTGCCCTCGGGCTGGCCGGCTGTTCGGGGACCGGAAACGGGAGTGGGGACGGCGGTGACGGTAGCAGCGGGGGAGAGACTCCGACAGCGGAAGACATCGAGTACAGCGGCGAGGACGTAACAGTCGAGTACAGTACAGCTCCCCTCTTCGGCAATATCTCGGATCAGCTCCAGCAGGCGGCCTACGACGCGGGACTGCCCGAGAGCATCGACATCAACTTCTCGACGACAGTCTGGGGGGCCGACGACCTGCAAGACCGGTACAACCAGATCCTCTCCGCCGGCCGGTCGACGCCGGACTTCATGCTGACGAATTTCGCGTACACGCCGTTTTTCGCGCCCCGCGAGTGGCTACTCGACCTCTCGCAGGTCCTCGGCGACGAGAAGATGACCGAACTGGAAAACGACTACTCGCAGGTGATGGTCGACTCGATGCGCTGGGATGGCGGCCTGTACGGCGTTCCCCAGTTCATCGATATCCCGACCATCCAGTACCGGAAAGACCTGGTCGAAGCAGCCGGCTACGACCCCGAGGGGGAGAACTGGGCGACTGAGCCGCTCACCTGGGACTACTTCGCGGAAGTCACGAAAGCAGCGAAAGAAGAGGCGGGGACCGACCACGGCTACACGACCGCGATGAACCAGCGAAACATCGGGAGCATCAGCGGCTACGAACACCTCGTCACGAACGGGGGCAACTACTTCGGCGACATGTCGAACCAGAACGGGCCGATCGGCGACCGATCCGTAACTATCGATGAGCAACAGACCATCGACACGCTCCGACAGTTCCGGACGTTCCTCTACGGCAGCGACGACGAGTATGCTGTCGAAGGTCTCGACGGCGGCATCACCCCGTCGGACGCCCTCGGCTGGGACACGTCCCCCTCGATGGAGTCGTTCAGCGCGGGCGAAGCGGTCATGCACCGGAACTGGTCGTTCGCAATCGCCGACTTCGGCAGTGAAGAGAACTTCGGCGAGGACCTCGGCGTCATGCCATATCCCTACGGCGTCTCCGAATCGGAGGCAGCATACGAAGGCGCCGGCGGAACGAACGCCAAGCTCGGCGGCTGGCACCTCTCGATCAACCCCAATACGGAGAAGTTGGCTGCGACCGTCGAAGTCATCAAGGCGATGACCTCCGACGAGTTCTACCTCAGCATCTTCGAAGCGACCGGGTCGACGCCGCCCAAGCCCGGCCTGTTCACCTCCGACCGGGCACAGGAGGTCGACGTGATGAACCGCTATCTCGACACACTCCAGTTCCAGTCGGAAAACCAGTTCGCCCCGCCGATCAACGCCGTCTGGGACCCGCAGAAGTCGGCTATCGGTCAGGAGTTCCACGCCTGCCTCAATCAGCAAAAATCTCCGGAGGAAGCCGTCGCCGCCGCACAGGAACAGGTCGAACAGATCGAGGAACAGGAGTCGTAAGCGTGCCCCGAGCGTCGATACCTCGCACAGTAATCTACAAGTCCCCGGGTTACGGGCTGTGCTAGTACACACACTATGAAACAGAAAGTCCAGCAGGCGGTGTCACCGATCTTCCTCAGGATCGAGCAGTTGGACGAGGCCAAGTACGGGTTTTTGCTCGTCTCGCCGGTGTTCCTCGTCCTCTCGGTCCTGGCGTTCTATCCGCTGGTCAGGACGTTGTACTTCTCGCTGCAAGACGATGACCTGACCGGAATGCACCCGATCGGTGAGTTCGTCGGTCTCGAAAACTACGTCCAGATACTCAGCGGCGACGCGAACGCGATACTGACCTCGCCGTTCTTTGACCTGCAAGCGCCCTTTTCGAGCGCGCTCATCGTTACACTCCTCATCACGGGCGTGAGCGTTGCCATTGGAACCCTCATGGGGCTCGGCATGGCGATCATCCTCAACAAGGAGTTCAAAGGGCGACGGTACGCACGGACCATCGTCATTCTCCCGTGGTCGATCCCGATCGTCATTCAGGGAATGATGTTCTTCCTGCTGTTCCAGCCGTCGCTGAGCCCGTTCGTCGAGCCGCTGGCGAATCTTGGCGTGTTCAGCGACAACCCGCTGATAAACAGCCAGGACTCGACCATCATCGTCATTCTCATCGACATCTGGCGGAAGATCCCCTTCATCGCGCTCATCATCATGGCTGGGATCGCGAGCATCGACCGCAATCTCTACGACGTTGCCGAGGTCGCGGGCGCGACGAAGTGGCAGCAGTTCCGGCTGATCACGCTGCCACAGATCAAGCCGGTGTTGTTCATCGGCATGATCTTCTACACGATCAGTTCGATGAAGATATACGGCATCGTTGAGGCGTCGGCGGGGTGTAGTACGGTTCCGACGCTGACCTGTCTGGTCGTCCAGACCTTCCGACAGCAGCGCTGGGCAACTGCGTCGGCGATCGCCTTCATCACCGCGCTCGTCATCGCCGTGATAATCATGGTGTACGTCGTCCGATACAGGGAGTCGACAAATGAGTGACCAGGAATACAGCGGCCTGACCGGCCGTATCGTCAAGTACACGATCCACAACTCGGCCGACGTCTATCGGCTGGGCTTCTGGGTCGGGCTCGTATCGTTCATCATGATCACGCTGTTCCCGTTCTACTGGCTGCTGGTCCTGGCGGTGACGCCGGACAATCAGCTCTACCAGATGGGGTTCGTGCCCGAGAACTTCAACATCGGCGTGTTCGCGACTGTCGTACAGGAGTACCCGCTGCATCACTACATCTTCAACAGCATCCTCATCGCCACGATCACGGTGATCGTCTGCATCACGTTGGGGAGCCTCGCGGGCTATGCGTTCGGGCGGGTCGATTTCCCGGGGAAGGGACCGCTACTGGTGTTGCTACTTGTCATCTCGTACTTCCCGGGCATCGCTTTCCTGATCCCGCTGTTCGAGCTGCTCACCGGGTCGCTGAGCATCCTCGGAACGCCGACGCCGGACCTCTACAACACGCCGTGGGGGATGGTGTTCCCCTTCACGATGCTCAGCCTACCGATCACGATCTTCATCCTGACGACGTTCTACAGCCAGATTCCCGATGGGCTGGAGGACGCCGCCAGGGTCGAGGGGACGACCCGACTCGGAGCGCTGTTCCGGGTCATCATGCCGCTGTCGGCACCCGGCGTCGTGACCGCCGCGATTATCGTGTTCATCGGCGTCTACCGGGAGTTCTTCTTCTCGTTCATCATGACCGACGGCTCGCCGGAGAACTGGGCGGTTCTGGTGTACGGGATACTGAACTTCCAGCAGCAACACACACAGATGTACAACATGATGGCGGCCGCGAGCCTCATCGGGATCATCCCTATCGCGGTGCTCGTCATCATTGCACAAGAACACATCGTCCGCGGCCTGACCGCGGGCGGACTCAAGGAGTAAACACATGGGAGAAGTCAACCTCACCGACGTTCGCAAAGAGTACGAAGATGTCATCGCTGTCGAAGGCATGAACCTGACCATCGAGGACGGCGAGTTCGTCACGCTGGTCGGCCCATCCGGCTGTGGCAAATCGACCACCCTGGAGACTATCTCCGGCCTGACGACACCGACGAGTGGCACAATCGAAATCGCCGGAAAGGAGGTGACGAACAAGCCACCGAAGGATCGGAACATTGCGATGGTGTTCCAGAACATCGCGCTGTTCCCGCATATGACGGTGTACGAAAACATCAGCTTCGGCCTCCGGCTCCGGGATTTCGACCAGGAAGAGATCGACCGCCGGGTCGAAGACGCCGTCGAGATCGTCCAACTGGAAGGGATGCTCGACCGCAGTCCCGACGAACTCTCCGGCGGCCAGCAACAGCGGGTCGGCATTGCCCGCGCCATCGTCCGACAGCCGGACGTGTTCCTGATGGACGAGCCACTGGCGAACCTCGACGCCAAGCTTCGGGTGGCGATGCGGACGGAGATTCAGCGCCTTCAGAAAGAACTGGGGATCACGTCGGTGTACGTCACCCACGACCAGGAGGAGGCGATGACGATGTCCGACCGCATCGCGATCATCAACGACGGGGAACTCCAGCAGTGTTCGCCGCCGCTCGAGTGTTACAACCGGCCGGTGAACACCTTCGTCGCGCAGTTCATCGGGAGCCCGTCGATGAATCTCTTCAACGGGCAGGTCGCCGGTGACGAACTCGATGTCAGCGATTTCAGCGCCGAGTTCGATACGACTACCACACCGCTCCAGCAGGGCGATCCGGTCACGGTGGGCATCCGGCCGGAAGACATCTACCTCGCGGACGATGCCGACAGCATCGCGCACCCGAGCCGTCCCGTCACGGTGTCCGTGGACGTGCTGGAACCGGTCGGCGACCAGACCTACGCCTACCTGCTGTCCGAGACCGACGGCGAAACCACGGAACTGCTGATGAGTGCCGACCCCGACAAAGATATCAACGAAGGCGATTCCATCGAAGTCGTGTTCTCCCGTGACGACGTACACGTGTTCGACGGCAGGACCGGTGACGCGATCACGCACAGTCTCGTCGATGCCGCCGCAGTCGTCGACAAAGCGGCTGTCGAGGGGGAGGCCTGAGATGCCGACGACCGCCGGCATCGCCTACATCGTCGCGATGACGCTCCTGTTCGCACTCTGGATATACGGCGCGGTGTCGCTGTACTTCGATCTCCGGTACCGCTTCCTGCCCAAGCTTCTCAGTTGGCTCCAAGAGCGGCGGTCCGAGCGACGCCAACTGGCGTAGCATCGGCCGGTTGCCCCCTCGTCCCAGTTTTCGCTCCCATTCGTTTCAAAACAGTGTCCGGTTTTCACTGCCCGACGGCAGCAGCCTCTCTCGTCGACGTATCAGGATTAATCACAAGAAATATGTGCGTTGCTGGTGTCAGCTCGTACATGAGCGAATTACCAGCCATTGGTCTCGGGACGTGGCAGAACACCGATCCGGACGTCTGCGCAGAAAGCGTTCGGACAGCCCTGGAGATGGGCTACCAGCACATCGATACGGCACAGTACTACGGCAACGAGGAAGCCGTCGGTGAGGGGATCGCCAGGGCCGACGTCCCGCGGGACGACGTGTTCGTCGCGTCGAAGGTCCACGCGGAGAAGTTCGGGCTGGCCCACGACGAGGTCATCGAGGGACTCGAGATCACGCTCGACCGGCTGGGTCTCGACTCGCTCGACCTACTGTACGTTCACTGGCCGGTCGGGAACTACGAAGCGTCCGAGACACTCCCGGCGTTCGACGAACTCGTCGACCGCGGGCTCATAGACTACGTCGGCGTCTGTAACTTCAGTACGGAACTGCTCGACGAAGCGATGGACCACCTCGAATCGCCGCTGTTCGCCCACCAGGCGGAAACGCACCCGCTGTTACAGCAGGACGAACTCGTCGCTCACGCCCAGGAGAACGACTACTACCACGTCGCGTACTCGCCGCTGGCCCGCGGGAACGTCTTCGACAGTCCCGAGATCGAGGCCATCGCCGAGAAACACGACGTGAGTGCACCACAGGTCAGCCTCGCGTGGCTGCTCACACGCGAGAAGGTCCGCGCAGTGCCGAAGGCGACGGGTGAGTCCCACATCAGGGACAATCTCGGCGCGCTGGAGCTCGAACTCGACGACGAAGACATCGAGCGGATCGAGAACATCGAGCGAACCGAGCGGTACGTCGAACGCGACGGCGCGCCGTGGCTCGACGACTGAGACGGGTGCGAACGCTGGTTTCGTATAGTCAGCGTACCGGAAACGCGCAGACGGTTTTGTGAGCGCTATTGAGGTATCGAAGACAGAGCTCTATTATCGAACCACTCGGCAGCGATGAGGCAGATCGGATCTAAACGAGCGAGGCGTATTCCGAAAAACAGTCGCTCACCAGGACGTGATGGAGATGTCCCGAAGCGGTTGCGCCAGCGGGATATCCACTGTTGACCCGGTGTAGTGTGAGAGGTAGAACCCGACGATGATTTCGAGGGACCTGACGGCTTCGGTTCCGGGCGAGTAGTTCTCCGATTCGCCGTTCAGCAGGTCCTGAACGTGGGTCGCCGCGTTCGCGAACGAGCGCTGGTAGTCGTCTTCCCACGTCCACGCCCCTTCGATTCCAGGCAGCGACTCCTCGACGTGTTCGCCGTCCTGGAGCGACCAGTACCGCCACTCGCCGTCGTCGTTGTTCATGTACAGTTTCCCCTCGGTCCCGATGAAATTCAGCGTCATCGAGGACATGTCTCGCGGAATCGTACAGTCGACTGTCACGAAGGATTCGTCGTCCATCACCACGTGCCCGCCGCCACCGGCATCGACGACCTCTTGGGCTGCATCCAGCGAATCGACGGCTTCGTTCTCGCCCGTAATGTACCCGCTGACCTCTGAAGCTCTGGTATCGAGGAGGTAGACGAGGGTATCCAGCACGTGCGTGGAGTTTCGCATCAACTCCATCCGGTACTGCGTGCTCACCGACTTGACCTCGCCGAGGAGGTCCCGTTCATTGATGAGGTCGTGGAGTCGCTGGAGTTTGTCCGTGAAGCGAAACGAGTGGTTGACGACGAGTTCGGTGTCCGTCTCCTCGCAAACGTCGATCATCTCTTCGGCGGCGTTGACCTGGGAAGCGATGGGTTTCTCACACCAGATAACCGCCGGATCGGCCGCCGAGTGCGCGGCGTCTATCGTGTGTTCGTGGTGGAGAAACGACGGCGTACAGACCGAGACGACGTCGAGGTCTTCGGCTTCGAGCATCGCTTCGTGGCCGACGTACTGGCCGTCCTCCGGGATGTCCCACGCGTCACCGAACGTCGCCAGTTTCTCTTCATCGACGTCTGCGACGGCGACGAGTTCGATCTCCGATGTACTCGCGTACCCGCCGGCGTGGCTCGCTTCGATCTTCTCCGTACCGATCTCGTCCTCGTCGTGCATGCCGAGGATGCCCATTCCCGCGATACCGCCCGTTCCGATTATGCCTGCTCGATATGTCATATGTGGTCGTGCCGTGGCTGGGCACAGACGTGGCTCGCACGCCGTCTGCGGCGCTGACGAGACAGTCCGCTACCAGCGGCTGGCGCTCTCCGTAGCTAGCACATCAATAGCGCACCTTATAAATCTTTGAGTGTACCAGCCGGGTTCGACGGCAGCGGCGAGGCAACGCCGCAGAAATTAAGCGAAACGGCTACTCGCGGAGCGACGGCGCGACGAGTTGGCCGTTGTCGAACTCGATCGGCGACGGCTCTTCGACGACACGGAGGTCGTCACGGTCGCGTGCGGCCCTCACCAGCGCCGGCGACGCGTAGAGTCGGTGGAGGTGCATCGTGTCGGCTGCACGGAGCACGCGAACAGTGTCGGTGTCGACGACCCCAATCGTCGACAGCGCGGCGACGATGCCGGCACGGTCGGTTTCGACCACTGGCGGTAACTTCACCCCGCGAATCGTGCTTGCAGTGAGAGCGTTGATGAGCGACGTCTGCGCGTCGAGCTCTGCGACGATGTCCTCGTGGATGACATCCGCCGAGCCGACGCCCATCGCGTTCCCGTGGGTCTTCTCTGTCAGCCCGCGTGTGAAGATGCGCTTGACGTCCGGCGTCTCGGGAGCCGGCTCGTTTATCGAGAACGGTCGGCGGCCGATGACGTTGGTGTCAAGTCCCTGGCCGCTGATCTCCTTCCCCTGGCGGTCGAACACCACGAGATCAAGTTCCTCGAACGGGAGCTTCGGCATCAGTTCGTAGGCGGTCTCTAACAGTTCCTCCTCGCGGTCGAGGAAGCCACTCGGCGGCACGCCCTCTATCAGCGTCGTCTCGTCGTGTTGGTCCTCGACGATTGCGACACCGCCGACGATGGGCAGCTCCTCGAGCAACTGCCCGGTGATCTCTGGAATCATCCGCCGGAACGACCAGTCGACGGCCCACTTGTGCGCGATCTGTGCGCCGCGTTGCTTGCCCATGCCGATGACGAGCATCTTCGAGAGCCCGCTCTCGACTGGCCCGTCGAAGTCCGTGTGTGGCTTGACGCGGTTGATGGGGATGATAGCATCAGCCGCCACGGCGTTGTCGTCGGCGACGACAGGAACGTCCCGGTCCGGCGTTCGCCCGACTTCGACGACATCCATGGTCGACCGGATTTCACAGCCGATAGCCGACTCGGTCACGCCGAGTTCGTTCAGCATCGTTCGCTGGCCCTCGCCGGTAGCGCCACCGTGGCTTCCCATCGCCGGGAAGACGAACGGCTCGTAGCCGGCATCAGAAACGGCGTCGACGACTCCGGCGACGATAGTGGGCAGGTTCGCGATACCTCGGCTGCCGACTCCGAGCGCGACCTCGCCGCCTTCAGGCACGTCGGCAAAGGACAGGGATTCGACCGCCCGGGCCGCGTGTGTTGTGACGTCGTCCGGCGCTATCGGGTCCGTCTCCCAGACCTGTTCGATGATGCCGAGTTCGGGGAGCGGCGGGTCGCCACAGGCGTCGATAATCGTCTCTTCCGGTACGGAGAGTGCGTCCGCCGCGACCTGTTGATCGCTTGCGTTCATACGCGGCATATGACCCCGTCTGTTTATAAACGTGACCCACGGACAACCCGGGCTGTGCCAGCCGTTCCATCGAGACTCGATAGTCCGGTAGCCCCGCTCGAAAATAGCCACCGCGTACCGGGACCGGCCGTCACTCGTTCCTGTCTCGGACAACGATCACGGCCACGTCGTTGACGTTCGTCCCTGTCGGTCCGGTCTCGACTGTCGCCTCGATCTCCGAGAGGTACGAGCCGGCATCGTTTGCGAGCAGCGCGTCACGGGCCCGTTCGCGGTCGTCGACGACGATCCCATCGGCGATTGCACCGGCCACGTCGGAGCTTCCGTCTTCGCCGTCAGTGTCGATGGCCGCGATGACTGCGTCGCCGTCGTGGTCCAGTGCGCCGGAGAGGACGAACTCCTGATTCGGGCCACCCTGTCCTCCATCCCCGGTTACGGTGACGGTCGTCTCGCCACCGGCCAGGAGGACGGCCGGCGGTTCGACCGGTGTTCCCGTCGCTGTAGCCTCTTCGGCGATAGCGACGAGTGATTTCGCCACCTCGCGGGCTTCGCCGCGCAGGCGAGACGTGAGCACGAGCGGTTCGTACCCGGCCTCCTCTGCGACAGCAGCGGCGGCGTCAAGTGCGGTTGCGTTGTCCCCGATGAGGTGGTTCGTGACCCGGTCAAAGGCTGAATCGTCGGGAAACGGCGTCTCCGATATCCGGCTGTCTCGACCGGCTTCGAGGTGTGCTCGAACGGCTGGCGGTGGCGTGAGGTCGTGTCGATCGAACACGCCAAGGGCGTCCTCGTACGTGGTTTCGTCCGGAGCTGAGGGACCGCTACCGATGGTCGAGAGGTCGTTTCCGACAACGTCGCTGATCAGTAACCCGGCGACAGTGGCGGGAGCCGCGCGCCGTGCTATCTGCCCACCTTTCAGGTCCGAGAGGTGCTTCCGGACCGCGTTGATTTCCTCGATTGGAACGCCACCACTGAGGAGCCTGTCGGTCGTTGTCTGGAGGTCGTCCAGCGTCAGGTCCCCGGCCGGAGCCGACAGAAGCGCACTGGCTCCGCCGGTCAGGACGAACAGAACGAGCGTGTCTTCGTCGGCTTCGTCGACTGTTTCTAGCATATCGGCTGTCGCCTCGACGTTCCGGTCCGACGGTAACGGGTGATCTCCGACGGAACTCCGGACAGTTTCAGTGTCGACAGCCTGCTTGACGACGACGTGACCCCCACTGAGGGCGTCGCCGAGCATGGATTCGAGCCCGCGGGTCACGCCGCCCGTGGCTTTCCCGCCGCCGACGATAACGATATCGCTGTAGTTGTCGAGGTCGTACGTCGTCTCACCGATTGTCAGTGTCTCGCTGCCGCGTTCGATAGCCGATTTTGTGGCGACCGCTGGGGCGGCCGCGTCCACGGCGGCCTCAAGACAGTCGAGTGCCACCTCGTGTGCAGGGCTGTCAGCGAGCGCAGATCGGTTACGAATCATACAACTGCTTCCATCCGGACCAGTAAAAAATCTGCCTCAGTAGCAGGGGTTAGCGAGCACTGGCTGCCGCCATGAGATACCAGCCCTGTCCGTAGGGTGTCACTGTTAGCGGCGCTTCGGGTCCGCCCGGAGGACCGGCGACGCGGCCGACTGCCCCCTCGTCATCGACGACGTGCGTCACCGCCTCGAGCGCGTCGTCTGCCGAATCCCGGTACTGTGCCTCGTCGAGGAGTCCGAGTTCGATACCGCGGTTGAATGCGTAGGCGAACATCAGCGTCCCGGAGGATTCAAGCGGCGTATCCGTGTCGTCGACGAGGTTGTGCCAGAAACCGCTGCCATCCTGCAACGGGAGCAAGCTCTCGCAGTGGCGTTTGAACTGGTCGACCAGTTCGCCGCGCTGGTCGTGGTCGTCCGGCAGCCGGTCGAGGATTTCGACGGCCGCCGCGGCGGCCCAACCGTTCCCGCGCGCCCAGAAGGTCCCTTGCGGGTAGTGGTCCGGCGTCTCGACCCAGATATGTCGAAACAGTCCAGTCCGGGGGTCGCGGAGATGCTCAGCGTGGACCAGATACTGTGTGACGGCTTCATCGTGGGCCCCCGGCTCGTCGGCCGCCTCGGCATATCGGCTGAAAAACGGACACATCATGTACACCGAATCGATCCACAGCGATTTGATCCCGGCGACATCCGGGTCGTGGTGGGGAATTCCTCCGGTGTCCGTCCGGTCGACAGACTGGAGCCATTCGTACTCTCCCTTCGCTGCGTCAAGGTACCGCTCGTCACCGGTCCGCTCGTACAAATCGAGCACACCGTGACCGATAGCGGTCGTGTTGTTGGTGTTCATGCACTTTTTCACCGTGAGATCCCAGCTGGCATCGTACTCCCGACCGTGACTGAACACCTCGATAGGATAGCTCGGGCCATACCCCAACTGTCCGTCGTCGTCCTGCGTCGCGACGGCTCTGTCGACGAGGTCTTTCGCTGTCTCGACGGATTGATCGCTCCCCTCGGCAAGAAGGCCGTTGATGGCGACGCCGGTGATCCACGACTTCCCATCGAGATCGAGTGTTCTTAGATGCGAGGCTGCACGTGTCACTGGCTGTGTGGCGTTGTCTGACGACATCTGATCGCTATATCAGACTGCTAGCCGTACTATTAAAAAAGTATGTGTCCGGAGGACGCATTCGGCGGTGAACGGCCACACAGATGGTGTTTCGAATCTCAGAATGTCTACGCGATTAGCATCTCAAATTCTCTGTAAAGGACTTAAAAAGATATATTGAGCTATAGAATGAGGAATTATGGTATTACTATGGGTTTTATACGTTGATATAATCTGTTTATGAACCCATACTAACTAAAGAACATTTATAAATAGATAAATTATAGCCATATTTCGATTTTCTAGGTGAGGATAGCATAGTATGTACAGATACACGTCATAGCTGTCTCGGTAGACGACCAGATTAAACCATCCCGATAGGGTTAGAATGACAATACCGAGATCACCCACACGCCCCATATGAAATCGTTCGTCTTTAGCTACGACTCACACCTCGGTTGCGTAGCGGTAGCGAGCGTTTCTTGTAGTATCGGCCGTCGTTGGTGGATCTTCTGTGCGCCTTCGATCAGCCGCTCCGACAGCGGCGGTGGCGAGTAGCCGAGATACTCGTCGAGTTTGTGGAGGATGAGCTGGGCGCGTGACCGAAGGTCGCCGCCCAGCGCTCCGGTGGGAACGCAATCTCATCGTCAGCTTGCTCGGTGACCAGACACAACAGATCACGAAGAACAAGCCGTCCTTGTAGCCACGAACCAGTCGTAAACAGCGTGTCCCACGCCGTCCGTTACCTATCAGTTATATACCAACTCGTTCAAGCTGTGTTGGTCTGGGAAAAGCACTCCATAACAAAGCCCTCAAAGTCCTGTTTTGGAAACATGACATCCATTGATATATCCCACGGCCGTTATGACAGTGGGGGTGAGAGCTGGTGACGAACGCGACGGCGGCGTTCGTCCTTGGAACCCGGCCGGAAATCATCAAACTCGCACCAGTCATTAAGGCATGTGATCGTCGTGATATATCAACAATTGTTATCCATACCGGTCAACACTACTCAGAGTCTCTGGATACGGTCTTCTTCAGGCAACTCGACCTTGACCCACCTGCGGTTAACCTCGGTGTCGGGTCCGGAAGCCACGGAGAACAAACCGGTGAGATGGTAATCGGTATCGAACAGCACCTGAAAGACGCAGACCCGGATGTGTTGTTCGTACAGGGAGATACGAACTCCACGCTAGCGGGCGCGCTCGCGGGGAGTAAACTCGATATCGAAGTGGCCCACATCGAGGCGGGACTCCGGAGCTACGACCGCGATATGCCGGAGGAGCGAAACCGGATCATCATTGACCACGCGGTGGATCACCTGTATCCGCCGACGGAGGAGGCTGCGAACCTGCTCGAAGACGAAGGGATTTCGGCTAATCGGATTACCGTCACCGGCAACACAATCGTTGATGCTGTCATTGCCTATGACAAGACGGCAGCATCGGTGAGTACGATTCTGACCGATCTCGACATTAGTCCGGGTGAATTCGACCTGCTGACAGCCCATCGCGCCGAGAACGTCGACGATCGAGACCGGTTTGGGAATATTCTCTTCGGAGTTGCGGCAGCCGCGACACGCTGTGAGAACGACGTGATCTATCCCGTCCATCCGCGTGCGAAAGACCGGCTCCCGGAGTTCGATCTCTCAGTTCCTGACTGTATCCGGACGGTTGAACCGCTTGATTTCTTCGATTTCCTGCGATTAGAGAGCACGGCTGCGCTCGTCTTTACTGACTCCGGTGGCGTCCAGGAAGAGACGTGTGTGTTGGGGACTCCCTGTGTCACCCTTCGGAACGGAACCGAACGACCGGAGACGGTGTTTGCCGGTGCGAATTGCATCGTCGGCCACCGGCCAGACGATATTGTCGCCGGGGCTCGACAGATGCGGTCGAAGGCGGGCGAATGGGACCCGCCCTTCGGCGACGGGAACGCATCCGAGTACATCCTCGATGATCTCGGCTTCGATGAATCACGTCGGACGAGCAAACCCAAGGAACGTGCGGCCAGTAACGGTGGAGTAAAGAAGCCATAACTCAGGCTTCTTCTATCGAGTTGTGGATAATCGGGTCACGAGTTCTGACTAGTGCTGCTGATCATCCCGACAGCATTAATCCATATATCTGCTTTTTTACTCACCGGATTACACCCGTCCCTGCTGGACCTATTGGTCACCGGATTCAGACAAACGGCCTCCCGTGATCAGCGCTGTACCGTTCTCAATGAGGTGGTTACGACTGATGTCGTGTTCGACATTATTCGAAAGAAACGCGGCGTTTTTGTGAACGAGCCGCCGGACCCGTGCTGATTGGGTTGGTCCAAGTACGTCCCCGGCCCAGGCGTAGATCTGACCAGATTGTGAACGCGGAGCGAAACGGCCTGAGGCGTCAATGGACGATACGTGAACACCTGTCCGTCCCCTCTCGATTGACCGAATTTGTTAGTCACGTCCTACAGTTCCGGATGACGGTCAACACAGATTTCATCTACTGTCAATCCGACCAGGGCGATAATCGACACGTTACCGACACCGCCGTGGGCTGTAACATGGCGATTCGCAGCGAAGTGCTGGAAGACATCGGTGGGTTTGACGAGCGTCTACCGTACGGTCACGAAGAAGCCGAACTCGCCGACCGCTTCCGCGACGCTTATAGCGTTTGGTACTCGCCGGACCTCCTGGTCGAGCATCCGTTCGCCGAATCGATTCCCGATTACTTAGAAAAGCAATACCGGCATGGTAAAGAGTCCATTCCCTACTACAAAACCAGAGGCAAAAATGTCCCGAAGCCGATTGTGAAATTTATGCTGGTCCCGGCCTATTATTCTGAGTCCTCCGTATCGCTTTCGGTGATCAGTGTAATCGGACGGATCGTGATCGACGTCGGAACGCTCCACGGCTACCTGATGTACGAACTGGCAGATTCGGGCCGCCGAATAGACGCCTGACTACAGCGGACACCGATTAGATCCCAGCCCGTGCTACCGAAATCAGCCGCAATAGAGTGACGATGAGAGCGTCTCAACCGAACAGACGCTTCAGTCGAGCAACGAGGCTCTTCGAGCGGTCACCGCCGCGACGGCGTTGCTGGTCGGACCCCGTATCCGTGGAATCGATCCCTTCGGATTCGACTTCGGTGTTTGGGGCGTCGCCGTCGGCAGCCTCGACGGCATCGGCGATCATTCCTTCAGCGTCGTTGACGGCGTCTTTGACGGTGCCTTTGATCAGCGGAATATCGCTGAATCGGTCCTGGCTAACCGATGTATCTGAGGCGATGATGGCGGCGTCGGCGGCTGCGATGTCCGCTTCGGAGAGTTCGTTCTCCGCGCCCATCGCCCCTTGGACTTCCACCTTGATGTCGTGGCCTAGTTCTTCCGCTGTCTGTTCGAGATTTTCGGCTGCCATCTGACTGTGTGCTATTCCAGTGGGGCAGGATGTGACTGCGACGAGTTTCATGTGTCTAGTGTAGTGTGGACTTCGCTGCGGGTTGCGGCGAGTCGGGCGCTGTCCGCGCGCTCGCTCGCGGAACTGTACTCGGTTTCGCTAACGGCCGTCTTGACCTCCGGAATCGTCACGGCGCTCATACTGAGTTCGTCGAGGCCGAGACCGACGAGCAGTTCCGTCAGGTCCGGGTTCCCGGCCATCTCGCCGCACATGCCGACCCAGGCGTCTTCGGCGTGCGCCGCCGTGGCCGTCCGGTGAATTGCACGGAGGACGCCCGGATGCGTGGGGTCGTGCAGGTCGCTGACACGCTCGTTCTCGCGGTCAGCGGCCATGACGTACTGCGTGAGGTCGTTCGTCCCGATAGAGAGGAAATCGACCCGTGCGGCGAGTTCGTCGGCCATGAAGGCAGCACTCGGTGTCTCTATCATAACGCCGACTTCGGGATCAGCAGCCTCGGTTTCACGAGCTTCAAGATCGGCCGCTGCTGCGTCCAGCGCGTCGAGCGCAGCGTCGAGTTCCTCGACTGTGGCGACCAGCGGGAACATGATGGCGAGGTCTCCAGCCCCATCTGCCCCAGCGCGCAGAAGCGCCCGGAGTTGTGTGGCAAACAGGTCCGAATCGGGGGCGAGCGAGCGCCGGATTCCCCGCTCTCCGAGGAATGGGTTTTCTTCTTCCGGGAGGTCGAGATAGGGAATCCGCTTGTCGCCACCGATATCCAGCGTCCGGACGACGACGCGCCCGTCCGGGAACGTGTCAAGCGCCTCGCGGACGGCCTCGTACTGTTCGTTTTCCGACGGCGGCGTCTCCCGGTCGAGAAAGAGAAACTCGGTCCGGTAGAGGCCGACGCCGTCAGCACCCCGCTCCGCCGCGGGTTCCAATTCCGCTGGTCGGCCAACGTTCGCTGCAACTTCGACGTGTCGCCCGTCGGTGGTTTCGACGGATTCGTCCACAATAGCTGCTCCCGAGTCACTTGCTGCGGTCGCTCGCTCGGTGTCGTCAGGACTGACTAACACCTCGCCGCTGTCGCCGTCGATCACGACCTCTGCTCCGCCCTCGACAGATTCGAGAGCGTCGCCGACACCGACGACCGCTGGCAGCGCAAGTGACCGGGCGAAAATCGCCGCGTGGGACGTCCGTCCGCCCGTGACCGTGGCGAACCCGGCGACGCGTTCGGGGTCGAGTTGCGCCGTGTCGCTGGGTGTCAGCCGCTCGGCGAGGACGACGCTTCCCTCAGGTAGGTCACCGAGGTCGACTCGCTCGCCGTCGGTCAGCAGACGGAGGAGTCGGTCGCGCACGTCCCGCAGATCGTCCGCGCGCTCGGCCATTCGGCCGTCCATCCCCTCGAACTGCTCGATGTGTTCGCCGAACGCGGCGTCGACGGCGTTCGGTGCGGGGAGCCCGTCGCCGACCATCGTCTCGACGGCGTCCTCGATAGTCGGGTCTTCGAGAAACTGGATGTGCGCGTCGAACACAGCGGCCTCGTCTTCTCCGACGCGTTCGGCGGTCGCCTCGCGCTCGGACTCCAGTTCGGTGCGGGCAGTGTCGACGGCGTCGGTGAACCGCCCGACCTCAGTCTCGGGATCGAATTCCACGTCGTCTGGATCCGGGAGCGAGATATCGTGACCGTACCAGACAACTGATCCGACGCCGGAGCGCGGCGTTGCACCGGTTCCCTGGAGCGTGCGTTCAGCCATCGTCAGTGTCCAGTTCCTCCTCTGGCGTTGTCAGTATTCGTTCCAGTTCGTCAAGCACTGCCTCCGCATCCGGGCCGTCGGCGACCAGCTTGATATCATCGCCCTGTCCGACACCGAGGCTGGTGACGGCGATCATACTCGCCGCCTGAACCAAGTCACCGTCCGGCCGACCGGCTGAGACCTCGGCCTCGTGGTCGTTGACGGCCTGGACGAACGCCGACGCCGGCCGTGCGTGCAGGCCGGCTTCCGGAACAATCGTCACAGTGCGTTCGACCGTCATGCGATTGCCTCCCGGAGCGCGTCCTGAACAGTCTCCTCGTCCTCTGCCTCGTGGAGCCGGTCCCGAACGTCGTCGTGCATCAGAGCCCGCGAGAGGGAGCTGAGGATATTGAGATGCTCCTCGCCGCCGGCTTCCGGGACGAGAATCATGAAGATGAGCGTCGCGGGCTCGCCGTCCATCGAGCCGAAGTCAACGCCCTCTTGGGAGCGCACGAACGCGAGCGACGGGCGGCTCACAGCGTCAGTCTTCGCGTGTGGGATACCGATTCCCATCCCGACACCCGTCGTAGTCTCCGATTCACGCTCCAGGAGCGCTTCGAGTGCTCGCTCGCGGTTCTCGACCCTGCCGCCGTCGACTAGTAGGTCGAGCAGGGACTCGATGCACGCTTCCTTCTCGGCGGGCGGTTCGGACAGCGAGATGTGGTCCGCCGGAATCAGCTCTTCGATGTCGTCCGCTGAGATTGCGTCTGTCATTGTAGTCACGGTGGTTAGTCGTCCGTCGGTTGCGCGCTGTTCGTCTCCGCCCCGGCATCAACGCGGTCTTCGAAGTCCGGCTTGATAACCGTCGCGACGACGGCCGTCACGAGCGAGCCAAGCAGGATGCTGCCCAGGAACGCGAGCGGCTGGTTCGACAGCAGGACAACGAAGATGCCACCGTGGGGCGCAGGCATCGTTACGCCAAGGGCCATCGAGGTCGCACCGCCGACGGCGCTGCCGGCCACGATAGCCGGAATGACGCGGAGCGGGTCCGCGGCCGCGTACGGAATCGCGCCCTCTGTGATGAACGACAGGCCGAGCACGATACCGCTTTTCCCGTTCTCGTACATCTCCGCCGCGTACTTGTGCGGGGCGATGAAATTCGAGAGAGCGAGGCCGATCGGCGGAATCATCCCGCCGATCATCACCGCGGCCATCGGCGCGTAGATCTCTTCAGTGATGAGTCCGGTCGCGAACACGTAGGCGACCTTGTTGACCGGACCACCCATGTCGAAGGCCATCATCCCGCCGAGGATGAGCCCGACGACGATAGCCTGGCCGCCCTGCATCGACTGCAGGAAGGCAGTCAGGCCCTCGTTGGCGAGTGCGACGGGGACGCCCAGAACGAACAGCATGATTGGCGTCAGGACGGCCATCGTCGCGACGGGGATGAGCAACACCGGCATCATCGGCTGGATGAACTCGGGGACGTCGAGGTTCTTGAAGAAGCGCGCGACGTACCCGGCCAGTAGGCCAGCGACGATAGCACCGAGGTAGCCGGCACCGGCCTCACCGCCAGAGATGCCGATTACTGTCGCCGCCTCGGCGACGACGTTGCCCTGCTGAAGGATGTACGCCAGCAGGAATCCCGGAGCGAGCCCCGGGCGGTCGGCGATGGCGTACGCGATGTAGCCACCCAGGATCGGCACCATGATCGTCAGCCCAGCCACGCCGATCTGAGCGAGGAACCAGCCTGCCGACCCGGTGTTCTCGAACACTGCCTGTGTATCCCCTATCGCGTACGCGACGGCGAGGAAGATACCCCCGATAGTCACGAAGGGGATCATGAACGATACGCCCGTCATCAGGTCCTCCTTGACGGAGGTTACGTGAGAGCGAAGGACGCTCTCGGCCCGGTTTTGATCTGCCATGGTCAACGACGGTGTCAGCTACGCCTATTGGGTAATATAAAGGTACACGTTTGAGTGTGTTATTCACCGATATTGAGCGGTATTTGGATTTGGGCGATTGTTTCTGCATGGAACTAGCACTACCAGCTCGATGGAATAACAGACATATGTTTGTTAGCCGCCGGCAACTATTGGGGTGAAAATTCGAATGGGCGGTGACACGCGCGCCATAGTGCTTATACCCGTCACTCGCCCACACCGAAATATGGGTTCACTCTCGGTAGCCGGGGAGGTGGCCACGTTCACCGTCGAGAAGATCGGGGGGATCGACGAGACGACAGTCGAGGTCCCACCAGGGGTGACAGTGCTTCGAGGCCGGAACGCGACCAATCGGACATCGTTTCTCCAGGCGGTGATGGCCGCCCACGGGAGCGAGTGGGCCAGCGTCAAAGGTGACGCCGACCAGGGGCACGTCGAGCTTTCACTGGGAGGGGAGACGTATACCCGGACGATGACCAGAACCGCCGAAGGAGTTGCTGGGTCGGGCCTCGGCCTTCTTACTGACTCGACAGTTGCGGACCTGTTCGCGTTCCTGCTCGAAGACAACGAGGCCAGGCGAGCCGTCGAGCAGGGTGACGACCTCCGGGAGATCATTATGCGGCCCGTCGACGTGGCGTCGATCCACCGACAGATACGTGCGGCCGAACAGCGCAAGGAAGAGATCGATGCGGAACTCGACCGTATCGCCTCCCTAAAGCGTGACCTCCCCGATCTCGAGCGTCAGCAGGCAGATCTGCGCGACGAGATTACCGAGACCAGAAACGAACTGCAGCGCGTCGAGGAACGGATCGACGAGCGGAACGTAGAGTTCCGGACGACCCAGGAAAACAGGGAGGAACTCGAAACCGCTCTCGACGAACTCCAGGCGACTCGGTCCGAACTGAAACGCGTTCGCGATGATATTCAGTCAGAACAGGAGAGTATTGCGGCGTTGCGCGACGAGCGGGGGCGTCTCGCAGTCGAACGGTCCGGCCTCCCCGAATCGCCGGACAAACGACTCGAAGCGCTCGAATCGGACATCGAGCGGCTTCGAGAGCGTAAACGGGAGCACTCAGAGTACACCACGCGACTGCAAAACGTCATCGGGTTCAACGAGGAACTGTTAGCCGGCGAACACCGTGAAATAACCGACGCTATCGATGCAAAGCCCGAGAGCGTGGGAGACATTACGGACCAACTCTATCAGGGGTCCAAGACGACCTGCTGGACCTGTGGCTCGCGAGTGAAACCGGAACGTATCGAGTCGACGCTCCAGAGCATGCGTGACCACCTTCAGGAGACGGTCTCGGAGATCGACGATATCGAAGACGAGCTCGACGAACTGACCGCCCAACGTGATGATATTGCGGAGACGCGTACGCGAGCGCAGGAACTCACGGCGACGATTGAGGAGGTCGACGCCGAAATCGAGCGACGGCAGACGACTGTCACTGACCTTCGCGAGCGACGCGACAACCTCTCTGCCCGCGTCGGAGAACTTGAGGAACGGGTCACGTCGCTCCGGACCGAGGAGTTCGACGAAGTGCTCGACCTCCACACGAAAGCGAACGAACTGGAGCTGAAACTGGACCGGCTCGAATCAGAGCGAGACGAGGTAAGCGGAGAAATTGCCGATATCGAGTCGGAAATCCGCCGGAACGACGAACTGGCTGCCCAACGGGAAGACGTGGTTGAGGAACTGATCGACCTCCGGTCACGTATCGACCGCCTCGAAGCCGAGGCGACCGATCAGTTCAACGAGAAGATGGACGACCTCCTCGATATTCTCGGCTACGGCAACATCGAACGGATCTGGCTCGAACGGACCGACACGCCCGATGACCCGGTCCACGACAGCGACGACAGCGACGACAGCGTCACGGGGTCGACGTTTACGCTCCACGTCGTCAGGAGCACCGAAGGCGGAACTGTCTACGAGGACAGGGTCGGCCATCTGAGCGAGAGTGAGCGCGAAGTGACCGGGCTCGTGTTCGCACTCGCCGGCTACCTCGTCCACGACGTGTACGAGGAGGTCCCGTTCATGCTGCTTGACTCACTCGAAGCCATCGACGCGGAGCGCATCGCCTCGCTCGTCGAGTACTTCGCGGAGTACCCCCCCTATCTCGTCGTCGCGTTGCTTCCCGAGGACGCGCAGGCGCTCCCGGATAGCTACAACCGGATTACCGATATCTGACCAGGTACGGCCTCCGCGCGAGAACCGGACTGACCAAGTCAATACGGCCTCATTGACAGTTACAGCTGCCCCGGTCGAGAAGGTCGCTGATGCTGTGGCGCGTCCCGCAGTCCTGGCAGCGAATATCGATGCTCACGAACACTCGGTACTCGCCGATAGTGAGTTTGTCAGCGGTTTTCAATCGGTCAACCGTATCTCGAACGATTGTCTCGACGCGACTGCGGAGGCGGTCGATAGTCCCGCGTTCCCGCTCGACCTGCTCGGTCTTGGTTCCGGCGTCGTAGCTCACATCGCGGACGTTCCTCAAATAGTATCGAATCGCCTGATACGTGACAAACTGGTCTTCCAGCTTAGCGACGTCGATGCCGGCCCGTTCGAGTCGGTTCCGCGCTTCGATCCGTTTACCAGCGCTGACGTCGTCAGCCGTCAGGAGTCGATAGAAGTTCGCCGGTTCGCCATCGATAACGTCCATACCCGCGTCGCGGATCGCAGCCATGAGCACGGCTTGATTGAACCGATCAGCGAGGTCACGGAGGCTCTGTCGCTCCTGATTGTCCCCGAGCCAAGCGCGTTCCAGCTCTGCACCCATCGACGCCAGTCCGTAGGTTTCGATCAACTGTGCGACTTTCGACTGCTCTGACCCCATTGTTCCCAGAACGCCGCAGTCTGGCTTATCCGTTGCGTTGTGATATCCGCGGTTCTGTCGTATATTCAGCGGTCAGACCCATTAAGAGAGTAAATTTCACTATTATAGACGAACTCACTCATAACATATGGATAAATAACCTCGGTTTTGTATTTATAATCTCGCATTCAGAGGCGGATAAACACCGTCTGATATAGATAGCCGCTACTACATCTATTTGTGCGGGCTAACTGGGACGCTCTCGGTACCGCCTATCTACCACGAGAGTTTTATACCTGACAATATAAGCGCGAAATTACACGATGGTCCCCTCCACCCGACGTGCTCTCCTCCACAGCACATGCGGGCTAGCGACGATGCTGGCCGGCTGTAGTGGGATGTTCGAGGGCAGCGACGAATCAACACGCACCGCTTCCGAAAACGATGGCTCTGCCGCTCCAGGAACTGGCTCGGAATCCGACCCCGAGGCGGTTGTCACACGCGTTAACGCCGACCGTCAGCCTGTCTGGCTCGATGATGGAGACAGTCGGCCGACTGAAAGCCGACACACCCGTCGATTGGAATCCAAGATTATCGATACGGCATCCAAAGCGGACCGGCTCGCCGTCGCCGAAGACGTGGACAGTTCGCTGATCGAAACCTTTCTCGACGGGACTGACTTCGAAACAGAAACCGTCTATCTCCAGAATGTGATGATCGAGGAGTGTTTTCGACTAACGCTCTGCCAGATCAGCTGGACAGCGGATAAAATATCGACCGACTACGGTCGGGTGAGCCGCCCCTACGACGAACCCTGCACAGCGGGTAGCAAGGTGTACGCGGTATGGTTCATCAGGATTCCCGATACAATCAACGCCGACGACATCTCCAGTTATTCGTCCTCAATCGGAGGCAATGGCTGCGACGGCCAGCGAGTCAGTGCCGAGGGGGAAAGCGGGGGCGGGTCAGCACCGAGTAGTGACCGCCGCCCCGGGACCGGTGGTGAGCAGGCATGACCGACGAGACGTCCGCGGCGGGCGGGGAATACGCTCGGCTGACTCGGCGTGGTGTGCTCGCGCTCGCTGGGGCCAGCGCCATCGCTGGCTGTAGCAGTATCGAAAGTGTGAGCGGGGGAGGCGAGGCAACCATCGATGCCTACAACCTGCCCGATGTCCAGCGCGACGAGGAGCGAGAATCCCCAGTCCCCCCATCGATCCCGGTCGACATCGCAGCGAGCCATTTCGACACCGCGCGAGAGCGGGTTCGCTCGCTGCTGGCGACGCTTCCCACGCCACTCGGGCCAGAAGAGATACCGAACGGCCACATCCGCCAACACCTGACGGACGCCGCCAGCGATGCTTCAGACGGCCTCGACGATGCGCGGACGGCACGAACCGGGCTGATGGCGCTCCGGTCGCTGCGCTCGGCTCGCGAAAACGCCCGCTACGCCGCTGCGGGGTGGGGCTTTGTCGACCGTGGCCTCACCGCCGCTCCGCTCAGAGACGAACACAACCGGACCGTGTCGGCCGCCCACGAAACCCGGCAGGAGCACGACTACGTCGGGACGGACCCGGTGCGCGCGGCGCTGGTCCACGCCCGCATCGAGACGGGGCTTGAGCGGGCCAGTGACATGGATGTCGTGCCCAGGGAAGAGTCAGAGTTGCTGTCGGTCGCTGAATGGGGCGAGACGGCCGAGTCGGCACAGGCATATCTCAGCGACACTCGCCACGTACAGGCGCAGTTCGCTGCCTCACTCCCAGCCGATGCCGGGACCATCAGGCCGACGCTGACCGATGCAGCAGAAGCACTGCTGGCGGACATCCGCGACAGGCAGGCGGATCTGCCGCCGGAAACGACCGCTGACGACCGCACTCCGGGGATGATGGTTTTCGAAGAGCTCCGCTGGGAAGCCGAGAGTGGTATCGGCCGCCTCACGGATGCCGTCGGGCCCGCGAGCGCCGTTATCGATGCGAACAGCCGGCTCGCCCGGTTCCGAGCGCTCGACCGCGTTCAGACACGACGGGAGGCGGACGAACTCGCTCGGCCATCGGATGGGACAACGGTTCGCGACATCAGGCAGACCGCGTACGATGCACTCACCGCGGCCCTCGAATCGAGTTCGCAGCCGGAGCTGGTCCGGACGATTCTCGTTGACGCCGGCCACAAGGTCATGGCCGCTGACCGTGGGTTAACGCATCATCAGGGAGAGATTGCGGCGTCAACTCTCGATCGGAGCATTGCAGACTACTGGCACGCGACAGCACTCGCCCGTTCAGCGTCGGCAACAACGGAACAGACCGTTTCGGCGCTACAGTCCAACTAAAAGGACCATTGCGGACAACAACGCCGCTGTTGGACCAGCGGTGAAACAACGCCCTCACTGACGCCTGGGGGTACTTCACCGCTCCACAAGACGTTTGAATGAGGCGTCGCAGCTATCGCGTATGAGTTGGTCCCGCCGAAACGCGCTCTCCGCCCTTGCGACGGGGTTTGCGACTGTGGTCGCCGGCTGTCAGAGCGGTGACGAAGTGGCAGGTCCGCCCGACGAACCGGAGCCGGACGCAGTCGAGCCGACCGAGGTCAGACAGGTACGGGTCGACGGAGCCGCGGTGCTGTTCACGCACGCCGATACCCTCCCGACCCCCGACGAGACATCGAACAGACATCGACGGGCAAGCGCCCACATCGCGTCCGGAACCGAGTTCGAGGAGTACCGCTGGGGGGAGACACCAGAAGCCGGGCAGTTGCGTGAGTTCGTCGAAACCACCGACTTCGAGGAGCGGTCGGTGTACCTGCTGTCGACAGTGGTCGACGCATGTCACGAGGTCCGACTCGTGTCGATGCAGCGTGATCCTGATGACGATCCCAGCGGTGACTTCTGTCACACGGTGCGACCGGCCGACGTCGCCTGTGATACTGACGACGAGGACACGGTCGGGTTCGCTGTTCGGCTCCCGTACACTGTGCCCTCATCGACCGGCCACGGAACGGGGATGAGTGGCGACTGTCGCGGCCCCGACCGACCGCCGGCCTTCGAGGCGACGGTCGTGCCACGGAACCGGAGTGATGGCTCGTGAAACGCCGTGCCTTCCTGGCAGCTTGCGGTGCCGGAATCGGCGGCCTTGCCGGCTGTAATCGCCTATCGGGCCCTGGTGCCAACGAGGAGCCGGACGTGGACACGCGGTCGTTAGCGGCAGAGTTCGAACCGGTCGCACCGCCCGAAGCTCCGTTCACCACAGCGGCACTCACAGAGCGGGTCCGAGCACACGAGCAGCGAGCTAGCGAACTGCTCGCGGACGTGCCGGCGGACCCGTCGATACCGAACGAGGCCGTCAGCGAGCAGCTCGGCGCCGAGCGGCCCGAGACAACACCGGCGGCAACGCCACCGGCTGACGAGAGTGCGATGCGGTGGCTCGACGAGTGGCGGGGCTACCGGTCCCGCGCCGCGACAGTGTGGGGGATTTACCGGGCGGCAACGGGGACCGACGATAGCTCGCTCGTTGCAGAGCGACGCCACAGCGTGCGCCAGGAGCTCGGTACTGTCCGGGCAGACATATCCTATCTCGGGCCAGACCCGGTTGCGGCGGTCGTCAACCACGCGCCTATCGAGGACTTGCTCCGGGAGAGCCACAGCGCGGTGCAGCCACGCCGGGCGTTCCCAAACGACCCTATCACGGCCCCGGTTCGGGCAGGTGATGTCATCGGCCGTATCGAACGTGCCCGCGGGGCGCTCGCAGACGCGCGAGAACTGGCGCCCGCTGACGGCGAGACCAACTGGGAGACGCTCGCCCGTAGTGCCGGCCGACTCCGTCACTCACTCGCGAGGACGACTGATGGACTGGAGCCGTACGTCCAGCGGCGAACGGATGCCTTCGGCTTCGAACTGACCGGCACCGACCACTGGCTGTTCCGAGAGGGAGTCAACACCCTGGAGCACCAGCGGCGCGACGCACGCGAAGCCCGCGACGATGGGCGGTACGCGACCGCGATCCTCGAAACCGGAGTAGCGCTCGTTTCGGCCGAGTTGCTCTCGGCCGTCGTCACCGGTATCAGGGACGAACAGTACCCTGATGAGCCGTCGGCGGATGACATCCGAGAAGCCGCAGCCGCAGCCCGGACAGCCCTCACCGACCGCGAAACCACAGCCGATGCCGGACTGGCCGAAGCACTCAGGCGGCCAGCGGTGTTCAGACAGCGCGGCGTCATCGAGGAAATGGCAGACGGATACCGAGACAACGTGAAAGCGTACGCAGGGTTCACACACGCAGCGATGCACGCCCGTGGTGTCCCAGCGGCGACGGAGTACATCTCGACACAGGTACCCTAGGGAGAACCGCTGACTCTGGCTGTCCACGCTCTTCTGACTGGCGGCGACGCGCCGTCACTACTGTTATGTGGCTCCTTCCTCACAGTAATTCGCCGGTCCTGACAAGTTCTGCGGAGCTAATGTTGGTACGATTGTTATTCTCGGTACTGCGTGCCGATCCCGAGTTAGCGAACGGTTCTGTCGCTACCCCTGAGTTCACCGCCTCATCGGTGTCGGCTCCGCAGTACTCCTCGTCCCCGTCATCGTAAGTGATATGAGTATACCGGTGACAGAGCGGCTCCAATACGTTCGGTGAAGGCCACCGACTGCTCCCTGGGTTTTGCTCGGCGGTTGCAGTACACGACATTCACAGTCGGTGATACGTTGTGGTGAGAAATCACAATGTTACCATTGTTATCCGGATAATGAGCCAATGGGGACAGAGGCTTTGTACGTCGAGTCCTGCTGTTTGGCTGTAATGGATTCCCGGGAACAGGAGCCTGCACACCAGCACGATACTGCGACCCAACCGACAGACGGCTTCGACGAAGAGAAAGCGCGGCGTGGCGCTCGCCTCCTGCTTGAAGCCGCTGGCCGTGACCCCGACTCGGCGGGGCTATCGGACACCTGGAGCCGACGTGTCCCAGAAATGTTCGAGACGCTGACGGAAGGCTCTCGGCCCGAGTCCGGACCGGTAATGCGGACTTTTGATGCGGAGACCGACGGTCTCATCGTCAAGACCGGAATTCCGCTCCACAGCATGTGCGAACATCACATGCTCCCCTTCCAGGGTGTTGCCCACGTGGCGTACAGGCCCGGGGAGGAGATGGTGGGGCTGTCAAAGCTCATCCGGTACGTCCGGTGGCAGTCGCGCCAGTTGACGACACAGGAGACGCTCACGCGGGATATCGCAGTCGGTCTGTCCGATGAGCTCGACGCGCACGGAGTCGTCGTTGAGGTGACCGCAACGCATATGTGCGAAGTCATGCGGGGCATCGAGACGGAGACTGAAACGACGACCAGAGAGCACGTCGGAACCATCAGCGAAGCGGACCGCACGCAGTTCAGGGAGTCGATTCGACGACACGCCGCCGGCCCCAATGGCTGCTGAGTGCCAGCGTCCGCATCCCGTGAGACGGAGTTCTGAAGTCAAGTGGTTCAGTCGCCACGCGGCTGCTCGTCGGCAGCGTACAGCACAAAACTCATCGTATTAGATTTTTGAAAGTATGAGCGTTCTGCCCGTTCCCTCCGGGACTGGAACGCGAGCGTGGGCCCGTCGACGGGTCTATCGAACGGGAGCAGGGGTTTGCGGCTGCTGACGCCCCAGACAGCGACCCCTCACTGGGGGTCAGCACTCCGCTGACACATAAATCACCGCAGAACTGTGGTCCCTGCTTCTTTCCTGAAAGGGGCCACGCTCAAAACGGACGATGTTGAGCGCTATCACCACGAGAGGCGAGAGTACAGTTCGGTCCGCCAGCATACGGGTGAGACTGCGATGAGTTCGAACTCGTTACGGTCAGAGGCGAAGACAGTAATCATCGGTGGCGGTATTGTCGGGAACAGTCTCGCGTATCACCTCGCCCGGATGGGGCGAGAGGACATCGCGATTCTGGATAAGGGGCCCTTACCCGACCCCGGTGGGTCGACAGGTCACGCGTCGAACTTCCTGATGCCGGTGGAACACTCGAAGGAGATGACCCACCTCACCCGCCGGAGCATCGAGCAGTACAAGGACATGGACACGTTCACCAACAGCGGCGGTATCGAGGTGGCACGCACCGAGGAACGGGTCGAGGAACTGAAACGCCGCCTCCAGTCTGCGAAGGCCTGGGGGGAACCGGCGGAGCTGTTGACCCCCGAGGAAGTCGAAGCGCTCGTGCCGTACGTCAACACTGACCTCGTCAAGGCGGGGTTCTACAGCACGGGGGCGGGCACGTGTGACCCGCTTCGGGCCGGTGAAGTGATGCGAGCGCGGGCGGACGAGTACACTGATGGCGGCCTGCACGTCTCGCCCAACACCGAAGTGCTCGACCTTCACGTTGAAGACGGGTCGATAGCGGCCGTCGAGACCGACCGCGGGACCGTCACGGCCGACGAGGTGGTCATCGCGGCCGGGCTCTGGAGCCCGAAGTTAGCCGAGATGGCCGGCGTCGAGATCCCGCTGACACCGGCGGTTCACCAGATGGTCAGCGTCGGCCCGATTTCCTTCTTCGAGGACTACGAGGGCGAAATATCGTTCCCGGTCGTCCGCGACATGGACACCCAGATGTACGAGCGCCAGCACGGGAACGACCTCGAAGTCGGGTCGTATCAACACCGGCCGATACTCTGGGACGTCGAAGACATACCGTCCATCGACGAAGCGCCGCTATCCCCGACACAGCCGCCGCTGACCGACGACGCGTTCGAGCAGTCGATGGCCGACGCGCTGGAGATCGTCCCGGAACTCCTCGACGACCCCGAGGCCGGCATTCGCCACGAGATCGACGGCCTGCTCTCGCAGACGCCGGACGGTGCGCCGCTGCTGGGCCCGCTGCAGGACGTCGACGGGCTCTGGTCGTGTGCCGCGATCTGGATCAAGGAGGCCCCGGCCATCGGCGAGGCGGTCGCCCAGTGGATGACGCGTGGCTGGTCGGATATCGACCTCCACGGGGCCGACGTGAACCGCTTTTACGAGTACGGGAACTCCCGCTCGTTCGTCAAAGACCGGGCCAGTGAAGGGTTCCAGAAGATATACGACATCGTCCACCCGGCCGAGCAGTATCAGTCGGCGAGGGAACTCCGGACGAGCCCGTTCTACGAGAAGCAGGCCGACCTCGACGCGGAGTTCTTCGAGGCCGCGGGCTGGGAACGGCCCCAGTGGTACGAGTCGAACAGCGACCTGCTGGACCGGTACGAGGACGAACTCGCCGAGTTCCGACGGCCGAACGAGTGGGACTCGCGGTGGTGGTCGCCAAACATCCTCGCGGAACACCTCCACACCCGCGAGCACGTGTCGATGATCGGTGACATGGGCTTCAGCATCTTCGACTTCCGCGGGTCGGACGTCGTCGACTACCTCGAACGGATGGCCGTGGGCCGAATCGACGTCGATGTCGGCAAGACCGTGTACACGCCGATCCTCGCCGAAAACGGCGGCTTCGTTTCGGACCTGACCATCGCCCGACTCGGCCCCGAACACTACCGAGTCGTCACCGGCGGCGCGGCGGGCGGGTCCGACCGGGCCTGGTTCGGCGGCCACATCCCGGACGACGCCGACGTGACGATGATCGACCGCTCCGAGTCGCTGTGCACGCTGGGCGTCTGGGGACCGAACGCCCGGGATATGGTGGAGGGCGTCACCGAGGAGGACATGTCCCACGACGCGTTCGAGCCGTACACGGCACAGGAAATCACGGTCGGCGAGGTAGACGCGTGGGCGATGCGGCTCTCCTATATCGGCGAGCAGGGCTGGGAGATCTACGCCCCGATGGGTCAGGGCCGCCGCCTCTGGGACGTGCTCTGGGAGGCCGGCCAGGACCACAATGTCCGGCCGGCCGGCATGGGCGTCTACGGGACGACCGGCCGCCTGGAGAAGGGGTACCGGCTGTTCGGGCACGAACTCGAACTGGAGTACAACCCGGCGGAAGCGGGGCTCACCTTCCACGGTGTCAAGGACGCCGATTTCATCGGGAAGGAAGCCTACGCTGAGGCCATCGATGAGGAGAATACGGCCACGCTATGTACGCTGTCCGTTGACGACCACGCGCCAGAGGGCGGCGAGCGCCGATTCATGCTCGGGAACGAACCGGTCCTCGATGAGAACGGGGACGTTCTGGTCGACGACGAGGGTCGTCGGTCGTACGTCACCAGCGCCGGGACCGGCCCGAGCGTCGGCAAGCACCTCCTCATGGCGTACCTCCCGCAGTCCCACGCCGAGGAAGGGCAGAGCCTCCAGGTCGAGTACATGGGCCAGCAGTATCCGGTGACCGTCGAGGTCGTCGGGAGCCGGTCCCTGTTCGACCCGGAGAACGAGCGCATCAGGAGCTAGCACAGCCAGTGAACCGAACGCAATCGAACGAGGGAGACACGACATGGACACCGTAGCCTGCATCAAGCGCGTGCCGGATACCGGCGCGAAACTCACGCTGACCGACGATGAACAGGAGATAGACACGAGCCATCTGGGGTTCACGATATCGCCTCACGAGGAGTGCGCTGTCGAGGAAGCGATCCAGGTGGCCGACGACCACGACGGGACGGCCACCGTGGTGTCGCTCGGACCGGCGGACGCCGAGGAACAGCTCCGGACCGGGCTCGCGATGACGGCCGACGAGGCGACGCTGCTGGAAACTGACGGGGAAGAGTGGCGGCCCCGCGAAACGGCGGCCGCCCTCGCAGACGCCCTGAGCGGCGACGCCGGCACCGACCCGGCCTTCGATCTCCTCCTGTTCGGCAACGAGTCGGCCGACGTGGCGAACCACCAGGTCGGGGTTCGCGTCGCCGAGCGGCTGGATGTGCCGTTCGTCGCAGGCGTGTCAGACCTGACGATCGAGGACGGGACGGCCGTCGCCGAGCGAGACGTGACCGGCGGGACCGAGGTGTACGAACTCGACCTCCCGGCCGCCGTTGGCGTAAAAGAGGGGCTCAACACGCCCCGCTACGCCTCGATGCGCGCCAAGATGCAGGCGCGCAAGCAGTCTATCGAACGGCAGAACCCGGTCGCCGGCGAGTTCGACGGGGCTATCGAGAAAGTCCGGTTGGAAGCGCCGGAGAGCACGGAGGGCGCGGCCGAGGTGCTCGGCGAGGGACCGGACGCCGTGCCTGCAGTCCTCGACCTGCTCCGCGACGACCTGGAGGTGATCTGACCGTGATACTGAGCCTCGTCGAACACGCGGGTGGAAGTCCCGAGGAGTCTTCGCTGGAGGCGCTCACGCTGGCCCGTGAACTGGCGACGGCGACCGAAGCGGCGCTGGAAGCCGTCGCGTTCGGGACGGAAGCGACGGCGCTCGGGGAGGAACTCGGCGAGTACGGTGTCGAGACGGTCCACCGGGTCGCCGACGAGCGACTGGACACGTACGCACCAGAGGCCTGGGCGGAGAGTGTCGCGCAGTTGCTCGACGCCACGGACCCGGAAGCAGTCGTCGCCCCGGGGACCGACCGTGGACAGGAGGTGCTGGCCCACGTCGGTGCCAAGTGCGATCTGCCGATGGCGGCCAACTGTCTCGACGTCGAGGTCGGCGAGGTGTACGAACTATCGCGCCAGCGATGGGGCGGTAGCCTTGTCGAACACGCACGCCTGGACAGTAACCCGAAATTACTGACGGCAGCGGCACACGAGTTTTCGCCGGAGACGGCGATAGCGACCGCTGAGACGACAGTCCAGCCGTTCGAGCCGACGCTCGACGAGAGCGCGTTTCGGGTCAGTGTCGACCGCGTCGAGGAGTCCGACGAGACCGGTGTGTCGCTCGGCGAGGCCCGCGTCGTCGTCGGCGGCGGGCGCGGCGTCGGCGGTCCGGAGGACTACGACAAACTGGAGACGCTGGCCGATAGCCTCGGCGGAACCGTCGGGGCGTCGCGAGCCGCCGTCAACGAGGGCTGGCGACCGCACGACGACCAGATCGGACAGACGGGCACGAAGATCAGCCCGGACCTCTACGTCGCCTGCGGTATCAGCGGTGCGGTGCAGCACATGGTGGGCTGTAAGGGTGCGGACAACATCCTGGCTATCAACACCGACCCGGAAGCGGCCATCATGCAGAAGGCCGACTACGCCGTCGTCGGCGACCTCCACGAGGTCGTGCCGGAGCTGAACGACGCGCTGGGAGACGGGGGCTGAGACGGTCGGCCGTTCCGTGTGCGGACTTGGTTGACGGGCTGGCCGCCTCGGCTCATTCTTTGACGACGTAGTCCCCGAAGTTGTCGACGGTTCCCACCGGCGGCGCACCGAACGCGAGCCACACGTGTGTCTCGTCCGTGTGGTTACAGAGATTCCGGACCGTGTCCGGGTGGACGCGGACGATCCCGCCCTCCGGGACATCATGGACGTCACCCTCAATGGCTATCTGGCCGCCGGTCGTCGCGACGAACACCTCCTCCTGGCCGTCGTGTGTATGCGGTGTCGTCACGGAGTGTGGTTCGACGATGACCTGATTCACCCGCATCTCCGTAGAGCCCAGCGGGTCCGTGAGTTTCCGGACCTCCGTATCGCAGGTATTGAACTGTGCCGTCGGTACCGTCGCTGGCTGGACGATTTCGTAAGAGGACGCCATAATCCGTCTTGACACAGTCCGGACATAGCCTTTGTGTCAGGATGGCCCACGCGGAAGCCGAATACCTCCAGGGAAATCATTAGGCGAGTGGGCCGAGAGTGCCGTGGTATGGACAGTCGATCAGCAGAGACGGCCGGCGTTGAACCCGACAGATGACGTTCGCGGACCAGCCTATCGGCGAGTTCCTCGACGGTGTCGCGTCGGGCCAGGTGACTCCGAGCGGCGGTGCGGTCGCGGCCGTCGGCGGCGCGATGGGCGCGGCGCTCTGTGAGATGGTCTGTATCCACACCGCCGGCACAGAGGAAGCGGCTACTGAGCTGAGCGGGGTCGGTGACACGCTGGCCGACCGCCGTGAGCGGCTGCTTGCCCTCGCCGACGAGGACGCGGCAGCGGTCGACGCGGTCGGGGCCGCGTTCGAGTCCGGGGACGACGACCGGATTCAGGCGGCCGCGAAACGCTCGACGAAGGTGCCACTGGAGACGGCCGAGGTCTGTCTCGACGTCGTTGAGCACGCCTGCACGGTGACTGCGAAGGGGACGCCGGTCGCTGTCCCGGACGCGGCTGTCGGGGCGCTGCTCGCGGCGGCGGCGCTACAGGCGTCCGTCGCGACTGTCCGGGCAAATCTCGACGTGATAGACGACGAATCATTCGTGGCAGCGATGAAACAGCGGGCAGACGAGGCAGAAGCGGCCGGCGAAGCGGCTCTTGACGAAGCGGTCGCAAACGCTGAGCGGTGAGGGGCGTGCACTCTCCGGTGCCGAGCGGCGTCCACTGAAAGTCGGAACGACGAAACGCGAAAGCTGGACGGCAGGGCAGGTCGTCAGAACAGCCCCGAAATGTTACCGTCTTCGTCGATGTCCATGTCGGCGGCAGCCGGTCGGGCCGGCAGGCCGGGCATCGTGAGCGCGTCGGCTGTGAGAGCGACCAGGAAGCCCGCGCCGGCGGACGGGTAGACCTCGCTGATTTCGAGTTCCCAGCCCTCCGGCGCGCCCTTCTTGCTGGCGTCGTCGCTCAGCGAGTGGAACGTCTTGGACATGACGACCGGGTAGTCGTCGAAATCGAGCTCGTTCATCTGCTCGATGTCGTCGAGCGCGCCGCCGGTGTATTTCACGTCGTCAGCGCCGTATATCTCGGTCGCGACGGTGTGGATCTTCTCCTTGATGCTGTCGTCGTCGTCGTACAGCATCCGGAAGTCCTCCTCGTTGCTCTCCTCGGTCGCCTCGATGACGTTCTCCGCGAGGTCGACGCCGCCCTCGCTGCCGTCGGAGAACACGTTCGACTCCGCGGCACGGACGCCGAGGTCCTCACGGCAGTGGTCCAGCACGGCCTGAATCTCCTCGTCGGTGTCGTCCGGGAAGCGGTTGACGGAGACGACGACCGGGACGCCGAACTTCTGGAGGTTCGTCGCGTGCTTGTCGAGGTTCGAGAAGCCTGCTTCGACGGCTTCGACGCCGGCCTCGTCGATCTCGTCGTAGTCGACCGGCCACTGGTCCAGTCCGTGGTATTTGAGCGCGCGGACCGACGCCACCAGCACGACGGCGTTCGGCGTCATATCGCCCTTGCGACAGACCACGTCCATGAACTTCTCGGCCCCGAGGTCGGAGCCGAAGCCGGCCTCGGTGACGAGGTAGTCGCCCATGCCGAAGGCAGTCTTGTCGGCGACGAGCGAGTTCGTCCCGTGGGCGATGTTCGCGAACGGCCCGCCGTGGACCAGCGCCGGCGTCCCCTCGATGGTCTGGACGACGTTCGGCTTGATCGCGTCCCGGAGTAGCATGGTTGCTGGGCCGGTCGCCTCGATATCTTCGACCGTGACCGGGTCGCCGTCCTCGTCGTAGGCGACGATGATGCGACTGACTCGCTCTTTGAGGTCGCCCAGGTCACTCGCCAGGCACAGCACAGCCATCAGTTCTGAGGCGGCGGTAAGGAGGAAGCTGTCCTCCCGTGGCGTCCCACCGGTTTTCCCGCCAAGGCCGACGACGGTCTCCCGGAGCGCGCGGTCGTTCATGTCGATAGCGCGTGGCCAGGAGACGTTGTTGATGTCGATGTCCAGGTCGTCGCCCTGCGAGATCTTCGCGTCGAGCATCGCGGCGATGAGGTTGTGCGCGGAGGTGAGCGCGTGGAGGTCGCCGGTGAAGTGGAGGTTGATGTCCTCCATCGGAAGGACCTGCGACCGGCCGCCGCCTGCTGCGCCGCCTTTGACGCCGAACACCGGGCCAAGTGACGGTTCCCGGATAGCGATCATCGCTTCCTCGCCGACGTGGTTGAGCGTCTGCCCGAGGCCGACGGTCGTTACCGTCTTCCCCTCGCCTTTCGGCGTCGGGGTCATCCCGGTTACCAGGACAAGGTTCTGCTCCTTGTCTTCGGCCTGTTCACGGAGGCGCTCGATGGCGTGTTGTTTGACTTTCGCGGTGTATTCGCCGAAGTACTGGAGGTCGTCGAGGCCGAGTCCCCACGGCTCTACCAGTTCCCAGATCGGTTCCATCTCGGTCGACTGGGCGATATCGTAGTCCGTAGGAATCGGCTCCTGTGTCTCTTCGGTCGCGGATTGCTCATCCTGTGAAGACATCTCGACTAGCCCTTCCCTACACCGTCGTAATAATGTTAGTGAACCTGATACTATCGGGATAGGATGTGTTCGAGACGCCGTTGCGGACCGCGTAAGCCACATCATGTATCTCGGCTTACGAGATTGGTTCCGTGGCCCGTCATCGGGTCGGACGGCAGCGGCAGCGACGTCGGGATCTACGAGATGACTCGATCACTGTCTCCGGGCCGCCATTGAGGAGTTTCTCGTGGGTTTCGGCCTGAAGGGGCTGCTCCACCTCGTTACGTGCTATCGACGCAGAACTCGGGGCGATAAATTAATCAGGCCGCCGGCGACCAATTATGGTATGGAGTACCACGAGTCGGCGGACTACCTGCAGTCGCTACAGCGTCGTCGGCCCAAGTTGGGGACCGATACGACGGCGCGAATGCTCTCACATCTCGGTGACCCGGACGACAGTTTCGACAGCGTGCAGATCGCCGGGTCGAACGGGAAGGGAAGCACCGCCCGCATGACCGAGAGCGTGCTCAGAGCCGCCGGGCTGGACGTCGGCCTGTTCACTTCGCCGGGGTTGAACGGCTTCCGCGAGCAAATCACGGTCAACGGCGGCCGGATACCCAAAGAGCGGGTGACGGAGTTCGTCGAGCAGATCAAGCCCTGTATCGAACGCCTGGCCGCCGAGGACGACAAGCCGACGCATTTCGAGGTACTCACCGCGCTTGCGCTCTATCATTTCGATGTCGAAGACGTCGATGTGGCAGTCCTAGAAGTCGGTATCGGCGGCCGGTACGACGCCACAAGCGCGGTCGATCCCGTCGCAAGCGCCGTCACCAGCATCAGTTTAGAACACACCGACCTGCTCGGCGACACAGTCGAGGAGATCGCCCGCGACAAAGCGCAGGTCACGCCGCGGGACGCCCCGCTCGTGACGGGAACGACCGGCGCTGCCCTCGATGCGATCCAGGGGATTACCGACACCATCACTGTCGGTGGTGAGGGGGCTGACGTCACCGCCGTCGAAAACGGCATGCGCTCGGCTGTCGAGAACCGGATCGCACTTACCGGGCCGGACTGGGCCCTCGAATCGAACCTCAAACTGCTCGGACAGCATCAGGCGGAGAACGCCGGCGTCGCAGCGACGCTGGCCCGACAACTCATCGACGTGGACACGGAAACCGTATCTGAGGGGCTGCGGGCCGCGACGCTGCCGGGGCGGTTCGAGATCCGGTCGACCGACCCGATGGTGGTTCTCGATGGCTCACACAACCCCGGCGCGATGGAGACGCTGACAACACTCATAGAGCGGTACGAGTACGACGACCTCCACGTGGTCTTCGCCGCGATGCAGGACAAGGAGTACGAACAGATGATTGCGACGCTTCCGGCCGTTGAGACGGCCTTCGCCGCGCGACCGGAGGTCGACCGAGCCGCGAGCACTGGATCGCTCGCTGCCGCGTTCGAGGGTCAGGCTGCCGAGGTACAGCAGGTCGAGTCCGTTCCGGAAGCCACCGAACGAGCGGTAGCCACGGCCGGCGCGGACGACTTCGTACTCGTGGCCGGGTCGCTCTACGCAGTTGCCGAGGCTCGGGACCGCTGGAGTCGGCTGGTCGTTCCTAAAGAGACGCTCCAGCAGCCGTCGGCGGGCGGGACCGCTGGATCAGGAAGTGAACCAGAAATCCACCAGCAGATGCTTTCGGTCACGTTGCGGCGCGACCAGGCGCGAGTCGTAAAACAGGAGCTCGAGGACTGCGGCGGTACCTGTACCTGTTCGACTGTCGGGATGCCGGAGAAACTCGTCGACACGACGCTGTCGGGAACGCCGCGACAGTTTCAACGGCTCATTGGCCGACTGGCTTCGGCAGGGCTGGGGCTCGGTCGGCTCGCCACGCAACTCGACGGTGCGCTGTCTGACAGATCGTTCCCGCCGCCGTTCGACAGGAAAGAGGCGGCCGTGATGGGTATTCTCAACGTCACGCCGGACAGTTTCTACGACGGCGGTGAGTACAACCGTCGCGATCTCGCGGTTAGTCACGCGGAACAGATGATCGAGTCCGGGGCGGATATCGTCGACATCGGCGGCGAGAGTACGCGTCCCGGGGCAGACCCGGTGGCCGTCGAAACGGAGATCGACCGCGTCGTGCCCGTTATTGAGGCTGTTTCCTCGCTCGACACGACTGTCTCCGTAGATACCCGAAAAGCCGCCGTCGCTGACGCGGCGCTGGACGCCGGTGCCGACATCGTCAACGACGTGTCGGGACTGTCGGACCCCGAGATGCGGTTCGTGGTTGCCGACCACGACGCGTCCGTCATCCTGATGCACAGCCTGTCCGCTCCGGTGGACCCAGGTCGAACTGTGACCTACGACGATGTCGTCGATGACGTGCTTCGAGACCTCACAGAACAGATCCTGCTCGCCGAGCAAGCCGGCATCGACCGCGAGCAGATTATCGTCGACCCCGGCTGTGGTTTCGGAAAGAACGCCGCCGAATCGTTCGAACTCGTCGACCGACTCCACGAGTTCCACGCGCTCGGCTGTCCGGTGCTGGTCGGGCATTCTCGGAAGTCGATGTTTGCCGATATGAGCGACGCAGGTGCGGACAGGCTGCCGCCGACCCTGGCCACGACAGCGCTGGCCGCTGAACGTGGGGCTGACGCAGTCAGGGTCCACGACGTCTCCGAGAACAACGCCGTGCTCAAGACGGTCTCAGCGACGGCATCGAGACCGTCTCAGCTTCGGCAACAATGATACCTGTGCAGCCCGAACAGTATGTATGCTACAGTTCCTAGCGCAGCTCGGTTCGGGCCTGCTTGAATCCGTCGGGCAGGTGGCAGCAGTCGCTGGAACCGTCGTCCTTCTGCTGATACTCGTCGCTCTGGGTGCCTTCGCGTACAAGAGCCTCACCGGAGACGGTATCCGCTGGCCCGATGAGCGAGAAGAAGCGGACAGTGACGATGACGACAGCGTCGTGCAGGGAAGCCGTGAGGACGACTGGAAATATTACTGAAGACGCGACCTCGCCTTACTCGCGTACTCCGACGGACCAGCGCTCGCGCTTGGTGTCCCCACCCTTTCGAAGCAATGCACAGCAGGTCGCACGGCAGGAGCGTGGCTGGTTTATCCACCGTTTCAATCGGTGCCGTGGTCGTAGGAGTGTTCGAACTCCCAGTGGTACCGACAGTCCGTACAGGTCGCCCACTCGGGGATGTCGAACCGCTCGGGGTGTCGCTGGCCGTGTTCCATCCGGCTTCGACAGACCGGGCACGTGAGATACAGGAGTTTCAGGTCAGCGAACTCGTCGTGGCTATACTCGCCGACACACCGCGGACAGTCGATGCTGTCACGCGCGTTGTGCTGGAAGATTTCCGACTCGCATCGCGGACATTCCACCGTCGCTGGCGGCCGTCTCGCCCACCCGATGTCACCGTCGTACGTCGTCGTTGCTGTGTCCATGCTCGACAGTCTAAATTTGTTCGGCCCATCGCTCCGCTGGAGTGGTGCGGCGATCCGCTTGCCAACCCAGAGAAGCTTCGAGAGCAGAACTGCGAGCCATCCAGACACTATCACAATGTAATGGTTCTGTGGGCTTAAAATTCCGGGCAAATCCGGCTCTGACCGGTGCTATGTCGCCGGTAGGTTTTCACGGCGACCGATAGTATGTGTCGTATGGGTTTTGATGCAGTTGTCAGTGCCATGCCGACCGTGGCCGGACTGATGACGAACGTCGGGCCGCCAGTTGTAGGACAACTGGACTCAGGCGTTGCAACCGAGTTATCCGGGCCGCTCCGCGGGCTCGTCTCGTTCGTTCTCGTGCTCGTGGCCGGCGCATTGGTACTCCGGATGCGACGGAACTACGTCAACGAGTCGATTGACGCGATTTCGGACAGCCCGGCGACGGCCGTCCTCTACGGCATCGCTGGGTACGTGATCGTCGGTATCGTCGGCCTCTACGGGGCAACAACGCTGGCCCGCCTCAGCGTCGCTGGCGGGGCATTCGTCCGTGTCGCGATTCTCATCAGTAGTGCGTTCGTCCTGGTACTCACAAGCTTCGGCTTTCTCGTGGTCGGCACACTCCTCACTGATATCTTTGGCAGCCGCCGACCAACATACGGGCTACTCATCGGAGCGTTTCTCAGCGCTGTCTCGTGGGTTCTGCTTTCACCCGCCGGCAGTATCGTGTCCAGCCTCGCCATCGCCGCGTTCGGAATCGGCGGCTCTGCCCGGATTTGGATACACTCTGAACGGACGGTCGAAACAGAACTGGATGGCCGGTAGCGTGAACGGTTTCGACCGCTGTTGGTGATAGCGTCCTGATACTACCGGTCGCGTCGGAAAACGCAAAACGAGAGGCTTCAGTCGGTACCCGTCGCCGTGTCGTCACCTGGGTCGGAGATATCTGTCACCATCTCGTCGCCAGCGGTCACGACATCCACGTCTTCCCGTTCAGAGAGGTCCTGGATGGTCTCTGCGAACTCCTCGGACTCGAGTATCTGGTACTCGTTGTCGAGCCCCAGATACACTGTATAGCACATCAGACACAGGATGAACGCGAACGGGAGTCCTGTGGTGATTGCGGCCGTCTGGAGCGCCGTCAGCCCGCCGCCGATGAGCAGGATAGACGCGACAAGTCCCTCGGTAAGGGCCCAGAATATCCGCTGTGTTCGCGGCACGTCGTGCTTTCCGCCCGAAGTCAGATGGTCGATGACCAGTGACCCGGAGTCAGACGACGTGACGAAGAACGTGATGACCAGCAGCGTCGCGATCAGTCCACTGACCACGCCAAGCGGGAACTGCTCCAGCAGGGCGAACATCGCGACGGTCTGGCCGACTTCGTTGTAGGTCGCTAGCGCCTGTCCGTTCCCCATCAGTGAGTTGAACATCGCGCTGCCACCGAATACCGACAGCCAGAGCGTCGAGAACATCGATGGAAGGAACAGCACGCCCAGGACGAACTCCCGGACGGACCGACCCTTTGAAATGCGCGCGATGAACATCCCGACGAACGGCGACCACGCGATCCACCAGCCCCAGTAGAATACGGTCCAGGCGGTGGGAGTCCCGTTCGCCGCTTCGTTGAGCGTCCCGGTAAAGAACCCGAGCGCGAGAATGTTTCCGAAGTACGCGCCGAGCCCCTCGGTCCACGTCCCGAAGATGTACACCGTCGGACCCACGATAACGAGGAACCCGAGCAGTGCGAACATCAGGTAGAGGTTGAGCGTACTCAGCCGCTTGACACCGCCGTCGAGCCCCGCCGCGACCGAGAGGGTCGCGATGAGCGTGATCCCGGCGATGAGCGCGACTTGCGGCCAGGTCCCTGTCGGGATGCTCACCGCACCGAGCATGTCACCGCCCACGTAGGAGAGCCCCGTGTTGACCTGTGCAACACCGAGTCCCAGTGAGGTTGACAGCCCGAACAGCGTCGCGAACACCGTCACGAGGTCGATGATGTGGCCCGGCCAGCCGTAAATCCGCTCGCCCAGCAGGGGCCAGAATATCGACCGGAAGGTGAGTGGGAGTCCCCGGTTAAACGAGAAGAACGCGAGGCCGAGTCCCACTAGGCCGTACACCGCCCACGGGTGAAAGCCCCAGTGGAAGAACGTCTGCGCCATCGCGGCGGACGCCGCTGCGCCGGTCCCCGCTTCGGCCCCGAAGAAGCTCGGGGGGTTCTGGAAGTAGTACAGCGGTTCCGAGACGCTGAAGAACATGAGGCCGATACCCATGCCGGCGCTGAACAGCATCGCCATCCAGGAGAAGTCGCTGAACTCCTTTTCGGCCTCGACGCCGCCGATTCTGATATTGCCGTACTTGCTGAACGCGAAGTACAGCAGTGTGATGATGAACACGTTCACCGCCAGCAGGTAGAACCAGCCGAAGGTGTCCCCGATGGTGTTGAATAGCCACGTGTACGCCGAGGCTGCGGTGTCACCCAGCAGTATCGTCACTGCGATGAACAGCGCAATTATCACCAGCGCCACCGGGAAGACCACTGGATGGATGTCGAAGCCGGCCGCCTGGATGTTCGTATCACCCGGCTCGCGGTCGGACTCCGGGTGGAACAACTCGACCTGAAGCCCGTCCGACATTTCGCCGGTCGGATCGTCACTGTCTGCCATACGTTACCCCTCTCGAACGCGGTACTGGTCTGTGGTGTCTCATTGTCGTGGTCGCAGTCTTGCTCTGTCGTGGTCCGCCGCCACCGTCATGCCAGCGACATCCCGGCGGAGCGCGTCTGCAGCGTTCGCATCCTGTTTGTCTCACTGTACTCGCTCGGGCGGGCACGGCGTGCCCACAGTCGACGTGGTTTATGTGCTACCCAGGCTCATACTTATGCAGTAATGCAACTCTAATAAAACTTCACCTTAGACCCCAATATATGACCGAATGAAGCGTTGTACTGTTGTGACACGTCAAACATTTCTGAAATGTAATATATTGTGGTTTACCGGTTGCCGTTTACCTGTTCGGTGTCCGCCCGACGTGGGACGTGCGCATTTATTTCGGATTCCCACATACGGCCCGTATGGCACGACTACTGGCGACAGGGGCAGCCGCAGTGGCGGCACTGCTGATGGGCGTCGGTCTCGTCGGGATGACGGTCGGCGACTTCCGGCTCGCAGGATTCAGTTTCCTCAGCGCGAGTCTGGTGATCTATCTCCGCGAGACACGACTGATAGACGCGTGAGAGCGGTCAGATGTCGTTGACGCTCATCCGCTGACTGATAACCGGAACGCTCGACGTCCGGACCACTTTGTCGGTCGTCCCACCGAGCAGGTTCCCGAGCTTGCCCCGGAACGCCGAACCGAGGACGATCGCGTCCATGCCTTCGCTTTCGGCGAACTCGACGATCTCCTCGCTGGGCGCGCCGGTTCTGAAATGCGTCTCGTAGTCGACGCCGTGCTCTTCGGCGACATTCCCGAGATTCGCCAGAACCTCCTCCCCGTAGTCCCGATACTCCTCGCGCATCTCCTCCTCGTCGTCTCTGAGCGCGAGTGCGCGCGGCGTGCCCGGCAGGTCGATTACGTACAATGCATGGACTGTCGCGTCGAGCGCAGCGGCGAGTTCGATGCCGTGTTCTGCCCCTCTCCGGGCCTCGTCGCTGCCGTCATACGGGACGAGTATATTGTCGTACATGCTACCTGACTCACTTGCACTTCCACCACAATCCTGTTATAGGTTTCCCCGCCTAGGATGGTCAGCGCATCGGTCTGAACGCTGACTGCGGCCAACGTAGTAGCGTTCAGGCCTTCCGTGCGACGTTGTCGACGGGGTAGCCCGCGTCGCGTATCGCCGTGATGATCGTCTGTGCGTGCTCAGCGCCACTCGTCTCGACGTTGAACACGAGGTACGCCTCCCCGATTTCGAGATTCTCGACGGACCGTTCGTGGCGAACGTCGTGGATGTTGGCTCCCTGCTTGGCAATGACACCGGATATTTCTTCCATCACACCCGGCTGGTCGTCGATGCGAACCCGGAGCTGGAGGAGCTGCTGGCGCTCCGTCAGCGCGTGGATGAGAACCTCACGCATCTGTGTCATGTCGAGGTTGCCGCCACAGAGCAGCGGCATCACCGTTTCACCCGACACGTCGAGGCCGTCGCTCAGCACGGCGGCCACGGAGGCGGCCCCCGCCCCTTCGACGACCTGTTTGGCCCGTTCCATCAACAGGAGAATCGCCTGTGCGATGTCGGTGTCTGAAACCGTTACGACCTCGTCGACGTTCGCCTCGATGATGTCGAGTGTCGTCTCCGAGATACCGCCGGTGGCGATGCCGTCGGCGATGGTGTCGACTTCGTCGAGCACGACCGGAATCCCCTTGTCGAGGCTTTCGTGGACCGTCTCCGCGCCGGTCGCCTGGACACCGACGACGCGCGTCTCGGGCGAGAGGTGTTTGATCGCCGTCGAGACGCCGCTGATGAGCCCCCCGCCCCCGATAGGGACGACGACTGTGTCGACATCGGGGCAGTCGTGGTACATCTCCGTGCCGAGGGTCCCCTGTCCGGCGATTATGTCCAGGTCGTCGTAAGCGTGCACGAACTCGGCGTCGGTCTCTTCGACGACGGCTTTGGCGTGGGACATCGTCTCCTGGAAGTCACTACCGACCAACTCGACGCTCCCGCCGTAGCCTCTGGTGGCGTCGATCTTGGTCTGTGGCGCGTTCTCCGGCATGAAAATCGTCGACTTTGCCCCGCATTTCGTTGCGGCGAGGGCGACACCCTGCGCGTGGTTCCCGGCGCTGGCTGCGACGAACGAATCCACGCCATCAGCGACGTCCTGTGAGATTTTGTTGTACGCGCCTCTGGTCTTGAACGACCCTGTCCACTGGAGATGTTCCATCTTCAGGTACACCTCGGCGTCGACGAACCCGCCGAGGGACGTGCTCCGTTCGACCGGCGTCTTCTTGACGACTGTCTCGTCGTCAAGGCGTTCGCGCGCTCGTTCGATATCTGCGTACGTGACGGGCAGCGTGTCCGATTCAGTTTGTGTCATGGGTTCGTGTCGTGTCGGGTCTTATCCCGAAGTCGTCGGGTCATCGCTCTGTCTCATTTGGTGATGCGCTCCCGGGCCGGGTCGAACAGCGGCTCGTCCTGCACTGTCGCCTCGTAGGTTTCCCCCTCACACTGTATCTGGACCGACGTGCCGGCTTCGGCGTATTCGGTCGGGACGTACGTGTATGCGATCGATTCGTCGATACTGTAGCCGTAGTTCCCGGCCTGCACGTAGCCGATTGCCTCGCCGTCTTTCGTCACCGGCCGGCCGCTCAGCATGATGTCCGTCGAGTCCTCAAGCGTGAGCGGCGTGATTTTGTTGTCGATACCCTCGCTCCGTGCGGCCTCCAGGGCTTCCTTGCCGATGAACTCGGTGTCCATGTCGACGGCGAAGGGCAGCCCGGCCTCGAAGGGGTTCGAGTCCGTGTCGATGTCCGTCCCCCAGAGCCGGTAGCCTTTCTCCAGTCGCATGGAACTGAGCGCGCCGCCGCCCATCGGTCGGACGCCCAGGTCGTCTCCGGCCTCCGCCAGCGTCTCCCAGAGCCGCTGGCCGTACTCCGTTGGCGTCCACAGCTCCCAGCCGAGTTCGCCCACGTACGAGACACGGAGCGCGATGACCGGCACGTCGCCGACGTACATCTGCTTGGCCCGGAAGTACGGGAATCCCTCGTTAGTCACGTCTGCATCGGTACACCGCTGGAGGAGGAGCCGCGAATTTGGCCCCCAGAGGCCGATTGTGGATTTCGCACCTTCCTCGACGTGGACCGACACCGTCTCGGGGGCCTCGTCTTCCAAGTGGCCGCCGTGAATGCCGGGGGAGTTCCCGCCGCCGGTCGTCACCATGAACTCCTCGTCGTCGAGTTTGACGACCGTGATGTCCGCGAGAATGCCACCGCCCTCGTTCAACAGCAGCGAGTAGCGGACCTGCCCGACGTCGAGATCCATGTCGTTGCTACAGACCCGCTGGAGGAACGCCTGGCTCCCCTCGCCTTCGACCATTATCGAACTGAACGTCGTCATGTCGAACATCGACACCTTGTCGCGGGTGTGGAGATGCTCGGCGGCCTCGATTTTCGAACGGTTGACGCCCTGCCAGCCATCCTGGTCGGGAATCCGGTCCTCGTACTTCTCGACCAGGTCGGCGTTCGACTCGTACCACTGCGGCGTCTCCCAGCCGCCGCTCTGGTAGAACTCCGCGCCGAGTTCCTTCTGCTGGTGGTAGAACGGACTCGTCCGAAGTCCCCGGTGGTCGTCGGGCTGCCACCGCGGCTCGACGATGCTGTACACCTGCTCGTAGCGCTTGGCCCCGCGGTCGACGAAATAGTCTTTCTCGCCCGCATGCGGCTCGAACCGTCTAACGTGGATGCCGCCGGTGTCGACCGGGCCGGACGGCAGCCGCGGAACGCCGTTTTCCATCCACTCGGCGAGGATGCGGCCGTAGCCGCCGGAGTGGGTCCACCAGATAGCCAGTCCGGTCCAGAGGCCGTCGACCTGCGCCGTCTCGCCGACGGCCGGCATCCCGTCGGGCGTGAAGACGAAGATACCGTTCTCGGTGGCCTCGTATTCCACGTCCTGTGTCGCCGGCAGCAGTTCGTCGAAGGCCTGCTTGGCGGATTTGTCCCGACCGCGGTGGGTCGGCGTCTCCCAGTGCTCCTTCGTGAACCCTCTAACTGACGCTTGGTGCTCCTCGGTGTTCTTCCCCATCGCCTCGGGGTCGACCGAGAGCGTCTCGTGGTTGTACGACCCCATCCCGAGCGCGTCGCCGTGGGTCCGGAAGTACAGCGAGTGGTCCTGGTCGCGGCCGACCGGCTGGTGTGGCCCCTCGCTCATGTACTCCGCGATGGAGCGGTCGCCCGGCACGTCCAGTCCGGTCGTGTTGTCGCCGACCGAGGATTCGGCGTCGGCGAGTTCGTCCATCGGTTCGGTGACGACGTACTGGTGTTCGACCGGCGCGATTGGCAGGTCCAGCCCGGCCAGTTGGCCGGTCTGGTAGCCCCAGTTGTTCGTCGCGATGACCGCTCGCTCGCAGTCGATTCGTCCCTGATCGGTCTCGACAGCGTTGATTTCACCCCCCGAAACATCCAGATCCGTGACCTCCGTGTTCCCGTAGAACGACGCCGAAGAGTTCTCCATATACCACTGGAGCGCGCTGATGCCGTCGACGCGTCCATCAGTCGGCGAGTAGTAGCCACCGAGGATTTCGTCCTCGTCGACCATCGGAAGGTGCTCGGTGACTTCCTCGGGCGAGAGCAACTGCGGTTCCGGCAGCCCATAGGAAGTCGCCCACTCGACGCGCCGACGGAGGAAGTCCATGCGCTCCTCGCTCCGGGCCACTTCGATGCCACCGACCTCGTCGTAGACGCCGGCATCAGAAAGGAGCCGACTGGTGTAGTAGGCTGTCTTCGTCTGTATCTTCGACGGCGACGTCTGGAACATAATCCCAGGGGCGTGTACCGATGAGCCGCCAGTGACCGGGAGCGGTCCCTGGTCGATGACGACAACGTCCTCTGCGCCGAGTTCCGTCAGGTGATACGCGACGCTACACCCAACGGCCCCGGCACCGATAACGACTGTATCCGCCCGAGACGGGGGAGTCTCTGTGCTCATGTATCTCGTTTGGGACTGTTTCTGTCACAATCTTAAATACACCGGTGGCCGGAACCCACGCAAAAAGAGAACGTCGAGTAGAGGAGTCACAGAGAGGTATTTCGGCCGCTGTCGAGCTGTCGGGTATCAGTGGATAGCGAGAAGAAACCGCAGTGCGGGACTGAACCACAGCGTGTTACAATTGCGATAGAACCAGCGGCTGGTCACAGACCGCTCTCAGACGAGCGGTTCCTCGCGGACGGTTGCGTCGTACCGCTCGCCCTCGTAGAGGATTTCGACGCTAGTTCCGGGTTCGGCGTACTCGGGCGGCAGGTACGTGTAGGCGACGCAAGCGCCTTCGGTGTAGCCGTACTCGGCGCTGTGTAGGTAGCCGATAGTCTCGTCGCCGTCGAGGACTGGCTTGTTGTCCAGCACGACGGCATCCTCGTCGTCGAGCGTCAGGCACGCGACCTTGTGGTCGATGTTGTCGCCGTCGGCGGCCGCGGCGACGGCCTCCTTGCCGATGAAGTCGGTTTCGAGGTCGACGGCCCACCCGAGGCCGGCCTCGTACGGGTTGTGCTCCGTGTGGAGGTCCTTCCCCCAGAGGCGGAAGCCTTTCTCGATTCGCAGCGAATTCAGCGCGCCGTTGCCGTACGGTCGGATGCCGTACTCCTCGCCGGCCTCCATGATGTGCTCCCAGAGGCGTTCGCCGTACTCCGAGGGCGTGTAGAACTCCCAGCCGAGCTCGCCCGCGTACGAGACGCGGAGCGCAGTCACGGGAATGTTCTTGACGAAGAACTGCTGGCTCGTGAAGAACGGGAAGGCGTCGTCGGAGAGGTCGACGTCGGTGACCTTCGACAGGACCTTCCGGGCGTTCGGGCCGGTACAGACCATCGCCGCCAGGCTCGACGTGACATCGTTGACGACCACGTCCTCAGGGGACTGCTCGCGCACCCACGCCACGTGGTTGTTCCCGACTTCGCGACCCGTCGTCAGTAGGAGGTAGCGGTCCTCGTCGGTTCGCGTGACCGTGATGTCCGCCCGGACGCCGCCGCCCTCGTTACACATCAGCGTGTACTTCACGTCGCCCACGTCGATGTCCATGTCGTTCGTACAGAGGTACTGGACGAACTCGCCGGCGTCGCTCCCGATGACCTCCATCTTGTTGAACGATGTCATGTCGTGGAGCCCGACGTTCTCCCGGACGTTCAGCGCCTCGGCGCCTTCGATGGGTGACCAGTACTTCGCTTCCCAGCCCTCGCGGTCGGGGATCTGGTCACCGTACTCCGCCAGCAGGTCGGCATTTGAGTCGAACCAGTGGGGTTCCTCCCAGCCGGCCTCGGCCCACAGTTCGGCGTCGTACTTCTTGTGGGTATGGTACATCGGGGTCCGACGGATGTCCCGCTGTTTGTCGGTCCAGACCCACTTGGGGTGCATGATGTTGTAGACGATGCGGTACTCCTCGCCGCCGATGTCCCGAGCGAAGTCCCAACTGCCCTCGTGCTCGTCGAAGCGGTTCACGTCGCAGTGGGCGAGGTCAATCGGGCCGTCAGGGAGGCGCGGGACGCCGTGTTCCATCCACTCGGCGAGCGCTTTGCCGGCACCGCCGGCGTGCGTGACCCAGATGGCCGCCGCCGTCCAGAGGCCGTCGTACTCCTGGACGGGACCCATCACGGGGAGTCCGTTGGGCGACTCCGCGAACATGCCGTTGTACTTGTGTTCGAGGTTCTTGCCGGCCGTGGCGGGCAACAGTTCGTCGCTGGCCTGACGCGGGGCCTTGTCCGGCCGGTCCGGATGTGTCGCGTTGTCCATATGGTAGTCTGTGAACTCGTGGACAGACCCCTGTTCGCCGTCGGGGTCGTTGCCGCCGAGGTCCTGTGGATCGGGCACGATTGGCTCGTGGTTGTACGAGCCGATGCCGTAGGAATCCCCGTGGTTCCGGTAGTACATCGCGTTGTCCTGGTCGCGGAGAATCGGCCGGTCCGGACCCACGAGGAGCCGTTTTGCCTTCTCCCCGGAAACGTTCTCGTAGTTCTCGAACAGCGGGTGGTCCGTGATGTCTACCGCGCTGTCGGCCAATTCGTCGAGGGACTCCGTCATCGTGTACTGGTGCTCGACCGGCGTCACGGGCAGGTGAACGTCGAGCTTCTCGCCGAGTTGGCGGGCCCAGATGTTCGTCGCGACGACGACCTCGTTGCACTCGATAGTACCGTTCTCCGTGACGACAGCCTCTACCGAGCCGTTCTCGGTCTCGACGTCCTCTGTGCGCGTGTGTGGGACGAACTTCGCGCCCCGGTCCATCGCTTCACGGGCCAGCGCGTCACACGCGACGACGCCCGAGACCTGCCCGTCCGTCGGGGAGTAGTAGCCGCCCTTGATCTGGTCGGCGTCGACCAGTGGGAGGTGCTCGGTGACTTCTTCGGGCGAGAGCAACTGCGGGTCCTCGATGCCCCAGGCCTTTGCATATTCGACGCGGCGCTGGAGGAAGTCCATGCGCTCCTCGCTGCGCGCGACTTCGATGCCGCCTGTTTCGTTGTAGGCCTGCTGCCCATCCGCGCCCTTGAGGTCCGAGTACAGCCGCCGGCTGTAGTCCGCAAACTGGCTGAGGACTTTCGGCTCCGCGGTCTGGAACATGATTCCGGGGGCGTGCGTCGATGACCCACCCGTGGTAGGCATCGGTCCCTGGTCGACCACGACCACGTCCTCGCGGCCGAGCTCTGTCAGCTGGTAGGCGATGTTGCAACCGACGATTCCAGCACCGACGATGACAGTGTCGGCCTGGGTCGGCAGGCTATCGGTAGGCTCCATAACTCTGGGTAAACCGTACGACGGCGTGGCAATATAGTTACCGCCTGGCCTGGTTCCTTTTCAAAGTGACGTTTACATATCATTTAGTGTTTCAGAATAACAGGAGTACCATTGTTAATAGATTTGGGTCCCCTACGGCGGTTGTTGCTTCCCAGCGCAGCGAAGTCGCCGCTCACACTCCGATATCTGTCGTGTCAAGTTATATGTTATCACTTCACTAGAGTGCGGTTCGTATCGCCTTAGCATCCGGTCGAACAGTTCCCGATTATCACACAGTGACCAGGCTAGCACCGGCTCAAGTGACGGGTCGTCGGATTCGGAACTGAGCCTGCCCCTCCCGGTCGGCTGAGTGCTGCTAAGTACGGTAGAGAGTCGCATCGACGACTCTGGCAGTTTGTCTCGCCTCCCAAGAAGCCCTCGTCACCGCGGATCAAGTAGCGCGCATACGCCCGGTGTTTTTTATTTGCTCGCCGCCGGACTTCGGTATGGCCTACACGTCCGTCACGCACACGACGACTGATCGACGGCTCGGACGGTTGCCGTCGGGGCGAGACGTGTCCGTGACTGTCCACCGATACGTCGGCGGCCCCGGACCGACAGTATACATCCAGGCGGCACAGCACGGCATCGAACTCAACGGCCCGGCCGCGTTACGGCGACTCCACGACCACCTCGCCGACGCAGCCATCGCCGGGACAGTTATCGTCGTACCGGTAGTGAACCAGCTCGCGTTCGACCACCGGTCGTACATGACCCCCGGCGAGTACGACGTGATGAACCCGAACCTGAACCGTGTGTGGCCGGGCGATTCGTCCGGAAGCCTACAGGAACAGTTTGCCGCTCGGCTGTGGGAGCTCGTGAAAGACGCCGACGCGGCGGTCGACCTCCACACCGGCACGGCAGATATGCTGGAACACGTGCGTTGTCGTGCAGGTGACTCGGCCGCCGAACGCCTCGCCGAAGCGTTCGGCACTTCCTACAGGCTTACCGACGGTCACGGGGACACTGACGACAACGGGTCCGGCGGGACGTTCCGCGCTGCGGCTTCGGCAGCCGGGATTCCGGTTATCACTGCGGAGCTATCGAACAGTCGGCGGGTCGCACAGGACGCAGTTGCGGCGGGTGTCGACGGGATACTGAATCTCTTGCGCGAGCGGGCTGTCCTCCCGACAGAGCCGGAGCCACAGGCTGCGCAGACGGTGCTCCGAAACGACGCGGAGGCGGTCACCGCGTCGGGATCGGGGCTTTTCGAATGCCGGCCGGACATCGCCGTCGGCGACACCGTCGACGCCGAGGAGCGACTTGGAACCATCTACGAACCTTCCTCGTTCGAACAACAACAGGTCGTCTCAGCGACAGAACGGGGAGTGCTATTCTCGCTTGCCAGGGAGTCCGTCGTCGTGAAAGGAGAGCGCCTCGCAGGTATCGCGATACCGCGATAACCGGCGCGTGTCCGATGACTCGTCCGCGAGCACTGTTTCAATGTCGAGGTGGGGCCGCAGTTTTGGGGTAGTTTATAAATGGGTTGGGTATTCCGCACCTATCTCTACACCATAACGTGTCATAGTCACTCAATAACATGGGACTCCACACCGCCTTCACGGCGCTCGCCGAGGTCATCGACGCGTACGAATCGCGTGGCCGGTCCATCCAGACCGTCGAAGCATCGCCGGCCGACACCGGTGGTGCAGTCCTCGACGCGACGGTGACGATGCCGGTCTCGCTACGTTCTGGCGGCGGTGACGAGGGCCTCACGCCGAAAACGGCGAGGCTAACCGACGGCGGCGACCTCGAAGTAACCTTCTCGCCGTCGGCCACTGAACTCCCGTCGACTGCCGGTGCCTCACTGTCGGTGAGCGACGCCTCAGCTACCGTCACCGACGACGGCTTGCTCCTGACGGTACAGTTGACAATCGATGCCACAGCGGCACCGGATGAGGCGACACGCATCGACTGCGGACCGGGGGCCGGCACCGACGAATCAGCGACAGTCAGCGAAGTGACTTCTGCCGATACCGGCGGGGGAGGGGCACTCAATATTTCGGGTGTCTCGGATTCGGAGGCTCCGCCTGCTGGAGGCGACGGTTCGCAAGCACCCTCACAGTCGGACGGCGCGGCTACGGAAGAAACCCAGTCTGACTGCGAGTCAGGCCCTGAATCGGACCCGTACGCCGCCGTCCGCGACGATTCCGTGCCCCCGTACGAAGACACCGACTATCTGCAAGCACTGTACGACGAGTGCGACAACTTCAGAGAGATTGCTGAGCAGATACAGATGGACGTCTCCTCTGAGACTGTCCGCCGGTACATGATAGAAGCGGATATCCACGTCCCGAACACGTACAATACGTCCAGTGATGATGAAGAAGAAGCGGCCAAATCAGGGCAGTCTGACAGCGCCGCGAGCCAGGGTGAAGTTGACGACGAGGGCGGACAGGTCAGTGTGGTCGAACCCGTCTCAGCCGAGTCAGCTGGTGCCGAAGGTTCGGTCAAGGAACTCCCCGACGAGCAACTGGTCACTGACGGGATCGGACTCCCGGCTGATGTCCAACTGCGCGACGTTGCGGACGCGGTCGTCGATTCTGACACGGTGTACGAGGTCCAGCGACGCCTGAGTCTCGACCGGGGCCAGACCCGGGACCTGCTGGCGGAACTCAATCTGTTAGACCTCGTTCTGTGCCGGCTCGCGGATGAACCGGACCATGCTGTCTCCTATGGGACTGTAGCTAGTCGAATCCGGCAGTGCACGCCTCATAGCGCGTGATGGACAGCATTGGTTATAAAAGGGTTCGATGCCCAACCCATAGAGAAAAGTACGGTAATGCCTTATTTATCGCAACTCATGGCCCTCGGAACACGCGCTGTCTCAGATAGTCAGGGTGTCCGGACGCTGCTGACGAGCGCCCGGTTCGAACTGATGCCGTTCGAGAGCTTCGACGAGGAGATCACCCATCTCCCCGACGACGCGACTATCGCAATCACGACCTCACCACAACTCGGCATCGAGAAGACCGTCGAAAAGACGGAGGAAGCCGCCGAAATGGGGTTCGATGTCGTGCCGCACATTGCGGCCCGGTATGTGGAAGACCGGGAGCAACTCGAAGCGATTGCAGAGCGACTTGAGCAGGCAGGCATCACGGACATCTTCGTCCCAGGAGGTGACCGCGAGGAACCGGCCGGTGAGTACGAGTCGGCGCACGACCTGCTCGAAGCGCTCGCAGAGACCGAGTACTCCTTCGAGGAAATCGGAATCACAGGCTATCCCGAGGGCCACGACTTCATCGATGACGAGACGCTAGCGGAGTCGATGGCACAGAAAGCGCCGCACGCGACGTACATCGTCACCCAGCTCTGTTACGATCCAGATGCAGTGCTAGAGTGGGTCGAGGGCATCCGGGCTCGCGGTATCGAACTCCCAGTCGAAGTCGGTATCCCGGGCGTGATGAACTACCAGCGTCTGATGCAGATCTCTCAAAAGGTCGGCGTCGGTGATTCGATTAAATTCCTCAGGAAAACGACGGGCATTCTCGGGTTCGTCAAGCAACTGGTCGGCTCCCGCGGGACGTACGAACCCGACGAACTCATCGACGGCCTCGCGCCCTACGTCGGGGACGACGAGTACAATATCCGGGGCGTCCACATCTACACATTCAATCAGACGCCCGACACGGAGAAGTGGCGGCACAAGCGTCTCGAGAGCTAGTCGGCGGCGAGTCAACGACGCTCGCTAGCGTTGGACTGGTACCGGTCACCGATCAGTGGTACAATTACCTGATGGAAAAACAATATTTATTTGGCAGATACACGTCCTGCGTATGGCCCCGTCTGCCGGACTGTTGAACGCAATTCTGACTGGGTTGGTCACGGGTAGTATTATCGCGCTGGGTGCGATCGGTCTGTCGCTGGTCTACGACATCGCCGAGGTCCCGAACTTCGCACACGGAGACCTGTTGACACTGGGCGCCTACGCCGCGCTGTTGGTGAACAAGCCTCAGTCCGTCCCGCTGTTCGATCTGTTCGCCACGGGCCCGCGTGCGGTCGGTCCCACGGGCGCCGGACTGCTGTTCGTCGCCTCGGCCGCGGGAGTCCTCGGCTCGGTGTACCATCTCGGCGGCGTCAACGCGATACGCGGGGGCTGGTGGGCAGTTGACGTGTCACCGACAGTGGGGACCGCAACGCACGTCGGACTCGCAGTGTTCGTCGGCGCGCTCATCGTCGCCGGCCTCCCGTCCTATCCTGCCGCGCTCCTGTTCGCCGTCGTTGTTCTCGGCGCCGTGGTACCGCTGACTGAATCAGTCGTGTTCCGCAAGTTCCGGGAGAAGGACGTCGAACTGGCGATGATGCTCATCGTCTCCCTCGCGATGGCGTTTATTATCCGGTTCAGTATCCAGACTGTCTTCGGGGGCGACATCCGGTTCTACGAGGTCGACACGTCGATTCAGGCGGCCGGGTCAAGCGTCAACTTCACGTTCGCGAAATTGATCGACCTCCTGGTGTCGAGCAACGGAGTGGTTGTCAACGTCCTCGACACCCGCGGCACAGAGAATCTCCAGTTGTTCACCCTGGGCTACGGGTGGCTGGAGGTGGTCGGCATCCTGGCTGTGGCGGCCCTCGTCGCAGGTGTGGGATACCGACGCCGGCGTGACACCGCGGGCGTTGTCGGCCCGCGCCTGGCCGCCGGACTCGGCGGCGGAACAGTCCTGTTGGTCGGTGGCGCACTGTTCGCCAGTGGCGGGACGGTCCCGTCGGAAACGCTGTACGCGACGCGCCTGCGAACGTCGCCGCTCAGGCTCGGTATCATCCTCATCGCACTTGGCCTCATGGGATTCCTCCACTACCTGTTACAGGCGACAACACTCGGGAAGGCGATGCGGGCGACCAGCGACAACCGGGAGCTGGCGATGATTCGCGGTATCAACACGCGCCGTGTGATGATGGTCGTCTGGATACTCGCGGGGATGTTCGCCGCGGTCGCCGGCGTGTTGCTCGGCTTCCTGTTCAGCAACATCACCATCAATCTCGGGTTCTTCCTGTTGCTCCCGATGTTCGCTGGCGTCATCCTCGGTGGCATCTCGGTGTACGGGGCTATCCTCGGGAGTTACGTCGTCGGCCTTGCGATGGAAGTCGGCATCTTCGCCATCCCGGGTCTGAGCGCCACATACCGGGTGCCCGTCGCGTTCGTCGTGCTACTGCTCGTCTTGCTCATCAAGCCGGAAGGAATAGTGGGGGACTAACAGATGGCAGTATCAGACGTCGTCATCTCGTTTATCGTGCTGGTCGCCATCTACGGCATCCTCTCGTACGGGCTGACCCTGAAGTACGGCCACACCGGGCTGTTGGACTTCGGCCACGTGGGGTTCTTCCTCGTCGGCGCGTACACGTCGGTCCTGTTCGTCCTCCCGCCGGACGACCCCGGGGACTTCACGGCCTACGTCTTCGGGCTCGGCGACGTCCCAGTCGTCGGAACCTGGGTCGTCGGCATCGCGGTCGCGACCGTGCTGTCGGGTATAATCGGTGGGCTAGTCGCGCTGCCGACCATCCGCCTGCGGGAGGACTACCTGGCGATCACGGTGTTGGGCGTGTCGGTCATCTTCCAGCGGTTCATCCAGGCCGAGTCGTGGTTCGCGAACGGCCCCGACGCGCTGCGCGGCTACAGCCCGCCGTTAAAAAGCAGCTTCCCCCTCTTGTTGGAGGGGCAGGTCAGCGTGCCGTTTCTCGGCGTGTCACTCCCGGCCACACCGGTGCTGTTCGGCGTCATCACAGCTGTCGTCTGGGGCGTCGCCCTCGCAGTGCTCGCCGGAGAGCGCGACCGCGGCTCCCCGCTGCCGGTGTCGACGCTGTACCTCGCGGGCTCGTTCGGGCTCTCGACGCTGGGTCGTCCCGACGGCCCGCTCGCGAACAAGGTCCAGATCGCCGCCGCCGGGGGCATCGTCGCCGCCGTGCTCATGGCGGTGTTGCTGGCCGTCGCGGACCGCATCTTGCTGGTCGGCGTGTTGGTCTCCGCGTTCACCTGGCTCGTACTGATTGCGGTCCTGGCTCGACAGTTCGGACGACTCTCCCGTCGTGAGTGGCTGAGCGGTATCGCCCTCGGTACGGGGTTCCTCGTCGCCTTGCTACCGATCCCCTTCGCCGATGCCGTCGCAGTCAAGATCGGCGGCAGTCTGCTCCTGCTCGGAGCCGTCGTCGGCGGATTCTACCGTGCCGTTCAGTCGCTGGACTGGTTCGCCGAGGCGAAAGTACAGATTGTCGGCGCAGCGGCGCTGTGGTTCGTCGCTATCTGGTACTTCGTCATTCCGATAGCCGGGCCCCTCGGTAGCGGGCAACTCGGGCCGGCGCTCAAAGCGTTGCTGCAGAACCTCGTGTGGATACTGGCCTTCGGCGGGGATGTCGGCGTGGACTACATCGCGGCTGTCGTCGGGAATCTGACTGTGCAGGTCGACTATCAGCGCTTCCTGCTGGCCGGTTTTGTCCTGTTCATGATCGGAGCCTACTACTTACTGGAACTGACCGCCCGGTCGCCGTTCGGCCGCGTGCTTCGCGCGGTCCGGAACGACGAAGACGTGGTGCGCTCACTGGGTAAGGACCCCTTCGTGTACAAGATTCAGAGCATGGTCATCGGCTCGGCGCTGGCCGGCTTTGCGGGCGCGCTCTGGGCCGTGTACACCCAGGGTCTCACGTTCGTCACGTTCGCGCCACGGGTGACGTTCATCGCCCTGCTCATCGTCTTCATCGGCGGGCCCAACAACAACAAAGGGACAATCCTCGGTGCCGCCGTCTTCTGGGCCTTCCAGCAGGCGACGACCCAGATAGCCCCGTTTTTCCCGCCAGCACTGCGCGTCAACGTGGTCGCGTTCCGTCTCGTCGTCATGGGGATTCTGTTCCTCATCGTCCTGTATTACCTGCCGGACGGATTGCTGGGGAAAGCGAACTACAGCACGCCCAGAGAGGGCGACAAGACCCACACCCCACAGCAGGAGGGCGGCGTGGCCGCCCGTGCCGACGGGGGTGACGACGAATGAGCGCGATTCTCGAAGTAGAGGACCTCCGAAAGACCTTCGGCGGCATCGTCGCCGTCGACGGCGCTACCTTCGACATCGAAGAGGGGTCGATAACGGGACTCATCGGGCCGAACGGCGCCGGCAAAACCACAACGTTCAACCTCATCAGCGGGTTCTACAAGCCCGACAGCGGGACCGTCCGCTACGACGGACAGCCGTTACAGGACCTGATGACGGCAAGCAGCGACGAGCGGCTCATCTGGGGGAGTGCATCCGGACTCACCTTCGGGAGTATCGGTGCCGTCGCGGCCGTCGGGGCCGCCGGTCTCGGCACCGCGACCAGTCTGGGCGTTGGCGCGCTGGGCGCGGGACTCGGGGCCGGTGTGTACCTCGGGCAGGAGCGACTCAAGACCGCGTCTGACGGCCACAAGTTCAGTCGACCGTTCATGCTGGCTCGGGAAGGGCTGGCCCGGACGTTTCAGATTACGCGGGAGCTGAGCGATATGACCGCCCGTGAGAACCTGATGCTCGCTCCCCAGCAACAGGCCGGCGAGAAGCTTGTCAACGCGTGGTTCCGCCGTGACGCCGTCGCCGAGGAAGAGAATGCACTGTACGAGCGGGCGACGGAGATGCTGGAACTGCTCGAAATCGACCACGTCGCCGAAGAACTGGCTGGCAACCTCTCGGGCGGCCAGCGGAAACTGTTGGAACTGGGGCGGGTGCTGATGCTGGACCCGAAGCTCGTCCTCCTCGACGAACCGGTCGCGGGCGTCAATCCGGCGCTGACCGAGAAGCTGACCGACCGTATCAGGGCCCTGCGGGACGAGGGCTACACCTTCTGTATCGTCGAACACGACATGGAAGTCATCATGGATCTCTGTGATACAATCATCGTCATGAACGAGGGCAAGAAACTGGTCGAGGGTGAACCGGCCACGATTAGGGACGACCAGCGTGTCATCGACGCCTACCTGGGGGTGGACTGAGATGGCACTGCTCGAAGCACGGGGCGTTGTCTCCGGGTACGGTGACGCCGAGATTCTCCACGGCGTCGACATAGACGTCGGTGAGGAGGAGATCGTCACTATCATCGGTCCGAACGGGGCCGGGAAGTCGACGCTGATGAAGGCTATCTACGGCCTCATCGACTGCTGGGCGGGGCGAGTCACGTTCGACGGGACCGACATCACCGCCCTCCGGGCCGACGAGGTGACCGAACAGGGGCTGTGCTACGTTCCCCAGCGGGAGAACGTCTTCCCGAACCTCACCGTCCGGGAGAACCTCGAAATGGGGGCCTATATCGACGCTGACGTGAGCGAGGCGGACTTCCAGGCGGCCTTCGACCGGTTCCCGGTGCTCGGTGAGCGACAGAACCAGAAGGCCGGGACCATGTCTGGCGGGCAACAGCAGATGCTCGCGCTGTCATCGGCGCTGATGCTCGACCCGGAACTCATCCTCGTCGACGAGCCTTCGGCAGGCCTGGCTCCGGACCTCGTGGACGACATGTTCGACCGCCTCGTCCGTATCCGCGACGAGACCGACACGGCGATTCTCATGGTCGAACAGAACGCCCGGCAGGCGCTGTCAGTCTCGGACAGAGGTTACGTACTGGACATGGGGGAAAACGAGTTCGCGGGAAGCGGGCAGGATCTGCTCGACAGCGACGAGGTCGGTGAGCTGTATCTCGGCGGCTAAGTGCTCGTTCTGAGCACCGCGTCCGGAATCAGTTCCCGACGGTCCGGCGGGTCATCGGGCAGCGCCTTTGCTTCGAAGGTCCCGTTACCGCGTGCCCACAGCAGTCTCGTCGTCTCGCTTCGCTCCCGATACGCAGCCACCGTCACCGGCGAGACCCGACCCACGTTCAGCGTCCGCTCGTCTAGCGGGATCCGTTCGATAGCGGCTAGCGGTTCGTCGTCGGGTTCCGCCTCGAAAACCGGGAACAGGTGTGCCCCGGCGCCGGCGGGTTCGGTCCCGATGGCGAGCGCTGTCGCGCCCACGGAGCGGAGCCGCGAGATTAGGTCCGGGAGCGAACGCTCGACGCCCGCTAGTGCCGCCCCGAGACGCTCAGTTCCGTCCGCTATCGCAACCGACGCGTCGCCTGTCTCAGCGTACACGACGAGGTGGGAGTCCGCGTGGATGGGGTCCGACTCCTCGCTGACGGTGAAATCGTAGGTTCGGTCGTCCACTCGCAGCGCCGTGGCGTCCCCGACCACGCCTGGTTCCGCGCCGCCCGCCGGCACCCCGACGACCACACGCAGTTCGGCGTCCCAGTCAGGATAGACGGTATCGACTGCCACGTAGTCGGCATCCCGCTCAGTCCGATAGGCCTTGATGAACGCTTCCAGCGGGACCGTCGAGACGGACTCGTCCAGCAGTCGGGCGAGGCAGTCACTGAACGTCTCGTCGGGCCGCCGGTGTCGCTGGAGCCGCTCGGCCACCGGTGTATCGACCCAGAGCATTGCGGGGTCTTCGTACACGTCATCCGGGTACGGCGGTGGCCCGGTCCGCTTGACTGTCGCCTCGGCTCGCTCGATCTTTGACTCGGCTCGGTCGTAATACTCCGTCACGATGGTCCGCGAGAGCGGGTCGCCCTCCGTCGCCCGTCCGATAGCCCAGATATACAGTCCGATAGCCTCGTACGAGAGCGGTTCGGTGCCGTCGTGAGCGAGGGTCCGGAGCACCCACGTCTGGGCCTCCCGCTGCGAGAGAGTCGTCTCGGCGACGATTTCGTCCACGTAGTCCCCGTAGAGTTCGCGGACCGTGTAGCAGATTTCCTCGATCTGGTCGCGGGTGATGCCGTCCGGGAGCGGATCCAGCGCCGTGAAATCTAGCGCGCCGCCGATGACGTTCAGCTTCGTCGCCGGCTGCCACTCCGGCTCGATATCGACGCTCATACCTGTAGTATACCTGTCGGCGAAATAAAGCCACACACAATCTGCGTCAGTGGTGTCCGGGGATATCCATGGCGCTCGACGGGGCCGACTCGTAAGACTGATGCCCGCTACATCTTGCCCTCGAAGTAGCTCAGGGGGACTTCCTGGATGACCTCGGCCTCGCCGTCGGTCACTTCGAGGATACGGTAGGGGACGACCGGCTCGAGGTTTTCGTTGAGGTCGACCGAGCCGGAGGCCCCGTCGTAGTTCACGCTCTCACCGTTTGCGAGCGCCTCCTTACCGGCCTGGAACTCCCCAACACCGACTGTTGTCCCCTCGCCTCGGGAGACGCTACGGATATTTTCCGCGATACCCGTCCCGCTGGCTTCCCCGGCCTGCTGTATCGCCAACGCCTCCAGGTAAGTCGCGTCGTAGGCGTGGGGCGCGAACTGCGTAACCGCGCTCTCACCGCCCATGTTGCTGATGAACGTCTCGCTGTTGGCGGTCTGTGGGGACGTGATCAACATGCCCTCGACGATGTCAGAGAGGTCCGACAGGAGCTGGGGTGCGAGGATCGCCTCGGCGGCGACCCACTGTCCGCCGTAACCGCCCTGGTTCCACTGGTTCAGTATCGTCCGACCGTTCCCCGGGTACATCACCGCCCCCACTGCGTCTGGGTCGTCTTCAAATACTGAGTCCAGCGTCGACGTGTAGTCGTTCGTCTGTTGGGAGTAGCCGACCATGCTCAGCGTCTCACCCTCGAAGTTCTCGCTGGCCTGCTCGGCGAGCCCCTGACCATAGGGGTTGTCGACGTAGAGGAACGATGCCGTCTCGGCCTCGATGCGCTGGTTCAGTATCCGACCCATGACGAGCGCTTGCTGGACGTCGTTCGGTGCGGTCCGACCGTAGTATTTCACGTCGTTGTCCTCGTTGACGCCCGCGGTCGCGAGTGCTGGAGACGTGTTTCCGTTGCTCACTTCCATCACCCGGTTGTCCCGAGCGACCGGCGCGAGTGTGGTCCCGATACCACTTGAGTACGGGCCCACGAGTCCGACGATGCCTTCTTCGTTTATCATCGTCCGGAACTTCTGGGCCGCCCGAGAGGGGTTCCCCTCCGTGTCGCGGTTGATCGTTTCGATCTCACGGTCCAGTGGCCCACCTGCCTCGTTGATCTCCTCGGCCGCGAGGTTAGCGGCCTTCTGATGGCCACCGCCGTATGCGCTGTTGGTGCCCGTGACCGGGAACAGCGTCCCGATTGTAATCGATTCACCGCCACCGCTTTCACCATCGCCGCTTTCCGTGCTCGTCGACTCGTCACCGGCTTCCGTGGCCGCCGTCTCTCCGCCACTGTCGCCGTCACCGCCGCCGTCGTCTGACTGTTGAGCGCATCCAGCCAGCGACACGACACCGGCTGTGCTTCCGACCCCGAGTCGTTTCAGAAGGTCACGTCTTGTCTGTTCAGACATGTACATTGGTATGTATGAACAAATCACTTATGAATCTGTGTTGAGATGCAATATTGTCCGCTCGACGGAGCCAGGCGTACTGTACGCCGGCCTCAACCGCCGTCGGGACAGCGTGCGTCGCGGCGATGGCCGCCCCGCACAACCAACCATCGGTCTGTCAGGTTGCGTCGGGACGCAGATTATTACGTCACCAGGCCCTCGGGTGGCGTATGACGTACGATACTGTTCGCGAAGCGGATCCAGCGGTAGCTGACGCGCTCGATGGCGAGCGCCAGCGGCAGAACGACACACTGGCGATGATTGCCAGCGAGAACCACGTCAGCGAGGCTGTGATGGAGGCACAGAGCTCCGAGCTGACGAACAACTACGCGGAAGGGTATCCCGGCGAGCGTTACTACGGCGGCTGTACCTACGCCGACGAGGTCGAGCAACTGGCGATTGACCGCGCGAAGGACCTGTGGGGCGCGGACCACGTCAACGTCCAGCCGCATTCGGGCTCGCAGGCCAACATGGGCGTGTATCTCGCCGCACTCGAACCCGGTGACAAAATCCTCTCGCTGGACCTGACTCACGGCGGCCACCTCTCGCACGGCCACCCGGCGAACTTCGCCGGCCAGGTGTACGATGTCGAACAGTACAAGGTCGATACGGAGACCGGTTACATCGACTACGAGGGGCTCCGTGAGACAGCCGAATCCTTCGACCCGGACATCATCGTCTCGGGATACTCGGCGTATCCAAGGGAAGTCGATTTCGAACGGATTCAGGAAGCCGCCGACGCGGTCGACGCCTACCACCTCGCGGACATCGCCCACATCACGGGGCTGGTGGCGGCGGGTGTTCACGAGTCTCCCGTCGGCGTCGCCGACTTCGTCACTGGATCGACACACAAGACCATCCGCGCCGGCCGCGGCGGCATCATCATGTGCGGCGAGGAACACGCCGACGACATCGATTCTGCCGTCTTCCCCGGCTCCCAGGGCGGCCCAGCGATGCACTGTATCGCCGGCAAGGCTGTCGGCTTCGGCGAAGCGCTGGCACCGGAGTTCGAGCAGTACGCACAGCAGACCGTCGACAACGCCGTCGCCCTCGGCGAGCAATTACGGGAGCACGGCCTCTCGCTGGTCTCCGGCGGGACGGACAACCATCTGGTGCTTATCGACCTCCGGCCGTCCCACCCGGATACGACCGGGAAGGAGGTCGAGGAAGCGCTGGAAGAGGCCGGCATCGTCCTCAACGCCAACACCGTCCCCGGCGAGACTCGCTCGGCGTTCAACCCCTCGGGTATCCGTGCGGGGACGCCGGCTCTGACGACGCGCGGGTTCGGCGAAGACGCCTGCCGTGAGGTCGCGGACCTCATCTGTGAGGTCGTCGACGCTCCCCACGACGACGCCGTGATTGCGAGGGTGAGCGACCGCGTGGACGAACTGACCGACGAGTACACGCTGTACGAATAGAGCGGGGCGGGCTATGGGCGCTGGATCGGTAGAAGCGTTTTGTGTCACGGCCGTCCATCCCGGGGTATGGAGGCCTGCAACCTGACGCTTCGCGGCCCAGAGGCCGACGCGTTCGCGGACTCGTTTCTGGAAACCAAGGCGATGGAAGCCAAGCGTTCGCTCAACAAGCGTGGTGTCCGCAACCTCCATCGATACGCGGGTCCCGGGTTCACGCAGATCGCCTACGAACGCGGGTCCACCTACGATGATTCATGGCTCATGGTTTCCGTTCTCGTCGAAACAGTTGACGACCGGACGCGAACCGTCGTGGTCTTCGTCGGCGGTGGCGGCGAGGGGCCGTTCAAGATGGAGGAGATAACCGTCCGGAGGTTACAACAGGGCGAGGAGGCGGTCGGACAGGCGGGTCGGTTCGCGACCGTCCTCAGCGATATCGAACAGGTGTGTGCGGAGCTAGAAGTGACCGTGGAAACGGCGTGGGAAACGGAGACCGAGGACAGCATCTCGGCGAAGCTCAAGCGAGAAATATTCGACTCTTGATCGCTAGGTTTCACGAAAACGGGTGTCGCGATATCCCCACGTCGCAGGGCTACGAATCGAAAGTGGGACAGACGGAGTGGGGATTAGTCGTCGCTTTCGGCCTCTTTCCGCGCGTTGAGCTTCGCCTGCTCTCGGGCGCTCGGATTGACGGACTCCTTGAACGGCACTTTCGCAGCGGTGGCAAACACCGGCTCACCGGGCTCGTCGGCGTACTCGTCGGGGAGATGGACCTGGAACTCCAGATCAAGTTCCTCGTCGTAGATCTCGTCGTTGAGCGGCGTGTCGGTGACTTCCTGAATCTTCGCGGCCGGGACGAATCCCATCCCGATGTTGGTTTCGAGATCCGGGTTCCACCACGGCGAGGTGAGGTAGCCACACTCTTCACCCGTGTCCGGGTCGGAGATGAGCCAGAAGTCGGGGGCGTAGTCACGGATCGGCTCGCCGGCGATCTTCAGGCCGATGAGCTTGTGCTCGAACGGGTAGTTGCCGTTCTCGATCTGTTCTTTCTGTTCTTCGAGAACCTCTTTGCCGATGTAGTCGGCCTCCTTGTCGTCCGGGACGTGATAGCCCAGGTTGACCTGGAACGGGGAGGTCTCGTGGTCGAGGTCCTGGCCCCAGGACATGATACCGGCCGCAATCCGGCGGTGGTGTCCCGGTGCGATCTGGCGGCCGTCATGGTCCTTGACGGACTCCATGACGGGGTCCCACACCTTCTCGGCGTCCTCGTGAGCGTTTCGGACGTAAATCTCGAACCCTTTCTCGCCGGAGAAGCCGGTCTGGCTGATGAGCACGTCGGCACCGTTGATTTCGGCGTCCATCAAGCCGTAGTACGGGACGTCTTTGACCTTGTCGCCAACGACGTCAACCATCACGTCGAGCGCCCTCGGGCCCTGGATCTGCATCGGGGCCACGTCGATTTCGTCGATCTCGACATCGAATTCGTTGTCGACGTTGACGCCCTGCAGCCACTGCATCAGCGTCGAGTCCGAGATGGAGAACCAGAACTCGTCTTCTTCGGGGCGAAGGAGGACGGGGTCGTTGAGGACGCCGCCGTCCTCGTTACAGAGGATGACGTACTTCCCGTCCATGGCGTCCATGCCCGTCACGTCGCGGGTGACGACGTAGTTCGTCAGCGCCTCGGCGTCTGGCCCTTTGACACGAATCTGGCGCTCGACGGCGACGTCCCAGAGGGTGACGGTGTTGGTCAGTGCGTCGTACTCCTTCATCACGCCGCCGTCCTCGGGCTCGATGAGGCCGCGCGGGTGATAGAGACGGTTGTAGACGGTCGCTCGCCAGGCACCCTCCTCGTTGAAGGATTTGTGGAAGAACGGGGACTTTCGAACGCGCGTCGACACCAACATCTCGATGTTGGGGTCACCAGTCTGGCGGAGGTTACGGGGTACTGTCCGGTCTGACTGGTCGACACTGGGATGGTTAGGATGTTCCTCGTTACCGGTCATGCCTATGAAAGAAGATGAGAAATACTAATAAAAGATATTGTTACTTGCTTCTGGGGTTTATATACGGGTGTGGGTCTGTGTGGTCAGCGCGAATTTCGAAACTGTAGCCTAACGACCCCTGTGCATGAATATTCCACCAGAATATTGGTACTACTCTATCGACACTGGCAGCCGTATCCACAGAACAGACCGCAGGGAACACGACGAAGTCACAGCTGTGACTGCTTGCTGATAGGTCATGCCGTCCCACCACCGGTACGAGTGTATTTGACGATGTCGAAGTCGCTGTGTGCCGTTCTCTCAGTCTCGGTCCAGCAGGACCAGTCGACGGTCGGGAAGACAGTGTCGCCGTCGAAAGCCGCAGTTAGTTCGGTCAGGAGCAGTTCGTCGGCCCGCGGCAGAAACTGTTCGTACACGGTGGCGCCACCGATAATGTATGTCGTCGATGCCCCACTGTCGTTTGCTTCGGCTAACGCCGCCTTCGTCGAGGTAACGGCCGTAACAGTGTCAGGAAGCTGTTGCGGTGTCGAGGTCAAAACGATGTTCAGGCGCTCCGGAAGTGGGCCGCCGAGATCACGCCGGATGCTCTCGAAGGTCCGCCGTCCCATAACTACTGGATGGCCGATAGTCGTCTGTTTGAAATGTGTCAGATCCTCGGGATACTGCCACGGCACGTCGCCGTCAACACCGATCACTCCGTTTGCCGCGACGGCGGCGATCAGCGAGAGCTTCATACACACTCCTTTGTCGGGCTGCTAATAATAAATCCATCCCAGCCCATGAACGAGGCCTCCGCTCGAAACGACGTATCAATCCCGTTGGCCGAGTTGGGGGGACACGGTTGCAAGGGGCACAAGGTCGCTCTCGGGTGCTGTAATCCCGCCATTTGTGACCAAACCAGTGAGACGGGGCCACACCAATGCTAACCAGGAACGCGATAGCACGTCTCGCGCGCGACTTATGGGGTTCAGCCATATTAACTGTCGTATGGACACGATTCACCTGTCGCCCGGTCCCGCCGCTGCTCAGGCGTTTCGCCTGGGCATTGTCGCGAGTGCGGTCGGTGGACTCGGTGGAATTGCGACGTTATACTGTCTAGGCGTCTTGACACCGCTGTTTGCTGGATACGTACTTATCCTCCTGTTTCCCGTGTATCTGGTCTTCGCCGCGACAGCGTTGAGCGTCTGGCTGGGATACAATAAAGACGCGACGTCATTGCGTCCGGTCTACCGCAAAAAGGATTCGAGCGGGCGGTTTGAGTAGCCGATTACGGTTGGGTGTAGGTCATATAGGCTCGCTACAGATACTTTTGGAGGATTCGTGCGCATATTAGGACACTTACTCCCAAAGATAGCATACTCCCACAAAGGTAGGTCTGAAAGCGGATGTATCGAATGGGAGGCCTCTGAGTGCTCTCCGGTGTCGAATCTGCGAAATCACTCCTCTCTGTCAATTATTGTCGCCGCAATGAGGTTCCGCATCCCACGTCGGAGTCGGCCGCTCATCGCTGTCGAGGACAGTCCGATTTCTTCGGCGACTTCGTTCAAGGAGATGTCCCTGGGTTCTCCGAAATAGCCGTTTTCGTACGCGGTTATCAGCGCGGTCCGCTGTTCATCGGTCAACCCGTATGATGACTCACCGCCGGTGTCCGTGTTTCCGTATATTTCGATGATATCGAGCGAGATATCGTTCTCGCTGGCATACTCCCAGATCGTGTTGAGCGCCTCACGGTCGGGGAGCAGGAGTCGGACGAGCCACCCGTTGCCCTTCGTCTCTGTATGGACGAGAAACCCGTTGACATCGGTAACGACAGAGCTGATCAGTTTGGTCTCGGGAGTGTGCTCGATGTAGTATATGCCAGTCTGTTCGGTCCAGTCGACAAGTTCGTAGCTTTGGACCGTCGGGTCGGTATCGAGCATCTCTTCGAGTCGCTCTCTGTCGTGATACTCGACGAGAAACGGGAACACAGTCGACCCCGGATCGGTGTTCCCCTGCGTGATGACACGGATTGTTATGTCTTCGAGGTTCTGTAAGGTTGGAACCAGAGCGAGGCGTTCGTGTTCGATATGTATCTTAGTCGTTATTGACATTTTGTGGTACAGAGGCCGCTATCGAAGCGTCAAAGACGAATACCAGTTCGACAACTGAGCGCCATGATATGTGAACTGCTGTATATACGCGGGGTAACCACGTGAATGTTTACATGCACAGGTGCACACACGAGGGCAAAAATAAAAAACTGACTGCCGTCCCAAATAGCCCCTATTGCTACAGGGAGACTATATTTTCACCAATGAGAACAGTTCTACGGATACAGTCAAAGCGCCCAAGAAACGGGAAACAACTCAGAAAGAGTGTGTCATCTATGTATCCAATCCGGCGAGTAGAACACGTATCTATCGGAATCTGTATTAACAATCATTTATAATTGTCCGTAATAAACACCCGTAATTATCCCCCAATGAGCTTAGAAGGCTATACCCAGTATACTGTATTGATATGAGTAAAACACAAAACCACTCCACCGAGGACAACAAGTTCGCAAACGACGATTTCTATCTGCCGGCAGTCGCGCTGCCACCGAACTTCGGTCGCATCGAGGCGGCTGTTTCCGACCTCTTCGACTTCCACGGTGTCGTGCTGATTCCGGACAGCTACAATAAGTAATTCAGCCGCGCGGCGTTGTATAGTTACTTTGAAATCTATCTAACCATTCGCGGTTAGTCTGTTAGTTTGTCGGCGACCGCTTCGACAGCCTCGACGGGAACGTCATGTTCGTCGGCCACCTCTTGTGCATGTGCTGCCGAGAGTGAACCGTTTGCAGCGACTGTCTCCTCACTGTATTCTCGAGGCTGTGACGGCGCCAACGTCGCGTCGCTGATGGACAGGTTCACTGCGTCCCAGCGGGTGTAGTGACCCATCGCATCGAAGTACGCCTTTGTCGCCCGGCGTTCGTCGTCCCGGAACTCGGCGGTCAGGAGCCCCTCCTCACCGACCAGCGGACCGGCTTTGACGATCCCCGCCGGGTTGATGAGCATACTTCCGCCCGCGGCGACGTTGAACCCGAGTTCGTCCTCCGAGAAGCCGTCTGGAACAGCGTCGCTCATGTACGCTGAGCACGCAGCGACGAACGACTGGGTTTCGAAGGCGTACTCCCGCATGGCGGGATAGATATCACAGGTATCCACAGCTTCGCTTGACTCGGCTCGGGTCTTGTCCCCCGGATGACCGTGCTGTTCCCAGAAGCCGGGCCAGACGGCGGCGTGTATCTCCTCGCCCATTGCGGTCAGCGCCGCTTTCGAGAGCGTCATGTGGTTCTCGTAGCAGATGAGACCGCCGAGCCGACCGACATCCGTCTCGTACGTGGCCAGGCTCGACGGGTCACCACGGCCCCAGATGGCCCGCTCCTCGTGGGTCGGCATCAGTTTCCGGTGGCGACCCATCAGCTCCCCGTCGCTGTCGAAGTAAAACAGCGAATTGTAGAGCGTCTCGCTCGCTTGACGATCACTGATTTCGTTCGTGCCCAGCACGAGCGTGAGATCCGCTTCCGCGACGGTCTCACCCAGTATCTCGATAGCCTCGTCGTCGACGTGGAGACTGTTCTTCTGGAGGTCCACCATCAGGTCGGTCCATCTGGAGATAGAGACGCTGCCACGCCAGTATGGGTACCCCGGGAAGTACGTCTCGGGGAACACGACGATATCTGCACCGTCCCGGCCGGCCCGCTCGATATACCGGCATGTCTTGTCCAGGGTTCCCTCCTTGTCGTGGTAGACGGGCTCGACCTGCGCGGCCGCGAGTGTGAACGATTCGGCTGGCATTCGTTCGCAATATACAGACCACCATCAAATCAGTTTGTCCGAATGCGGTGCGAATCCGGGCTCAGGATTCCGTCGCGATAGTCTGAACTGCGTCCGTACTACCCTACTGGCGTCCCGGTTCCGGGGCCTGCCAGGCGACGATGATACCGGCGACAGCAACCGTGCCAGCCAATACAAACGCCGGCTCGAATCCGGCCCTGTTCACCACGACTCCGCCGGCAATCGGCGCAAGAAACGCCCCCGCTAATCCGATACTGGTCTGGAACGCGACCGCCGTTGCAGCGACGCGCGGGTCAACGATTTCCCGAACGTACGTGAACGAGAGACCAAGTGTTAGTTGGACGGCAAACCCGGTCAGCAAGAGGACGGCAACAAGCAGTGGCAGCGAGCGAAACTGCGTAAACCCGAGGAGAAGCGGCGCAGCAAGGCCGAAGGACGACAACACGACCGGTCGCCGTCTACCGTTGAACACCCGGTCCGAGATGAGCCCGCCGCTGATTCGAGAGACCACACCAACGGCGGGGAACACGGCAACGACGAGTCCGCTCACGGCCAGGGAGAAGTCCAGTCCTTGCGTGAGGTACGACGAGCCCCAGCTATTCACGAACAGGTACAGCGCGTAGCCGAGGAAGCCGAGGACACCGACGAGCCAGACGTTCCGGCTCCGGAGCACTGCCCCGAATTCCTGCAGGGACGGGGCATCGCCGCGGCTCCCGCCGTGCCCGCGGCTCGCCGGCCAGAAGACGACCAATCCCGCGAGGGCGGGACCAATGAATGCCAGAAAGACAGCCGGCCAGCCGAACCGCTGGGCGATGAGCGGCCCCGTTCCCTGTCCGAGTGCGAAGCCGACCGGCCCGCTGGCGGTGAAGATGCCGACTGCTGTCGCGCGGTGAGAGTCGTCGACGGCCCGGCTCACCATATCGATACCGGCGTTCCAGACGATGACATACGCAGCTCCTCCCAGTGCACGCGACGCGAGGATTGATTGGTACTGGCCACGCCGACCGGCTAGCCAGCCCCACGTCCCGGCGATGACTAACGTGCCCACCGCAAGTGCCATCGCGGTCCTCGAATCGGTCCGGTCCAGCACAGCACCGACAGGGAGACTGACGACGACAGCGGTGCCGAACATGACCCCGACCAGGAGGCCGGCGGCTGTCGGCCCGACCTGCAGTGACTCCTGAATGAGTGGTGTCACGCTTGCAGGGACGATCTCGTAGGCAGCCAGTCCCAACGAGATGAGGCTTGCACCCGCTACAAGCCACCACGTCGAATCGGCTTTTCGGACGACCGACTCGGCGGCCGCATCTGATACATCCGGATCGGTAGCCTGAGGCGTCATTCGGTGAGAGCGGACTGTTCGTGTGTGGATCGCGATCTCTGCCATCGGTAGCCGGGAATCCCGGGGCCGCTCACTCCGAAAGCCCGGTTACTTGTGAGCAGTCCAGTTTGAACGTGAAGAGGGCCGTTGAGCGAAAGGGGGAGGTAGCGGTGTCTCACTACTGTGGAGTGTAATAGTAGATCGTATTGAAACCATGGGACCTGAGCCGGGTAGTGCTATCCAGCGGTCGTGGATTGCGGCGTATTGACTGAGAGGACCAGCGATCCCCCAGATGCCGATTATAAACTGATCAATCGATAGTTCTCGAACACTCGGCACTCGAGCGGAGATATGAAGTGGGATATTTGGTATATATCTCTGCTCTAGGATTCCTATACAAATACCTGTATTATTTAACTTCATATTTGGGCATTATCTGGCAAGTATCCGATATATGGGCTCATAAATCCAGAATATAATATTTAAATACTGCACTTGCGAGTAGCTATTCAGGCCTGTCAGGATACGCGAGTTCTATCGGGAGTGAGCAGACTGCCCCCTCTGAAATCTGATGTAACTCAGTTATGCACCGTCCCGTATCCCAGGATCATAGTGAGGTGGCTTATGAGAGAATTAGCAGTGGGTGTCCGCACCGCCAACACTGCGTCAAGTATACTGGAGCAGTGGCACACCAGCCGGCAATGTGCGACGCGCTTCGACGGCGCTTTTACCGTCGGGTGGTGACCGGCAACTGAATGAGCCGCTATCGAACGACCGGTTGCTTTCTCCTGTTGGCTGCAATCTGGGGCACCGCATTCATGGCGACAGATGTCGGCCTCGCCGACCTGCCGCCAGTACCCTTTGCCGCCGCGCGCTTCGATATCGCCACCGTTCTCCTGTTCGCCGCGTTGGCCGTCACAGATTCGCTGGAGCGGCCACAGACTCGTGATGACTACGTGTACGTCCTCGTCGGTGGTGCGCTTATGATCGGGGCCCATCACGCGTTCCTGTTCGCCGGACAACAGTACGTTACCGGGGCCGTCGCCGCCGTCCTACTCGGTCTCGTTCCCGTCGTCACACCCGCGCTGACGAGGCTGGCGTCCAGCGACGACAGGTTCACCGCGAACACTGCTGTCGGCGTCGTACTCGGCTTCGCCGGCGTCGTCGTTATCGCCGACCCTGACCCGGCGAACCTGCTCGCCAGTACCATCGGCATCGCGCTCGTGTTCGCGGCGGCACTGGCGTTTGCCATCCCAGCCGTCATCACGCACGACACCAGCCCGTCGATGTCGTTTCTCGCCACACAGGCGTGGTTGATGGCTATCGGGGCCGTCGTCCTCCACATCGCCGTACTCGCGCTCCCCGGACAGTCGTTTGCGGACGCATCGTGGACGCTGTCCGCGCTTGCGGCGATGATGTACTTATCGGCTGTCGCCGGTATCGGTGGTTTCCTGCTGTACTTCCGGCTACTTGACGAATTAGGTCCCATCGAGATGAGTTTCATCGAGTACGTCATCCCCCTGTTCGCGGCACTTGCCGGCTGGCTCGTTCTCGGGCAACCGGTCACGCTCGCCACCATCGGTGGGTTCGCATGCATCCTCATGGGGTTCATCGCAGCGAAGTGGACGACATTGCGAGCAGAACTGCGTCGGGTCGTCGAGCCGAAAACCAGTCCACCGGCCGACTGACCACCAACAGGGTGAACAGGCCGTCACTGAATCTCGTGCCACCCTGTCGGTCTACGAAAACCGACAGTCAAGTATAAACGGCAAGAATGACCGGCACACAGGAGTGACAGGGGCCTCGCGCTTCTAAAAACAAGCAAATTGTAGCCGCTATTTTGCCTCCTTTTCAGAGAATCCGCGGCAGCACTTTCTGTTCACTGACAAACCCGTCTGGAACCGGAATCTTGTAAAAGGCGGCCGCATCATAGCTGCTTGCACATACTGGCGGGGCTGAGGGATTTTTATAAGACTACCCGTTGCCGTGTAATATGATACAACCCATTCGGACTCTGTGGAGCCGGTATCGATCTATCCCACTCATTTGGCGTATCTTTGTCGCCTTCATACTGGGAGCAGGTGCCGGTATAGCGTTCGGGGAACAGATGGCTGTCGTCAAACCGGTAGGCGACCTCTTTCTTCGACTGCTCAACATGCTGGTCATCCCCATCATCGTCTTCACACTGCTGACCGGCATTCGGCAGCTCTCGCCCGCGAAATTGGGGAAGATCGGCGGTGCGACAGTCGGTCTCTACGCCCTGACAACGACCATAGCAGGTATCATCGGCCTCGCGGTTGCGAACGTGCTTCAGCCGGGCAGTGGGCTCGAATTCGGCGGCGGTGAAGCACAATCGAAAGCACCGCCGTCGTTGCTGGATGTCGTTCTCGGTATCGTGCCGAACAATCCCGTTGCGGCGCTTGCAGAGGGGAACCTGCTGGCGACGGTTTTCTTCGTCATCGTATTCGGAATCGCGCTGACGTACGTCCGCTCCCAGCAAGACGCGCTCGCGGATAGCGTCGATTCGGTGTTCGAGGCCTTCGAGGTGGGTGCTGAAGCGATGTTCGTCATCGTTCGAGGAGTTCTGGAATTCGGTGTGCTCGGCGTGTTCGCGTTGATGGCGTCCGGAATCGGCACCGAAGGCATCGGCCTGTTCTCCTCGCTGGGCGAGCTCGTGTTGGCAGTCACTATCGCAATCGTTATCCACATCGGCTTCACCTATCTCGTTCTCTTGATGGGCGTGGTTGCCGACGTCTCGCCGATTGCATTCCTCAGCGGGGCGAAGGACGCGATGGTGACCGCGTTCGCGACGCGGTCGTCAAGCGGGACACTCCCTGTCACAATGCGCAATGCGGACGAAGACCTGCAAATCGCCGAACGGGTGTATTCGTTCACGCTCCCAGTCGGTGCAACGGCGAACATGGATGGGGCCGCCATCCGGCAGGCGGTCACCGTGATGTTCGCCGCGAACGTCGTCGGACAGCCACTGGTGCTTACTGAACAGGTCTTCGTCTTGATTGTGGCCGTCCTCATCAGTATCGGAACCGCTGGTGTTCCGGGAGCGGGCATCGTCATGCTCACTGTAATTCTCACACAGGTCGGCCTCCCGCTGGAGGTCGTCGGGTTCGTCGCTGGGGTCGACCCCATCCTCGGGCGGATTGCGACGATGAACAACGTCACCGGCGACCTCGCGGTTTCAACCGTCGTCGGGAAGTGGAACGACGGGCTCGACCTGGATGAGGGCGTCTGGTCGCGGAACCTGAGCGGAGCCGCCGAGTTCGTTCCCGGTGACGATTAGGGGATATTGACCACCCCTCTCAGAAGACGGCAAGTATACCAACGCTTGTCCGAACGTGTCCGCCGTTGTTGACACAACTGAGTTGTCAGCTCTGACAATTGTCGCGCGCCCCTCAATATTCCCGACACCGCGTCAAAGTCGGGAAATACGGCGCGCAAGCCGCAGACGCTAATGCTGGTACAGTTGTTATTTTAACGTAGAGGTATGACAACACGTTTCGTAGCTGGACCGCGACCAGTCCGCACAAAATGGAGCCGCCAACCCCGCTGTGTCAAGACCACTGTGGCACGGAAAACTGGACGGTTGCATGGGCGTTCTCCGGTCCGGGACACCAGCCGGAAAACATTCTCAGACCAATAGTTAGTATCGACCAGGTCCCAGAGATCGAGCGGTAACAGGCCCGATTTCACTTGGTTCGTTTCCGCTCCTGAGTCGGGTGGTCTGTGACGTACACTTTCGTCTCGTCCGGAATGTCGTCGGTGACCCAGGAGTTCGCCCCGATGCTGACGTGGTCGCCGACGGTGATAGCGCCCAGGACTTTCGTGCCCGCGCCGATGACGACGTGGTCGCCGATATCCGGGTGCCGTTTGTATCCCTTTTTCAACCTGTGTTCGTCGCTCTCGTCGGCCTCGAAGTGGAGCGCCCCGAGCGTCACGTCCTGGTAGAGACGGACCCACTCCCCGACGGTCGTGGTCTCACCGATGACGACACCGGTTCCGTGGTCGATGAAGAAGTAGTCGCCGATTTCAGCGCCGGGGGGGATGTCGATACCGGTCTCAGTCTTGGCGTACTCGGTGAGTTCGCGAGCGTACTCGGAGGCCCCAGCCTCGTAGAGTGTGTGTGCGACCCGCTGTACGAGTATCGCCATGAAACCCGGATAGGACCGGATTATCTCCATGTATGTTTTTGCCGCCGGATCGCCTTTGAACGCGGCCTCGACGTCTTTTTTGAGTCGCGCGCGAACCGCTGGGAGCTGATCGATGACGGCGTCGACTGTCTCGGCGGGGTCAGACCCGGAGTACGGTCTGATACCGGCAAAGAACAGGCCACCAAGGGTGTCGAGACGGTCCAGCACGGCGAGTTCGTCCCGGACCAGTTCAGCGGCGTTCCAGCAGGTCGGGAAGAACAGTCGCTTGAGGATGTCGACTTCCGGCCTTCGGTGTTCCCGCCGCGGAAACTCCATCTGTGTCTGTGTGGGAAACGGCTCTTCGTCGGCCTGGTATGCCTCGAACAGTTTCTCGTGTGTGTCGCCCGTGTAACAGTAGTCCATATCGGATGGTTGGCCTGAACCACCTTAGTTTTGAAACAACAGCTGTCTTTTTCGCTATATGTTGTGTTCTCGCTGGCGCAGTAGAATGGGAAACGGACAGAACCGAACGCCGAGAGGTAGTTATTTGATACTGGCTTGTCATCAAGTCTGTATGAACGGCGAGTGCTATTTCTGTCACGGCATCGTCTCCGCACCCGAAGAGGGCCATATCTGGCTGCGTGAGCACGACAGCCACGAGGTGTACATGCACGAACAGTGCGCCAGCGGTCACAACGTCATCGAAGGGGGGCAGGACCCGGCCGGTGAACTCCTGATCACGTGCCCGGAATGCGGCGAAGTCGAAACCGTATAGCAGCCCACGCAGGTACCCGGCGGACTGCCAGCGCCCCCATCCTACGGGAGCGAAATATCGACGCCGGACTGCAGGCTGGCGGCTTTCACGGTGTTGTACATCAGCATCGCGATGGTGAGCGGGCCGACGCCGCCCGGGACCGGCGTGATGGCGTCCGCCTTCGCTTTCGCGCTCTCGAAGTCCACGTCCCCGACGAGTTCGTACCCCTTGTCCGTGTCAGCATCGACCCGGTTGATACCCACGTCGATGACTGTGGTGCCGTCCGAGAGCATTGATCCGTCTATCATCTCCGGAACCCCGGCGGCAGCGATCACGATGTCGGCGTTGCGAGTCTTGGCGGCCAGGTCGTCAGTTCGGGAGTGACACACAGTTGTCGTCGCGTTTCCGCCCGGCCCGTACTGAATGAGCAGGTTCGCCATCGGCTTGCCGACGATGTCCGAGCGACCGACGACGACAGCGTCTTTCCCCTCCGTTTCCACACCAGTTTCGGCCAGTATTTTCTGTATTCCGTGGGGCGTGCAGGGCTTGTATCGCGCGTTCCCTGCGACGAGTCGGCCGACGTTTTCCGGATGGAACCCGTCGACGTCTTTCATCGGGTCGATGCGCTCCAATACGTCGCGCTTGGGAACGTGGTCGGGGACCGGCATCTGGACGAGGATTCCGTGGACGGCCGGGTCCGCGTTCAGTTCGTCGATGGTCGAAAACAGCGTCTCAGCCGGTTCGTCCGCGCTGATCTCGTGATGGAACCCCTCGATGCCGATTTCATCACAGGCCTGCTGTTTCATCGAAACGTACGTTTCACTCGCGCCGTCGTCGCTCATCAACACTGTCGCCAGCCCTGGTGTGACGCCCTCGCTGACGAGTGTGTCCGTACACGCCGCGACGCCCGCTGTGATCTGGTCGCCGATTTCGTTGCCGTCGATTATTGTAGTCATTATTGCTGTGTTCGCTATCGGCCCGGGAGTCCCCGGTCAGACGTCCAGAGTGGGAACCGCTGCTGGACGGTCGGCTGTCGGGGCTGGGCAAGCGTTCGATACTCGTCTCAATCCCCGCCGGAATAGTCGGCGATGGGGAATAATCCAGCCTTTGAAGTGACATCGGCTATTCGTCCAGCGTGCAACCACAAGCGGTCGACAATTCGACAGTATTTCGGGTAAAGGGGCGAGGTACCGAAGGTTTTTGTCCGAACCCGTGGTTGGTCTACACAACCATACCGGGAGGCATTGGCCTCTCATCCGGGAGCAACTGCACTATGACTGACATCCGGTTCAGCACCGACAGAGAATCGTTCATCGAAACTGCGAGGATGGCAGCGGACGGCGCTCGCGTGCCGGTCGAAGCGCGCGTCACAGTCCCTGACCCGTTCGAGGCGTATCGCCGCGCCCGGGACGGGAACACAGACGGCTTCTACCTCGAGACGACCGGCGGGCAGTCCGGCTGGGGGTACTTCGGCGTCGATCCGGTCGAGCAAATCGAAGTCTCTGCGAGCGCGACGCCCGCACAGGACGGCGGGAGTCCGAGTATCGAGACCATCGACGAGCTACTCGACCGCGAACACCTAGAGCGCGGCGACTGTACGGTTCCGTACCCGTGTGGCGCGTTCGGCTGGCTATCGTACGACGTGGCGCGGGAGCTGGAGGATATCCCGGAGACGACTGTCTCGGATGGCCTCCCACGGCTCCAGTTGGGCGTGTTCGACTGCGTCGCCGCGTGGGAGGAGCCACACGACGGGGCGGTCGAACTACACGTGACGGCCTGTCCAGTGATCGATGGATCACCTGAAGCGGCATACGACCGCGGCCGTGAGAAGGCCCGCGAACTGGCACAGGACGCTGTCCACGGTGAGACACACGTCCAGGCCCAGCCGACTGCTACGAGCCAGGCCACGTTCGAGAGCGAGTGCGGCGAGGCGGCGTTTGCCGACCGCGTCAAGCAAATAAAGCAGTACGTCAGGGACGGCGATACGTTCCAGACGAACGTGTCACACCGGCTGACCGCCCCGGCGGCGGTCCACCCGGTCGACACCTTCGACGCCGTCCGCCGGGTGAACCCGGCGCCGTATTCGGCCCTGCTTGAGTTCCCCGGCGTCGACCTCGTCAGCGCCAGCCCGGAGCTGTTGCTGGACGTCGATGGCGACCAGTTGCTCACGGAGCCGATTGCCGGGACGCGCCCGCGAGGCGCGACGCCGGCAGCGGACGAAGATCTAGAAGAAGACCTCTGCAACGACGAGAAGGAGCGGGCCGAACACGCGATGCTGGTCGACCTCGAACGCAACGACCTCGGCAAGGTCAGCGAGTACGGCTCCGTCGATGTCGCCGAGTACCGCCGCGTCGACCGGTATTCCGAGGTGATGCACCTCGTCTCTCTCATCGAAGGGGAACTGCGCGACGATGTGAACATCGCTGACGCGGTCGCAGCGGTGTTCCCCGGCGGAACCATCACCGGCGCACCGAAACCGCGGACGATGGAGATCATCGACGAGGTGGAGACGACGCGCCGGGGCCCCTACACCGGCAGTATCGGGATGTTCGGCTTCGACGACCGGGCGACGCTGAACATCACCATCAGGACGCTGGTCCGCTACGACGGCGAGTACCGGCTCCGCGTCGGGAGCGGCATCGTGCACGACTCCGTCCCGGAAGCGGAGTATCAGGAGACGCTAGACAAGGCGCGGGCGCTCGTCACCGCCGTTGACGAGGCGCTTGGCGAACAGGGGTCGTTCGCAGTCGAATCCGGGAGCGAACCGATGGAGGGGATGCGGTGATACTCATCATCGACAACTACGACTCCTTCGCCTACAACCTGGTCCAGTACGTCGGCGAGTTCGACGATGTCACTGTCCGCCGAAACGACGCTATCGACGTGGACGGCATCCGCGAACTCGACCCGGACGGCATCGTCGTCTCACCGGGCCCCGGGACGCCGGCCGACGCCGGCGTGTCCATCGACGTTTTTGCCGAGACGGAGTACCCGGCGCTCGGCGTCTGTCTTGGCCACCAGGCGCTCTGTGCGGCCCACGGAACTCCCGTCGGCCATGCACCGGACGTGGTCCATGGGAAACCCTCGGAAGTCCGCCACGACGGGACACAGCTGTACGATGGCATCGACGACCCGTTCGAGGTCGGGCGGTATCACTCGCTGGCCGTCGAGGCGGCAGCGCTCCCGGACGAGCTGGAAGAGACGGCCTACACCAACGACGAGCAGGGCGTCGTGATGGGCGTCCAGCACGCCGAGAAACCACACATCGGCGTCCAGTTCCACCCGGAAAGTATCCTCACCGACGCCGGGAAACAACTGGTCGAGAACTTCTGTACCGGAATCGCTGAGGCCTGAAACAGCGACCGCGCAGTCTATTTCTTTTCTGGTGGGTCCACGTCGTGATGCGTCTGAATGTCCGGCAGTTTCCTGACCGCACGTCTGACGAGGGATGTGTGGTCCTGTTCGTCCCGATACCATGTCACGGTCAGCCCACCGACCGCCACGAGCGATATCACGGCGAACGGGCCGCCAGCCAGGACTGCCAGGGCCTGTAACGTCTCAGCGCCCCCGAGAAGCAACACCGAGACGGCGACCGCACCCTGGAAAACACCCCAGAAGACGATATGCGTCGCCGACGGTGCCATCCCCCGTCGCGTCGCCAGCACTGAAACGACGAGCGTCGAGGTGTCCGCCGACGTGGCCATGAACACGATGATGAGCGCGAGGAACAGGAACATAAGGAGTTGTCCCAGTGGCAACGATGCGAACAGCGGGAACCCGGCGACGGCCTCCGAACCACCGCGTTGTGCGATAGCGGCGAGGATATCGGCCCGCCCCGTCTGCTGGATGAACAGCGACGTGCCGCCGAGTAGCAGGAACCAGACCATCGTCGCCGCCGAGGTCGCGACGACGCCCGTGAACACGACGGTCCTGACCCGCCGGCCGCGGGAGAGGGCGGCGATGAACAGCCCCGCGAAGGGAGCCCAGGAGAACCACCACGACCAGTTCCAGACGGTCCACTCCGCGACCCACTGCCCGCCCGTGTGGAGGCTCAACGGCACGAACTCCACCACGTAGGTCCCGAGTGCCTGCGTCCCGCGCTGGAGGATGAACGACCGCGGACCGACGGCAACGATGAGGAGTGCGAACAGTCCGAACAGGACGACGTTGAGACCGGCGATGCGACGGATGCCGCGGTGAATCCCGGTCGCGCTGGAGACCACGAATATCAGCGTCAATCCGCCGACGAACAGGACCGGTCCGACTTCACCGGCCGCCACGTCCCACTGGTAATTGATACCGGCGAGGAACTGCTCGCTCACCAGTGCGACCGAGGTGGCGATACCGCCGATAGTGGCGAAGACGGCCAGCGTGTCGACTAGTTTGGCCCACACCGAATCCAGCCCGTCAACGCCGAGAATCGGTGCCAGCACTGTCGAGACCCGGAGCGGAGCGCCTCGCGTAAACGCGAAGTACGCTATCGGGACGCCGATGACGGCGTAGGCGCTCCAGGCCGAGACGCCCCAGTGGAAAAGGGTGTACACCAGCGCGCCGTTGATAGCGTCCGGCGATCCGGCAGCAGCCCCGATGTACGGCGGCGGCTGATCGTAGTGAAACAGAGCCTCAGTGGGCCCCCAGAACACCAGCCCGGCCGCGATGCCGGCGGTGAACACGAGCGTGAAATACGTCGGATAGGTGTAGCTGGGCTCCGTCTCGGGACCGCCCAGCTTGATGTCGCCCCAGGGCCCCACCAGCAAGAACAGGCAGTAACAGACGGAAAGGAAGACGGCGGCGAGAAACAGCGGCCCACCACCGCGCAGCACCGTGGCCGCTGCCGCATCAACGGCATTGGTCGTCTGTGTCGGATATGCCGCCTGGAGCCCGAAGAACCCGGCGAACACGAGTACCGGGAACGCGAGGATCGCTGGCTCGTGCTGTGTGAGGAACTCGCGGACGGCCCGCCGGACATCGGTCCGGCGGACGCGGAGGAAGACATCGGCCGCGGCCGGCGCGGTGTTGTCTTCGGAGTACGGAAGCAGCGCGATGTAACACAGTCCCGAACTGAAAAACACGAGGGCGATAGTCAGCCACGCCGGGCCGGTGACGGCTTCGCCGACGAGTGTGGGAAAAAAGAACCCCGCGAGTACGAGCGCCCCGGACGCGGCAAACAGTGGAACCAGTAGCTGGCCGACGATCTCCGCAATGCCACTGGCGTCCGAGGTGGCCATACCTCGATGTTCAGTATCGAATACATATATTACTATCCCAGAGAGCGCTTCAAACAGGGGACAGAGGGTCTCGATACCGTCGGTGACAGGCTTCCGGACGTTTACTCGGGGGCGTCGGCTTCGGGTCCGTCGCCGTCCGTCTCGATTCCGTCCAGCAGTGCTTCGCTCGACCCGCGGCCCAGCACCGACTGGCCCAGGAGCCGCCCGCCGATAGAGCGGGGATTGATAACTTCGTCCGCCCCGACAGCGCGGAACTTTTCGACGTGTTTCTCGGCGGTCGCCGCCGCGACTGTTCTGATGTCCGGATTGACGTTTTTCGTTGCGATGACCGCGAGCACGTCGCGTGCGTCGTCGTTACTCCCCACCACAACGCCACTCGCAGTCCCGACGCGTGCGTCCCGGAGAACGTCCTCGTCGGTTGGGTCGCCGGTGAGCAGGTTCACGTCCTCGCTCTGCAGCGACGCGACGGTTTCCTCGTCGGGCGTGACGACGACGACCTCCGTCTCGTCGCCCAGCTCCTCGAGCAGCGATGCCGTAACGTCTCCGTACCCCAGAACCACGATGTGGTCCTCGAGAAGTGTGAGTTCTGATGCTGTCATGACTCCGAACGCTGTCGCCATTCTGGATTCGATAGCCGGCCCGATGAGCGCGCCCACGGCGACGGTGAACGCACCGGTCCCGAACAGGATGATCGAGAGCGAAAACCACCGTGCTTCCGCCGTCATAGGTGTGATATCGCCGTAGCCAACCGTCGCGATGGTGACGACGACGTAGTAGACGGCATCGCCCCAGCTGTCGAGTTCGAGGAACTGGCCCCGCAGTCCGTAAGCACCCACGGTCCCGTAGAGAATGACCCCGAAGATCGCCGACAGCGACGCAATCTGAATCGGTGAGAGGTCCAGTGACTGGTCGAACCGGTGGCGGTTCCGGACCAGCAGCGGGTACGTGACGAGTGTCATCACCAGCAGAGGGATGTCCGTGGGCTGAAACGTGGCAAGCGGCAGCAGTACCAGGCCCAGAAGCACGACAGCCGCCACGCGCCAGGCCAGTCGTTTACGCCGCTGGAGCCCGACTGTCACGATGCCGAGGACGAACGCAAACAACACACCGCCGAACCGGACGAAGGGTAACGGAAGGCCGACGACGGCGCTCAGCGGACCATCGAGAGCCAGCGACGCCTGGCTGAGATTCGAAAGTCCGGTCACGAACGCCAGGAGCGCGACCGCGCCGGTCAGGACAACTGTCGGCTTCGCCCCGGAGAACTCGCCCCATTCGACGAACGGAATCCTGTCGGCCGGATAGAACACGTCCTCCAGTGTCCGGTCTGACGAGTCTTCCGGGACGTTAGCCATTGCCACACTGTTGTCGGAGTCGGCATAAAAAACACGCGGCGAGTGGACACCGAACTGAAGAGAGCGGGCCGCGTACACTCTGCGTGATGCGTCGATTGCACGAGCATAGATGTCGCTGTTCGCCCGGAGAACTCATTGGTAACTGGAGCCGGTTCATACGGGGGCTAGGCAGATGAACGCCGCCGTCCTGTTCGGACTGGGGACGATGATAGCCTGGGGGTTCTGGATAGCGTTCGGCAACATCGCGTCGAGTACGATGGACCCAGAAACCGCAGCGTTCGTGTCGTATGCGGCCGCGACGGTCGTGACCGGCATGTACGTCGCTGTCTCCGACGCGTCGCTCGTTGTCACGAACAGAGGCCTGCTGTTCGCGGGCGCGGCCGGTGTCGCGGCAGCAGTCGGCGTGGTTTCGACGTTCGTCGGCGTAACCGTCGGATCGACAGCAGTGGTCTCCACCATCGGCGGGATGTACTTCATCACTGCTGCGGTCATCGGCGTCATCGCCTTCGGGGAGTCGATGACAGTGACGAAAGCCGCCGGTATCGGGCTGGCGCTGACCGCGATTGTCGTCATCAATCAGTGACTGGACACAACTGGTAAGCTCCCGAGAACGTTGTGCGAGTGCGACCCGACACGGGCGGGATTTATGCAACGAGGCCAGGTAGGGCTGCGTATGAAGCGTGTAATCAGCACCGACGAGGCACCGGCCGCGGTCGGCGCGTACAGTCAGGCAACGACGAACGGCGACCTCCTCATCACCGCCGGACAGCTCCCGCTAACGACAGACGGCGAACTGCTCGACGACGAGCCAGTCGCCGACCAGACGCGGCAGTGTCTCCGCAACGTCGAGGCGATTCTGGAGTCGGATGGGCTCTCCCTCGATGACGTGCTCAAGACAACCGTCTATCTCGACGACATCGACGACTTCGACGCGTTCAACGAGGCCTACAGCGAGTTCTTCGACTCGGAACCGCCGGCGCGGAGCGCCGTCGGCGTGGGTGCGGTCCCGAAAGGTGCAGCGGTCGAGATCGAAGCTATCGCGACCACCGACTAACGAGCGCTGCCGGTCCGGATGTTACCGTAGCTCCATCCCCTCGGCGCGCTCCGCGGCGAGGTCCGTGAGTTCGTCGACGCTACTGTCCGAGCGGTCCGCGAGGACGCGAAGCAACATCCCGAGCTGTATCGCCGCTGCCTCGCGGAGCTCGGCCGCCTCCTCGGTGTCGTTACCGAAATAGTACTCATGACGGCCGTCCTCGTGGATGATACCGGTATACACCGAGCGCAGGTCGGCCTCGGTTATCGCGGCTGACGCCTCCGTTTTGACCTCCTCGAATCGTGGGTTCATCGTTTCGAGTGGATCAACGTCCCGCTGCCTCATTGTTTCGACGGAACAAACCGACCAGCTCTGTCCGATCAGTGCATAAGCAAGTGATATGTTGTGGGATTCGAGGATTCCAGTGCAACCGGTGGCCGCTGGGTCGGCCGGGGTTTTTAATCATTCAGCACCACGCACAGAGTATGACACAGGAACCCACTACCCTCGCTCGCTCGACCGTCGTCCGGGTGTCGACGGACGAGCGACCAGCGAGCGGGGACCGGACCCTGGCCGCGGCACGGGCAGCGGCGGATTCGGTACCGGTCGTCAGGACGGGTCCGACGGGCATCACAGCGGCCACACCGCTGGTGATGGTCACAAGGAACGGACAGACAGCCTTCTACGGTGACCCGTCACCGGCGACTGTCCGTGACCTCGTTGATGAATTGGAAGCGGGTACAGTACCGACAGCCGACGCGGACGCAGTCGTCGAGCACGACCCCGAAACGGCGTCGCTTCCCGTTCCGGAGCGCGGCCCGCTCTCGGTCGGCCGGCGGTCAGTGTTAGGTCCCTGTGGCTGGGTCGCCCCGCTGGACCCGGCCGACTGGTCGTTCGTCTCGACTGACCGAACCGCTGACATTGCAGCGGGGGGCGGGCTGCTGGGCCGGGGCCGCGGGGACGCGGCTACTAACGAGCCGGTCAGCGACGTGTGGGAAACGGCCAGCGAGACCGACGGTGACCCGGTTGTCGTCTGCAACGCCAACGACGCCAGCGCCCTCCCGACGGGCGACGAAACACTCCTCTCCGGAGCACCGATGGCGGTCCTCGACGGGATTGCGGCGGTCGCCGAGTACGTGGACGCTGGCGACGCCGTCATCTACGTAAACGAGTCTCGGTCGGACCTGCAAGCGAACCTCCGGGAGGCAATCGACGCAGCCGCCGACACCCTCCCCGTCGTGCCGCAACTGGTGGCCGGTCCGGACGAGTTCCGCGCCGGTGAACCCACGGCAGCGCTCGAAGCACTGGAGGGCGCCGACCGCGTAGAACCACGGCTCCAGCCGCCCGCGCCGGCCAAACGCGGCCTGTACGGCCGCCCGACAGTCATCCACACGCCGCGGACGTTCGCGCACGTCCAGCGGGCCGTCGCCGAGCCCGATAGCGTCGACGCTGACGCCGCTGACCCCGGAACGCGAATCGTGACTGTCACCGGCGACGTTGCCGACCGGGCGACAGTCGAACTCGGGTCGAGCGCTAACCTCGCGGCGGTTCGCGAGGCGGTCGAGATGGACGGTTCGTTCAAGATGGCCTGTGTGGGCGGCGTCCTGGGCGGTGTCACTCGCAGCCTCGACATGGCACCGACCGCCCAGTCTCTCCGAGCCGCTGGCCTCGGCACCAACGGCGTCGTCGAACTGTTCGACAGCGATCGATGCACCGTCGAGACGGTCGGAAAACGGGCACGGTTCGCGTCGATGGAGAACAGCGGTCGGTGCGTCCCCGGCCGCGAGGGGACGAAACAGCTCGCCGAACTCCTTCGGGATATATATGACGGCTCGTTCGAGAGCGACAAGATACGCGAACTTGGCCGTGTGATGCGCCAGTCCAGCAACTGCCAGACTGGCGCGCACGCGCCCCGGCCAGTGACCACAGCCATCGACGAGTTCGAACCCGAGTTCCGCGCTCACACCGACGGCCACTGTCCCAGCGGCACCTGTACGGAGAAACTATGAGCACAGACAAATCGATTCCACGAGTTCCCGACCTGCACGACCCACAGCCCGAGACGCCAGTCACCCGCGAGTTCGAGACCGGAACCGCCAACGACCCCGACGTGGGTACCGACACGGACGACCCGACGACACTCACTGTCGACGGCGAGCCAGTCACCGTCGCCCCGGGGTCAACTATCATCGACGCGCTACAGGATCTCGACGACGATATCGTCAGCGTCGACCCCGGTGCCGAGGGCGTCGAAGACGACGCCGACGTGCCGGCGCTGTGTTACTACGACCGCGACGGCGATTGTAGCGACGAGATCGGCCCGCGTAGCGAGTGTCGGACCTGCATGGTCGAAACAGAGGAACACGGCCTCGTCCCGTCGTGTTCGTTCCCCGCCGAGGACGGCCTCACCGTCTCGACGGACACCCCAGACGCCGAGGAAGCCCGTAGCGTCAACCTCGACCTCGTGTTGTCGAACCACAACCTCCGGTGTACCACCTGCAACGGCAACGGCCGCTGTGAACTGCAGGACGCCGCCATCAGCGAGGGCGTCGATCACCCCCGCTACGGCGTTTTCGACGAGCGCGACCAGTACGAACCCATCGACGACACCTCCTCGTTCATTCAGATCGACCGCAACAAGTGCATCCTCTGTAACCGCTGTGTCGACGCCTGCAACGACGTGCAGGTCGAGGGCGTCCTCCGTATCGAGGGCCACGGCGAGGACACCCGCATCGGCTTCCAGTCCGACGCCGAAACCATGCACGACTCGGAGTGTGTCTCCTGTGGGCACTGTGCTACTGTCTGCCCCACCGGTTCGCTGACCGAGAAAGGTATCGATGGCGCTGCGACCCTGCCGCTGCCGGGCTTCACGCAACGGAACTCCATCGGGAAAGTCATCGAACACGAGGACGTCGAGACGATCGACGACACCACCGCCCCGAACCGCGGGTTCGAACCCGGCGACCCCAGAGCGGCGAAAGGGAAGACCGGCCTCGCCAGGTTCGCCTCGCAAGCCAAGCGCCGGGCCGGCGACATCGCCAAGGACTACGGCAAGAAGGCGTTCCTCGCCGGCGAACACACCGCCGAGAGCATCGCGGCGAACACGATGCCCGAAGGCCGGCTATTCGACATCGCCAGCGCGGTCAGCGACTACCGCCTCTCGAAAATCGACAAACAGGAGACGACCTGCGGGTTCTGCGCCGTCGGCTGCCGGTTCGAGATGTGGGGCAAGGACGGCGACTCACTCGGCGTCGTCCCGGTCGATGACCCCGACGACGCGCCCGCGAACAACTTCTCGACCTGCGTGAAAGGGAAGTTCGGCCACGAGTTCGCCAACAGCGAGCAACGGGTCACTGAGCCGCTAATCCGCAATGACGACGGCGACCTCGAACCGACGAGCTGGGAGGAGGCGCTGGATTACGTGGCCGAGCGTTTCACCGAGATTCAGGACGAACACGGCATCGATTCGCTGGGCTGTCTCGCCTCCTCAAAAGGGAGCAACGAGGAGGCGTACCTCGTCCAGAAGTTCGCCCGTCAGGTGCTTGGCACGAAGAACATCGACAACTGCGCCCGGCTGTGTCACTCCTCGACGGTCGCCGCGCTCCAGCAGACGCTCGGCTACGGCGCGATGACCAACCGCATCAACGAGGATATCGGCGAGGCCGACGCGTACCTCATCAGCGGCTCCAACACCACCGAATCCCATCCGGTGCTCGCCACGCGAATCAAGCAGAACGTCCGCGACGGGGCCGACCTCGTCGTGTTCGACCCGCGGAAGGTCGGCATCGCCGAGCACGCCGACCAGTACACCCGGACGAACCCCGGCTACGACGTGGCCTGGCTCAACGGCCTGATTCGCTACATCATCGAACACGACCTGCACGACGAAGATTTCATCGAGCGTAACACGAAGAACTTCGAGGAAGTCAGAGAGAAAGTCCAGGCGTTCACGCCGGAGAAGGTCGAGGAACTCGCGGGCGTGTCACCGGAAGAACTCGCCTCAGCGGCCGAGACACTCGCCGACGCTGACAGCGTCGTCTTCGGCTGGGCGATGGGGATGACCCAGCAGAGCCACGGCACGGAGAACCTCATCGCGATGGCTGACCTCGCGCTCGTCTTGGGCCAGGTCGGCAAGCCGGGTGCCGGCCTCTCGCCGTTCCGCGGCCAGAACAACGTCCAGGGCGGCGGCGGCGACATGGGGACCCTGCCGGGGAGTCTGCCGGGCTATCAGAACCCGGCCGACGACGAGGTCGGCGAGAAGTTCGCCGACGCGTGGGGCGAGCGACCGCCCGAGGAACCCGGGCTCAAAGTACCGGAGATGCTCGCCGAGGCCCACGCGGGGAACCTCCGCGGCATGTACGTCGTCGGTGAGAACCCGGCGCTCTCGGAACCCGATATCCAGCACGCCGCCGAGGCGCTAGAAGACATGGAGTTCCTCGTCGTCCAGGACATCTTCATGACCGAAACAGCGGACTACGCCGACGTGGTGTTGCCGGCGGCCACCTCGCCGGAGAAACACGGCACGTTCACCAACACAGAGCGGCGCATCCAGCGGGTCCGCCCCACGTCTGAGCCGCCGGGCGAAGCCCGCCAGGACTGGGAGATCACGCAGGCGCTGGCCCGTCGACTGGGCTACGACTGGGACTACGACCACCCGCGGGAGGTCATGGACGAGATCAACTCCCTCGCGCCCATCTACGGCGGGGTGACCTACGACCGCCTCGAATCCGGCGAGGAACACGGCCTGCAGTGGCCCTGCTGGGACGAGGACCACGAGGGCACGCCGTACCTCTACGACTACGACGAGGGGAACTTCAACTTCGAGGACGGAAAGGCCCGGTTCGTTCCCGCGGACGGCGGCCATCCCGGCGAGATTCCCGACGAGGAGTACCCGCTGACGCTCACCTCAGGGCGGGTGCTGTATCACTGGCACACGGGCCAGATTACCCGCCGCGTCGAGGGGCTGATGAGCCACGTCGGCGAGAGCTTCGTCGAGGTGCACCCCGAGACCGCCGAAAAACTCGGCATCGCCGACGGCGAGTACGTACGCGTCGAGTCCCGGCGAGGCGACATCGTGGTCAAGGCGCAGGTCACCGAGCGCGTCGGCCCGGGGACGCTGTTCATCCCGATGCACTTCGCCGCGGGCGCGGTCAACAAACTCACTGGGGAGACGTTCGATCCCACGGCTGGGATCCCCGAGTACAAAGTGTCCAGTGTTCGCGTCGAAGTTCTTGGACCGGAGACGGACGAGACGGTGCTCCGGACGCCGGACGCCGGCGGCAAGCAGGTTCGAAAGCGAGGAGCCGGCGACGACTGAGTCGGCGCGGCCAGTCGGCCGCGGTTCCGCAGTCCGATTCGGGACAGGTCGATACTATCTACAAATTCGGCCGTAATATGGCGGAATCGGGTGTCAAACTCTGATAATATTGCGTTTTGTTTCTCTAATAGTGCCTTCCAAATCCACTTTACGTGTCTACCAATAAAGAATCGGGCGAATAGACCGAAGAAGCGCGTTCCATATCGGTAAATTCGGCCGCTGCGGCTCAGTCTCGCGGGCCGACCGGCCGGTCCGCGACTGCATCGAGGAGTTCGACGAGCGACTCCGTCGCCAGCTCCAGCAGCGTCTCCCCGCGTTCGGCGCTTCCCTCTCGCGGGTCGCCGACGACGCCGTTCTCGGTGAACTCGTCGGAATCGAACGCGAGGTTGACGCCGCTTTGCCACTCCCCCCAGCCGTCGCTGCCACCGTCCGCGGCCTCGTCCAGTCGGTCCTCGTGGACTGTTTCGGGATTCGTATGCCGGAGCAGCGAGGTCTCCAGCGGCCCGCCGTGACCCATGTCGGCGCTGTGGTCACCGACCGCGTCGAACCACGTGAACGGGACGGCGAAGGCCTCGTCGTGGCGGGTTATCGTGCCCGAGACTTCCCGCAGCGCGTCGACGTTGCCGCCGTGGCCGTTGACCAGCACCACGCGGTCCCAGCCGTGGCTGGCGAGGCTCCCGACGATGTCCCGGACGTAGGACCGGAACGTCGACTCGGAGGTCCACAGCGTTCCTGAAAAGGCCCGGTGCTCCTCGGCGACGCCGACGGGGACTGCCGGCGCGACGACGACGGGGTCGTCGTAGCGCTCGGCACCGCGTTCGGCGACCGCCTCGGCGTCGAGCGTATCCGTCCCGAGCGGGGCGTGTGGCCCGTGTTGCTCCGTGCTTCCGACGGGAAGCAGCGCCAGGTCCGTCTCGACGTCCGCCACGTCGGTCCAGGTCTCCGTCTGTAGGTTCATAGTCACATGTCCGGAGGCGGCGAGATAAAGCCCGTTCTCTCGGCGGCTTTTACAGTGGTTGCTGGCGCGCTCTCGCTATTCAGGAGCGCGCCTGAAACTCGAACACCCAAATTGGTAAGTAGATATGCGTATCGGTCACGAAGGGCGGCAGTCCACCCGAGACAGAACGAGTGAAGCAGTTATGTAAGCCCGAGGTAAATGAACGCGAGGCCAACACCGACTGCGACGACTCCTCCGAGGCGCTCCTCAACTCGTCGCCATCGAACTTTCGACTCCGAATAGTCATCCTTGTTCGCCACGACAAGATCGTGTTTCTCTGGCGAACGGATCATCCAGCCACCCGCAAGGATGCTCAGCGTGCCAAACGTGACCACCATAGCTGACCCGCTGACATTTCGTTTGAGGAACGGGAGGCCAGCGAGTACCAGAATCAACAACACGGAGAAGCCGCCCACTTTCAGAAGTTGTGTTCTACTGACTCGATCCATCCGATATGAATCATGAACCTCGACAAATAATGGTTCTGATACTGGTGAAAGCTATATCTCCTGTACTGACCGGGTGTTCCAACTCTGGCATGGGACAAAGAAACGCTGTTGGCAACCACAGTTTACAATTGCGAGTCGGTTCCGGACCCGGATTTATTATGTACTGATACGTGCGTTGTGGTAGCATGTCTACAGCCTCGGATTCGATTCCGATGACGGTCATCAGCGGCCCCCTCGGCGCTGGGAAGACGACACTGGTCAACAGGCTGCTGAGCGAGCCCGGCGACAGGCGCATCGCCGTCGTCGTCAACGACATGGGGGAGATAAACGTCGATGCAGAGCTCATCGCGGACGAGGCGGATACGGGCGAGGAGGGCGTCGTGGACCTCTCGAACGGGTGTATCTGTTGTCGGCTCCAGGACGACCTCGTCACCGAGGTGACGCGGCTCGCCGAAGAACGGTCGTTCGACTACCTAGTCGTCGAGGCCTCCGGCATCAGCGAGCCGATCCCCATCGCCAGAACGCTGACCGTCGGGCCGGACGGGGGCGACCCCCCGGAGGGGTTCCATCTGGATACGACGGTCTCGGTCGTCGACGCCTACGGGTTCTGGAAAGCGTTCGACCCCGAGGAATCGCTTCCGGACACTGCACCCGACCCCGAGCGGCCGCTCACCGAGGTACTGGTCGACCAGATAGAGTTCTGCGACGTGCTCCTTCTGAACAAGTGTGATATGGTCCCCGACGACGCGCTCGAATCCGTGGAGGCCGCGATCAGAACGCTCCAGCCTCGGGCGTCCATCCATCGAACCACCTACAGCGAAGTCGACCCCGACGACGTGCTCGGAACCGGGCGGTTCGATTTCGAGGCCGCCAAGCGACAGCAGGGCTGGAAACAGGCGTTGGCCGAGTCAGGCGGCCCGGACGGCCACACCGGTCACGATCACGACGACGAGATGCCGGCTGCAGCGGCCCATGGCGTGGAATCGTTCATCTATCGACGAGACACGCCGTTTCATCCCGTTCGGTTCAACGACTGGCTCGACGACTGGCACGGCGCTATCGTCCGCGCCAAGGGGTTCGCGTGGGTCGCCAGCAGGCCGGAGGCAGTCCTCGGCGTGAGTCAAGCCGGCCCGTCGGTCCAAGCCGGGCCCATCGGCGAGTGGGGCGACGACGATCCGTCCACTCGGCTCGTCTTCATCGGGCAGGAGATGGACGAGGACGCCATCGTTGCCGAACTCGACGACTGTCTGGTCACGGATGAGGAGCAAACTCAGACTTTCGACAGCGATCCGTTTCCGCGGGAGCGGTGACCTACAGCAGTCACGATCAGGTCGTGCCGTAGCCGACCTCGTCGCGGAGTTCGTCCCACGACTCGTGGAACCCGTACGTCGACTCGGACTCGCCGCCCATCGCGGTCTGATAGACGTCATCGTAGGACAGTAGCTGCGTCCAGCCGTCGTGGAACCGATAGCTACAGTACTGACACATAGCTGTGCATACTCGGCAGTCGGACGTATAGCTATCGCAAAAAATGGATCGAGAGAACCGGTGTCAGGGCTCCAGCAGCACCTTGGTGACGCCTTCTTCCCGGTTGTCGAAGGCCTCGTACATCTCGGGGGCCTCTTCAAGATCGACGCGGTGGGAAACCACCCAACTGGGGTCGGCGCGGCCTTCGATGATCAGGTCGCGAAGCTCTCGGTTGTAGGACTTGACGTTACACTGGCCGGTCCCGAGGGCCTGCCCCTTCTCGAAGAGCAGTCCGAAATCGATGCCGAGACGGCCCTGCGCGGCCATGTCGTCGGGGGCTCCCGGGTCCTCCGGTACGTAGAGCCCCGGAATCCCGAGTTCGCCGGTCGGTTTCACCGTCCGGATGAGGTTGTTGATGACGACGGCCGGGTTCTCCCGCGCGGGGTCGTACGCGTCGTCGGCTTCCTTGTCCGGGTCGATGGCCTGGTACCCGACGGCGTCGACACCCTTGTCGACACCGCTGCCGTGTTGCTCTTTGATCTGCTCGACCGGATCGCCCTCCTCGAAGTTGATCGGTGTCGCGTCACAGTGTTCCTCGGCCAGTTCGAGCCGACTCGGGACGCGGTCGATAGAGTATATTTCGGCCGCACCCTTGATCTTCGCACTATACGCGGCCATCAGCCCGACCGGACCGGCCCCGTAGATGGCGACGGAGTCGCCCGGTTCGAGGTTGGCGAGTTCCGTCCCGTGCCAGCCTGTCGGGAAGATGTCCGCGAGCAGCGAGAACGCGTCCTCGTGTTCGTCGCCCTCCGGGAGCTTGAGCGCGTTGAAGTCCGCGTAGGGGATTCGGAGCTTCTCGGCCTGCCCGCCCTTGTACGGACCCATGGCGACGTAGCCGTAGGCCCCGCCGGCGAAGCCGGGGTTGACGTTCGTACAGAAGCCCGTGTACCCGTTCTCACAGTTCTCACAGAAACCACAGGCGACGTTGAACGGGGCGACGACGCGGTCACCCTCCTCCAGCGAGGAGACGGCGTCCCCGACTTCGGTGACGATACCCATGTTCTCGTGGCCGAACACGATACCAGGCTCCGCCGCTGTCCGCCCCTCGTACATGTGGAGGTCGGACCCGCAGATACACGTCGTTGTAATGTCGATCAGTACGTCGTTCGGGTGCTCTATTTCCGGTTCATCTACTTCTTCAACGGCCACTTCCTTCGGTCCCTTGTACACAACAGCGTTCATTGACATTGGTTAACACAACCATGTGCATGCTAGTATAGCTGTCACTTATAACTAGTCAATTATTATGACTTATCGGTTGAGAACTACTGTCGACAGCGCGACGGTAAGTTTCGCTCAGTACAGTCGGACGAGGTGGTCGTACTCACGAATAGATCGGAATCCGCACGGGGCTCGTGAGAGCTATTGTTCCGGTCGTCACTCCCCAACTGGGGCCGATGTATCTCGACGAGTCCAGACAATCGGTGTCCCATCAGAACCCGTTACACGAACAGTGAGGTAGACTAACGAGACGATGGCGGCGTACTCGATCACACCGGCTACCAGATGGAGTCCGGATTGGATGTTCACCGTGATGATGAACGGCGGGTGATTCATCGATGCATGAAACAGGGCGACGAGCCAGAGGTTGCCCGTCAATGCGTACACGCTCCCGTAGGTCAGCCCCATGAGCGTCAACCCGAGAAGTTCGGCGGCAAGCGCAGACCCGACGCCGTGCCCCAACGCCAGAAACCACCGCGGGAGGTGGAAGAGTGCGAACAGGACTGCGACGAGTCCGATGCCGGACAGCACTGCGCAGCGAGTAATCCCGCCGGCCAGCGCCGTGCATTTCTGCTGCAGGTAGGCGCGAAAGAGGAATTCTTCCGGAACAGCAGTGAACAGAAGCGAACTGAAAAGCGCCGCGAGATACAAGAGCGGATGGGCGGCGGTTCTCGATAGCGTGGCTTCGAACCCGGAGACGCCACCCAGTGCGAGGGCGAACGCGACGAGGTTGTACAGTCCCCAGAACGCGGCGACAACCCCAACCACGGGCAACAAGGTGCGAGCAGGTGGAAGAAGAGAGCGTGGTGCTACGGCCTCGATTCTGACCGCAGCGACTGTGAGTACGACGAGGAAAATACCCCAGAGCGTCCCCAGAATAGGCGGCGGTGACGTCCTCGGAGAGATAGTTACCAGTCCGGATAGGACGACAAGCACCAGGAGGTACGTTACAACGGGAACCAACGGCCCGCCTTTGAATCTCGGCAGGCCAGTATCAGGGCGCAACATCCAGTCGAGATCCCATAGCGCCCCTCAAAATCAGCTTCCATTTAGCATTTCGGTATGGCCCCATCGGTGACGATCACTTATGCGTGAGAAGAGGGTCACAACGCTTGTTCCCCGAGGTTTAAAACTAGTTTTTAGTCTCTGGTAGCTTTAGTATGCTTCCACCCATCGGATCAAACGCCGGAACCGCCTGAGAGGTTCCCGGCTACCACCCCCTCCCCGAGCGCCACACCAGTTGCCACGAGACGGAATCCATTCCGCTCCGGTTGTCCGCACGTCAACGGGCTCAGCCCTCCCCGTTGTCGACCATTCGATTTACAGAAGGCTGGTAGTACACCAACGGCCGAAATCGAGAATAACAATGAAACGACCCGGGCATCGATTGTACCGCTGCTGTGTGACCGGATGTGCACTGATTTTCATTGCCGATGATCTGTACGTTGATTGCCACCGCGCACCCGAACACTTCGAGATGACACTCGATATCCGGGGGCTGATCGCTGAGAGGCGGTCGCTCCGCATACCGTCGGCAGCTTCGCGGCAGGTGGTCGGCTGTGCGTGATCGTACCCTGGGGCTACTGGCTGTCGTCGCTATCGTGTGCCTCACTGGTAGCATCGCGATGCTCGCGGTGACGACTCCGGCGGACTCCCGCCAGAATAGGGCCGACAGCGAACCGATGTCAGTGTCGGAGGGAACAGCCGGCAAGTTCGATCGGCTCCACGCAGCCGGCATCACGGGCTCTGACGTTTCAGTCGGTATCGTCGACCCAACGGGGTTCGACACGGAGTCGAAAGCGATCGCCGGCCAAGTCGTCGAAACGCGGAGTTTCGGTGTTGGGTCTGCACACGAGACTCGTGAGGCACACGGAACTGCGACGGCGGCAGTCGTGTCACGGACCGCACCGGAGGCCGACTTATACCTCGCGCGGATCGACAGCGTCGATAGTTATCAACAGGCCGTGGACTGGCTCGTTGGAGCGAACGTCGACGTAATCGTCGCACCGGTCTCGTTTTACGGGCAACCGGGTGACGGAACCGGACCGGTCGCTCGGAGCGCGACGCAAGCGACGTGGAGTGGATCTGTATTCATCGCCCCGTCCGGCAACCTCGCGCAGTCGCATTGGTCAGGTCGATACACCGCCGAGACCGCCGACAATCGGACGATCTCGTTTACGAACGAGAGCCGGCAGAACTACGTTCGAGGCGGGACCGATATCACGGTCTGGCTCTCGTGGGAGCCCGACCACGCAGACGAGGAGTACACGGTCGAACTGTATCGAACGAACGGAACCGACTCCCGCCTCGTCGCCCGCTCACAGCCCTACCGCGGCGATGCCGTACCAAACGAGCGTATCGTTGCCGATGTCAGGCCCGGCGACTACTATCTCGTCGTTCGGGGGCCAGCATCGCCGACTGGCACTCGGCTACGGCTCGTATCACCGACGCACGACCTCCAACACGCGACGGCCCGGAGCAGTATCGTCGCGCCGGGGACCGCACGCAGAACTATCACTGTCGGGGCGTACAACAGCCGCGTCGACCAACTCGAACCGTTCAGTTCGCGCGGCCCGACTGTCGATAGCCGTACTGGCGTCGACGTCGTGGCACCGGACCGGCAGTTCGCCGCCGCCGCACCTGACGGCTTCGTCGGCTCTTCGGCCGCAGTCCCGTACGTCGGTGGCACTGCGGCCCTGTTGCTGGAGGCGAACGAGTCGCTGTCTCCCCGCGATACCGAACGGCTGCTGGAACAGACCGCCAGCGACGTGGGAAGGCCGGGACTCGACAACGGAACCGGGCACGGAGCAGTTGATCCGGTCCGTGCTGTCCGGGCTGCACAGAACCGCACCGATGGTTAAATCTCGCTTTAAGCCAGCCACAGGCCTATGAAGACTGCCGTATCACGTATCCGACAGTGACGCTATGTCGAGTCTCATCGAAAAGATACAGGAGCGGACCGGGACCGCTGACGAATCACCGCGGGTGCTCGGCGTCGCGGACAACGAAACCGATGACGTGCTAGATGCGCTCGCTTCGGACACCAGTCGGTCGCTGTTCCGCACGCTGTACGACGAGCCTGGAACGCCGTCTGAGATAGCGGACCGGTGTGACACGTCGGTCCAGAACGTCCACTACCACGTCTCGAACCTCGAAGACGCAGAGCTCATCGAACCGGTCGAAACGGTCTATTCCTCGAAAGGCAACGAGATGACCGTGTACGGCCCCGCGAGCGACCCGATTGTGCTGGTCGGTGACCATGACATGGAGCCACGCATCCAGCAGTCGCTGGCCAATGTTGTCGCTGGGGTGGGGCTGATCGGCTTTGCGAGCCTCCTCGTCCAGTGGGGCGCGGAGAAGCTGGCGAACTCAACCGCGGGGGGTGGGGTCCTAGCTCCGGCGAGCCCGAACGCAGGGCCGGTCAGCGGGGCCAACACACTCGCGAGATTCGTTTTCGAAGTCGTTGAGCCAGGCGTTCTGTTCTTCTGTCTCTGTCTCACTGTTCTCGGTATAGCTGCGCTACTGGCTGACGAGTGAGCCTGACCGAGTCACACTGCCAGGCGGACTCTTCGGCTTTGGCCGGTTTGAACGCAGGAGAGAACGACCCAACGCCCGGCGATGACGTTGTAACCGGGTCAGTGAGAGCAGGCGTCCGAATGGAAAAGCCGCCTCGCTGTAGCCCGATAGTGCTTCAGAAACCGTGTGTTCGGTGACCGGAGCACCTTCAGTCCATAATCGCTCGCAGGCATATCCCCACGCCGGCGACGGCGAGTACGCCGCCGATGGCGAGAGCGCCGCCCCCAATCCCGAGATTACTGCCCTGAGACTGCCTTGCGACCGACGTTTCGCCGCTCACCGAATCGACGCCGTCGGAAGACGCGTCCGCGGACGTGGCGGTGCCCTCGGTGACAGTCAGTGTTCCGACTGCATCGGGCTGGCCGGCCGCCTCAGTCCCGCGAAACAGCGACAGGTCGTAGCTGCCCGCAGCGAGTTGCGAATCGAGGGCGACCTCCGAACCGGATTCGACTGCCACGGCGTCGGCATCCGCGGCGGTTTGGAGAGTCGGTTCGTCGCGACCCGCCGCCGTGGTATCGAACAGGAGAGCGACACGATTGTCGCCGTTTCCGTCACGGACGGTCGCATTGATCTCGTAGTTGATGGCCGGGCTTCCGATAGAGACAGTGGCCGCGTCAGCGGTTGCCAGGGCGATAGTAATCCGACCGGTGTCGCCCTGTTGAATCCTGGTCACCGACTCCTCGAAACCGAATTCGGCCGTCTCCTCGACCTCGAACTGCTCGTTTGCCGTCTCGTTTGCTTCGATGACGAGGCGTCCGACAGTCGGCGTGCTGTCGGTTGCTTGATCCTCGAACACGCGGTAGGGATACGCGGCAGGGTCGAGCGTCGACGGGAGTTCCGGCTCTGACGCAGTCACTGTCAGCGAGTCACCGTCGTCCGCGACGCTGAGGGTCTCTGCGTCCGTGCCGGCGGCCGCGGTGTCGAAGAGAACCAACACCTCGCCGTCGCCGTCCTCGTCACTGACGGTCGCGTTGATCCGGTAGTTGGTCGCCTCGCTGCCGACAGAGAGCGTTTTGGTCCCCCCGTCAGTCATCGAGACCGGAATTTCGGCAGTTTCACCCTGAGGGACGGTGACGACGTTTTCGCCGTCGTCAGTCCGCGCTGGGGTCTGGGTCTCCGGCACCGGATCAGTACAGTCGCCGTCGCACTGGGCTACGGTTCCGGTCCGTTCAAACAGCGTGTCACCGTCGACGTGCCCGTACAGTTCGTACGACGTGTTCGCTGGCACCCTAGCTAGATCGAACTGGGCGGCGAATGTCCCATTGGGTCGCACTCTGACCTGGGATTGCTGAATAAACGGATTCGATGCATCAGCTGACTTGATTCTGACCGTCATCTCCGTCCCGGGCTCCAGCGTTGTCTCTCCGGAGACCACCTGTTGTTCGTCGGAGTGCAACGGAAAACTGTCCTCCGAGAGCGTGGCCCGCTCCGCAGCGGCCAGCCCCGGACCCGTCGCCGTTGCGGCGATGAGTACCGCGGCCAGCGCCACCGACCGAACGCTCACAGGATCACCTCCCGGGGCGAGGGCAGACGTGTGTACACTTGGGCTCGGTGCTGCCGACAGTACCGTATCGCAGGTGGAGGGCAATTCGCTGGCATGCGACTGATAGTTACGGTGGAATTGAAAAACCGCCTGCGGTAGCTTAAAACCACGTTGAATTCGGCGCTGCCAATCGAATCGTTGCGGCTGTTCAGAACCTCTATCGTGCAATCACCGATAACGGCCACAAGCACCGCAATAGCTGAACCCTGTTGAAAACGGCACGCCGATTCGGCGGCGATGTCCGTGGCGTCTACGTGCTTACTGGTTTGTGCAATGAGCGGTAATAAGGCGTGCAGAACTGGGAGAGATGCAGTATTTTTATGGTAATTTCGGGACGATCTACTGATATGCGAATGGTCCTCGCAAACCAGCTCTCCAACGTCCGAGTAGTGAGTACCGATGGCCGGGAAATCGGCACACTGCAAAACATTACGCTCGATACAGCTACCGGAGAACTTCAAACAATTGTCATCGATAGCGATCTCCCGGAGATATTCAACGTTGAGCGAGATCCCGACGGCTACATTCGATTGCCGGCGACCCTTATCGAGTCGATGCGCGACCACCTGACCATCCAGCCGCCTACAAAACAGAGTGCTGCGAGCGGCGATACCGTAGACTCGTAAGCAGTTCGTCGGCTGTTCGAAGGGCCCTTTCACAGTCTGATACGGACGCGGTTGTTAGCTGAACGTATTCGATTATCGTTCGATGACGTTTACCGGCGACTGTGTGACTGCGCGTGCGCTTTGAGTGTTCAAACCTCTCTGTTCCCTCGTTCAAGATAACGCCCGTGGCCGAACCTATCGGACTGTAATCAGAGCAATTACATAACGCAAAACGTCTCCAGTGGCAGAGAACGGTGGCGACGTGACGAGGATTCGCCATTTTTTTCATCACCCGAAAGCCACTGCCGATATGGTCCCGCTTGAGGTGTTCGTTGCCCCCCTCCAGAACAGCGGCGCAGGTGATATCGTACTGTTCCTGCTCAATCTGTTGATTGCCGGTATCCAGATCGCCGGGATGTGGATGGTATTCGAGAAGGCTGATCACGCAGGCTGGAAGGCAATCATTCCGATATACAACCTCTATGTCATGCTCCAGATCGGTGAAAACCCGTGGTGGTGGTTAGTGCTGCTGCTGGTCCCCATCGTGAACATTTACGCGTTATACAAGATTCACGCTGGCGTAGCCAGGGCGTTCGGCCGGGGCATCGGCTTCGGACTCGGGCTCGCGTTCCTGGGAATCCTCTTCTTCCCACTGCTGGGCTTTGGCGATTACCAATACCGCGAGTCCGCCGGACTCGCCTAAGATCCGCCGGCGCGGTCACGCGGCGGAATCCGCTCTATAGTAGCCATTGAAAATCAATGCACACCCGACCGCACGACTGCAGTGCGGTCGGTGTGTAAATCGTTTCAATTGTTACTATAGCTCGAGGCTCTATCGGTCGACCGTAATCAGAGCGGGTAGTCGCGGGGCTCGTGCTGGACGGAAATCCACTTCGTCTCAGTGATCTCCCGGAGGAACGCGTCGCTGTTGTACTCGCCCACACCGGAAGCGCCGATGCCGCTAAACGGCACGTGGGCTTCGTCGTTTATCGGCTGGTCATTGATGTGGACGTTTCCGGTCTCCATCCGACCGGCGATGTCCTTCGCGACCGAGAGGTCTCCGGCGTGGACGGCACCGGAGAGTCCGTACTCCGTGTCGTTAGCGATTTCGACGGCCTCGTCGACATCCGAGAACGGGATCACTGGCGCGATGGGCCCGAAGTGCTCGTTGGCGGCGGCCGGCATGTCGTTGGTCACGCCGGAGAGCACCGTCGGCTTCACCACCAGCGAATCGTCAGTGCCGTCGATTGCTGCCGTCTCACCGCCAGTTTCGAGCGTCGCGCCGGCGCTGACGGTCCGCTTGACGTAGTCGAGCATCTCGTCGCGCTGGGATTCGTCGATGATCGGACCGACTTCAGTCGCGGCGTCGTGGGCGCTGCCGACGGTGAGCGAACTGGCTCGCTCGGTCAGCTTCTCGACGTACTCGTCGTAGACGTCTTCGTGAACGATGTGCCGATTGATCGAGATACACACCTGTCCCTGGTGGACGAACGAGCCGAACGTCGCCGCGTCCACCGCGCGGTCGATGTCGGCGTCGCCGGTGACGACGAACGGGTTGTTACCGCCCAACTCCATCGCAGGCACTGCGAGGTTCTCTCCCGCAAGTCCCGCGACGTGCTGTCCGACCGCCGTTGAGCCGGTAAACGAGACGACGTCGCTTTCCGGGTGGCTGGCGACGCGGTCACCGATCTCCGAGCCGCGACCGGTCACGACGTTCAGCACGCCGGGGGGCAGGTCGGTTTGCTCGAAGAGCTTCGCGAACAGCAGCCCGCCCGTGATCGGGGAGTTCGTCGATGGTTTGAGGACGACGCTGTTCCCGGCGGCGATGGCAGGGAGGACCGCTCGCGCGCTCAGATTCAGCGGGAAGTTCCACGGGGAGATGACCGTTACGACCCCCTTCGGTCCACGCTCGACGGTGTTTTCCTTCCCCGGGATGTTCGACTCTGCGTGCTCGCCTTTCATCCGCCGGGGCAGTGTCGCCGCCTCACCTGCGTGGTCGGAGGCGATCTGGATGGATGTCTCGCCCATGATGGCGGAGCCGCCGACCTCGTGAGCCAGCAGGTCGGCGACTGCGTCATCGTGCTCTTGCAGTACCTGCAGGAATTGCTGAATGACTGCGGCGCGCTGGGCTGGCGGGGCGTCTGCCCACTCGTCCTGCGCCTTGCTCGCGGCCTCGTAAGCGGCATCCACGTCGCTCTCGGTCGCGGCGGGGACAGTGGCGACGACTTCACGCGTTGAGGGGTCTTCGACAGCGGTGGTTGTCCCGTCGTCAGCGGGCACCCAGTCGCCGTTGATGTACTGTGTGCTCCAGTCGGCGTCTATCGACAGGTCATTCGACATCTGTGTTTTTACCAAGTGGTAGAATACGGAAAAGCGGCTGAGATGGGGAGAAAAACACCGGTTGGTGGGTACTGATACGTCCCTGGTCCGCTCTCGAGTGATACGTTTGGCAAAACGACGACCCGGCCCCAACCGGCCGGACCCGGATCCTCAGCGACACGTTGTCTCCTGGCAGCTACAGCCTCTCCGGTATCGGGTCTCACCCCGACACGAACAGGTTCGGACGAATACTCATTTTCACAAACGGCTGAAAGAGCCTATGGAGGCACTATCGCCTGCGGAGACCTATCCCGGCGTTGTCCTTGGTATCCTTTGTGCGGGTGTCGGGGTCACGTTGCAGGGCATCGAAAGTAGCGTTCTGTGGGGCCTTATCGGGTACTTTCTGGGCAAATCGATTCAGAGCATGCTCTGGACCGTTACTGGTGATCGGAGCGCTGCCGAACCCCTTCGGGACAGGTGACATCAGTCCGCTTGTGTACCATCCAGTATAGAGATGCCAACGAAGATTCAGGTGCGAGACCAGTCGGAAGGAGAACGCTGTGAACAGCTCTTCGACGGGTTGGCGGGTGCGGAGGTCGGTGACACCATCGAAGTCGTGGCCGACAGGGATATCGACCCTCAGTTGGTTCGCTACCAGCTCGAACACGCCCGGTCGCTGGAGTGGGAATACGCACATCCCGACGCGGAGCCGCGGGAGCTTGCGGTGACCGTCGGCGAACCGCTTGAGGACGAGTCACTCGCCACGATTGATGTCCGTGACCTGAAGCCACAACGGCGACACGAGGCGCTCCTGGAGATTTTCGACGATCTGGCGGCGGGTGAAGGATTCATCCTCGTCAACGACCACGATCCCAAGCCGCTGTACCACGAGCTCAAATCGCTGCACGGGGACGTAATCGAGTGGGATTACGCGAGCCAAGGCGGCGAATGGCGGGTCGAGGTCGTCAAGACTGGCGATTCAGAGCCTACCGACGAGGACATCGTCACCCGGTATGACGTCCGCGAGATACCCAAACAGGAACGGCATCCGACGATCCATCACCGATACGGAATGATACCCCGGGGTGGGACGATGGAACTCGTCGCCCCCCACGAACCGCGGCCGCTGCAACGGGAGTTCCGACAGCAGTACGGCGACGCGTTCACCTGGGAAGTCGTCGAGTCAGAGCCCGGCCGCTGTCGCGTCCAGATCACGAAAACAGCGCATACAGAGGAGGCCGCTGATTCGGATACCGCTGACGATACTGTGTCGGCCACCCCATCTGACGACGAGTCCATCGAGATCACAGAGGAACTCGATGTCAGAGAGCTCCCGCCGGCACAGCGACACGAGCAGATCTTCGAAGCGTACGCAGAACTGGACATCGGGACGGGGTTCATTCTCGTCAACGACCACGACCCCAAGCCGCTGTACCACCAGTTCGAGGCCGAAGCGGGACCGGAATTCCGCTGGACCTACCGCCGGCGGGACCCCGGCGAGTTCAGAGTCCTGATTGGAAAGGCCGAGCCGCCCATCGATGGCTCGGCCGACGACGAGACGGAAGCCCCGTTCTGACCGTAGTCGACGGCACTCAAATCCGAGAGTAGGGGAATAGAGCGGTCCCAGCAACGGCTATTAATGGCCGAATCCACCGATCCGGGCTGACCGCTTGACGCACTCGTTAGGGAGAATTCGGCGTTCGCTCGCGTCTTCGAATCAGTCGGGCTCGATTTCTGCTGTGCCTCCCCACAGGAGTTGGAATAACGCTCGCGGCAGGACTGGGTGGCGATTCGGACGGCTTCACGAGCTTTCATTATGACAGCAGTTACTGCTGAGCAACGCAGAGACGGATTTGAAGCGGTTTTCAATAGCGCAGGTACCCATACGACAGCTGAGACCCTCACCGACGATCCGGTGACCGGCAGTGTCTAAAACCGCACCGACAACAGCTAGTATACTGACCGTGGAGCGACTGTATCAGGGCCCCGCATCATAACCCGCATCCTCCACAGCGGCGATGAGTTGCTCTGGGCTGGCGTCGCCGACGACAGTCACCTGTTCGGTGTCCCGGTCGGCTTCAGCGTTCTGGACACCTGTGAGAGCTTCTATGGCCTCTTCGACGGTCTGTTCGCAATGACCGCAACTCATCCCTTCGACGGTTAACGTCGTTGACATAGCAGGTTTGCCTAGCGACGCGTAGAACTTCGGGATTACGACTTTAAAACTACAACACTGGCCAGCAGTACGGCCAGATGGGACTGGCTGGTTACGATAGCGCAAGCGGTAGTCACGTTCACTCTCAGCGTACTCGATGTAGCCTGACTAAACAGAGTGGCTCACGTCATTGGTAAGTAGTGTGATGGTACGACAGAGGCTTCGTAGGCGTCCAGTTCCAAGTATCAGATTCCGCTCTCCGAATTATGAATAAATCTATTGTTTCCTTAATATCTAATAAATTTGATAGTACTCGTCAAACATATTTTTCGATTCTGGACTCGTGACTGAGACCAGTATTAGCTTGGATTATTCCAGAAGTATCTGAGTGCAAAGCAAAATATAATTTATATTCCATGATTAGAACCACGGTTTACTCGATGATTGTTGAAACCTATGCAATAATAGTCTAGAATAATAGGATATCTATGGGGTAGTATACTTCTACAGTGGGTCTGCTTGCCGCATCGTGTTTAGTTAAGGGTGAAAAGTGAGGCGGACGGATTTCTTGGTGCCTATGCCAGAAATCAGCCGCCTCAGCGGGGATAGAGACTGGATTGATTTGGATTTTGTGGAGCGCGAGCGGACACCC
>Ga0207755_100030_pt1 | contig 161828 bp, 177 predicted proteins | sample A23P2SouthBayCA_FD_187734 | JGI IMG/M metagenome (GOLD analysis project Ga0207755, IMG submission 187734) | Aerobic enrichment media microbial communities from Bioluminiscent Bay, La Parguera, Puerto Rico - A23 P2 (SPAdes) | ecosystem: Environmental > Aquatic > Marine > Unclassified ...
CGCCGTGGACTCGGGGACGCGGCCGACCTCGCGGTGAACCACGACCCCGACGCGACCGTCGCGGTCGGCACCGTCGACGGAGTTCCGGTCGAGGTGAACGAGCGCGTCGCCGCGGCCGACCTCGTCGTCTCGACGGGGATGGTCGAGCCGCATCAGTACGCTGGCTTCTCCGGCGGCGCGAAGACGGTCGTCGTCGGCGCGGGTTCGGAGTCTTTTATCCGCTACACCCACGGTCCCGACCTGCTCGGGCGGCCTGGCGTCCGTCTCGGAGACGTGACGGGAAACCCGTTTCGCGACGCCATCGACCGGGCCGGGGACGCCGTCGCCGTCGACTTCTGTCTCAACGTCACCCACGAGCGCGGCGCGATACTCGGTGCGGCGGCAGGCCGTCCCCGACCCGTCGTGGAGACGCTCGCCGGAGCGGCACGCGAGGCGCTCGCGGTCGAGGTCGACGACAGGTACGACGCCGTCGTCGCCGGCGTCGGCGCGCCGAAGGACGCGAATCTGTATCAGACTACCCGGGCGTTCACGTATCTCGTCCTCGGCGCTCACAACCCCGTTCGCGATGGGGGACGAGTCGTCGTGCCTGCACGCCTTCCCGAGGGCGCCGGCGACGGGACGGGTGAGCGGCGATTTTATCGGTATCTGAGCGAGGCGGACGACCCGGGGACGCTGTACGAGCGGATGCGCAAGGGCTACGAGCCGGGCGCACAGCGGGCGTTCGTCGTCGCCCGAGCGCTCCGTGACGCCGACCTGTACGTGACGAACAGCGAGTCGCCCGCGGTCGTCGAGTCGTGTCTCATGCACGCGCCCGCATCGGTCGCCGACGCGGTCGAGCCGGGAAGCGAGGTTCTGGTCGTCCCCGACGCGCTGAACACGTTGCTCCTTTGACAACCGTTAACTCCGGGTGGGGTCATCCGTACGCATGCGCAAGCCGCCGCTCGGGACCGGGCTCCGGACGGCGCTACTGTTCTTCGCGATCGGAAGTATCACCGCGACGACGTGGCTGTGGCAGCTGCTCTACGTGCGACCGGACGTCGGACTCGCCGGCGCCGTGGCAGCGACGCTGTTCCCGGCCGCCGTCGGCGTCGTCGCCGGCTACTACGCCATCCAGGGTTAATCCGAGGTGGCGGGTTCGTCGAGCTGCTCCATCACGCGGGCGTGAAACTCTCGGAGGACAGCCGACTCGTCTTCGGCGAGCACCACGTCGCTCGCGGCGAGCGTCGCCAGTCCGAACGCGCGCGGCGACGGCGAGTCGACCGACTGCACGTGGAGGTCGAGCGCTCCCGAACGGAGGGATTCGAGCACTTCCTCGATGGCCGCCACGTTCAGTTTGTCCTCCAGCAGTTCGCGGTACGTCTCCTCCAGCACGGCGAACTCGTCGAGCTCTTCGGCGAACGAGAGCAGCATCTCCGCGGAGACCTGCTGTTGGGCGGCGGACTTCTCGGTCCCCTTGTAGCGTTTCAGTATCAGCAGCGCCCGGGTCGCGTCGATGCGGAAGTAGCGCTGGAGCAGGTCCGTCCCGTCGAGGCTCGCGCGCAGGTCTTCGCGAACCGCGTCCGGGTCGATGTCGTACAGCAGCGACTCGACGTCCACCTTCCGGTTGAGCGGAACGGAGAGGGTGAAGCCGTTGTCCGCGACGGCGACCGTCACGTTCGCGTTCGCCTGCGCGGCGACGTGGTGGGCGAGCAGCCGCGAGAACCCCTCGTTGAACCGGCGGCCGTAGCCGGCGTGGACGTAGTACCGGCGGCGATACTCGTCGTGGTCGAGCACGACCTCGACGGCGAGCCGTTCGTCCGTCGCGACGCTCGTCTCGCCCGCGTAGCGGACCTGCTCGTCGAACATCCGGGCCACGGCCCGCACGGTGTTCTCGTCGACGGGGAACTCGCGGAGCCACGTGCGAACTGCGGGTGGGCCACCCTCCCTGTGGCGGGCGAGCAGCCGGCGCTGGAACCGCAACACTTCGCGGCCGAGGTCGTACGATAGGGGGAGCCGCTCTGAGTACCACGAGGGGACCGTCGCCGACTTCGAGGTGGGGTCGACGTACACCTTCGAGCCGCGACGGTACGCGTACTCGTAGTTCGACCCGCCGAGCACGAACACGTCGCCCGGCTCCAGCGTATCGAGATACTCCTCGTCGAGCTGGCCGACCCACTCGTCGCCGCCGCGGACGAACACACCCACGTCGAAGGAGTCCGGGATGGTGCCGACGTTCGTCATGTAGATGACGCGCGCCAGTCGCCCCCGCTTCCCGACCAGCGGCTCGCCGACGGCAAACTCGTCGTAGTGGTGTTCGCCGTCGGGCGGGTCGTTCGCGTCGCGCCAGATTTTCGCGTACACGTTCCGCTCCTCGAGCCCGTCGTAGTCGGCGGTGAGATACGCGAACAGCCGCTCGAACGCCGCGTCGGAGAAGTTCCGATACGGGTACGCGGCGGTGAGTATCTCCCGGACCTCTTGCTCGGGCCGGACCGCGTTGATCGCCATCCCGTACAGCTGCTGGGCGGCGACGTCGTAGGCGTTCTCCGGGACGAACACCCGGTCGACGAACCCTTGCTCGGCCTTCCGCAGCATCACCGCACACTCGACGAGCTCGTCGCGGTCGAGCGCGAACACCCGACCTTTCACCGTCTCGCCGAGGCGGTGGCCGGCGCGGCCGACCCGCTGGAGCAGCGCGGCGACAGACTTCGGCGAGCCGACCTGCACGACGAGGTCGACGTGTGGCATGTCGATGCCGAGTTCGAGCGACGTCGAGGTGGTCACCACGTCGATGTCGCCCGCCTTCAGGCGCTCTTCGATCTCCCGTCGCCGGTCGGCCGACAGCGAGCCGTGGTGACAGCCGGAGTCGGACTCGTCGAAGCCGTACTCCTCGCGGAGCGTCGCGAGCACCCGCTCGGCGCCCGACCGCGTGTTCGTAAACACGAGCGTGTTCTCGTGGTCGCGAACGAGCGCGGCGAGCTCGTCGTAGAACCGGCCGCGGACGATTCCTGGTGGTGTGTCGACGAGGTCGTCCGTCGGACAGGCGAGTTCGAGGTCGAACTCGCGGGCGAACCGGGCGTCGACGACCTCACAGTCCCGTGGCCGTCGCTCCCCGTCGACGTGTTCGCCCCCGACCAGGAAGGCGGCGATTTCGTCGACCGGCTCGACCGTCGCCGAGCAGCCGATTCGTGTGGGCGAGGAGTCGCACAGCCGCTCGAGCCGTTCGAGCGAGACGGCGAGGTGCGTCCCCCGCTTGTTGTCCGCGAGCGAGTGGATCTCGTCGACGACGACGTACTCGACCGACTCCAGCTTCCGCTTGAACTTCGGCGAGTTGAGCAGGATGGCGAGCGTCTCCGGCGTCGTGTTCAGGATGTGCGGCGTCGTCTCCAGCATGGCCTGCCGATCGGCGCTCGAGGTGTCGCCGTGCCGGATAGCGTGGCGCACCTCGACGTCCCCGTCGAGCCGTGCGGTGATGCCGTCGAGCGGCTCCGCGAGGTTGCGGTGAACGTCGTTCGCGAGCGACTTCAGCGGGGAGACGTACAGGCAGTGGACGGCGTTCTCCAGTCCGTCGGCTCGGGCGCGCTCCACGAGGTCGTCGATGATGGCGGTGAAGCTGGCGAGCGTCTTGCCGGAGCCGGTCGGCGCACAGACGAGGCAGTTCTCGCTGTCGTCGATGAGCGGGACGGCCTCCTTTTGAGGCGGCGTGAAGAATCCGCCGTTCTCGGGGAGGTACGCGCCGAACTGCTCGACCCACCACGCACGGGTCGCCGGCGAGAGCCGGTCGAGCACGTCGGCGTCGTCGACGGCGACCGACCACGGGTCGAACCCGAGGTCGTCGCGGTCGGCCAACAGCTCGCGTGCGTCCATTCGTCCCGACGTTGGCGCCGGAGCCCCAAACGGGTTGTCCCGGTCGAGCGGAACGCTCAACGGTCCCCCGCGAGAAACCGCGGTATGCGCGTCACCTTTCTCGGCACCGGCAGCGCGATGCCGACCGGCGAGCGGAACCAGACCGGCCTGCTCGTTGAAGCCGGCGAGGACACGCTACTCGTCGACTGCGGCAGCGGCGTCCTCGGCGCGCTCGCCGGGACGGATGCGGGGTACGAGGCGGCCGACACCGTCCTCCTCACGCACCACCACCTCGACCACGTCGCCGACCTGCTCCCGCTGCTGAAGGCCCGGTGGCTCGCGGGCGAGGAACACCTGACCGTCGTCGGTCCCGAAGGCACCGACGAACTCGTCGAGGGGCTGCTGGACGTCCACGACTACCTCCGGGGGCGCGTCGACCTCGACATCAAGGAGATAGACGGCGGCGCATTCGACCTGCTCGGGTTCGAGGTTCAGGTCGCAGAGACGGTTCACTCCATGTCGGGGTTCGCGTTCCGGTTCTCCCATCGAGATGCCGACGGCGACTTCTGCTTCTCCGGCGACTCGGAGGCGACCGAGGGCGTCGCCGAACTCGCGGACGGTGCGCGCGTCCTCGCACACGACTGCTCGTTCCCGGACGAAGTGGACGTGTCGAACCACCCGACGCCGAGCGCGCTCGGCGAGACGCTCGCCGGCCGTGACGTTGAGGAACTGCTGCTCACCCACCTGTACCCGCACACGGACGGCAAACACGAGGAGATGATAGAGAGCGTCCGCGCAAACTTCGAGGGGACAGTCGGGGTGGCCCGCGACGGGCTCACGGTCGAGATTTAAGTAAGAAGCCGGGGGCAGCCGCCGCGTGCGCTGAGAACCGCCGCCGCGGGGACGAGGCGGGAGCGCGAGCCCCCCGCGGCGAGCAGATCGCTCGCCTGTTCGCTACTCCAGCCGATACCGTAGCAGCGCGGCCACGCCGCCGAGGTTGGCGAGCTGCTGTCCCGGGTCGAACTCGCCGGAGAAGACGGTCACCTCGCCGCCCTTCCGCTCGACGGTCCGGATGAGCTCGTTGGCGTCCACGTCCCAGTCGCCCTCGCCGGCCCGCTCCTCGCGGAGGCGCGTGTCGAGGATGAGCAGCTCCTCGACCGCGCCGAACTCCGCGGCGCGCATCGTCTCGTCGATCCCGTAGGTCGCCTTCGCCCCTTCGGCGATCCGCTCCATCAGCTCGTCGATCAGCTCCGCCTCCGCCGCGATGCGCGTCTCCGCCTGCACCTGCTCGACGGCGCCGCGCTTGAGCACCTCGTGGACGCCGCGACCGCCCGCGGCGGAGGTGTCGACCACGGTCACTTCCGCCGCCACGTCCGGATACTCCGTCTCGAAGTAGTCGAGCGCGTCCTGCTTCGTGAACCCCGGCCCGGCGAGGATGACGGCGTCCGCGTCGGTTCTCGCGAGCACGGCCCCGAGCTCGTCGAACAGCTCCTCGCGCGGCCGGGCGTAATCGCCCTTCCCGGTCGGCTTCGTGATGGCTGCGCGCTCTTCGACGCCGTACTGTGCGACCGTGTGGACGTACGCCTCCCCCTCCTCGACGGTCGCGATGGCGACGTCGGGGTTCTCCGCGGCCTCGACGGCCTCCTCGAGGCGCTCAAGCTGGTCGCTCTGCCAGATCTTCTCGATTTCGAGCTCCGTGTGGTCCTCGACGTTGAGCGTGTGGTGGAAGCCGAGCTGGTCCTCCCGGGAGCAGTCGACGATCTCGCCGCCGACCCGGAGCCGGTTGGCGAACTTCGCAAACTCCACGTCGTCGACGGCGAGCTCGACCCACATGTGCTCGCGCTCGCCGCCCGTATCGCGCATCCTGTCGTCGTTCCGCTGGATGCGTCGCGTCGTGTCGCCGCCGACGCGGTCACCGGGTTCGAGCACGTACGTGAGATGCCACAGGTCGTCGAGGCTCTCGGGAACGACGGTGATTTGTTCGCGCCCGCCCTCGCGCTGTTGTCGGTCGGCGATGCGCATACCGGCCGTCGGAGAGGCGGGAAGTTAGGCGCTGTTATTCGACCGTCGCCCGGGTTGGCCTGCTCGGGTTCGTCTCCTCTCCGAGCGCCTTCGCGTAGCCGCGGCCGAACAAGTAGAAGAACGCCACCTGCACGTAGAACTGCACGAATACGCCGAGCAGGAGGAACAGTCCCAGCGTGAGGAACGTGAGGACGAGGGACAATACGCCGACGACGAGCGAAAGGAGGATGGCGAGCACGCCGGCGACGAAGTAGTCGGCGCTGAACGCGGCGTCCAGGACTGTGCTGAACTCGAAGGCGGCCGCGATATCACCCTCCAGCGAGAGGCTGACGATGGCGGCAGGATACACGTAGACGGCGACGAGATACAGCACGACTGTCACCAGGAAGAGCAGTCCGCCGACAAGGCCGATACCGGAGGCGACTGCGCTCGGCGCCGTACCCGGATCGCCCGCCACGGCGCCGAGTCCCGTGACGACGACTCCGGCGACGAGTACGACCGTCGGGATGAGGAAGTAGACGATGCCAACCACGAGCACCTTCACCCCGTCGACGAGGAGGTCGCCCCACTCCTCGAACGCCGGGGCGTCCTCGCCGTTCTCGTAGCCGGCCTTCGCCGCACGGACGAAATAGCCGTACACCGGCAACACCGGGATAAAAAGAAACGAGAGGAACAGCAACACGCCGCCGATTATCACGCTCTTTACGCCTTCGTCGCCGGCCAGCGGGAACCTGAGTGCGTCTCCGAACATCGCCTTGGTTGTCAGCGGCCTGTTATAAGAAATTTTACCTTCTTTCGCAGCTACCGTCGGGGTCGCGCGGTTCTGTTCGGTCACCGTCTCCGAACCTCGTCTCGATGCCGATTTCGCGTCGCGTCGACGGCGGGGTCACGTCGACTCGCGGAACGCTCCCAGGGTCGATTCCGGCCGCCGCGCCGAACGACGCCCCCCAGACGTAGCGGGCCGCGACCGCCGTCAGAAAGTACAGCGGCACGCCGACGAGGAGCGTCGAGAACCCGACGGCGATAGGTGCGAGCACCCACTGTAACGCCGTTGCGAGCACCCACCCGACGGCATAGTCCTCCGTCACGGCGCCGGCGGCGACCGACCGGAGGCGGAATCCCGCGACGAACGACTCCTCGCGTGCGACCGTCGCCATCGCCGCAGGTGTGAGATACAGGGCGGCGAGCAGCGCAGCGATGCCGAACAGCGCGACGACGGCGCCGAGCGACTCCCCGAGTGTCGCGACGTCTGGAGTCACAGACGCCGGAATCAGGTTCGTGCTCGCGGAGAGCCCGAACAGGACGCCGGCCGGTAGCGCGTAGACGGCCGCGACGATGGTGGAGGCGAGGCCCTGTCGGAGTAGCGACCCGACGCCGGCGAAGGAGGGGGCGGTCGGGTAGCGGGTCGTCGCCGCTGCCTTCAGCGCCCGGTAGTAGTACCCTCTGACAGCGACGGACGGGAGGAGCGCGAGCGCGCCGAGTCCGACCCCGACCTCGCGGGAGACGTTCTCCTCGGCGTACAGCGCACCGCCAGCGAGGAGTGCGCCGAGGAGCAACAACCCCGACCCCGCGAGCAGCGCGCGGGACCCGCGCGGCCCGGAGGTGGGGAAGTCGAGGGACTCCCGTAGCATACTCGCGGTAAGCGGTGCCGTCGGATAAATCGGTCGTCAGAGTCGCGGTCGGGATCGGTCGTCCGGTTACTCGCGGAGTCGCGACCCGCCCGGCGGACAGAACTCCTGAATGCGGTCCGGCGAGGCAACCTTCCGGAGGAACGACTGATCCGCAAACCGCTGTTTGAACTCCCGGTACAGCAGCTTCGCGATGTCGTTCTGTGCGTACTGTCCGGGCTCGAGTTCGACGTGGGTGACCACGCGGTCCTCGATGGCTCGGGTCGGCCCGCCGAGGACGCGCGTCTCCGGCTCGCACTGGATGCCGACGGCGCAGTCGACTTCGGTGTTCTCGAAGTACGTTCGGTCGCCGCGGATCGTGAACCCACCCTTCTCGAGATACTCGCCGGACTCGGGTGTCTTCGACACCTGGTCGGGCGTCACCATGTAGACGTCGCCGGCGAACTTTCCCTCCTTCCAGACGGACGAGTGGGTGACGGCGAACCGGGCCGCCTCCTCCTTCGACGCCTCGGGGATGTCGACGTCCTTTGACGGCTCCGAGGGCCCCGTGGCCTTCAGCACCGTGACGGGGCCGCCGTGTGCTTGGCTGTGGAAGAACAGGTCGCCCGACTCCATGTACTTCTTCACGATCTCCTCGTTCTGGTCGGCGTTGCGCCCACCGATGACGAGGAAGCCGTCGGAGGTGTGGAACCAGCGGAACCGCTCGTACCACTGCTCGTCGTAGCGAATCGGTATATCTCCCTTCGCGAGCCAGTCGGTCTCCCCGGGCGCCTCGTCCTCCTCGTCCGGCTCGGCGTCCGCCGGCGACCACTCCTCGCGGCGGCGTTTCGCGTCCTCGAGGTCCTCGCGGGTGTCCTCGATGGCCGCGAGCGCGCCCTCCTTCTTTTCCTCGATTCGCTTCGCCTCCGTGTAGAGTCGGTCGGCGTTCTTCTCGACGCCGTCCTCGGGGACGAGGTCGACGTGCTCGCCGTCGAGCTCGACGGTCACCGTTCCGGCCTCGCCGTTCACGCCGACGACGTGGCTCGCGCGGTCGTTCCCCTCCTCCGCGGCCGCTTCGAACCGCGCTTCGATGTCGTCCCAGCCGTAGTCGTCCGCGCGGGCGGTGCGGACGGTTTCGAGCAGGTCGTCGACGAGGTCGTAGTTGCCGTACAGCAGCTCGCCACGTTCGCGGTAGCGGTCGGCCTCGCGCTCGAACTCCTCGATGGCGCCCTCCTGTTGGTCGATGATGCGCTGATACTTGGCGATCTCCGACTCGAAGTCCGGCCGGTCGCTGCCGGGGTCGGGCTCCTCGCGGTCGAGCTCGTAGAAGTAGTCGTCGAGCGCGTCGACGAACCGGTCGTAGCCGTCGCAGTCGATCCCTTCGTACTCAGCCAGCGGGACGGGGGTCGCGTCCACCGGCCGGTCGCGGTCGCCGTCGTCGTCGCGGTCGTAGTAGAGTCGTGGCTCGAGCGACCCACCTGCGAGCGTTTCCCGAAGCCGTTCGAGCGCCTCGAACAGCGCGGCGTACTCCTCGTCGGTCGCCGCGTCGATGTCGCGGGTCTTCTCGACGCCGGCGCGGATACACAACTCTTCGGCCCACAGGCCGCCGAGGTTCAGCTGGGTCGCGAGCGTCCGGACCACGTCCGTGTCCGAGCCGTCCATCCGCTCGTCGAACGCCGTCCGCGAGCAGTCGAGCGGGTCGATGCGGGAGGCTGGGAACTCGTAGGTCGACCCGGGAGCGACGGTGCGTGACTTCAGCCGCACCGTGTCGAGACAGTCGACTACCTCCCGCTCGCTGTCGGTCACGACGAGGTTGCCGTCGCCGAACAGCTCAGCGATGACGAGCGTGTTCGAGTCCTCGCGTGCGAACTCGAGGACGAGGATGCGGTCGAACTCGTACTGCCGGACGTCGACGAGATCGGCGCCGGAGAGCCGGTTCCTGAGCATCATCGCGAAGTCGGGCGGGCGGCCGGGTGCGTCGGGGACGTGCTCGGGGTCGGCGACGTGTGCGCGTTTCGGGTCGCCAGTCTCGACGAGCAGCTCGACCCGCCCGCGGTCGAAGTCGCGGAGCTTCAGCCTGACGAGGTCGTCGTCGTACAGATACGCCTTGTCGAGCTTCGCGCCCTCGTAGTCGCGAAGCTCCGTCGCGAGCGCGCGGAGGTCGACGCTCGTCATCGCTCGCTTCTGGTCCATAGGGCGGTTTCTCGGGTAATCGGGAAACGCTTGTCGGGTCGGCGTCGTATGAGACGCATCGAGCAGCCGCCGTATAGAAGGTTTCTTTACTATCCCTGTGAAGGGTTGGATCATGTCTTGGGGTGTGGGGGACCCCGATCCGGAGGGGCTCGACTGGGCGACGGAGACCACTGAGTCACCGCTCCAGGTGCTTCACGTCGACGACGACGACGCGTATCGGGAGGCGGTCGCGAGCACCTTCGAGGACGTGTCGCTCGAAACCGCTGGGTCCGTCGCCGAGACTCGAGCAGCCCTCGAGGAAGGGGAGTTCGACTGCGTCGTCCTCGACCACAGACTGCCGGACGGTACCGGCATCGAACTGCTCCGCGAGGACGCCTTCGGCGACACGCCGGTCGTGTTTCTCACCGGACAGGGCGACGAGCCTCTCGCGGCTGAGGCCATCCACGCGGGGGTCGACGAGTACTTCCCGAAGGGCGAAGGAGCCGACGGTATCAGAAGAGTGGTCGCGGCGGCCCGTCGGCACGCAAACGAGCACCGTCGAACGCGAGAGATTACCCGACTCCACCGTCGCTGTGAGTTGGTCGCTGACGTGGTCGCCGACGCCGTCTTCGAGTGGCGCGTCGACGACGACGAGGCGACGATCCACGGCAGTGACCCGTTCGGTTACGACCGGTCTGGCGAGGTGTTCGACGTCGGGTGGTGGCGCGAGCGCGTCCATCCGGACGACCGGGCCCGCGTGCTCGACAGCTTCGAAACGGCACTCGACGAACGTCGTGAGCGTCACGAGATCGAGTACCGGTTCCGGCGCGCTGACGGCGACTACGCCGACGTACAGATGACTTCCCGGTTCGTCTACGACGAAGACGAGACGGTCGCGGTCGGCGCGATCGCCGACGTGAGTGACCGGAAGAACCGCGAACGCGAACTCGAGCGTCGCAACGAGCGACTCGATCGGTTCGCGAGCGTCGTTAGTCACGACCTCCGGAACCCGCTGTCGGTCGCCGAGGGGTATCTTCAGCTCGCAAGAGAGACCGGCGAAACGACACACCTGGACGAGGCGCAGGCGGCGCTCGACCGGATCGGCGATCTCATCGACGACCTGCTCGAACTCGCGCGGACTGGTCGTGGCATCGGCGAGATCGGTCCGGTGTCGCTGTCGGGCGTCGCGACGGAGGCGTGGGAGAGTGTCGAGACAGTAGGCCACACCCTTCGGGTCGTCGACGACGCGACCGTCCGCGCCGACCGGTCGCGGCTCCGACAGCTGTTCGAGAACTTGTTTCGGAACGCCGTGGAGCACGGCTCCACGAGCCCCCGCTCGCAGGATCGCGGGGACGCTGTCGAACATGGTTCGACAGGCAGTCGGACGGGGGCCGACGACGCCGTGGAGCGCGGCGCCAGTTCCGGGGGCGACGTCACCGTCGCCGTCGGGACGCTCGACGACGGCTTCTACGTCGCCGACGACGGCGTCGGCATCCCGGAAGAGATCGAGGACACGCTGTTCGAGACGGGCGTCACGGGCGCAGCCGACGGGACGGGGTTCGGGCTCGCCATCGTCCGCGAGATCGCCGAGAGCCACGACTGGCGGGTCGTCGCCTCGAACGACGAGGACGGCGGCGCACGGTTCGAGTTCCGGGACGTCGAGTTCGACTGACAGCTCGACGAGGCTTTTGTCCCTCCTGCCCGTAGCGGTGGTATGGTCACCGAACCGACCGACGGCGTGTACGATATCACCTGTACCGAACGGGAAACGGGGCGCATTCGCGCGTATCTCACCGACGACGGCACGCTCGTCGACACCGGACTCCCGGAGACGACCGACGCGCTGCTCGACGGCATCTCGGAGACGGGGGTCGCGGTCGAGCGGGTCGTCATCACACACGCGGATCACGACCACGTCGGCGGGCTCGACGCCGTCGTCGAGGCACACGACCCCGACGTACGTCTCCCGGTCGGCGCCGACCCCGAGGTTGCCCCGCGGGTTGATGGTTTCTACGGCGACGGCGACGAGGTCGGTCCGTTCGAGGCCGTCCACGTCCCCGGACACCGGGGCCACCAGCACGCGCTCGTGGCGACCGACGACGACTACGCCGTGCTCGCGGACGCGCTCTCCGGCGCGGACCAGCGCGGGCTCTCCGGGGGGTTTCACCTCCCGCCGGGGAAGTTCACCGACGACCTGAACACCGCGGAACGCTCTCTCGAGAAGCTGCTCGACTACGAGTTCGACGTCGGACTCGTCTTCCACGGATCGAACGTGCTCGAGGACGCCTCCAAGACGCTCGAACGGTACGTGCTGCCACCGTAGGGCGGAAGCGTCGGTCGCCGCGGCCACTTGCGGCTACTGGAAGCCGTCGGCTAGCTCTCGGAGCTTCGCCGCGCCCCCCGACCGGAGGGGGTCGCCGTGTGCGACCAGCCCGAACGCGAAGTCCGGCGCGGTCGCGGCGAGTTCGCGGACGCTCTTCCTGAGTTCGCGCATGTCGTAGGAGTCGAGCCAGAACGGCGTCGTGTAGCCGTCGCCGTCGCGCCACACGAGGTCACCGAGGAAGGCGGCGTCGAACCCCTCGTGGAGGTAGACGAGGTGTCCCGGATTGTGGCCCGGCGTGTGGTGGGCGGTGAACCCGCCGATCCGCTGGCCGTCGGTGACCGGCCGCAGGTCGACCTCGCCGAGGTCGAAGACGGGGCGGACGAGTCGGTGGAACGCGCCCTTGTGGTGGAACAGCGGCGGGTCCCAATCCCCGCGGGCGAGCGCCACGTCGCGTTCGCCCATGAACACGGGGCAGTCGAGCGGCTGAAGCTTGGCGAGTCCGCCGACGTGGTCGAGGTCGTAGTGGGTGAGCAGCACCCGGTCGAGGTCCCCCGCCTCGTAGCCCGCGCTCGCGAGTTCGCTCCGCATCGACGGGTAGTTCACGGGGAGCCCGGTGTCGACGAGCGTCACGTCGTCGCCGACGTCGCGCTCGCGCTCGTCGACCAGATACACGTTCGTCGCGAGCGGGGTGACGATACCGAGATCGAGCAGCCACAACCCGTCCGCGAGCTGACGCGCCATACCGCGACTCGGAGCCCGACGGTGAAGAACCCGCCGGCCACCGATCACCGGCGACCGGACGGCCGCTACGGGAGCTGCTCGGCGTACGTGCGGTCCCACCGGTCAGCGCCCGGCGTGTCGCCGTCGAGTTCGATTCGCCAGCCGTCGAGCGCGGTCGGGTTGTCGAGCGCCGCAGCGAGCGTCGCGCGAACCTCGGCCACGTTCACGCCGTAGTAGTCGTCGGGAACCCCTTCGAGGTACTGTAGTGCGGTCCGGAAGAGGCTCTCCATCCCGTCGTCGTCTTTGAAGTCGAACCGCTTGTACGCGCCCGCGGCGACCTGGACCATCCCGTGGGCGAACGCGCTCTCGGTCGTGCCGCGGCCGTAATTATACCACTCGTCCTCGAAACAATCGTGCGCTTCGTGGTAGTCGCTGGCGTTGTACAGCCGGACGCCGTGAACGGTCGCCCGGCGGAGGGTGTCGTGTTCCCACCGACCCTCGTCCGGGAGCCAGCCGGCGGGCTGGCCGCGAATCGGCGGGGGGACCTCGGGGTCGGTGGTGTGGTCGTCCACACTCGACGGTGGGTGAGCCGGCGACGTAACTCCTCCGGCGGTCGGCCGCCAGCGGCCCACGACCACGACCGCCAGAACCACGATGGCCGACGCAACGACCCTGACCAGGACACGCTGTGCGATGATGAGACTGTACGCGAGCACGACGCCGACGATGACGGCGAGGAGCGTGACCCTGGATCCGTTTCCGCGACCGGCTCCTGACGTCAGAGCTGTCGGAACGGACGCTGACGCGTGAAACGAGGGGGCCCTCCGGTCCATCGCGAAAGGTGCCGGTTCGGCCCCTCCGAGGCGCATCCCCCCACCCCCCAGTGGACGAGCGCGCACGCTCGGGGCCGCTGCCACCGACGATTCGAGACGTCAGGGACGGCGTCCCCGACAGCAGGTTCTGTTCGGCTTCATGAATATGAACCGGGGCGGTCAGTTCCGGAGTCGACACGTGTTCCGGCTGCCGGGACAGTTACTTCTCTCGGGACGTTACCCGGGAAGATCCACGGCGTTCGCGTATCGAGCCAGCGGCACCGAGTCAGTCGACATCCGGTCGAACCAGGCTTCTGCCCAATCGGTCAACTGCTCGTCGGTAGAGTGCAGACACGCGTGGAGATCACCGTGTGGCCCGTAGGCTTTCAGGAACACCTCGCTGTCGACCAGCGCCATCCCGGATTCGATGGATTCAGCGACCACGTGGATGGTCACGTTCTCGCTCTCCACGGCCAGCTCTATCATCTCCGGGTAGGTCTCCTGGATATGGCGAGCAAAGGACTCGTCGTAGACGAGTTCGACAGTCGTCCCGGCGTCGACGGTCGGCTCGAACGAGTCGACCATCCGCTGTGTCAGTACGGGCGAGAACCCACGGATTCGGTCGGCATCCGTCGGGAGCCGGTCGAAGAAGAACGTCTCGGCGGCCTGGGGCTCAATCGGCGTCGAGACACAGACCTCCCCATCGAAGTGGAATGGGAGGTCGTCTGCGAGCGGGAACGCCGCGAAGAACTCGCTGAACCGATCGCCCTGTGCGACCGCTGTAGCGAGTTCCTCGTACCGTTCGAACACGTGTCGTCCCGCCGCAGTCAGCGAGTACCGCTTTTCTTCTTTCCGGACCCAACCGTACTCTTCGAATCCAGACACCGCCCGGTGGATCGCGGTCCGAGATGCGGCAGTCCGCTCGAGGAGTTCGCACGGCCGACATGGTGCCGCGGCCAGTTCGCGGAGGACCGCCACACGGCCGTCCGATCCGGCCAGGAAGCTGATTCCCTCTCTCGCGTCCATACTACGACTACGGCGCCCGATAAGTAAAAGCGGTTCCGGCGTGCCGGACGGTCGACGGCCGCTCCTTCGACTCCGTGCGACATGCGAACCGCGTCTCGCATGGGGTGCGTATCGAGTCGGGAGAAATCGGACGTAGTACGTAGTGGTTGTACGACAGGATGGTCCAAAACATTGGACACGAGTTCACCAGAATCCGATGACGAGAACGCAACAGTTCGCCATTGTCGGTCGATTCAATCCGAAAGGAATTACCCGACCACCGACACAGTACGAACGCGTGCGGGGGTAGCCAAGCCCGGAAACGGCGGCGGACTCAAGATCCGCTCCTGTAGAGGTCCATGGGTTCAAATCCCATCCCCCGCACTGCGCGAGCAGTGCTGGAAGGTCACTCTCGGAGTGGTCTTCCCCCGCAACATCCTACCTGAGGTCGATGAGGAGTGGCGACGCGCTCTAACTAAAGGTCCCGTGCGATGTCGGAGAGGTCACCGACGCGGTCGGCGCTCGAGGTTATCTCCCCGTCGGCGAGGAACTCCGAGAGCCCGCTGTCTCTAACGTGTTCGCGCAGCATTTCGACGGCGGCCGCGTCCACCTCGACCGCGCGGAGATACTCGGCCGTCCGGTAGCGGTCCTCGGCGGTCGGCTCGCGGCCGCCGTCGGCACCGGCGAGCCCCCACGCGGTGTCGCGGGGGCTCTCGCCGTCGGGAACTCTCGCCCCGCTGGCGAGCACGAGCGCCTTGAGCACCGCGAACGGAACGAGGTCGCCCGAACCGTAGTCGAGGTCGTCGACGAGCAGCGACTCGGCGCCGTCCGAGAGGACGAGGTCGCGGCGGCTCCCGTTCACCGACGCGTTCAGCCTGAGCTCGCCGGCCTCGTCGCGGAGATACGGGGACTGAGCCATACTACCGGTACGGGGCGAGCGCGGGAGTGGTTTACTCTTCGTCGCCGACGCGGTCGACGGCGTCGACCTCCCCGACGGGCTGCCAGCCGTCCGCCGTCTCCCGGGCGCCGACGAGCGGGTCGTCCGTGCCGTCCGAGACGAACCGGTAGACGGTGCCGTCGTCGGTCTCTCCCTCCGCCTGGAACGCCTCCTGGAAGAACTCGGCCGAGCGCATCCGCACGCGCACGGTCGTGCCGTCCGCGAAGGTGAGCTCCATCGGCCGGGGTGTGATGTTGTGGATGCGTTTCGCGAGCGTGTTCACGTCCGGCCCGTCGACGTGACGCGATAAATCGGTGACCATTTGCGTGGTGGACTCCGCCCGTCGGCATGAACGACGCGGACGCGAACGCGCGTGCCGACCTCGCCGAGCGGGCTGCCCGGGCAGGCGGTGCCGTCGCCGAGGGGTTCTTTCGCCGGAACGTGGCCGTCGAGACGAAGACGGGAAAGACGGACGTGGTGACGCGGGCCGACCACGACGCCCAGCGGCAGGTCGTCGCGGCGATCCGAACTGAGTATCCGGAGGACGCAATCGTCGGCGAAGAGAGCCTGCCGCGAAGCGCCACGAACGGCGGCGGAGAGCAGAGCGACCCGCCGGAGGCAGACGAACTGAAGCAGGTTCCCGACGCCGGCCCGGCGTGGATCATCGACCCAATCGACGGGACGAACAACTTCGTGCGCGACGTGCCGCTGTGGGCGACGAGCGTCGCGGCCGTCGAGGACGGCGAGGCCGTCGCGGCCGCGAACGTGCTTCCCGTCCTCGGCGACACCTATACGGCCGACGCCGACGGCGCGTATCTCGACGGTGAACCGATCTCCGTCAGCGACGAGACAGACCCAGCGGCGATGGTCGTCTGCCCGACGATCTGGTGGCCTACGGACCGACGCGAAGAGTACGCCGTCGCCTGCCGGGAGACTGTCGAGCGGTTCGGCGACCTGCGGCGCCACGGGAGCGCACAGGCGGTGCTGTCGATGGTCGCTGCTGGACAGCTCGACGGCGTCTTCACGAACGTCGACGCGAACCCGTGGGACACGGTCGCTGGCGCGCTCCTCGTCGAGCGAGCGGGTGGAACCGTGACCGACATCCACGGCGAGCCGTGGCGCCACGACTCGCGGGGATTGGTCGCCTCGAACGGCGAGGTGCACGGGGAGCTGCTCGCCGCGGCCCAGGCCGTCGAAGCCGTTCGGTAGGCCCAAGCGCTACCGTCAGAGATCGGCTGCCCGACGACGACGCCGGACACCGGAACCCTGAAAGCCGGCCGCTCCCGTGGCGTGGGTATGAACCATCCCCACCAGTGGGACCGTGGCCGGGCGTGGCTAGCGACGTTCGGTGCAGTCGTCGCCGCGTTCGCGGTCGGTGCCCTCCTCGCCCCAGAACTCGTCTGGGACCGCTTCCTCTGGCACTACTTTTGGGGGCCCGTATTCGCGGACGCGAACAACGCCGTCTGTGCGGCGATGCGCCCGGCCGGGTCCGAGCTACTGTTTTCACAGAGCGCCTGTGCTGCGGCGGAGGCGAACGCCGTCGTCGCGGAGCCGGGGTACACGGTCGTGAGCGAGGTCGGCTACGCGGTCACGCTCGTCTTCTTCCTCGTCGGGCTGCTCGAGCTGTTGAACCGCCTCGAGGTCGGCGAGACCAAGGAGCTGTTCTTCGCGCTGGTGCCGTTCATGTTCTTCGGCGGGGCGCTCCGGGTCGTCGAGGACGCCAACGACGCCGTGCCGCAGGGCGCCGAGCCGCTCATCTCCTACCCGCTGAACTCGCTCATCATCTCGCCGGTCATCTACTTCACCGTCTTCTTCGTCACCCTCGCGGTGCTCGTCACCGCGGTCGTGGCCGAGCGGCGCGGGCTCGTCGACTCGTACGGTCGGCCGGTGTTCGCGTTCGGCTGGCTCGCGCTGTTCGCGACGGTCGCGTTCATCTACTACTACGTCGACGCGGCGCTCGCCGATGCGTTCGCCGGCGCGGGCTTCTACCCACAGATGACGGGGCTCACCATCGGCCTTGCGGCGATACTCGCGGTCGGGGTGTACGGACTCGTCGACCGCGTAAAGCCGGAGATCAACGCGGGCACGAGACTCGTCGGGTTGGTCGTCCTCTTCGGCCACGCGGTCGACGGCGTGGCGAACGTCATCGCGGCGGACTGGATCGGCGCCATCGGCGTCCCCGTCGAGTACGGCGCCAAACACCCGGTGAACCGGTTCATCATCGAGTTCACCGAGTCGGTCCAGCCGGCGTCGCTCTCGGCGGTCATCGGCACCTCGTGGGCGTTTCTCGTCGTGAAGCTCGTCGCCGCGACGCTCGTCGTCTGGGTGTTCGACGAGCGCATCTTCGAGGAGGAGCCGCGCTACGCCGTTCTCTTGCTCGTCGCCATCCTCGCGGTCGGGCTCGGCCCGGGAACCCGTGACATGCTCCGCGCGACGTTCGGTATCTGAGGATCGTGTGGGCGGCAGTCCTCTTGGCTACGGGAACGGGTGGTGGTCCCGGTCGAGTCGCGGGTCGAACCCCAACTCGCCGGGGACCCGCTCCGCGCGCTCCCCGAAGTACGCGTCGTCAGTGAACAGCGGCTGCGCGCTCGGAACGAGCACGCGCACGGCCTCGAAGCCGAGCGCGTCGAGGTCGCGGGGTGTCAGCCGAACCGCGTAGGGGTCGAGCCCTGCATCGGTAACCCGCGACACCAGTGCGTCGAGTTCAGCCTCGCCGTCGACCGAGCCGTCGGGGCCGACGCTCGTTGCCGGAACCGTCGAATCCGGCTCGACGAACTCGCGTGCGGCGGGGGGGAACTCCGCGTACGAACCGACCGCGCCCGAGTCTGCGTTCGCGTCCTCGCGGCCCATCCCACGGAGCTCCAGCCAGTTCTGGAGCGCCTCTTCCAGCGCGTCCGCGGCGGCGGCCTGCGGGTCGAGGTCTGCGGCCATCCCGGCTGCGAACCGCGGCCACGACCCCGAGTTCCGGTGAAGACACGTTGCGACGACGGGCACGTCAACGTCCTGCGTGAGCAGTAGTGCAGTCGCCTCCAGCCCTTCGGCGCGCGATCTGTCGGCGAGTTCGCGGTAGCGATCGTCGTCTACGTCGAGCCCCAGCGGCTCGAACGTCGAGTACCACGCCAGCATCGCGGCGTCCCGTTCGACCACCTCGTACAGCCCGGACAGCAGCGCCTCGACGCCGCCGTTGCCGAGTCCGAGCCCCGTCGTGATGGCCGGCCGGTGGCGAACGGTCGGCGGCGGGAAGACGGCGAACTCTGCCGGAAGGTGCACGCGGGCTCCCGAGGCGAGGTGCTCTCCGATGGCCCACCGTATCGGTTCCGCCGGGTCCACGGCGCCGAACGAGTCCGGTCGCACGAACTGCGCCGGCGACACGCAGTCCGGTGTCTCGGCCGGCGACGAGCGGTCGAACCGGTCCGTCCGGTAGACGCCCGCAGCGTAGCGTTCGAGTCCCTCGCCGAGCGCCTTCATGAACGCCGTGTCCCAGCCGGCCGCGACGCCGGCTGCCTTCGAGCTGGCGCGCGCGTCCGAGAAGCCGGTCGTGTCGGCGAGCGTCGCGAGGTAGTACGGCGCCGGGAACGACTCGACCTCGCCGACCTCGCTCACGACACCGACGCGGGAGTCGAGCGCGCGTTCGGCCGCGCCGAGCGCCGCGTCGAGATCGCGCGGCTCGTGGCTCCGGTCCACTTCGCGACTCCGGGGTCCCGCACAGTCACAGTCCGGAACCGGCAGAAACCGACGCTGGGCGTGGGGCACCTCGATTACCCCGCCGAGGACGGGCGAGGGCTGGCCGCGCAGGAGCCGAACCACCTCGCGGCCGGCGAGCGCGCCGGCGAATCGGATGTCCGCATCCGTCGCCTCGTTCACCGCGTCGCCGCTCGTCCCGTCGTCGTTCGCTGCGACCCGCGCTGCGAGACAGTCGAAGCAGCCTTCGCCGGGCGCGAATCCGGAGACAGCCGCGTCGAGCCCTTCGACCGGGTGGCCTCCGATTCCTCCGAGTTCGACCGCGAGCCAGGGCGTGCCGGTCGCTCGCGCTCGGTCGTTCGTCGCGGCGAAGGGTCCGTCGTCGACGTGCCCGACGACGACGGCGAGACCGACGTTGCCGACGGCGCCGGGATCGAGCGATGCGACGGAGTCGGCCACGGGTGCCACCGCGTCGCGCACGGCTGCGGCCCCTGGGCCGTCGCCGACGAGTCCAACGTGCATACCCGGGTGTGGTCACCGCAGGTGAAAAGGGCGACTATCCGACCGTCGGACGACTATTCGATCAACCCTTCGCGAGCGCCGACTGCGCCATCGACGCCAGTTCGGTGACGGAGGCGTCGCCAACGTCGTCGTCGAGTTTCAGGCGGAGCCGCGGGCGCCCCACGTCGATGGGCACCTTCTCCGTCGTGATGAGCCCCGTCTCCTCGAGTTCGCTCTTCGTCCGAGAGAACGTCGCCTTCGAGGCGATGCCGACGTCCTCGCCCCACTTCGAGATGTCGTAGAGCAGCTCGTCGTTCTTCGCGGCGACGAGCAGCGAGATGGTCACCTCGTCGAGCCCGTCTCCGTCTCCGCGGGCGCTCTCCATCGAGGTGAGCACCTCGTCGAAGTCTGCGGCGGCGGCCTCGCCGATGCGCTCCGTGAGCGTCTCGCGGACCCGACTCAGCCCCGGGGTCCGCAGCGAGAACGCCTCTGCACGGTCGCGCTCGCCCGTGTACTGCTCGTAGGCGCCCGAAATGAACGACTCGTCGTCGGTCGCCAGCCCGGCGACCTGTCCGCCGGCGTCGACGACGGCGACGACGGACTCTTCGGTGACGAGCAGCGTGTTGTCCGTGCCGTCGTACTCGAACAGCTCGAGTCGCTCCGCGTCGATCAGGTCCGCCGCGACGCTCGCGAGCTTGAAATCGCGGGTGAGTCGCTTCAACACGTTCTCGTCTGCCAGTATCACCACCGCCGGCCCCGGCTCTTCGGTCAGCTCGTCGAGGAGTGCCTCGACGACCGGCGACGACGGGTTCACGACGATGAGCTCGTCGTCGGCCGCGTCGAGCGCGGCCCTGAGCACCTCGCCGATCGAGGGTTCGAGCAGGTTCGATTTGATCCCCATTATAACTTAGTATGGCTCCGAGCGGCTTAATATTAGCGAATCCTCGGCTTGAAACAGCTACCGCTGAGGTCGGCTCGGTCATCGACGCCCGGCATGCCCGCCTCACCACGATCGACGTAAGGGTACGCTCCACGAACAGGGGGAGCTCACGACCCGTCCGACCTACGCTCGGCAAGTTCGGTCGCGATAGGGGCCGGCCAGCGCAGGTCACCGTCGACCTCGACCGGGCCGTCGTGGCGCCGGAGCGCGTCGACGGTCGCCGTCTTGTCGAGGGAGGTGGTGACGGCGACTCCGCGGGGGCGAACGACGCCGTCGAACGGGTCGCGGTAGTCACCTCCGGCACCGGGCTCCGCGTCGTACCGGAGCGTGTATCGACCGCTTTCACCCTCTTCGAGCGAGAGAATCGCAGGTTCGCCGACAGAGGGGGCGACGCGCGTCGTCCCGTCTCCAACCGTAGCGTAGTCGCGGCCCATCCTGATTCGGCGGCGTGCGGTCGAGAGCGCTCGGTCGATTCGGAACCCCGAGACGACGAGCCGGCCGAACGCCGTGCCGACCTGCGTCGCCTGCTCGTTGAACACCTCCTCCAGCGTGACGCCGCCCGCGACGCTCCCCTTCTCGACGAGGGCCTCTCCCTCCCGGTATGAGCCACAGGCGTTGAGGAAGAACGCACGGGGGCCGGCCCGGTCGAGCGCGTCGACCGAGAGTGCCCCGTCCGTGCAGCGAAGCCCGTCGGCGTCGCAGTGGCCCACGTAGTGGAGGAAATCGAGTTCACGCTCGAGCAGTCGGGCGAGATCCGTGACGGTGAGTGACTCGTGAACCTCGACGGAGAGGGGGACGACCTCGCTGCGAGCGCGGTACGCATCGGGGACGACGAGTTCGTCGTCCATCGCCGGATCGTTGAGGACGACGGCGACCGACAGTTCGTCCCCGGTCGGCCGTCGTCGCCGGGTGTGCTCGTAAGCCCGCGGCGTCGTCTTGAACGCGTCTACCACCTCGCCGTCGGCGAGCCACCCGTGTCGCGCGCCGACGCCGAGCTCCGGCGCGAGCGGGTCGATAGAGACGGTGCCCCGGTGGAAATCATCGAGCGAGGCGGAAACCAGCTCCCGTGGCGACATCTCCGTTGCCTCGGCCGGATACACGAGCGAGAGGCGGTCGAGCAGCGCGGGGAGCGCACGCGCACGGTCGTAGTCGGCCTCGACGTAGGTGGAGAGGTGCCATTCCGGGAGATCGATGTCGTCGGCATCGAGGAACGTCGCGTAGCGGACCCCCGGCGATACTGCCCGGACGGCGTCCCCATCGAGGCCGAGGGCATCGAGCGGCGAGTCGTCGAGCGCGAGCGGGATTGCCCCTTCCACCGCTGGCTGTCGGACGCAGTGGTCGAGGTGGACGACCCGACGGAGCGCGTCTGCGACCTCGCTCGCGAACGACGGCAGCGAGCCGAACGCGTACTCGAAACCCGTCTCTGGCACCGACACGAGCGGCGTCGCGTCCGGAACTGGGTCGAGCGCCGCACCGAGATAGTACGCGAGCGGCGCCGCGACCAGTACGTGTTCGAGATCGGCCGGCACGCGGAAGCGGATCGCCTGGTCACCGACGGCCGGCTGATCGACGGCGCCGTACTCGACGAGCGGAGGATGTGGGCGGTTCGGGCCGAGCGACCGCTCCGGCCCGTCGGGGAGCCGGTCGCCTGCCGTGGTGACTGCCGTCGCGATTCCAGCGGGCGTCCGCGGGACCGTGATGGTGTCTGGGCAGGCTGCGGGCTCGCGCGCTGCGATGGCGACCGGCCGAGGCTCCGGAAAGCTCAGCCGCGTGGTCGCGCCGTCGGTTGTGAGCCTCGCCGGCCCTCTGACGCGGACCGCGACGGTCGGGCCATCGCCGCTGGCCGTCTCGATGACGTGCTCTCCCGTGGGGAGCTGCCCGTCGCCCGGCGCTCCGTCCGCCGTCGGCGCGTCGAGTTCCAGCGTTCGGAGCCGGCCGGCGATGCCGGAGTCTGCCGGATGCGGCAGCTGGAGGTCGGGCCGGGTTCGCTCCCACCCGGTTCTGGTGAGGGTGACTTCCCCCCTCCGACCGACCGCGGCAATCCCGTCGTCGGTCGCTATCCACGCGATCATCGCGCGTTCGGCTCCATCGGTCCCTCCAGTATCAACCCACCGCCGACGTGAAATTTTCGCCGCCAGCTCGCGGTGCTCGCCCGAGAAGGTAGCTTCTTTGCCCGTCGCTCGAAGGGCGATACATGAACCACGACACCGTCCGCGGGACGGACCCCGCGGTGGCGGACGCGCTCGATGGCGAACTGCAGCGGCAGCGGAACACCCTCGCGATGATCGCGAGCGAGAACCACGTCTCCGAGGCCGTTCTTGCGGCACAGGGCACTGTCCTGACGAACAAGTACGCGGAGGGGTATCCGGGGAAGCGCTACTACGCCGGCTGCGAGTACGCCGACGAGGTCGAGACGCTCGCCATCCAGCGCGCGAAGGAGCTGTGGGGTGCCGAACACGTCAACGTCCAGCCCCACTCCGGGACGCAGGCGAACATGGGCGTCTACACCGCGGTTCTCGAGCCGGGCGACAAGATTCTCTCGCTCGACCTGAACCACGGCGGCCACCTCTCGCACGGCCACCCGGCGAACTTCACGGGGAAGACCTACGAGGTCGAACAGTACGAGGTGGACACCGAGACGGGCTACATCGACTACGACGGCCTCCGCGAGCAGGCCGAGCAGTTCGACCCCGACATCGTCGTCTCCGGCTTCTCGGCGTATCCGCGGGAGGTGGAGTTCGAACGCGTCCAGGCCGCCGCGGAAGCCGTCGACGCCTACCACCTCGCGGACATCGCACACATCACGGGGCTCGTCGCTGCGGGCGTCCACCAGACACCGGTCGGCGTCGCCGACTTCGTCACCGGCTCCACGCACAAGACCATCCGCGCCGGCCGGGGCGGCATCATCATGACCGACGAGGAACACGCCGACGATATCGACTCGGCCGTGTTCCCCGGCGCGCAGGGCGGGCCGCTGATGCACAACATCGCCGGCAAGGCGGTCGGGTTCAAGGAGGCGCTCGCGCCGGAGTTCGCCGAGTACGCCGAGCAGGTCGTCGCGAACGCGGAGGCGCTCGCTGACGCGCTCGCCGGCCACGGCTTCGAGATCGTCTCCGGCGGGACGGACACCCACCTCGTCCTCGTCGACCTCCGGCCCTCGCATCCAGACACGACCGGCGGGACGGCAGAGGAGGCGCTCGAGGAGGTCGGCCTCGTCCTCAACGCGAACACGGTCCCCGGTGAGACGCGCTCGCCGTTTGACCCTTCGGGTATCCGCGCCGGCACGCCCGGCCTGACGACGCGCGGCTTCGACGAGTCGGACATGGCCGACGTCGCCGAGGTCATCGCGACCGTCGTCGACGCACCCGACGACGAGGACGTGAAGGCGGCGGCGAGCGCGACGGTCGATCGGCTCACCGACGAGAACCCGCTGTACGAGTAACGAGCGTCGCCGGGACCGGCAATCGACGCGCGAACGACACGTTCGTGTATATTTTCTGGGGTAGGAGCATCGGTTTTACGCACGGATTCGCGGGATTGATTAGTCGAGGCCACGGACCCGCCGGTATGACCCAGATCATCGACGGGAACGCCGTCGCGGCGTCGATCCGCGACGGGCTCGGCGACGCCATCGCGACGCTCGGGGACGCCAGCGTCACGCCAGGCCTCGCGACCGTACTCATGAGCGACGACCCCGCGAGCGAGACGTACGTCTCGATGAAACAGCGCGACTGCGAGGAGGTCGGCATCGACGGCATCCACGTCGAACTCGACGAGGACGCGCCCGCGAGCGAGCTGTACGACACCATCGAGGAGCTGAACGCGGACGACGACGTCCACGGCATCCTCGTCCAGATGCCGCTCGTCGAGCAGGTCGACACCCGGCGCGTGCTCCGCTCGGTGGACCCCGCGAAAGACGTCGACGGGTTCCACCCCGAGAACGTCGGCCGGCTCGTCGCCGGGAATCCGCGGTTCAAGCCCTGCACGCCCCACGGCATCCAGAAGCTGTTCGAACACTACGACGTGGAGACGGAGGGGGCCGAGGCGGTCGTCGTCGGGCGCTCCGACATCGTCGGCAAGCCGATGGCGAACCTCCTGATTCAGAAGGCACCGTTCGGCAACGCGACGACGACGGTGTGTCACTCCCGAACCGAGGACCTGGCCACTCACACGCGCGAGGCCGACATCGTCGTCGCCGCCGCGGGCGTCCCGGGGTTCATCGACGGTTCGATGCTCACGGAGGGTGCGACGGTCGTCGACGTGGGCATCAACCGCGTGGACGCGGACACGGAGAAGGGGTACGAACTCGTCGGTGACGTCGACTTCGAGAGCGCCCGCGAGGTCGCCGGAAAGATCACGCCGGTGCCGGGCGGCGTCGGTCCAATGACCCGCGCGATGCTCCTGTGGAACACGGTGAAGGCCGCGAGCGAGCAGACCGGCGTCGACGTCGACCTCCCCTGAGGGATGGACCACCGCGGCCTCGATCCCGACGAGCTCGCTGCCCGATACGACGGGGACGTGTACCGGCTGTCGAAACGGCAGGAGCTGGCCCCGGAGCGGTGGGAGCGCGCGAACGACCGTGAGGAGGGCGGGGACTGGGGCGTAGGCGCGCTCGTCGAGCGCGACGGCCGGCTCCTACTCGTCCGCCAGAACGGCCGGTGGTTTCTCCCCGGCGGGATGTTGGAGCCGGGAGAGACCCACGCGGGCGGTGCCGCCCGCGAGGTCCGCGAGGAGACGGGCGTCGACGTTGAGGTCACCGACCTGGTCGCGCTCTCGGAGCAGACGTCCGTCAACGCCGTCGACGGCCGGACGTTCGAGTTCACCTTCGCGACGTTCCGCGGCGTTCCGCAGGGGACCGGGCTGGCTGACGACCCCGGACTCGACGACGAGGGAATCGAGGCGGCCGCGTGGCACGCGGAGGTGCCCGCAGAGACGTTCGACCGGGAGCTCGTCGTGCGGATCCGGGAGTGACCTCGGCTCAGGAGCGTCTCGTCGGTGTCGCGACGGCCCGACTCAGTCGAGTCCGTCGAGCCGAGAGGCGGCCGTCGCGAGGGCCGTCTCGTCGCCGTCGGCGACGTAACTGCCGATCTCTCGGGCTGCTCGCACGAGCGACTCGGACTCCTCGACCGGCACGTCGCCCTGTATCGCGCGGACTCGGCGGACGTGGTTGTCGAGCCGGCCGAGCACCTCCGCCGCGTCCGGGTCCGGGTGTTCGTCCAGATACGCCCGCACGTCGCTCCGATACGCCTCGACGGCGTTCGCGTACGCGAGCCCGCGGGAGTCGCGGTGAGATTTCGGAACAGCCTCCGGGTCCGGGCGCTCGCCGTCGTCTGCACCACGCAGCAGCGAGAGCAGGTACAGCTCTTCGTCGTCGTCGACGTCCATCGACCGGCCGAGCGCGTCGGCGACGGTTCGGAGTTCCATCGCAGCGAGAAAGGTGTCGTCGAGCGGTCGGAGCCGCCCCCCGTCGACGAAGCCGTAGCTCCGGGTGAACCCCCGCGTCGCCTCGACGGCGCGCTCGGCAAGGTCGCGGACCGGCACGTCGTCGACCGCGCTGCGAACGGCCGAGAGGTCGAGCGTCGCTGACGACGCCGTGTGCAGCTTCCGCTTGTCGTCGACGCCGACGCTCTCCATGCTCCCGCAGTTCGGACACGCCACGCTCCCCGTCTCGTAGTACGACCACCGCGTCCCGCAGGACTGGCACTCGCGGGTGCCGCGAACTTTCATACCGGAGGCAGGAGCCGACGGGGCAAAACCGTCCGGGTCGTCGGTCGGACAGTCGTCGCTGCTGCACCGGATGAGTTTATATACGGCGAGGGGTAACGGCAGAGCATGTCGGAATCACCGACGTACCACGAGGATAGGGCAAGTCGCCGCGAGGCGGCTGGCCGGGAAATTCGACGGTAACGTCACGCTCTCCCGCGAGGCCGGAGACCTGTTACTGCGAACCGACGACGGAACGTACGAGTTAGATCGCTCCGAGGCCGCGGAGCTTCGCGACGAGCTTGCGAACGCCCTGTCGCGCACTCGCGAGTTCGTGTACACGAGCGGGAAACGCCGCGAGGACGGCAGCTACGTCGTCGCCCGCCGTGGCGCCACCTCGTCGGGCAACCGGAAGGTGTTCGACTCGTTCGCGCGGTTCGAGCGGCTCTACGAGCGACTTCCCACGGAGTTCACCGCAGAGGACCTCTCGCGGACGGGGCTCACCGACGGTCGCAGACACATCGTGTTGCGACACTTCGTCGAGCATCCCGACTTCGACTGTGAGCTGACGAGCCGACAGCCGCTCACGGTAAGAAAGCTCTAACCGTCGGGCGGGCGACGAATCGCACATGACGTTCTCCATCGTCGCTCGAGACCCGGAGACCCGCGCGGTCGGCGTCGCAGTCCAATCGAAGTTCGTCGGCGTCGGCGCCGTCGTCCCCTTCGTCGCCGCGGACGCAGGTGCGGTCGCCACGCAGTCGTTCGCGAACGTCGAGTACGGCCCCAAGGGACTCGACATGCTCCGCCGCGGCTACGACGCGGAGGCGGTCGTCGAGACGCTTACCGCCGGCGACGCGGAGGCCGAATCGAGACAGGTCGGCGTCGTCGGCCGCAACGGCTCCGTGGCCGCGTTCACCGGCGAGGACTGTCTCGACGTGGCCGGCGACCTGCAGGGGGAGACGTACACCGTCCAGGGGAACATTCTCGAAAACGAGGCGACGCTTTCCGCGATGGCAGAGACGTTCGAGTCGACAGACGGCGGGCTTCCGGAGCGGCTCATCGCGGCGCTGTACGCGGGCAACGAGGCCGGCGGCGACGCTCGCGGCCAGCAGTCGGCTGCGCTGTACGTCGCCAAGCCCGAGGGCGGCTACGATGGGGGGAACGACCGCTGGGTCGACGTCCGCGTCGACGACCACGAGGAGCCGATTGCAGAGCTGGAGCGGGTGTTCAAACTGTACGACGTGACGCTGCTCGAGCGCGCGGCGCCCGACGAGACTCGTGAGCTCTCCGGCGAGACGGCCGCAGCGGTTCAGGAGACGCTCGCGGCGCTCGGATTCTACGACGGCCCCGCCGACGGCGAGTTCGGAGCGGACTCGCGGGCTGCACTCGAGGAGTTCCGCGGCGTGAACAACTTCGAGAACCACTCCGTTCCCGTGCTCGAGGATGCACTCGTCCGGGGGTGGGAGCAGGCCGACGAACCCGACGACGCGGACGGAAGCGGAGAAGGACGGCTGGTCGACGCGCTGTGGCACGGGCTGTCGCGGCTCGACCGCGTGTAGCTAACCACTAATCGTCGCCCGCACGGGACCGGTCGAACGGCGAGCGTCGTCGCGGAGGCCGGGGTTTTTGCCGTCGCCGGCCCAACCCCGGCTATGCGCGACGAGGCAGAGATTCGCGAGCAGTACGAGTTCCTGAAACAGCAGCTCGAGAGCGAGGAGATGAACCACGAAGGCGTCCGGCAGATGTTCACCTACTACAAGCGAGCCCTCGGCTGGACGCTCGAGGAGGAGTACATCTAACTCGTCTGATACTCGTTGACGCTGGCGGTAGGTTTATGCATCTCACCGACATTGCTGAAAGTGACGCTTCGCTTTGGAGGGCCGAAGCGTCAGCGGGGACCAATTCAGGGCGGCAAGCGGACGGCCGGGTTTTCTCCGGCCGCTCCGCTTTCCACTCGTTTCCACACGACACAGCGACGGCATCGTATACTCACGTTGATACGAAGCGACGAGCAGTCGCGGCCCTCGATCGACGAGTGGCCGTGGCACTCGCCCGGGGGTGGCTGCCGCGCGAACGAGGCGAACCGCCGTGACACCGGCTACTCGACGGAGAGATCACCGACCGCGTCGGTCCCGTTCTCGTCCCACTCGAGTTCGAACTCGACGGAGAGCTCCGACCCCGACCCGCCGGTTTCGCGCTCGACTTTCACCTCGAACTCCGGGCGTTCCGGCACGTCGAGCGAGATGGAGTCGTCGCCGGCAGAGAGGTTCACTGGCTCGCCGGCATCGAGGTTGTCCGCGACGGTTCGGAGCAACTCGGCGATCGTCGCGCGGTCGGTGCGTCGCTCGTGGACGAAAAGGACGTCTTCCATACGATACGCAAGGATGGACCGAGCATAGCCGTTGTGGATTGACAACGAACAGATATGTGGGGTTACCGTGGAGAAACCCCTTCGCCGCTGCCGGATGTCAGAGCGCGGTCAACGGTCAGTTCGTCCACCGGCCGTGTAACAGGTTCGATATATTTATTCTCCGGCAGGTCCAAACCACGGCGACATGTACGATCTCACGGGGTTCCAACGCGACCTCATGTACGTCATCGCCGGCCGGGACGAACCACACGGGCTCGCGATCAAAGAAGAGCTCGAGGACTACTACGAGAAGGAGATCCACCACGGACGGCTCTACCCGAACCTCGACACGCTCGTGGACAAGGGGCTCGTGGACAAGGGGGAGCGCGACCGCCGGACGAACTTCTACACGCTGACGCGGCGCGGGCGCCGCGAGATCGAGGCGCGTAGGGAGTGGGAGGAACAGTACGTCGACGCCGAGTAGCCGTGGTCGGGAGCCGGACGGCCACCGCGGTCGGTGGAGTGGCCGGCTCGCTTTTCCTCACCGGCGCCCTGTACTACTACACTGGGCAGCTGCTGGTGTTCCTCGCAGCTCCGTTCGTCCCGCTCCTGTTCCACCGACGGGCAGGCGATGCCGGCGACGGCGCCGAGGTGCGGACGTGTCCGGTCTGTGGCTACGCGTCCGCGGCCGACCACGCCTACTGCCCCCACGACGGGACGAAACTGGAGTAGGCCCGTCGAGCGGTCACGACGTCGACGGGTCGTCGCCGGAGGCCTCATCGTCAGACGCGCTCGTCGGTCTGGCAGCCTCGTCGCCACGGTCGCGTTCCACGTCGCCGTCGTCCGGTGGCGTCGGCTCGTCGACGACCGTCGGGGTCGCGCCGGGGTCGACCGCGAACGGACGGAGCTCCGTTCCCGCCACGAGCTCGGGGAGGACGAGTCGTCCGAAGTGGACGACGAACACGAGCAGCAGCGGCCCGAGAAAGATGCCGTACCAGCCGAACAGCAACGGCCCGAAGATGTACGCGAACATGACGAGCCCGACGTGGAGGTTCCGGCCCGAGACGTACGGTCGGAGCACGAGGTCGGGGATGGTGTCGACGACGACGAACGAAAGCAGCGCGAACGCGATCGGAATTGTGTAGTTCGGGTCGGGCGAAAGGTACGCGGCGCCGAACAGGTAGCCCGCGACGGGGACGTACACGAGCTTCATGCCGACGACCGGAACGAGCGAAGCCGCGCCGGCGAGCAGCCCGACCAGCGCCGGGTACGGCACCCCGGCGCCGACGGGTGCAAGGAAATCGAGCGTGGAGTAGACGATGGCGCCGATCGCGGCCGTGAACACGGCGTTGAAGATGTTCCCGGAGAACACCCGGTAGAGGTCGCGGTCGACGGCGCTGGCGTATCGGTCCAGCACGCCGGCCTCGTCACCGAATCGGTTCATCACCCACCGACCGAGCCGCGGCCCGTCTCGGAGGAGATAGAAGGCGATGGCGAGCATGACGAACAGGTGCAACAGCCCGGTCCCGATGAAACCGAGGTAGTCCAGGCCGATGTCGGCCGCCCCCCGCGCCGTTTCGGCGATATTCGGGTCGTTCAGTAGCGATGCCGGATCACGCACGTTCGTCGTGACGTTTCTGTACGGGTCGAGCGCCGACTCTACCGGCCCGAAGTCCGTGGACTGTGCCGCCTTGTTGAACTCCTGGATACCGATGGCGAGCGCGTAGCCGACGAGCAACAGCACCGGGAGTGCGAGCACGAGAAGCGAGAGGGCGGCGGCGACCGACGGGTGGCGGACGCGCCTCGACAGTCGGGTGTACACCGGCCGGGTCGCGTAGTAGATGAACAGGGCCACGACGAGCGTCCCGACGAACGAGTACGCGACGAAGCCGAGCAGCGCGGCCAACGCCGCACCCAGCGCCCACCACCCGAGTCGTGCGCGCCCGACACCGGCGAGTGACATGCCCGTCCATACGGAGCCCCGTGAATAAAGCCACCCACCCCGGGCCGCGAAGTTTATATAGCACTATGTATGTCAATGTATTATGGAGCACACGGTGCTGGACGAGCCGGTCGCGCGGCTCGTCCTCGCCGCGGCCCTCGGGCTGTTTCTCGGGCTGGAACGGGAGTGGTCGGAGAAGTCGGCCGGCATCCGAACGCTCGCGCTGTTCAGCCTCCTCGGCGCGGTGTTCACCGTCGTCGGGAGCGAGGCGCTGCTCGCCGCCGGCGCGGCGCTCGTCGTCGTCCACGGAGCGCTGCTGTCAGCGCGCGGGCTGTTCGACGCCGACGAGGGACTCTCGCTCACGACGGGTGCGACGATGCTCGTCGCCTACGGCGTCGGCGTGCTCGTCGCCGCCGGCCTGCTCATCGAGGGGGTGACCGTCGCCGTCGTCTCGTCGCTGCTTCTGGTTCTCAAACGCGAACTCCACACGCTCGCGGGGTCGCTCTCGCGTGCGGAGGTCCGTTCCGCCTCGGAGTTCGCCATCATCGCGTTCGTCGTCTACCCCGTGTTGCCCGCCGAGGAGGTGTCGGTGACCGTCTCCGGGCTAGAGCTCGCCTTCGAGCCGCGGGTCGTCTGGCTGCTCGTCGTCACCGTCGCGGCCATCGGCATCGTCAACTACGGCGTCGTTCGCCACTACGGAGGCCGCGGCATCGCAATCACGGGGTTCTTCGGCGGTCTCGCTTCCTCGACGGCCGTCGTCGGGACGATGCTCGACCACGTCCGCCAGCGGCCGGAGACGGCCTCCTACGCCGTCGCGGCCGTGTTGCTCGCGAACGCCGCGATGGCCGCACGGAACCTCGCTATCGCGGTCGCGTTCACCCTCTTTGCCCCGCTTGCCGGGGTCGCGGCACCGCTCGGCGTCGTCATCGTCGGGAGCATCGCCGTCGCCGCCTACACGGCCGACTGGGGAGACCCGGTCGAGCTCGACCTCGACACGCCGTTCCGGATGCGCTACGCTCTGGGGTTCGGTGCCGTGTTCCTCCTCCTCATCGTCGTCGGGGGCGTCGCGAGCGCCCGGTTCGGCGCGGTCGGACTCCTCGTGACCGCCGCCCTCGCCGGCCTCGTCTCCTCCGCGGGCGGCACCACCACTGCGGTCGTGTTGTACCGGTCTGGTGCGGTGACCGAGGAGACGGCCACGCTCGCCGTCTTGCTCGCAACAGCGACGAGCATCGGGGTGAAAGTAGCACTCACCGCGGGCGCTGCTGAACGGAGCTTCTTCCGCCGCGTCGCCGGCTACTCGGCGGGACTGCTCGTCCTCGCCGGCGCCGTGACGGTCGTCGTCTGAGGACAGCGCCGACCCGGCGGGTCCGCGTGCCAGCTGCGCGACGTCGCGCGCGTAACATCTGCCGGTATCTTCGGTGTTCTTAACTGCCGTTTCGCCGTATCGCCGTCATGAACCGCGAGACTGCCGAGCCGTCCGTCGACACCCTGCCGGGGCCGAAGGCGACGGAACGGGTGGCGTATCACCGCGAGCACGCCGCGACGACGACGTACGTCTACGACTTCGTCTGGGACGTGACGGCCGAGGCAGAGGGACCCTTCTGTACCGACGCCGACGGAAACGTGTTGCTCGACTTCACGAGCCACGTCGGCGCCGCGCCGCTCGGCTACAACAACCCCGACCTGCTCGAACGGATGGCGGCGTTCGACCTCGTCGACCCGCTGAAGGTCGCGGGACAGGACTTCTACACGACGGCCGGCGACCCCGCAGACGTGGACTTCCCGGGGCCGGCGGAGCTGATGGAACAACTCGGCGAGGTGTCGAGCGGCTACGGCCTCGACACCGTGTTCCTCTCGAACTCCGGCGCGGAGGCCGTCGAGAACGCGATCAAGATCTGTTATGACCGCAGCGGCGGCGACTACGGCATCACCTTCGACGGTGCGTTTCACGGCCGGACGCTCGGGGCGCTCTCGCTCAATCGCTCGAAGGCGGTGTACCGGCGCGACTTTCCGGAGGTCGGCAAAATCCACGACGTCCCCTTTTGCGAAGACCGGAACTGTTCGCCCGACACCTGCTCCTGTGGGTTCTTCGCCGGTGATGGCTCTCGGCTCCGTCGGCTACTCGACCCCGAGCGAGGGAGCGTCGACCCGGCCGACGTGGCGTATCTCATCCTGGAGCCGATCCAGGGAGAGGGCGGGTACCGGTTCCCTTCCGATTCGTTCATGGAAGAAGTGGCCGCCCTGTGTGACGAGCACGACATCCTCCTCGTCGCCGACGAGATACAGACTGGGCTCGGGCGGACGGGTGAGTTCTGGGCGTCGGACGGCTACTCCATCGAGCCGGACGTCGTCACCGCGGCCAAGGGGCTCCGCGTGGGCGCGACGGTCGCGAGCGAGGACGTCTTCCCCGACGAGCGTGCACGGCTCTCCTCGACGTGGGGTGCCGGCGACCTCATCGCGGCCCTCCAGGGAGCGCTCACCGTCGAGCAGATTCGTGAGGGCGGACTGATGGACAATGCGGTCGTCCGCGGGCGGCAGGCCACGGAACTGCTCCGCGACGAAGACCTCCCGGGCGTGACGGACGTGCGCGGCAGGGGGCTGCTGCTCGCGGTGGAGTTCGACGGAAAGGACCGGCGCGACGCCGTCGTCGACGCCGCCCTCCAACAGGGACTGCTCACGCTCGGCTGTGGCCACTCGACGCTCCGTCTGCTCCCCCCGCTCGACGTGACGGAACGCGAGATATCGCTCGGCATCGAGCTACTCGCCGAGGCCGTCCGCGCGGCCGACGGTCAGAACTGATAGCGCCGATCGTCGTCGGTGCCGAAACCGCCGGCGTCTCCGCCGCCGGCCATCTCGTCGTAGCTCATCCCCGCGAGGAACTCGTCGTACGTGCAGTCGTAGCCCGAACGGAGGTGGAAGTCGAGGTTCCCGGTGTCGACGGCGCGCTGGAACAGGCCGTGGACGGCCCGGCGCACAAGTTCATCGGGGTCGTCGGAGCCGTAGGCGGCCGACAGCATCGCGAGTTCGTTGCGCGTCTCCGCGTCGAGGTCGACGGTCATTTCGTCGTCGAGGTCGCGGGCTGCGTTGTCCACGTCGGTCCGGAGATGTTCGAGGGTCATGTGCGAACGTACGCGTCGGCACAGATACCGGTTATCGTTCTTCGGGCGCCACGGCTCGGTTGCAGAGGCCGGCCCGCCGGGAACGCCACCCCTAAGCGCCGGACGAACCTACCGCGACCGATGACGGAGCCCGCTGGCCTCGACGACGTCGACGCGGTCCGCGAGGCGCTCGTCGCGTGGTACGAGGCCGACCACCGGTCGTTCCCGTGGCGGGAGACGACGGACCCGTATCGCATCCTCGTCAGCGAGGTGATGAGCCAGCAGACGCAGCTCTCGCGGGTCGAAATGGCGTACCACGAGTTCCTCGCGGAGTGGCCGGACGTCGAGTCGCTCGCGGCCGCTGACCGCGCCGACGTGGTCGGCTTCTGGACGGACCACTCGCTCGGCTACAACAACCGCGCGAAGTATCTCCACGAGGCGGCCCGGCAGGTACTCGACGAATACGACGGGACGTTCCCGGAGTCGCCAGCCGAGCTGGGCGAGCTGATGGGCGTCGGGCCGTACACCGCGAACGCCGTGGCGTCGTTCGCGTTCAACAACGGCGACGCCGTGGTCGACACGAACGTGAAGCGGGTGTTGTATCGCGCCTTCGACGTCCCAGACGACGACGAGGCGTTCGAGCGTGTCGCCGGGGCGCTCATGCCGGCCGGCGAGTCGCGGGTCTGGAACAACGCCGTCATGGAACTCGGCGGGGTCGCCTGTGGGAAGACGCCCGACTGTGACGAGGCGGGGTGCCCGTGGCGCGAGTGGTGTCACGCCTACCGAAGCGGTGACTTCACCGCCCCGGACGTCCCTGAACAGCCGAGCTTCGAGGGAAGCAGGCGACAGTTCCGCGGGCGGATCGTTCGACTCCTCGGCGAACACGACGAGATGGACCTCGACACGCTCGGACATCGGATACGAGTTGACTACGCGCCCGACGGTGAGCACGGCCGGGAGTGGATTCGAGGGCTACTGTCTGATTTATCGGAGGATGGGCTAGTCGGCGTTGACGAAGCTGACGGTGTGCCTATCGCTCGTCTTCAAAAATAACTGTCGGGCGCAGCGGGAACTGCAGGCTCGGATTCAACTGTCGAACGCATCGTCCATGCAGGCGTGAGGTAGTCGAACTCGACCGCTTCCCACTCGTCGGTTCTGGCATTCAATCTGAGAATATTTATTTCCCATACAAGATATCGCCCACGGCTCGTCCGCGAAAGTCCATTCAGCCAAGGCGAGCGAATCGGTCAATACAGTCGTCAGCCTGAGCGCGGTCAGTTCGCCGGTTCTGTTCCCACTGGTTCATCAGGGGACAGACCGTATCGTCGGGTATGAAGACGATTCACCGGTTCGGGGTGGCGGTTGGCTTCGTGGTATCATCGGGTGTCGTGAGCCTACTCGCCGCTCCGTCGCTCCCTGCCGACCTCGTCACGCACTGGAACGCCGCCGGAGAACCGGACGGGACCATGTCGAAGCAACTTGCACTCTGGCTGTTCCCTGCTCTGACGGCGGGGCTGTTCGTTCTGTTCGCCGCTATTCCTCGGATCGACCCACTTCGAGAGAACATCGCGGAGTTCCGGGCCTACTACGACTGGTTCGTGGTCATCCTCACGGGATATCTGTTCCTCGTCCACGCCGGGATCGTCGCGTTCAACCTCGGCTACGAGTTCGACTTCACGACCCTCATTCTGTTGGGCGCGGCTGGCCTGTTCTACTACGTCGGTGTCTTCCTCCCGCACGCTGAGCCGAACTGGTTCGCCGGTATCCGGACGCCGTGGACGCTCAGCAGCGACGAGGTTTGGGCTCGGACCCATGCGCTCGGCAGCCGGCTGTTCAAACTCACCGCCGTCCTCACACTGGTCGGGCTCTTCTTCGGCGACCTTGCGATATATTTCCTTCTCGTCCCGCTGCTCCTGACGGCCGGGGTTACTATCGTTTACTCCTACTACCTGTACGAGCAAATTGAACGGGAACCGGATTCGGCCTCGGGGTCGAATCTGTAAGTCGCTGGCTCGGAATCCCCGTCACGTCTCCCGGCTGCGGTTTTTGACCTCGTTTAACGCGATGAGCAGATACAGCACACCGAAGCCGCGGATTACCGGAACGAGTCCGTCTTTCCATTCGATCGCCTCCGAGTTTTCGTACGCGATGTTCATACTGAATCGGAGTGCCTGCTTCGGAACGAAGAGTGCTACGGCACCGGCCAGTCCAAGGACGTACATCGACACACGATACACCGTTCCCCCGAGTAAACTCACGGCCACGAAAATAACCCCCTCCGCTCTAATCGCTGGCGTAAACGAGGGACTGGGGCTTGTCTCGTCAGATCTGTTGAAGGCGAGTCGCTCGAACGTTTCCCGAACTCGTGCTGGAACCAGGGACATGACGAGTCCCACGAGGACGAAACAAACTCTGGCCATAAACTGGCAGTACGGCGGGAGAGACAATAACCGTATGTTTCAGTAGAGTCTCCGTTCTCCGTTCCGCGATTGACCGCGGTCTCAACCCAGGAGTCAGATCTCCCCGTCTCGTGACGTCTCCGTCTATGTACGTCGAATGTAACCTCCGATACAACAAAATGGAGTAGAGGCGAAGGATAGGATTATGGGAGTAATCGAACTCGACGGGTTGACGAAGGATTATGGAGACGTTCTCGCTAACGACGACGTCTCGTTCACCGTCGAAACTGGCGAAATCTTCGGATACCTCGGGCCAAACGGTGCAGGGAAGACGACGACGATCCGAACACTGCTGGGATTACTCGAACCGACAGCTGGAACAGCAACTGTTCTCGGTGCAGATGTTCACGACGAGAACGCACTCATTGCCGCCAAGCAGCGAATCGGGTATTTGCCGGCACAGCTCGGATTCAACGAGGAAGTGACGGGTGCTGACGTCCTGGACTATCATGCGGCCGTCAAGGGTGGTGACCGTCGAGACGAACTCCTCGAAATATTCACACCCCCTGTTGAACGTCCTATCCGCGAGTATTCGTCCGGGAACAAACGCATGCTCGGCATCATCCAAGCCTTCATGCACGACCCCGAGCTCGTAATAATGGACGAACCGACATCCGGCCTCGACCCTCTCAAGCAAGAGGAATTCAACGAGTTCGCAAGGAACGAATGTGAGCGAGGAAAGACGTTGTTCTTCTCCTCACACGTGCTGAGCGAGGTCCGCCGCATCTGTGATCGGGTCGGGATACTCCGCGACGGGAAACTCGTCGGATTAGAGGACGTCGAGACGTTGATGGAACAAGGTGGGAAGCGTGTCCGGCTTCGAACGACCGACGAGGCCAGAACTGAACTCACAGCACTCGATGGGGTCAGTGATGTGCAGACGTTCGCTGACGGAACCCAATTCATCTACACTGGCGAGTACAACGCGCTCCTCCGCGAACTTGCGACCCATGACGTGCGTGAAATCGACATCAGTGAACCACCGCTCGAAGACGTGTTCATGCACTACTACGGGACAGAGAGAGCAGGAGAATCCAACCGTGAGGTGCACTCGGATGCTTGAAACCACGCGATATGAGACGAGTCGTCGTCTTCGAGGAACCGTGGTTCTGACGATTGGTGTGAGCCTCTACGTGGCCTTCATCATCTGGTACTTCTCTCTCGTTGATGCATCCGCCTACGCGCAGATCGCGGAGTCAGTGCCGCCAGCGATGCGGGAAGCGTTCGGCATTCAAACGATTGGAACGATTGAAGGATGGCTCGGGGGGCAGATTTACACGTTCGTCTGGTTGGTGGGGCTCGGAATCTACTTTGCATACGCCGCAGCGGGGAGGATCGCAAGTGACATCGAGAACGATCGAATGGATCTGTTGCTCTCGTTCCCAGTTTCTCGGAGCCAGTTGCTCCTCGAAAAATTCGCGTCGATGGTGCTTCCGCTTATCCTGTTGAACGTAGTTGTGGGCGGCGTCACGTACGGCCTCGTAGTGGCAATCGGCGAGACGATTGACCCGATGTATCTCGTGGTGGCGCATCTCCTCTCGATCCCGTATCTCCTGGTCTGCGCTGCGATTGGAACAGTTCTCTCGGTACTCGTGAATCGGGCGGCGGTTGCAGAGCGAGCGGCCATCGGGCTGATGTTCGTTCTCTGGCTCGTCGAGTCCGCGGTCGGCGCGGCGGAAGATTTCTCGTGGATCCAATACATTAGCCCGACTCATTACTACTCACCCACACCGGTTCTCATCGACGGCACGTACGAGTTAATCGACTCTGGTGTCCTACTTGCTGGCTTTTTCGGGTTGCTCGTCCTGAGCCAAGTTCTGTTCCAGCGCCGGGACGTATAGCCGACTCGGGGCGCGAGAATACACTGTGAGTATTTAAATGAAGGGTGCGTGGAGTGCACCTATGGGTCCGTTCCAGACGATGCTCCTCGTCACGACCGTCGCGGGGCTCGTGACGGGGCTCGGTGCGGTCCCGACGATGTTCGGCGCGCGGGTCAGCCACCGGGCCTACGACGCCGCGCTCGGGCTCGCCGGCGGCATCATGGTCGCGGCGTCGGTGTTCGGCCTCATTCTTCCCGGGATGGAACAGGGGACGCTCTGGGAGGTGATGGTCGGCGTCTTCGTGGGCGGCTTCGGGCTGCTCGTCGGCAACCGGATCATCCCCCACTTCCACGCTGAGTACCGGGCGCGGCGTGGCCACGGCGGCGTCGACGGCGAGGACCCGGGTATCGACGACCGCGTTCGTCGTGCGGTGCTCATCGGCGGCGCCATCACGCTCCACAACGCGCCCGAGGGGTTGGCGATGGGGATCGCCTTCGCCTCGGGGCTCGAGGAGGTCGCCTTCGTGCTCGCCGTCGTCATCGGGCTCCAGAACGTCCCCGACGGGTTCGCCTTCGCCGTCCCGGTCAGCCAGTCGGGCGTCTCCGCCCCCAGGGTGCTCCTGTACACCACCCTCTCTGGGGCCGTTCCGCAGGTGCTCGCGTCCGTGTTCGGCTTCGGCCTCGTCGCCGTCGCGCAGGGCGTGTTCCCCGTCGCTGCCGGCTTCGCCGCCGGTGCGATGCTCGCCGTCGTCCTCAGGGAGATGGTCCCGTCGAGCCACGGGCACGGCTACGCCGACGCCGCGACGGCGGCGTTCCTCGTCGGATTCGTGCTGCTCGTCGTCGTCGACGCCGTCGTCACCGTCTGAACGCTCCAGCCTTCCCGATCGGGGTCTTTCACGGCTCCGACGTGGCTCGCCGCCTTCTCCGATAACCTTCAGACTACGAACCACCGCAGTCCCTCGTTCGCGCCGGGAGATGGTCAGCCCCACGGCGCCTCGCTTGATCCCGATACTGCGGATCGCATCGGTGAACGCAGCAGCTTTTGTTCTCGTGGCCCGAGGACGCTCCTATGGACACGATTCGCGTCGCCGCGCTGGTCGGCAGCCTCCGCGAGGGGAGCCTCACGCGGACGGCCTGTCGGCGGACCCTCGGCGTCGCAGACGGTTACGGCGGCGTCGAAACCGACCTCATTGATCTCCGGGAGCTCGAGTTACCCGTCTACGACAACGACCTCGACGACCCGGGGGACGTCCCCGAGCTCACCCGCCGCGTCGCGGCCGCCGACAGCGTCCTGCTCGGGACGCCGAACTACCACGGCTCGTACGCAGCGCCGCTGAAGAACGCGTTGGACTACTGCGGCTTCGACGAGTTCGAGCACACCACTGTCGGGCTGCTCGCGGTCGCCGGCGGCTCCTTCTCGACGGGGCCGCTCGACCATCTCCGCATCGTCGCCCGCGCGGTCAACGCGTGGGTGCTCCCGCATCAGGTCGCGATTCCGAACGCCTCGACCCGGTTCGAGGACGGCGAGCTGGCCGACGAGGCGTACGCGGAGCGGGTCGACGCGCTCGGCCGTCGGCTCGTCGAATACGCGAACATCGAGCCCGACCCGCCCACGGCCGAGAGCGAGCGCAACGTCGGCGCGGACGACTGACGGCGAGTGAACAGGGGCCGGCTGCCTCGCCCGGCACCCGAACGCAATCGTTTTGCCGGCCACGGTACCGAACCCGTCCGTGCACGCCATCACCAACAGCGGGTGGGTCGAGGTCGTGACCGGCTCGATGTTCTCCGGCAAGACCGAAGAGCTGTTGCGCCGCGTTCGCCGCGCCGAGATCGCCGGGCAGTCGGTGGCGGCGTTCACGCCCGCGCTCGACGGCCGGTACGGCACCTCGACTATCGGGAGCCACACCGGCCGCCGCATCGAGGCGCGGGTCGTCGACCCGGAGGAGCCCGGCCCCGAGATTCACGACGAACTCAACGGCGAGGACGTCATCGCGGTCGATGAGGCGAACTTCTTCTCCGAGGCGCTGGTCGACGTCTCCGAGCAGCTGGCCGCGGACGGCCGCCGAGTCATCGTCTCCGGCATCGACCAGACGTACCGCGGCGAGCCGTTTCATCCCGTCCCGGAGCTGATGGCCGTCGCCGAGTACGTCGACAAGTATCAGGCGATCTGCTCAGTCTGCGGGGAGCCCGCCTCCCGAAACCAGCGACTCATCGAGGGTGAGCCGGCCCACTACGACGATCCGACGGTTATGGTCGGCGCGGAGGAGTCCTACGAGGCGCGCTGTCGGCACTGTCACGTCGTCCGGCGGGACTAACTGCAGGCTTCGACTCTCCACCCGCTACCAACACGCGAGGGTGACGCCGTTCCGCTCCAGCGCGCGCTCGGTGACAGTGTAGCCCGTCTCGAACGGTCGGTGGCCGATGGGCAGCGGCGTGTCGGTCGCCGTCTCCGGCGTGTCGGTCGCCGTTTCGGCGTGGATGAAATCAGTCTGCACCTGTCCGCTCACCGTCGCGGTGAACTCCTCGCTTCCGGCCTCGACGGTGACTGACTCGACTCGGACGGTCACCTCGTTTGTCCGCCCGTACTTGTCGGGGTTCGACGCGACCACGTCGTTGTACCGATACGTCCGCTCGTAGGACTCCAGGAACGGCTTCAGCGTCCCCGGTGAGAGATCGGCTGGCCGGTCGGGGTACGACTGCGGGTCCGTCGCCGCGTCCGTGGGGTAGGGGGCGTCCGTGGTCGAACAGACGTCGGTGTCGGTCGGGGATGGCGTCGTCCCGTCGGAGGACTCGTTTTCGTTCTCACTTCCGTTCCCGTTGATCGACGTGGCACAGCCGGCGACTGCGGTACTCACAGCGACACAGGCGGCGAGCACGCGTCGACGGGAGTGCATACCCGTGCGTCGGCAGGTTCCACTAAATGCCTTCCCGAGGCTGAAGCGGGTGTTTGAGTTACGGCGTCACCCGTCGACGTGGTCGAGCCACGCCAACCGACGCAGTCCGGAACGGTGAAATCCGGGACGGCCCTCTGGGCTCGTAGTGACGACGTGGATAGAGACCCCCGAGGGCGGCCGCGAGCGCGGCCCTCGGGGACTCGCACGCGCCTGGGCCGAGATACTCCTGCGACCGCGACGGTTCTTCGCGCACGGCGTCGCGCCCGGCGACCAGGCGCCGGGACTCGTCTTCGCCGTCGCCGTCGCGACCGTCTACGTCGCGACTCGGTTCGCGTTCGTCCCGAGCGCGCGCCCGACGTTCTTCGCGAGTGAACTGGCCTCGGTCGCCATCGGCCTGCTTGTCGCGGCGCTCATTGTCGCGCCGGTTGCGCTCCACTTGGTCGCGGCACTTGAGGTCGTCATTCTCATCGCGGTCGTGCGCGACCGCGCCGGCGTCTCCGAGACTGTGCAGGTCATCGCGTACGCGACGGCGCCGATGGCCCTGGCCGGCGTCGGTGTCCACCCGACGCTTTCGGGCGTCCCGCTACTCGCGGAGGCCGTCGCCGGGTGGCGACTGCTGCTCGCCGTGTGGGGTGTCGGACTGCTCCTCTTCGGGATGGCGGCGGTCCACGAGACGTCGCTCGCCCGAGCCGCCGTCGCCATCGCGGTGCCGGCCGTCGTCATCTTTGGGTATCTCTTCGGGGGGCTGTTCGCACTCGAGACGCTGACGGGCGTCGAACTCGTCGACACGACGCCGGCCCCTCCCGACTCGTCGGCCGACATGGAAACGCAATTACCTGCCCCTCACGAACTGCGCCCGTGACGAACACGCAGGTCACGCTCATCCAGATCGACAACTACGGCCCGTGGACGGTCACGCCGGAGCCCCGCCGCGAGGTGGACCTGCAGACGCTGCAGTCGCGGCTCTACGCGGACCTCTCACAGCTGATCGGCAACCGGGAGGGGTACGTCTTCTTCACCCGGTTCGACAACATGGTCGCGGTGACGAACGGCCTCGACGCCGAGGCGCACGCGCTCATTCAGGAGTCGGTCGGCAACCGGTACCCGGTGACCGTGTCGCTGGGCATCGAGGCCGACCCGAGCCCCGCAGCGGCGCTCGGCGCCGCAACGACGAATCTCCAAGAGGCCGGCTCCGCACAGGACGCCGGTCGGACCGAGATTCTCCGCGGTGATCCCCTCACGGACGACGAGCGGACCGCCGAAGACGTTCAGATCGCCCACTTCGACGTGAACGACGCCACGGGGAAGTACACGGATCAGCTCAACGAGTTCGACTCGTTCATCCGAATCGAACAGGGGTACGCGAGTCTGATGCAGTTCATGCGAGAAGCGTACGACTCGCTTTCCTTCTTCGTCGGCGGCGACAACGTCATCGCGGTTTGCTCCGGAATGGCGAAGACAGACTACCGGGACGCGATTGAGCACGTCCGCGAAGACGTCGGTGTGGAACTGAAGGTCGGCGTCGGCTGTGCCCGCACCGCACAGGCTGCGGGGATGGATGCCAAACACGCGCTTGAAACCTGCCGGTACGAAGGGACGGCCGTGGAGTTCGCCGAGTGACCCCGCTCATGGACCCGCGCTTGTCGGCCGACGGCGGACTGCTCGTACCGTGCACGACCGGATGACCGTTATCGGTCGACGCCACCAAGCCCATGTATGCGACGCCGAGAGCTGGTGGCGACGGTCGGGGGCGCGCTCGCCCTCGCCGGCTGTACGGCCGGATACCAGGGAGATCGAGGGGAGGGGGACGACGCGGCGGCTGTCGTCGAGGCGCCGACGCTGGCGGAGCAGGGCTTCCCAGCGACGGTGTGCGACGAGGAGCTAAAGCCGGGCGGCATCGTCGCAATCGGCGAGCCGGCGTTCGGATCCGTCGCGGCGTGGCCGGACGACCCCGACGGCTACCGGCCGCTGACTGACGACAGCACCGTCATCGGACTCTCCGTCGACGGGGAAGCGCGTGCCTACCCATTGACCGTGCTCAACGTCCACGAGATCGTCAACGACGAGTTCGGTGGACCGGTTCTCGTCACGTACTGTCCGCTCTGTCGGAGCGGGATGGTGGCAGACCGCCGCGTCGACGGCGAACCAACGACGTTCGACGTCTCCGGCCTCCTCTGGAAGCCGCCGGGCATCTACACCGCCGCGAGCGAGAAGGACGGTCGGGTGTTCTCCGACCGCGAGCGGGGGGTGACCAACACTGGCAACCTCGTCATGTACGACGGTCGAACCGGCTCCTACTGGTCACAGATGCTGGCGCAGGCGATCTGTGGCACACAGCGGGAGACCCGCCTCTCGATCCGCCCCTCAACGGTGACGACCCTCGGCGAGTGGCGAACGGCCCACCCGGAGACGGACGTGTTGCCGCCGCCGGCCTCGGCGCTCGTCGACCCGCCCGTGTCGGACTGAAACCCGACGCCAGTGGGAGTTCCTACCCTGAAGATGGCGCGATGTGGTGCAGAACTGGACGGTCGCGTCGGTCCTAACCTGATACCTGGGGCCGTCCACCGTGGATTTATATACTAACGTTTAGTTCTAATGACTATGTCACGCGACATCAGACGACGAGAGATGTTGAAGGGGGCCGGAGCTGCGGGCCTCACCATCGGTATCGCAGGCTGTTCGGGGAACGGCGGCGGTAACGGGAACGGTGATGACACCGCCACCGCGACGGACGGCGACGGCACCGCCACCGCGACGGACGGCGACATGAGCGGCGGCGTCGACGTGCTCAACGTCATCGGCTACCCCGAGGACGGTAATACGCTGTTCCGCGACTACTACTCGCTGAGCGACGGCAGCGAGGACATCATCGTCCCGGACGGCCTCCGCGACGGCGCGCTCCAGTCGAACGTCGGCAACCCGATGGACAACGTCGTCGGGACGGCACCCGCAGCGGGCGGCCCGGCTCAGGAGGCGTTCACCAGCCTCTACCAGAACGAGTACGACGACTCCCCCGGTGTCTTCACCGCACAGTCGTACGACTCCGCCGCTATCGGCATCCTGGCGAACGCCGCGGCGGGTGAGAACAGCGGGTCGGCGGTCCGCGACCAGATGCGCAACATCGCGAACCCTGGCGGTATGGAAGTGACGCCGGACAACTTCCTCGAGGGCGTCGAGGCGGCCGCCAACGGTGAGGACATCAACTACCAGGGCGCCTCCTCGGACACCAACTTCAACGAGGCCGGCGACCCGGCCAACGCGGCGTACGCGATCTGGGGGTTCACCGGCGACGGCGAGACCGAGACGACGGAGGTACTGAACTTCCAGGGTGGCTCACCGGATGGCGCCGGTTCCTCGGCCGACAGCAGCCCCGGCGGATTCGGCCGCTCCATCTCCATCGGCATCCTGCTCCCGGAGACGGGGAACCTGGCGTCGGTCGGTCAGGAGATGATCAACGCCGCCGAGATCCCCGTGGCGCAGGTGAACGAGTCGGATCTCGACCTTGAGGTCAGCGCCCAGGTCGAGGACACCAACACCGACCCGAACACCGGCATCCAGGCGGCGAACTCGCTGGTCAACGCCGGCGTCCCGTTCGTCTGCGGGACCGCCTCCTCGGGCGTGAACGTCCCCGTCTCCCAACAGGCGTTCATCCCGAATGAGGTCGTTGGCTGCTCGCCGTCTTCGACGGCGCTGTCGGTCTCGAATCTCGACGACAACGACTTCATCTTCCGGACGGCACCGTCCGACTTCCTGCAGGGCCGCGTGATGGCCCAGGTCGCTTCGGAACGGCTCGGCGGCGAGACCGCTGCGACGCTGTACGTCAACAACGACTACGGTCAACAGCTGTCCAACCGGTTCGCCGAAGTCTTCGAAGAGGAGTTCGGCGGCACGATCACCGGCCAGATCGCGTACAACCAGAACGAGAGCTCCTACACCTCCGTCATCCAGGAGGCGCTCGGCGGCAACTGAGCCGGGAGCACGACGACCGATCCGTTTTTGTCGCGTCTAGCCGCCCAGGAAGTCCTGTCGCACCTGCTGGTCCGCGAGCAGCGCGTCTCCGGTGTCCTCGTAACGGTTCTCCCCGTCGACGAGGACGTAACCACGGTCACAGCGCCGCAGGGCCTCCTTCGCGTTCTGCTCGACGATGAGGACCGAGGTGCCGTCGTCGTTGATTCGGTCGATCCGGTCGAACATGTCGGCGACGAGGTCTGGCGCCAGCCCGGCCGACGGCTCGTCGAGCATCAGCAGGTCGGGCTCGAGCATCAGCGCCCGGCCCATCGCCAGCATCTGTCGTTGGCCGCCCGACATCGTTCCCGCCTTTTGATCGTCGCGTTCCTCGAGGATGGGGAAGCGGTCGTACACCGCTTCGAGCGCGTCGTCAGGGAACTCGTCGAGGATGTACGCACCCATCTCCAGGTTCTCCTCGACTGACAGCGACTCGAAGATGTTGTCGTTCTGGGGGACGTAGCCGAGACCTTCGTGGATGATCTCCTCGGGCTTGTGGGTCGAGATGTCGGTGCCCGCGAAGCTAACCGTCCCCGCCATCCGGTTCGTGAGTCCGAACACCGATTTCATCACGGTCGACTTCCCGGCGCCGTTCGGCCCGACGATGGAGACGTACTCGCCGTCCCTGACGTCGAGGTCCACCTCGGAGAGCACCTGGAGGTCACCGTATCCAGCGTTTAGGTCCCGGACGCTGAGCAGGCTATCCTCCCAGCGACGGGTCCCCCGCTTTGCGCCCTCGGTCGTCTCGGGCTCCGCTGTCGTCTCGCTCATTCGCCGACCTCACCCCCCAGGTACGCCTCGATGACCGCCTCGTTGCGCTTGACCTCCTCCGGGGGACCCTCGGTCAGGATTTTCCCTTGGTGCATCACGATGACGTGTTCGCAGTTTTGCATGATGAGGTCCATGTCGTGTTCGACGATCAGGAATGTGTACCCTTGGTCTCGCAGGTCGTGGATGTGCTCGAGGAGTCGGGTCTCGAGCGATGGGTTGACGCCGGCGAACGGCTCATCGAGCAGCAGCATCGACGGCTCCGTCAACAGCGCCCGTGCGAGTTCGAGGAGCTTCCGCTGTCCCCCGGAGAGGTTCCCCGCGTACTCGTAGGCGAGGTGGTCGATCTCAAAGAACTCCAACATCTCCCAGCATCGCTCGAGCACCTCTTCTTCCTGTTTGTTCACCGAGCGGCGGGTGAAGGGGAGTACGGACCGCCACAGCGACTCGCCGCGCTGGCCCTTCGGCGCAAGCATCATGTTCTCGAGGACGGTCATCTCCTCGAGTTCGCGGGCGATTTGGAAGGTGCGCACGAGCCCGCGGTTGGCGACCTGGTTGGGTGACAACCCGGTGATATCTTGTCCCTGGAACTGGATCTGGCCCGAGGTCGGCTCGTGGATTCCGGTGATACAGTTGAACGTCGTCGACTTCCCGGCGCCGTTCGGCCCAATGAGACCGGTGAGCGCTCCCTCCCGGACTGTGAAACTGGCGCCGTCGACGGCGACGATACCGCCGAACTCCTTGCGGAGGTCCCTCACCCGCAGTGGGAGTGCGTCGGGCGTGTGTTTGGCGGCTTCTTCGACCGCCGAATCCTGGCTCTCCACCTCATCTATCTCGACGTCCGCGTCGTCGGGGACGTTCGCCTCGGCGGCCGGCTCGTCGACCTCGGTGTCACTCATCGTCCTCACCTCCGGTAACGCGGTCAGGACCGCCGTCCGACATCGCCTGTGTCGTCGTCTCGGTGGAGCGATCCGGCCGGGTCAGTGGAATGCTGGTCGCCGGCTCCTTCCGGTGGCCGAGGAGTCCCTCGGGACGGTTGTGCATCAGGTAGATGAGAACGGTCCCCATGATGACGAGTTGGAGCTGTGCGAGGTTGTCCACCGTGTACGCGAGCAGCGGCAGCGGGTCGGCCGACGACAGCAGCGGACCGATCGCCTGGCCGAACGTGTTCACCGCGTCGATTTCGAAGATATCCTCGATCACGTTTTTCAGGAACAGGGGACCACGGAAGAGAAACGCGGCGAAGATGGCTCCGCCCATGACACTGCCCGTGTTCGAGCCGGCCCCGCCAAGGATGAGCGCGATCCAGACGAAGAACGTGATGCGCGGGCGGAACGTGTTCGGGGTGATCGCCCCCTGCTCGGCGTAAAACAGGATGCCGCCCAACCCCATCAGTCCGGCACCTATCATGAACGCCTTGATCTTGAACATGTTCGTGTCCTTGCCGAGCGACTTCGTCGCCTCCTCGTCCTCCCGGATCGCCTTCAGCACTCGGCCGAACGGGGAGTTACCGGTTCGGCGCAACAGCACGTAAAAGCACAGCAGGAACACGAGCAACAACAGTGCGTACAGCAGGCTGTCGAACACCGGCTTCGGGTTCGACCCGATTCCGAGTGTCGCACCGAGCCCGTCCACGAAATCCGCGTACGGCTCCGTCAGCCCGAACACGGTCAGCAGTTGGTCGGTGGGGTCGAAATCGAGGATAAGCCCCGACCCGCCGCCGAGCCCGACGAAGTAGCCGGCGATCTGCCCCTTCTGGAAACTGGACTCGAGGAGAACGAACCGGACGATTTCGGACAGCCCAACCGTGACGATCGCGAAGTAATCCGCGCGCAGCCGCAGCGCCGGGAGGGCGACCAGCGCGCCGAACACCGATGCGGCGATGACGCCGCCGATGATACCGACCCACAGTGGCAGCCCGAAGCCGCCGACCGAGCCAGCGGCCGGTTCGGAGAGCGCGGCCGGCTTCGACAACACTGCGGTCGTGTAGATACCGACGGCCATGAACCCCGCGATGCCGATGTTGAACAGCCCAGTGTAGCCCCAGTGGAGGTTGAGCGCGAGCGCGAGCATCGCGAAGACGGCGATGTAGAACAGCAGGAGGCCGATGGAGTTGAGCTGCTGGCGTACGCCGTAGTCCAACATCGTCCCGGCGATCACGTACAGCGCGACGATCCCCACGACGAGCAGGCCCAGTTTGGTCGCGTCCTGGCCCCACAGGGTGTCGAGCGGCGACGGGAGATCGTTGCCTGCCTCGGCGTCGCCCTCGGCGTCGGCACTCATGCTGTCGACCTCCCGGCGAAGATACCTTCGGGACGCACGAGCAACACGACGATCATCAGCAGGAACGCCGCCGCTCGGGCGAGGCCGCTCGGGATCCACACGATGGCGAGCGACCACGTCAACCCGACGACGAGCCCGCCCAGGATGGCGCCGTACACGGAGCCGATCCCGCCCAGAATGACGGCTGCGAAGATGGGAAGCAGCAGAATCCAGCCCTGGAACCAGTAGAGGGTGCCGTTCCACAGGACGAACATGAAGCCAGCGACGCCGGTGAGCGCGGCGCCGATGACCCAGGTGAAGGTGACCACGCGCTCAGTCGGGATGCCGGTGATGCGCGCGAGGTCCTCGTTGTCGGCCATCGCACGCATCGCCTTGCCGAGCCTGGTCCGCTGGAGCAGGAAGTGGAGCCCGAGCATCAGCCCCGCGGAGACCACGAGCAGCGTCACCTCGTGGAGATCGACGGTGACCGTGCCGTCGACCGCGGGAACGGCGACGCTTGGGATGGCGCCGGAGTCGGTGACGCCGCGCCGGCTCGGCCCGAAGATGAACTGGATCAGGTACCGCAAGACGAACGCGACGCCGATGCTCGTGATGAGTAACGTGATGCCCGACCGGTCGCGAATCGGTTTGTACACGACCCGGTCTATGAACAGCGCGAGTATCACCGTCGAGATCCCGGCGACGACGACGCCGGCGAACACCGCGAGCGGCGTCGACGCGACGCCAATGCCGAGCTGTGCGCCGAACACGGATCCGTCGGCACCGACGAGGGCGAGCGAGCCGATGTCCGCCTCCCTACCGAACCCGCCGGCGATGATGTAGGTGACGACCATCCCGGAGAACGCTCCGTTGGTGATGAGATCACCGTGCGAGAAGTTCGCGAAGTTCAGTATACTGTACGTCATCGAGAGGCCAATTCCCGCGAGGCCGAAGAAGAGCCCTCGCATCAGGCCGTCCTTCAGCAAGACGCCGAATTCGGAGATCTGGGTCTGTCCGACGGCCAACTGTCGGACCAGATCGAACAGGAGGACGACGCCCATGATAATAATGGCAGCCCGAATCGGGTCGGCGACGAGAAAATCCCGACCGCGGTCGTATTGTTCACTTATCCCCATCGAAGGTCACTATGGCGGTGTGGGTAGTCACATAGTAAATACTCTTCGCCTATCGAATTCGGCCGGAACGCCGGCCGGCGCTCTGGTCTCGCGCCGGGCCTCTTGCGCAAGGCTTTCATAACGACCGAGCGAGCCACCGGTAATGCCACGCACGCTCGATGACCTCGACGCGGCCGGGACCGCGGTCGGGGTCCGAGTGGACATCAACAGCCCCCTCGCGGCCGACGGACTCGCGGACGATGCCCGGCTGCGCGCACACGTCGACACGCTCACCGAACTCGCGGATCGGGACGCCCGCGTCGTCGTCCTCGCCCACCAGGGGCGACCGGGCGGTGACGAGTTCACCACGCTCGCAGCCCACGCCGAACGGCTCGACGCACTCCTCGACGCGCCGGTGTCGTACTGCGACGCGACGTTCTCTTCTGACGCCCGCGAGCGCGTCGGCGCGCTCGCGGCCGGTTCCGTTCTCGTTCTCGAGAACACCCGCTTCTACAGCGAGGAGTACATGGAGTGGGACGCCGAGGAGGCAGCGGAGACGCACCTCGTCGCGAAGCTCTCGCCCGCGCTCGACGCGTACGTCAACGACGCCTTCGCGGCGTCCCACCGCTCGCAGCCGTCGCTCATCGGCTTCCCCGGTCGCCTCCCGAGCTACGCCGGCCGCGTGCTGGAGCGGGAACTCGACGTGCTCGGTCGTATCGACGAATCGCCGACGCCGCGCGTGTACGTGCTCGGCGGCGCGAAGGTGACCGACTCCATCGACGTCGCCCGCTCGGTACTGGAGCGGGGGCTCGCCGACTCGGTGCTCACCGCCGGCATCGTCGGCAACGCGTTTCTGCTCGCCGACGGCGTCCGTCTCGGGGCCGCTTCAGCAGAGGTCGTCAACGAACGCTCGACGGATGCGGTACGACGTGCCGGCGAACTGCTCGACGAGTTCGGCCACCGAATCTATCTCCCTCGGGACGTGGCAGTCGAGCGCGCCGGCGACCGCGTCGAACTCGACCTCGAGGAGCTTCCCGCCGCCGAGGCCGCGATGGACGTCGGGGCGCGAACCGTCGCCGCCTACGCTGACGTACTCGAGGACGCCGGCACGGCCATCCTCAACGGGCCCGCCGGCGTCTTCGAGAACGAGGCGTTCGCGTACGGGACCCGTGAACTGTACGAGGCAGCGACCCGCGCCGAGCACAGTATCGTCGGGGGCGGCGACACCGCCGCGGCGCTCCGCCGGCTCGGCATCGACGGCTTCTCGCACATCTCGACCGGCGGAGGCGCCGCGCTCAGAATGCTCACGGGTGACGACCTCCCCGCGGTGACCGTGCTCGCGGAGTGACGGCATGGAGATCGACCGTCCAAGCGTCGCCGACGTCGACGCCATCGTCGACCTGTGGGTCGACCTCGCCGACGGCCAGCGGTCGTTCGGCTCGCATCTCCGCGCCGACGCGAACCGCGAGGCCATCCGAGAGTCACTGTCGCGCCGTATCGTCGCCGGCGGCTGTCTCGTCGCCCGCGAGCCGGAGCTCGTCGGCTTCGTCACGTTCTACCGGGAGTCGGAGACGTACGAAAGGGACCGCACACGGGGCATCGTCGAGAACCTGTACGTCGTCCCCGAGCGCCGCGGCGAGGGAGTCGGCACTGCGCTGTTGCGTGCCGCGGAGTCGGCGCTCGCCGACGGTGGCGCCGATGTGGTCGCCCTGGAGGTGCTCGCCGACAACGACCGGGGGCGCGAGTTCTACGCCCGGCGCGGCTACGACCCCCACCGCGTCGAACTCGAGCGCCCGGTCGAACGCGAAACGGATACAAGCGAGGGGGGGTAACGGCCACCCGTGCCGTGGGAGCATGGGCGGCACATGCACTCGATTTGTAATCGGGATTTCGTGGGTTCAAATCCCACCCACGGCTCCTCACCGAAGCCTCGAGTGACGACTGTCGCGTCGCCTCGGAGTACCCCATCCGGGAGTTCGTCTCCGCGGGCAACTCCACGCCCGCACCGAGCGTGTTCGGAGCCAATGACGAGCAGCCCTCGGAGGGCAACACAGTCGTCGATACCGTCGATCCGGTCGGATCTCCGCGACATCGAAATCACCGTCTGCGACGCGGTTGGGCTCATCATCGCCGCCGGAGACAATTCATCGAACGGTAGCGACGGCACCGCCCCACCATGCCGCTGGCGCACGACTGAAATAGCGGAGTCGACAGGTCCCTGTCGTGACGACGGGCTACGAGGAGCGGCTCGCGGGCGGCTACACCGGGCGGATGCTCGGCAGCCTCGCGCTCGCGTGGGCCACGCTTCAGACCGGCCGATTCCTCCTCTCGCCGCTCCTGCCCGCAATCATCGAGTCGCTGTCGATCACGAAGACGACCGCCGGCATCGCGCTCGGGGCGTTCCAGCTCACGTACGCCGCGACGCAGTACCCGAGCGGGCGGCTCTCCGACGCGTTCACCAGAGCGGCGCTCCTCATCCCGGGTCTCGGAGTCCTCGTCGCGGCGTTCGCGCTGTTGAGCGTCGCCGGAACCTACGCGGCGTTCGTCGGCGCCGTCGTCCTGCTCGGGGTCGGGAAGGGACTGTTCGCCATCCCGTCGCGTGCACTCGTGTCCGATCTGTTCGTCGAGCGCCGGGGACAGGCGTTCGGCCTCTACACTGCCGGAACCGACGTGGGCGGGACGCTCTCTGCCGTCCTCGCGTTTCTCGTCGTCGGTGGCGGGGCGGCGGTGTTCGCAGGCACGTCCCTCGCAGCGCCGCTCGCAGCGGCAGATTGGCGGACGCCGTTCGTTCCGATCGCGGCCGTTCTCTTCGTCTCCGGGTTGTTGTACGCCGCGTGGAACCGCGAAGCGCTTTCGGTCGGTCGAACCGACATCGAACTCGCGGCGACAGTGCGACGGCTCGCGACGACGCGCGAGCAGCGAGAGACGCTGTTCGCCTTCTCGCTGTTCTACTTCATGGTCGGCGCGTGGATCAACTTCCTGCCGACGTATCTCGTGGAGGCGAAGGGGCTCGCGGAGCCGTTGCCCCAACTTTTGTTCGCGGTCGTCTTCCTCGTCGGGATGGGCGTAAAACCACTCTCCGGGGCGGCCTCAGATCGGTTCCCCCGTCGGCTCGTCGCTATCGCCGGCCTCGCGCTGGCCGTCGCTGCACTCGTCGCCGTCACGCTCGCCGAGTCCGTCGTCGGCGTCGCGGCTGCGGTCGCGCTGTTCGCGCTCGGCTACAAGGCGCAGTTCCCGGTGGTCGACGCGGTGTTGCTCGATGCCGCGCCCGACGCCAACGCGGGCGGCGACCTCGGCGCCGCGCGGGCGCTGTTTCTCGGCGTCGGCGCACTCGGCCCCGTCTACATGGGTGCCGTCGCGACGGCGCTCGGCTACGGCGTCGCGCTCGTGGGGCTCGTCGCCTGTCTTCTCGTCGCCGCGGTCGTGCTCGCCGTCGGCGCCCGGCGGTAGGTGGATTCAAGCCGCAGGGCCCGGAGTCTCGACCGTGAAACGAGTCGACATCGACGAGGTCGAGGTGCAGAACAACCCGATAGGCGTCCACGAGGAGCGCCGGCCGGTCTCGGTTGCGCTCGGCACGGAGTCGTTCGCGATGAACTTCTTCCGCCTTGAGCCGGGCGAGTCCTTCTCCGGCGGGCTTCACACGCACCACGACCAGGAGGAGGTGTTCTACGTCGAGGAGGGAGAAGCGACGTTCACTGTCGGCCGCGAGGGTGACGACGAGGTCGTCGTCGAGGGCGGCGAGCTGATCCGGTTCGCGCCCGGCGAGTTCCAGGTCGGGGCCAACACCGGCGAGGACGAGCTCGTCGGCTGGGCGCTCGGGGCGCCGAAAGCGCGCCACGACTGGGGGGAGATCGAGAGCGTCGTCTACTGTCGCGACTGCGGGGAGGAGACGGGCCATGGGCTTGAGCTCACCGACGACGAACAGTTCCGGCTCACCTGCCTAAACTGCGACAACAGTTTCGTTCCCTGACGCGCTGGCTCCCCCCGAGAGCGTTTCTTTCGAGCCTCGGGGGAAAAGTACAATACCCCCCGCGTGTCGCGTGGACGTATGCCACGCTGTCACAACTGTGAAGCGTTCGTCACGGAGGACTACGTCCGCGTGTTCGCACCCGACGAGATGTCGACCGTTCGGGTCTGTCCGAACTGCGAGGACAAGCTCCGTGACGGCGCGGAGATACGCGAGGCACGGTCGACGCGGGGGAACTGAGCGGACGGTTCGACCCCGTATCCGTTCAGTCGTCAGCGACGCTCGACGACTGCCCGTGGGCGGCGTCCGCGAGCCGCTCCGCTCCGGCATCCGTGAGCGTGTAGATACACTCGTTCGTCACCGGCGTCACGTACTCCTGCTCGACGAGCGCCTCCATCCGCTCGGTCGCGTGGCCGAGCGGGAGACCGAGCCGTGTTGCGATCAGCGGCACGTACTCCGGCGGGTTCTCGTCGAGGTATGCGAGTATCCGCCTGTCTGCCGGGCGGAGTCGATCCGTGCTCATCGGGAACACCCGTACGTTTCAACAGCCTTGTACAAGTTAAATCCATGGGTAGTGTTAACACGGGTCTACGGGTCCGAATCCGGACGGCAACCGGCGGAGCTACGTCTCGACACGGTGGAGACTGCTGTCGTCCCGGTTGTCGTCGTCCCGGTTGTCGTCGTCTCGGTTGCCACCATCTCGGTTGTCGTCGTTTCGGTCAATTACAGCGGTTGCGAGGCGAAAGCCCACCCGCTCACCGAGGCCGCGTCCGGATCACGTGCACTCGCCAACGCACCGACGACGTCAGCTCGTTCCGTCTCCCGAGAGCGCAGTCACGGAGGCTGTTCCCGTCACGGCGTTCTCGCTCACCGCCACGTCGACGTCGAACACCGGCTCAAGCAGCTCTGCCGTGAACACCTCATCCGGCGCGCCGACAGCCCGCACCGCGCCGTCTGCGAGTAGCGCGACACGGTCGCAGTACCGCGCTGCGAGTTCGAGGTCGTGAATCGCTGCCACGACAGTCTCGTCGAGCGAGGCGATCAGATCGAGCGTCCGAACCTGGTGGTTGATGTCGAGACTCGCAGTGGGTTCGTCGAGCAGCAGGGCGGGTGCGTCCTGGGCGAGCGCGCGCGCCAGCAGCACGCGCTGTTTCTCGCCGCCCGACAGCGAGGCGACCGACCGGTCGGCGAACCGTGCCGTTCCCGTGCGTTCGAGCGCCGCTTCGACCCGTTCGTCGCCGTCGGGATCGGGGTTTCGCCGCAGCCGCTTCCGGTACGGCGTCCGACCCATCTCGACGATCTCGCGGACGGAGAAGTCGAAGTCGAACGCCGTCTCCTGTGGCACGGAGGCGACGAGCCGGGCGATCCGCCGCGCGGACAGCGAGGCGACGTCGTGGCCGTCGACGAGCACTCGGCCAGCCTTCGGCCGGAGCAACCCGCCCACCGTCTTCAAAAGCGTCGACTTTCCGACGCCGTTGGGACCGACGAGCGCGAGAAACTCCCCTCTCTCGACGGCGAGGGACACGTCAGAGAGCACTTTCACCCCGCCGCGCTCGACCGACAGCTCCGATATCTCGATCACAGTTCGCTCACCTCCCGACGACGCAGGAGATAGAGGAAGAACGGCGCGCCGAGCGCGGCCGTGACGATACCGACGGGTAGCTCGGCGGCGCCGGAGCGTGCGAGCGTGTCCGCGGCGACGAGAAACGAGGCCCCGGCGAGCGCGCTCACCGGGAGCAACACCCGGTGGTCCGGGCCGACGATGAGCCGCATCGCGTGCGGGACGATGAGGCCGACGAAGCCGATGACGCCCGCGACGGCGACGGCCGCGCCCGTGACGACGCTCGACGCCGCGAGCAGGATTCGCTTCGTCCGTTCGACCTCGATGCCGACCGCACGGGCCTCCTCCTCGCCAAGCAGCATCGCGTTGAGGTCCTCCGCGTACAGATACATCAGCCCGACGAGCCCGACCGCGAGCAGGCCGGTGATCCACGCTTCGGTCATCCGCGAGGCGTCGAGGTGGCCCATCAGCCAGTAGACGACGCGCCGCATCGACTCTCCGCTGTGGAGGAGGAGATACGAGGTGACCGCGCCGAGGAACGTCTGGATGGCGACGCCGGCGAGCAGCAGCGTCGCGACCGGCGTCCGGCCACCTTCCGTCGCGATCAGGTAGACGACGGTCGCGGTGGCGAGCGCGCCGAGGAACGCCGCGCCGCGGAGCCCGAGCCCGAACGGGACCGCGAACGGCGCGACGATGAAGAGGACGGCGCCGACGGCCGCCCCCGACGAGACGCCGATGATGGACGGGTCGGCCATCGGGTTTCGGAAAAAGCCCTGCATCACGGTGCCGGCTGCCGCGAGCGCGAAGCCGACGGTTGCGCCGAGCGCGATGCGCGGAAGCCGGACCGACAGCACGATAGTCGCGTGGAGCTGTTCCACCTCGAAGTCGGTTACCGGTGCCCACCTGAGTCCGACCGCGGGAAGCTGAAGCGCGGAGCCTCCGCTGGCGTACAGCTCCACGCCGACGGGGACCCGAACCGCGTTCGCGAGCACCTTCGCGACCGTCACCGCCTCGATGCTCACCGGGCCGATCCCCGCCGCGACGGTCGCGACGAGCGCCAGCACCGCCGCTAATCCCGCTGACCACGCTGCGGCCCGGCTCCGAGCGCGCATACGAACAAACCGAGTTTAGTTAGATAAATACTTATTGGATTAGTCGGGTTGTGTAGGTGATGCGACTTAGACCGGTAGCCGTCTTGGCTGTCCTTCTCGTCGTCGCCGCGTCCGCGCCTGCGGGCGCAGCTCCGGCGGGAACGACTGCCGACGTGGCTGCGACACAGGAGGACTGTTCGTTCCCCGTAACGATGACCGACGCGAGCGGCACCGAAGTGACGCTCGAGGAGCGCCCGGACCGCGTGACGACGCTGCTCCCCTCCGCGGCACAGACGATGTGGGAGATCGGCGGGGAGGCGCAGGTCGTCGGCGTGACGCGGTACGCCACCTACCTCGACGGGGCGGAGTCGAAAGCCAACGTCTCTGCAGGCTTCAGCATCTCCGTCGAGAAGGTCATCGGCACGGAGCCGGACCTCGTTCTCGCGCCGAACGGCACCTCGCAGGATCTCATCACGGCGCTCCGTGACGCGGGCGTCATCGTCTACAGCTTCGAGACCGCCGAATCGATCGACGACGTCCGCGACAAGACGACGCTCATCGGCCGACTCACCGGCAACTGCGAGGGTGCGGCACGGACGAACGCGTGGATGACCGCCAACGTCGAAGCCGCAGGCGAGGCGACCGCCGGCGTCGAGCGACCGCGCGTCCTCTACCCGCTCGGCGGCGGCTACGTCGCGAACACGGACACGTTCATCTCCGAGATCATCGAGGTGAGCGGCGGACAGAACGTCGTCGGCGAGGCGAATCTGACGCTCGCGTATCCGCAGGTGAGCGACGAGGTGCTTCTCGAACTCGACCCGGAGGTCATCATCACGACCGAGAGCAACGCCTACCTGCTGGCCCAGGAGCCCTACGCCTCGACGCCGGCCGGACAGAACGAGCGAACCGTGCGCGTCGACGTGAACTACCTGAACCAGCCGGCGCCTCGGTCGGTCGTATACGCGACCCGGAATCTCACGACCGGCTTCCATCCCGACGCGGCCGAGTCGGCCGACTTCGTCTCGAAAGACGAGGTGACGCTTTCGACGCCGACGCCAACCCCGACCGCCACTGATACGCCGACGGCGACGGCGACCGCCACCGACGAAGCCACGCCAACCCCGACGAGCTCGGGCGGACAGCCAGGCTTCGGCCTCGCCGCGGCGCTGGTTGCCTTTGCCGCGCTCGGGCTCCTCGCTCGGCGCGAGTAACCCACCTCAGCTTCTCCGCTCCTCCCATCGACAAGAGGTTTAAGCGCGAGCCGTCAGTGGCCGGTATGGTCGAGAACGTGCTGTGGCCCGCGCAGTTCGACGCCAAGCTGACGCGCTCGGAGGGCCGACGGGTACCGCGCGACCTCGCCGTTTCGGAGCCGACCGTCGACGAGATCGCGAAGGCGGTCCAGCAGGTCGGCTACGACGCGGTCGTCGAACGCGACAAGCAGTACCCCCGCGAGTGGGAGCCGCGCGGCCGGGTGCTCGTACAGAACGCCGACGACGCCGGCAAGTCGGACCTGCTCGGCGCCGTCGCGGCGTATCTCGGTGCGATGCGCTGATGCGCCGACTCGGGGAGGTCGTCTCGACGGCACAGGGGCTGCTCGTCGTCCGCTGTCCCGACAGAGAGCGCCCGGACGTCGGCGCGAGCGCGGTCGACGAGTCGCTCGACGACGTGGGCCGCGTCGTCGACGTGTTCGGCCCCGTCGACCGCCCGTATCTCGCAATCACGCCCGACGACGGCGTCTCGCCGGCGGGGCTTCTGGGCGCGAAGCTGTACGCACGGTAGCCGCACGTCGCGGTCGACGCTACTCCTCGCCGACGCGAGCGGCCGGCCGGAGCTCCGCCGGGTCGCGCGCCGCGAGCCACTCGCACAGCTCGACGAGCTGGTCGGTCGCCGCCTCGAACAGCCGCTCGCCCTTCTCGGCCGTCGCGTCCGTCTGGTCGCCGAAGACGCCGTTCTCGCTGTTGTCGCGCGCGTCGAAGAACGTCGCCGCGCCGTTCTGATACGCGTCCTCGGTGTTCCAGATGTCGCGCACGCCGCCGTCGCGCGCGTCTGCGAGCCGCTCCTCGTGGACGAGGTCCGTGAGATGCTGGAGCATCGCCGTCTCCTTCGGGCCGCCGTGGGGACCGTTGTGTTCGAACAGCTCGTCGACGAGCTCCGGGATGGACTCGTTCCACATCCACTCGAGCGCGTAACACTCCCCGTCGGCGTGGAGGTCCTTCGCCACCTCCCGGAGCGCGTCGACGTTGCCGCCGTGGGCGTTCACGTACACGACGCGGTCGATGCCGTGGTAGGTGAGGTTCTGGGTGAGGTCTTTCACGTACGCGCGGAAGGTGTCGGGGCTCACCCACATCGTCCCGGGGAACTGTCGATGGTGCCGGGAGATGCCGACGTTCACCGTCGGCGTACAGAGATAGCCGCTCCGTGCGGCGGCCCCGCGAGCGAGCGCCTCCGCGATGACGTGGTCGGTCGACTCCGGCAGGTGCGGGCCGTGCTGTTCCGTCGAGCCGAGCGGGATGAGGGCGAGCGACTCCGACTCGAAGTACGATTCGAGGTCGGGCCACGCCTCGTCGGCGAGATACATACATGCGACTGGAGGCGGGGCGTCAAAGGCGTACGCGTTCCGGGGGTCGTGGCCGCGGTCGGTCTCACCCGGTCGCGTGCCAGGGTGCCTCGTCGAAGTCGACGACCCGGTGTTCGCCGTCGATACTGCCGAGCCGCCCGACGTCCGCCGCGTCGAGCTCCACCTCGAGCGCGCCGTAGTTCTCGCCGATGTGGTCGCCGGTCGCCTTCGGGATGGACGCGACGTTCTCCTGTTCGAGAAGCCACGCGAGACACACCTGCGCGGGCGTCGCGTCGTGCTTCTCCGCCGTCTCGGCGACGGCCGGTTCGTTGAATATCTCGCCACGCGCGATGGGGGAGTAGGCGACGAGCCAGTAGTCGTGTTCGCGGGCGTCCTCGCGGAGTCGGTCTTGCCGGAGCAGCGGGTGACACTCGACCTGGTTGGCGAAGATGTCCGCGTCGAGAATGTGGCGAGCCTCCGCGAGGTGTCGCGGCTCGAAGTTGCTCACGCCGACGTTGCGGACGAGCCCGCGATCGACGAGTTCGTCCAGCGCGGGCAGCGTCTCGTCGGGGTCGTACGTGTTCAGCGGCCAGTGGACGTACATGAGGTCCAATTCGTCGACGCCGAGGCGGTCGAGGCTCGCCTCCGTCGTCTCGACCACGTCCTCGTACGCGAGGTTCTCGGTGGAGAGCTTGGAGGCGAGGAACACGTCCTCGCGGTCGACGTCGGCGCGCGCGAGCCCCTCGCCGACGTACGCCTCGTTCTCGTACCCCTGTGCGGTGTCGACGTGGCGGTAGCCGAGGGCAAGCGCCGTCTCGACGCTCTCGATACACGCCTCGCGGTCCGTCTGCTGGTAGGTGCCGAGACCGAGTCGCGGCATCTCGCCGGGCATGTCGAACGCGTCGGCGGGCGAGGGTGTAACTCCACCGGACGCCGGCTCGGCGTAGCCTGCAAACGCCCGCGAGCAACCGTTATGTGGTCGGGGGCGTTCGGGTTCACCAACGGATGCGTCAGTACCTCGACCTCGTCGCCGACGTGCTCGAGACAGGCGGTCACAAGCCGAACCGCACCGGCGTCGACACCGTCTCGGGATTCTCGCACCACTATACCGTCGACCTCGCGGACGGCTTCCCGCTGTTGACGACGAAAGACCTCTCCGGCTACCGGTGGAACTCGCTCATCCACGAGCTGTTGTGGTATCTCTCCGGGGAGGAGCACATCCGGACCCTCCGCGAGGAGACGAAAATCTGGGACGCGTGGGCGAACGCCGAGGGCGAACTCGACACCGCATACGGCCGCTTCTGGCGGCGCTACCCCGTCCCCAACGAGGACGCCCGACTCCCGGGCGAGACGTGGCCCGACGAGGACCACCGCTGGCGAAACGACGACGGGACGTTCGACCAGCTGGCGTACGCTGTCGACCAGCTGACGGAGAACCCGAACTCCCGGCGCATCGTCGTGAACGCGTGGCATCCGGCGAACGCCGCCGTCTCCACGCTCCCGCCGTGTCACTACACCTTCGTCTTCAACGTCCGCGACGGTCGGCTCAACACCCATCTCACCCAGCGGTCGGGCGACATCGCGCTCGGCGTCCCGTTCAACGTCGCCGCCTACTCACTTCTCACCCACGCCGTCGCGAACCGGACGGACCTCGCAGTCGGCGAGTTCGGCCACACGGTGGTCGACGCGCACGTCTACTGCGGCACCGGCGCGCGCGGCGACTGGTACGCCGACAACCTCGACAGACTGCAGGAGCGGCTCGCCGGGGTCACCGACGGCGAGGAGTACGCGGCCCTCCGGGAGTGGCTCGAAGGGGAGGCGTCCCCGGAAGCCGACGGCGAGGAGGGATACGACCACGTCCCCGGCCTGCTCACGCAGCTCTCCCGCGAGCCGCGGGCGAAGCCGACCATCGACGTGGCCGACGCCCCGCTCGACGAACTCACCGCCGACGACTTCGAGCTCTCCGGCTACGACCCCGCACCGGGGCTCGAGTTCACGGTCGCGGAATGAGCGCCGACGGCACCGGCGACCCGAGCACGGACGGCGCCGACCGACAGGCCTCGGACGGCGCCGACCGACAGGCCCCGGAGGCGGTCGACGAGGTGACCGTCGTCCTCGTCGCCGCCGTCGCCGAAAACGGCGTCATCGGGCGCGACGGCACGATGCCGTGGCACTACCCCGAGGACCTGCGGCGGTTCAAACGACTGACGACCGGCCATCCGGTCATCATGGGCCGTCGGACGTACGAGTCCATCGTCGCACGCCTCGACGGCCCGCTACCGCATCGGACGAACATTGTCCTCTCGCGGTCCTCGCTCGACCTTCCCGAGGGTGCAGTCCACGCGTCTGGCGTCGACGAGGCAGTGGTGCTCGCCGCCGCTCGCGACGACGTGGCGTTCGTCGCCGGCGGCGCGACGGTGTACGAGGCGTTCCTTCCGCTCGCTGACCGGCTGGAGCTCACTGAGCTTGCGGACGCCTACGAGGGCGACACGTACTTCCCGTCGTTCGACCGCGACGAGTGGACGGAGACGGCCCGCGACGAACGAGACGGGTTCGCGTTCGTCACCTACGAGCGGGCCTCGGACGACTGAGCCGGTTCACAGCTCGTCGACGAGGTGCGCACCGATGACGCCGCCGAGCGCACCACCGCCCACGAAATAAACTGCGGAGACGACCACCGCGAACACCGCGACGAGGATCACCGGTCCGACCAGCCGGGGGTCGAAGCCGGCGAACACGGGGAAGACGGAGCTGAACAGGAACAGCAGCCCCAACACGGGCAGCAGCGCGAGCAGGCCGGCGAGCGCGCCGACCGTGGCGCCCTCGCGGTAGTTCTTCGCCGCACCCTGCAGGTAGCCCGCGATGGCCCCACCCAGCACGATACCGAACGGGAGAAACGAGAGCACGACCGAGGCCACGGCGCCGATCACCGCGTTCAGGAGAGTGTCGCCTTCGCCCATGGCACGGCTCTCCGCTTCCTCCTACATACGTTTTGTCGCTATCCGGGCCGCATCCGACCGCTGGATTCCGCGTGGCTTTATACCGCTTGGCCTCTCGGTGACGGTAGATGATGCGGCCCGTCCTCACCGTTGCGTGTGCGTTGCTCCTCGTTATTTCGGGGGTGACCGCCGGCGCAGCAGACGTCGCGGGTGGCGCGGGGACGGCAGAAAGCGAGTCGCTGCGACTCACCCAACAGGAGTTCGACCGCACGGAGTTCACCATCGAGCAGTACGCGAACGGCTCCGCCCGGTGGACGTTCACGTTCACGCGGACGCTCGCGAACGAGTCGGAGAAGAACGCGTTCCGGAGCTACGCCGAGGAGTTCAACACCAACGAGACGGAGCTGTACAGCGGCTTCGTCGCCGACGCGGACGCGCTGACGAGCGAAGGGCGCAACGTCACGGGGCGGAACATGACGGCGACGGGGTTCACCCGCCACGCCGAGGTCGACGAGGGCTTTTCCAGCACTGACGAGGCGCGCGGCGTCGTCCGGATGTCGTTCCTGTGGACGGCCTTCGCCGCGACCGACGGCGACCGGGTGATCGTCGCCGACGCGTTCGAGGGGGGGCTCTACATCGGCCCGAGTCAATCGCTCGTCGTCCGGCCCGGGCCTGACCTCGCCTTCCGGAGCGTCGATCCGGCACCAACCTCACAGGAGGACCCCGATTCGATCGCCGCGAGCGACTCGGTGACGTGGCAGGGGGAACGGTCGTTCGCCGATCAGCGGCCACGCATCGTGTTCGGTCCCTCAGACGGGACGCCCACCGGCGGGACGAACGGCGGCGGTGCAACCGTGACTGCAACGCCGTCGCCGACGCCAGGCGCCGGTGACGGGGACGGGGGTGGAGTACTCCCGTGGCTTGCGCTCGTGCTCGTCCTCCTGCTCGCGCTGGCCGGCAGCTACGCGTATCGGACCGGTGCTTTCGGCGGGGACGACGCTGCGGCCGCGACGACGGTAGACGACGGCGACGGGGGCGCTGCGGCTGCTTCCCCCGACATCAGCGACGAGGAGCTGATGAGCGACGAGGATCGCGTCGTCGCGATGCTCGAAGAGCGCGGCGGCCGGATGAAGCAGGTCAACATCGTCGAGGAGACCGGCTGGTCGAAGTCGAAGGTGTCGATGCTACTCTCCGACATGGAGGAAGACGGGACGCTCTCGAAGCTCCGCGTCGGCCGCGAGAACATCGTCTCGCTGTCGGGCCACGAACCGGAGGCGGCCGGCTCCCCGTTCGACGACGAGGAGTGAGAAACCACGACAGGGCGGTGTCGAAACACAACGGTTATACCGGTCAACCCGCTACCGTTCGATACGCTACGAGCGTGCTCTGGTGGTGTAGTCCGGCCAATCATATCACCCTCTCACGGTGATGACCAGGGTTCGAATCCCTGCCGGAGCATTCTTCCGCGAACTACCTCGGAGCAACCAGCCTGCCGTGTCGCTCTTTCGGTTCGCTGTGATGCGGTTCCCGGGATTCGAACCCTACCAGTCGCGCACAGCGAACGGAGTGAGCGAGCACGTCTGGTTCCGGTTCGAATCCCTGCCGGCGCATTCTTCCGCGAACCACTTCCGAGCGACCAGCCTGCCGTGTCGCTCTTGCGGATCACTCCCGAGCGGCCAGCTCGTCGTGTAGTTCGCATCGTCCGGCTTGGTGTGACTCGCTGGGTCGGACCGGGGGCTTCTCGTAGCCGGCCGTCGAGGAGCACGGCAGATGACGCTCAACCCGCACCTGCTCGCGAGAGACTGTCTCCGCGCTGGCATCGACGCTGCACGTCCAGAGCGGGTGGTGGCCGGGGCCGTTTCGGTCGACGGCGACTGCCTGACGGTGGATGGGACCGAGTACGACCTCGCGGGCGTCGACGACCTGCTCGTCGTCGGCGGGGGAAACGCGGCCGGCACCGTCGCGGTCGCGCTCGAATCAGCGTTGGGCGATCACATCGACGCCGGGCTCGTCGTGACGGACGTACCGGCCGACACCGACCGCATCGAGACCGTCGAGGGGAGTCACCCCATCCCAGACGCCGCTGCGGTCGAGGGGACGCGTCGAATCCGCCGGTTACTCGACGACGCAGGCGAGCGAACGCTCGTACTCGCCGTGGTGACCGGTGGCGGGAGCGCGCTGCTTCCTGCGCCCGCCGATCCGCTCACTCTCCCGGAGCTACGCGAGACGACCGAGCGCCTGCTCGCGTGCGGCGCGACTATCGACGAAATAAACGCCGTCAGGAAACACCTCTCGGCGTCGAAAGGTGGTCGGCTCGCCGAGGCTGCGTCGCCGGCCCGCACCGTCGTCCTCGCGTTCAGCGACGTCGTCGGAGACGACCTTGCCGTCGTCGCGAGCGGACCCTTCACTTCGGACGAGACGACGTTCGCGGACGCACGATCCGTGCTCGACCGGTACGACCTCTCAGTTCCGGCAGCCGTCGCCGAACGACTCGACCGCGGCGACACCGGAGCGCTTCTGGAGACGCCCGGACCCGACGCGGCGACCTTCGACCCGGTCGACGAGCACGTGCTAGCGAACGCCCACACGGCTGCGCGCGCGGCGGTCGACCGGGCCGCCGAGACGGGGGTCGGGACGCTGCTCCTCTCGACGCGCGTCCGCGGTGACGCCAGCGAGGCGGCAAAAACGCACGTCGCGATCGGGGAGGAAGCAATCGACACCGGAAACCCAGTCGCTCCGCCCGCTGTCGTCGTCTCGGCCGGAGAGACGACGGTCACGCGCCGGGGGGACGCGGGCACTGGCGGGCCGAACCACGAGTTCGCACTGAGCGCCGCGCTCGAACTCGATGTCGGTGGTGTCGTCGTTGGAGCTGTCGATACGGACGGAATCGACGGCAACGCGCCGACGGCCGGGGCGGTCGTCGACGCAGACACCGTCTCCGACCCGCTGGCTGCGCGCCGTGCGCTCGATGGCCACGACGCTGCCGGCTACCTCGCAGACAGCGGTGCGACCGTCGACACCGGCCCGACGGGAACGAACGTCAACGACCTCCGCGTCGTGGTGATCGCCGACTGACGACCTCGCTGTGGTCGGTCAGCGACCCCGCTTCCGTTCGACGCTCCGCTCTGCCATCCGCGCGCCGGCGCTGACGCCCCGGTTCGAGTCGCGACGGAAGGTTCGTGCGAGCGCGGCGACGCCGACGGCCGACACGACGCCGACTGCGAGCGCGGCAGCCGGTTCGCCGAACGTGTACATGCCGACCGCTGTCACGCCGCCGACGCCGACGCCGATGGCGAGCGCGAGTCGAACCGCGAGCAGCCTGAACGGCGCGGGGTCGTCCGCGTAGAGCGTGTTTACCAGCGTCTCGCCGCGGCTGGCGGAATCGAGCGTCGTGTCTGCGAGCTCCGGCGCGGCGAGCAGCCCACCGACCGTGGCGCGGGCCTGCGCTTCGATCTCCTCTCTCGCGAGTCCGGCCGCGCCGTCGCCGGCTCGCTCGCGCACGAGGTCGGTCACCACGCTGATGAAGTCGAACTCCTCGTCGAGGGTGCGGGTCACTCCTTCCAGTACCGTCGAGACGCGGACGATGAGCGCGAGGTCCTGTGGCAGCCGGAACGGGAAGTCGCTGAGGTCGCCGACCGCGGCCTGGAACTCGCGGACGTACTGCTGAATCTCGTTCTGGTCGAACGCCTTCCCGCGGAGCTGCTCGATGACGAGCCCGAACACCTCCCGCATCAGCTCTCGGTCGGCCTCTGGATCGAGCGCCCCCATCTCGACGAACGCGTCGATGACGCGGTCGATGTCGTCGCGCGCGAGCCCGACGTAGAACTCGAGTATCTGCTCGCGTCGCTCCGCCGAGAGCCGCCCGACGACGCCGAAGTCGTAGAAGACGATGGCGCCGTTCGGGCGCACGGAGAGGTTGCCGGGATGGGGGTCGGCGTGGAAGACGCCGTCCTCGACGATCATCTGAAAGTACGTCTCGGCGAGCTGCTCGACCAATGCGGAGGGGTCGTGCCCCGCCTCGCGCAGCGCGTCGACGTCGGTGATCTTCGTCCCCGAGACGTACTCCATCGTGAGCACGCGGTCGGTCGACCGCTCCGATACCACCGGCGGAACGACGACGTTCGGCTCACTCTCGAAGTTACCGCGCACTTCCTCGAGACGGGCCGCCTCCTCGCGGTAGCTCATCTCGCCGCGGATGGTCGTCGTGAACTCGTCGGCGAGGTTCTCCATCGTGAACGCCTGTCCGGGTGGTGCGAATCGCAAGACTGCGGGGAGCAGCGTCTCGACGACGACGAGGTCAGCCTCGACCCGCTCGCGGATGTTCGGCCGGAGCACCTTCACCGCAACTCGGTCGCCGTCGTACGTCGCGGTGTACACCTGGCCGAGCGACGCGCCGCTGATCGGGTCGCGGTCGAACCCGTCGAACTGCTCGTCGACCGGCCCGAGATCGGTTTCGATGACCGGCTCGATGCGCGCCCACTCGACGGGCGGGACCTCGTCCTGCAGCGACGACAGCTCGGCGATGTACGCCGGTGGAAGCACGTCCGGGCGCGCCGAGAGAATCTGTCCGACCTTGATGAACGTCGGCCCGAGATCGAGGAGGGTGTCGAGCAGATACTGCGCCCGCCGTCGCCGGTCCTCGACGGTCACCTCGCGGCGTCCACCGACGACGAGGAAGCGGCGACGGTCGCGAGCGTACGCGACAGCGAGCGGAAGGAATGCGGCGACGACGGCGACGAACCGCCTGACGGTGGTTCGGGTGTTCGGTTCCGGACCGTCGTCGCGTTCTGACACAGGCTGATTAGGGGGAGCCGCCCCTTGGGGATTGTCCCTTCGCCGTCGGCTCGCCGACTATCTACCGCACTCAGCCTGCTTCGTCGAGCTGTGCGAACGTCTCGGCGAGCGTGCCGGAGTTGTCGACGACGAGGTCCGGGTTCGTGACGGGCTCGTACGTGTCGCGGAACAGCTCGTACACCGCGATGTCGGCGTCGCTCTCGTCGTCGGTTCGTGCGCGGATGCGACGCCGAACCGTCTCGTCGTCGCACTCGACGGCGACGAGGGTGAACTCGGCGCCGGCCTCTGCGGCTGCCGCTCTCGCGCCCTCGCGGAACGCCGCCGTTCGGAACGTCGCGTCGAGAACGACGTCGCCGTCGTCCAGCGCCGCCGTCGCTCGCTCGAACAGCTCGGCGTAGACGGCCTCGGCCTCCTCGTCGGTGTACTCCGGCTCGGGAAACAGGTCCGTGCGGACCACGTCCGTCCGGAGGAGCCGAGCCTCTCGGCGGTCGGCGATCTCCTCCGCGACGGTGGTCTTTCCGGCGCCGGGGAGCCCACAGACGGCGACGAGCGTGGGAATGCTCACGAGCGAAGCGAGCGCGACTCCGTACTAATGCGTTGCGAGTTCGAACGCGACGCGGCCCAGCGGCGCTGAACACAGTGGACGCCCTCCGAGCGACGAACGGAGTACGGCAGCGAGCCCGACGGAACTTTACTCGTCGGGGGCCGGACTCCGGACGTGTACCTCTCGCCCGCGGTCCGCACGATACGCGACGACCCGACCGACGGCATCGACGCTGCGCTCGTCGTCCGCTTCGACGACGAATCGGTCGTCGATGCCGTTCGCGAGGTGGTCGCGGAGCACGGCGTCGTCGAGCGAGAGACTCGATTCGACAACCTCCACGTGACGGTACCGGAGCCGGCCGTCGGCGACCTGCTCGCTACGCTGCCCGAGGGGGTGGCGGCCGTCGAGACGCGAACGGCTGTCGCGGACGACCCCGGCCACGAGGGGTAGCCGGCGGAGCGGACCGACAGCCGTTTGGGGTCGCGACAACACGACTCACTCGCATGAATCTCGCGCCCGGGGCGTGGCGGCTCGCGACGGTGCCGTTCGCGCTGTCGGCCGTCGCGGCCTACCTGTTCGTCCCCGCCGGCGTCGCGCTGGTGCTGTTCGGGACGGCGACGCTGTGGTTCCACCGCGACCCGGAGCGGTCAGCCGCTGGGACGATCGTCTCGCCCGCGGACGGCACCGTCTCCGTGGTCCGCGAGGACGACGGTCGGTTGCGCGTCGGCGTCTACATGTCGCCGCTGTCCGTCCACGTGAACCGTGCGCCGCTCTCGGGGCGCATCGAGTCGGTCGAACACGTCTCGGGCGCCTACCGACCGGCGTTCTCGAAAGACTCCGACCGAAACGAGCGGCTCCACATCCGGGGCACGGGCCCGGACGGCGAGTGGGACCTCGTGCTCATCGCCGGCTGGTTCGCCCGCCGGATCCACCCGTACGTCGAGCCGGGAACGGAGCTCTCGTCGGGCGAGCGGGTCGGACACATCTCCTACGGGTCGCGCGCGGACGTGGTGCTTCCGGCCGACGTGACGCGGTCGGAGCTGCGCGTCGCGGAGGGTGACTCGATCCGAGCGGGCGACCGGCTGGTCGACTCCGCGTGACGGCGTCGCGGGAGTAGCTATTTGTCGTCCCGACCGCACCCGGAGCCATGAGCGATGACGAACCGCGAGGGCGGAGCCGCGTCACAGAAATCTACCTGAACGGGCTCGCCGAGGTGACGCCCGACGTCCCGGTCGAGTTCGACGAACTGGAGGCCGCGGCGCTCGATGCGATGGACGAGAAGGCGCTCGGGTACGTGAAAGGGTCCGCCGGCGGAGAGAAGACAGCCGCAAACAACGAGGCGGCGTTCGACCGCTGGCGCATCGAGCCGGAGATGCTGACGGGCGTCGAGACGCGCGACCTCTCCGTCGAGGCGCTCGGGGCCGAGTTCGACGTGCCCGTGATGTTGGCTCCCATCGGCTGTCAGTCCATCGTCCACGAGGAGGGTGAGCTGGCGAGCGCCCGCGCCGCGGCCGCACAGGACGTGCCGATGTGTCTCTCGACGGTCTCCTCGTACGACATGGAGTCGGTCGCGGAGGAGCTGGGCGACACCACCGGGTGGTTCCAGTTCTACTGGTCGTCAGACCGCGAGCTCGCGGCATCCTTTCTCGACCGAGCGGAGGCAGCCGGATACGAGGCCGTCGTCGTCACCGTCGACACGCCGATCGCTGGCTGGCGGCCGCGGGACCTGAAGAACGCGTATCTCCCGTATCTGGAGGGCGTCGGCATCGCGAACTACACCTCCGACGAGGCGTTCCTCGACCGGCTCGACCACGCCCCGGAGGAGAACACCCTCGCCACGGCACAGGCGTTCCTCGACGCATTTGGCGACGCGTCGCTCACGTGGGACGACCTCGACTGGCTCCACGAACAGACGGACCTCCCGGTCGTCGTGAAGGGAATCCTCTCGCGGGCCGACGCCCGCCGGGCGGTCGAACACGGCGCCGACGGCGTCTTCGTCTCGAACCACGGCGGCAGACAGGTCGACGGCTCCGTCGCCGCGCTGGAGGCGCTCCCCGGCGTCGTCGACGAGATCGGCGACGAGGCGTTCGTCGGCTTCGACTCGGGTATCCGGCGTGGCGCGGACGTGCTGAAGGCGCTCGCGCTCGGCGCGGACCTCGTCCTCGTCGGCCGGCCGTACGCGTACGGGCTCGCTATCGACGGTGCGGATGGGGTGGAGGCCGTCCTCGCGAACCTGCTCGCGGATTTCGACCTCTCGTTGGGACTGGCGGGCCACGACGCCGTCGCCGACCTCGACCGGAACGCGCTGGTCCACGAGTCGGAGCTCCCGTGACCGCGAGTCGGAGTCACGAGAGAGCCGAGCCCTGAACCGCCGCGACCTGGTCTGCTCGCGGTCGACCGCGGTGTGTCCCGCGTTGACATTCCTGAACAAAAATTAATACACACCCACCTGTCAAACGGAGTGAACACGGATTCACGGAGGCCCACCATGACCACCATTTCCCTCACCACCGCGTTCGCGACCGCCGACAGCGGCGGGCGTGGCGCCGGGAAGTGGACGGTCGCGGGCAACCGTGTGCCGACCCCGACCCGCGCCGCGTAGACGGGATGCGTTCCGTCGTGCGAGGCGACGGGTCGGGGACTCTTCCTACGACGCTCGTCTCGCACAGCGACGCCCGCGTGTCGTTCCGGCCGTGTGGCCCCTCGGCGTCAGTCGAGGGGCGTTCGCCCTCCACCCACCCGCGGTACCCTCGTTAGCCATCGGCGTCCACGCCGCCCGACGGCGGCGCGGACGCGCGTTCGAATCGCGCCGGGGGCCTGCGATGTCAATCCAGCTACCCCACACCGAGGCGGAAGCCGACCTCCGCGTCCGCGTGCCACGCGGCGAGGCCGGCAGCCTCGACGACGGTGCTCGCACCGTGCTCGACAAGCTCGACCCGGTCCACGGCGTCGAGGTCGTCCGCATCGGCGGCATGCGCCCCGACGCGTTCGACCTCTACGTCGACGTGACCGCGCGCGTCGAGCTCGAACTCGACGACGAGACCGACCCCGCCGACACGCTCGGCGACGGGTTCGGCGTCGTCGCGGTCGACCGGTGCGAGGTCAGATGAGCCGCCCACGAACGATGTACCCGAGAACACACCCATGCAACGACGCAGCTACGACACGAGTACAGCCACCGCAGCCGCCCGACCCGCCGCCCAGGTGTTGACCGCCGTGGTCGCGGGCGTGCTGTTCGTCACGATCACGTTGGCAGTCGCGATGGCCCCCCGCGCCGCGCTGGTCGCGGTCGCCGCCGTCGTCGCGACGGCAGCACTCCGCGTTAGCGCGGTCCGCCTCCGGGCTCCCGTGCGCGCGGCGCTGGCGCGAGTCACGGCCGTCCGGGCGTAACCGGGCGGTAGCGGTCTCCGGTTACGCTCCCTGACGCCGCTCTTTCCCCCGACGTAATCGGCCCTCCGACGCTCAGCAACCCTTCCCAGACGTAATCGAGCCCTGACGCTCACTCCGTCCAGCGTGCGTCTGCGAGCGTCCGCTGGACGGCCTCTTCGCCGACCGCGGCCGCGAGGTGTTCGTACCCCGTCCGTTCCGCGCGGTCGCCCGCCTCCGCCACGAGCCGCGAGACGATGAACTCCGGCGTCGACTTCCCGAGCTCCCCGAACCGGGGCTGGTAGTCCACCTCGAGTTCGAGGTCGGTCGTGAGCCCCTCGGCGAAGATGCCGTCGACCCGGGCTGCCTCCGGCAGCGGCTCGAGGTCCTCCGCGAGATGGGTGACGAACGCGCCGAGCGCCTCCTTCTCCACGGTCAGCGTCACCAGCCCGTGAAGCAGGTCGGCCGCACGACCTGGCTCCGTAATCGCCTCGAACTCGTCGACGAGCATCAGCGTCCGGCCGTCCCGCGTCAGGGGCGGGACGACGGACCGCAGCGTCGATTCGAGCACGCCAGCGTTGAACGATGCGTGGCGCCGGTGGAAGACGACCGAGTCGACGACGCCCACCTCGGCGGCGTCGGCCGGGACCGGCAGCCCCATCATCGCGAGCAGTTGCACCTGACACAGCGTCTCGAGCACGGTCGTCTTTCCGCCGGAGTTCGCGCCGGTGAGGACGGCGACCCGGTCGCCCGCCGGGACGTCGAGGCCGTGGTCGCCGACCGCGTAGTCGACCGGCTGAACGTCGACGCCGGCGTCGAGCAGGTCGAGGTTCCGCGCACCCTCGACGGCGAGTGCGTCCGACTCCACGAGCGTCGGCCCCGTCAGGTCGTACGCGGCGGTGAACCGCGCCAACGACACGTCGAATGCGAGGTCGTCGACGACGTCGACCGCGCGGTCGAGTTCGTCGCGTGCGTCGGCGACCGCCTCCCGAAGCTCGTCCGCGACGGCGGTCTCCCGCTCGTCGACGCGCGTCCGCAGGTCGGTCGCGAGGGCGCGTAACGATTCGGTGACGAACGAGGACGCGTCGGCCGCGCCGTCGGGAACGGCGGTCCGAACCTCTGCGGACGGGAGGCCGGACGCGTCGGCGACGTGTCGAACGAACGCCGCCTCGAACTCGGAGGCGTCGCGCGCGGCCGATCGGACGGCCTCCAGCACTCCTGCGGGGTCGGCGGCCATGTCTTCGACGACGCCGACGGCGTCGCGTAGCTGGTCGAGTTCGTCGTCCGCGCCGTCTCCGAGCCGATCGCCGTCGAGCGCACGGAGCGCGACGGCCGCTTCGGCGAGCGCCTCCACGTCGAGGTCCGCGACGGCCGCGAACGCCCCCGAGTCGGCGTCTGTCTCCGCGAGCGCGACGGCGGTCTCCGCTGCGGCGCGGTCGCTCGCCGCGCCGTCGTGCGTCTCGAACGCTTCCAGAACTGCCGTCCGCGTCGCGTCGTCCAGCGCGCGCCACGAATTGGTCGCGGCCTCGACGCCGTCGAGTCGCGCCTCCATCTCCTCGCGGTCGGTCAGCGGCGTCAACACGCGGATTCGGTCTGCGGCGTGGCGCGTCACCGCGTACTCCTCCGCGAGCGCGAGCACGTCTTTGTACACGTCTCTCGCGTCTCTCGTCGCGAGGGTGTCGAGGCCGGCGCCGCCGTTGGCTCGCCGGAGGATGCGGGTTGCCCGCCCCGGTGCGAGCCCGGCGTCGACAAGTGTCCGAGAGTCGGCTGACTCGATGGCCTCGACGGCCGCCTCGGTGCCGAGGGTTTCTGTGAGGAGCGAGGCCGTCTTCGGCCCGACGCCCCAGAACTCCTGTAGTCGCATAGTCGCTCCTGTCCCGGCATCGGTATCAAGGCCACGGGGCGACGGCTGCTCCCTCGACTCATAACCTTCCGTGAGCGAGAGGCTTTTATACTACCTATCTCCAGAACATAAGTGTAATGGAAGGTCCCACACGCCAGCGCGAGCGCGTCGACGAGACCGAGACGGAAACCGAGGAGGCGGGGTGTCCGGAGTGCGAGTCCGATTCGCTCGTGAAGACGGGCGACGGAGAGCTGATGTGTGACGATTGTGGGCTGATTTTAGAGGACGAGAACATTGATCGCGGGCCGGAGTGGCGTGCGTTCAACCACTCGGAGCGGCAGTCGAAGTCGCGCGTTGGGGCGCCGACGACGCAGACGATGCACGACAAGGGATTGACGACGCAGATCGACTGGAAGGACCAGGACGCGTACGGTCGGTCGATCAGTTCGGAGAAGCGAAGCCAGATGCACCGACTCCGGAAATGGCAAGAGCGGATCCGGACGAAAGACGCCGGGGAGCGGAACCTGCAGTTTGCGCTTTCGGAGATCGACCGGATGAGTTCGGCGCTGGGCGTGCCCCGGTCCGTGCGGGAGGTCGCGTCCGTCATCTACCGACGCGCACTGAAAGAGGATCTGATCCGTGGCCGCTCCATCGAAGGGGTGGCCACGTCCGCGCTGTACGCGGCGTGTAGACAGGAGGGGATTCCGCGGTCGCTCGACGAGGTTGCCGAAGTTGCTCGCGTCGAGCAGAAGGAGATCGGCCGCACCTACCGCTACATCGCACAGGAGCTGTCGCTCGGCCTCGAACCCGTCGATCCGGTACAGTACGTGCCGCGGTTCTGCTCGGAGCTCGGCCTCTCGGAGGAGGTCGAACAGAAGACCCGCGAGATCATTGAGGTGACGGCGGAGAAGGGAATGCTCTCGGGGAAGTCGCCGACCGGATACGCGGCGGCGGCCATCTACGCGGCGTCGCTGCTGTGCAACGAAAAGAAGACGCAGCGGGAGGTGGCCGACGTCGCGCAGGTGACCGAAGTGACGATTCGGAACCGCTACCAGGAGCAGATCGAGGCGCTCGACATCCACTGACGGCCCGCCGCGGGACGGGTACGGAGCTTTTTGTGCTGGCGCACCACAGACGACCGTGAGAGAGTTCGACACGGAGGCCCTCCGTTCGGAGCTGACGCTCGCGGACCGTGACCACGAGACGGCGACCGTCGAGGCGCCGTTCACGGGCGAGGCGTTCGCGACGCTACCGCTGGGAGACGACCGCGACGTCGAAGCCGCGTTCGCGGCCGCGCGCGAGGCACAGGCGTCGTGGGCGGCCCGCGACCCGGCCGACCGCGCCGACGTCCTGCTGGAGTTCCACGACCTGCTGTTCGAGGCGTCGGAGCCGCTGCTCGACCTCGTCGTCGAGGAGTCGGGGAAGGCGCGACGTCACGCCTACGAAGAACTGCTCGACGCCGCGCTGTGTGCCCGCCACTACGCACACCGGACGGAAGGGTATCTCGCCGACGAACGGCGGAAGTCGCCGATGCCCGGGCTCGTCGACGTGGAGGTCAACTACCGACCGAAAGGGGTCGTCGGCGTCATCTCGCCGTGGAACTATCCGCTGACGCTCGCCGTCTCGGACGCCGTCGCGGCGCTGCTCGCGGGGAACGCCGTCGTCCTCAAGCCAGCCGAGGAGACGACGTACACCGCGCTCGCGACGGTGCGACTGCTCCGGGAGGCTGGCCTCCCCCGAGACGCCTTCCACGTCGTGTCGGGCACGGGGCCGGACGTCGGTGAGCCGCTCGTCGCGAACTGCGATTACCTCTGCTTCACGGGGTCGGGAACGACGGGAAGTCTCGTCGCTGCTGCGGCGGGCGAGCGACTCGTCGACTGCTCGCTCGAGCTCGGCGGAAAGAACCCGGCCATCATCCTGCCGGACGCGGACGTCGACCGGGCTGTCCGCGGACTTCTCCGCGGCTGTTTCACCAACGCCGGCCAGCTGTGTATCGGCATCGAGCGCATCTACGTCCACGAGGCGATTCGCGAGGAGTTCCTCGACGCGTTCGTCGCCGCGACCGAGCGGCTGGACGTCCGCGCCGGCGACGACTGGGGCGTCGAGATGGGGTCGCTCGTCTCCGCGACGCAGTCCGAGCGGGTCGCGGACCACGTCGACGACGCCCGCGACGCTGGCGCGACCGTCGAGACGGGCGGCGAGCGGCTCCCAGACCACGGCCCACACTTCTACGCGCCGACCGTCCTGACCGACGTCTCGGGCGAGGCCGACCTCCACGAACAGGAGACGTTCGGCCCCGTCGTCTCCGTCTACGGGTTCGAGACGGTCGACGAGGCCGTCGCCCGCGCCAACGACTCGCCGTACGGGCTCAACGCCTCCGTCTGGACGGCGGACGCGGAGCGCGGCCGCGAGGTCGCCCGCCGAATCGACTGTGGGACGGCGAACGTGAATGAGGCGTACGCGCCGTCGTTCATCGCACACGACGCGCCGATGGGCGGGATGAAGGAGTCGGGGCTCGGCCGGCGACACGGAGAGGCGGGCTTCTACCGGTTCACCGAGTCACAGACGGTCGCGACCCAGAAGCGGGGCGAACTCGACGCGCCGCCGGGCGTCCCGTACCGGTGGTACGCTGGGGCGATGAAGCGTCTGCTGAAAGCCGTCCGCGACGTGCCGGGGCTCCGGTAGACCGGGTTGGGGCGCGTCCCCGACGGCGATGGCCACCCGTAGCTTTAGCCTGCCGCTGTCGTTGGTCCGCTGTGGAACGCGGCACGTATACCCTGCTCGTGGAGCTGCCGACCGACGCGACCATCGCCGTCGGCGCGCTCGGAAACCACGCGTTCCCGGCCGGCTGGTACGCCTACACGGGAAGCGCGTTCGGGAGCGGCGGCTTCGCGCGCGTCGACCGCCACCGCGAACTCGCGGCCGCCGAGCGCGACGCGCGCCACTGGCACGTCGATTACCTGCTCGGCAACCCCGAGACGCGGCTCGCGGACGACGTGCGGACGGTCAACCGGGACGTGGAGTGTGCGGTCGCTCGCTCGCTCCCCGCGGGCCCAGTCGGCGGATTCGGCGCCTCGGACTGCGACTGTGCGAGCCATCTCGCGTACGCACCCGACGGCGACGTGCTGACGCGGATGGTCCGCGAGGCCCACGAGACGACACGGTAGCCGGCCCGCTCCCATCTACGACCGCGCGCGACTCGTTATGTAGATGCCCGCGAGCACGACCGCACCGCCCGCGAGCGTGATCGTCCCGGGCACTTCGCTCAGGATGAGCAGCGCGAGCAGCGTACTCCCGACGGGTTCGCCGACGAGCGAGACGCTGACGACGGAGCTTTCGACGTGGGCGAGCGCCCAGTTGATGACCGTGTGGCCGAACAGCCCCGGACCGACGGCCATCCCGAGAAACAGCGCCCACTCGCGGGGCGGATACGCGAACACCGGGTCGCCGAGCGCGAGCGTGTAGCCCAACAGCCCCAGCGCACAGACCACGTAGACGACGGTGACGTAGGGGACGAGCGCGACCCGCTGGCGGACGGAGCGCCCGGCGAGCACGTACGCGCCGGCGAAGACGGCTCCGGCGAGCGCGAGCGCGTTCCCGAGGACCGGATCGGGTGCCGTTCCGGGATTGAGGAGACCGTCGAGGCTCATCAGCGCGGAGCCCGCGAGCGCGACGACGATGCCGAGCGCGGTGCGGCGGGAGAGCGGCTCGTCGAGCAGCAGCGCGGCGCCGACGGCGACGAACGCCGGCTGTGTCGTCACCAGCGTCACGCTCGCGGCGACCGTCGTCCGGTCGACCGACTCGAACCACGCGGCGAAGTGTGCGGCGAGCGCGACGCCGGCGAGCAGCGCGGACAGCAGGTCGCGGCCCCGAAGCTTCCCGAACTCGCCGCTGGATCGCCACGCGAGGGGCGCGAGCAGCAGCCACGTGAACGCCACCCGCCAGAACGCCATCGGCCCCGACGGCGCCTCCGAGAGGCGGATGAGGATCGCGCTCGTGGAGACGGCGACGACGGCGACGGCGAGCGCGACCATCGGCGGGGTCCGCCGCTCCAGTTCGGCGAGGAGTGCCACGGGCGTGGATTCGTGCCCCCCGGCTTGGCGTTTACCCTTCCGGAGTGCGGCTCAGCTGGCGGCTACCCTTCGAGTCGTCGCTTCGTCTCCCGGTGACGGTAGCGGAACATCGGCTCGAAGCCGACCGGGCCGGAGAGCGGCCCGGCGAGTTCGCCGAGTTCGCCGCCGGGGAGCCGATACTCGACGCGGTCGGAGACGAGCGTTTCGCCGTCGTCGCCTTCGTAGAACCGGTGGGTGTGCTCCCAGTGGGGAAACGGGCCGTCTTCCATCGTGTCGCGAAAGTACGCGCGGCCGGCGTCGGGGTCGTACTCTCGTTCGGTGATGACGGAGGTCCACGACCCGCCGGGGAGAACGCCGAGCGGCTCCAGCCGCATCGATATACGGCTGCCGACCTCGAGGACGTCCGGATCCTCCTCGCCGTCCGGTCCGAGAACGCGCTCGACGTCGAGGTTGAGGAAGTCGGGCGTCAGCGCCGTGAGGCCGGTGATGCGCGAGTGGAACTCCCAGACGTCTTCGAGCGGGGCGTCGACCCACGTCTCCCGGTGATAGGTTGGCATACATGGAGTGAGGTGCGGACGGGCGAAAAGGGACGTGGTGGCGGAAGCCGGGGCGGTTCGTCGCAGGTATCCCACCGCGAGCGAACGAAGTGAGCGAGCGGTAGGGCGCGACGACTAACGCCGAGCGAAGCGAGGCGGCTGGAGGAGCGCCCGCATATTTTCCGCATGTTTTTGCCGGGGAGCGAGCGAAGCGAGCTCCCCGAGCAAAAAGTGCTATTTGAGCCGCTCCTGCAGGAACGAGGGGTGTGCCTCCTCGACGCCGTCGACGGCGAGGATTTCCTCGGCGATGATTCGTCCGACGGCGTCGCCGTCCGTGCCGCGGACCTCGGCCATCAGCGTGTGGTCGCCCGACGAGGCGTACAGCGACTCGACGGCGTCGAGGCTACTCAGCGCGCGGGACGCGTCGACGTACTTCTCGCTCGCGACCTCGATGCCGACGAGGGCGATGGAGCGGGACGCGAGCTTCTTCGGGTCGATGTCGGCGGAGTAGCCGACGATGACGCCCTCCGTCTCCAGCTTGTCGACGTACTTGCGGACCGTCGGCTTCGAGACGCCGGCGCGGTCCGCGATCTCGGCGTAGGAGGCCTGTGCGTCCTCCTCCAGCACCGAGAGGATTCGTTCTTCCGTCGTTTTTGCGCTCATACTCCTCTTTTCGCGTGACGGAAAAAATATCTTCCGTATGTGAAAACCCGTTGTGCGGTGACGATTCCGGCCGCTTCTGCCGGTGGTTTCGGGCCGCTCCCGGCACCGCAAAAGGCGGCGGCTGCGGATTACCGGTGCGCGTCGAGCAGTTCGTAGGAGCGCTTCCACTCCGTCTCCTCGGCAAAGTACTGCTCGGCGATGGGCGTGTCGGGCATCGCGCCGGTCGCGATCTTCTCCTCGTGATAGGAGCGGCGCTCCTCCTGTTTGAAGTAGCGGCCGGTGAGCACCGTCCCGTCCCACAGCGCAGACTCGGTCTCGTACATCGCCTCGGCCGCCTCACGGCGGTCGGTGATGTCGTAGTCGTACTCCTCGTTCTGCTGGATGTCGATGTACGGGACGTACTGCTTCGCGTCCTTGTTCCAGGTGGGACACTGCGTGAGGAAGTCCACGTGCGAGAAGCCGTCGTGTTGGATGGCCTCGACGAGGATCTCCTTCGCCTGGTTCGGGTTCACCGCTGCGGTGCGAGCGACGTAGCTCGCGCCAGCCGACAGCGACATCGACAGCGGCCGGAGCGGGTCCTTCGCCGAGCCCTCCGGCTGCGTCTTCGACTTGTGTCCCTTCGGGCTCGTGGGCGAGGTCTGCCCCTTCGTGAGCCCGAAGATCTCGTTGTTGAACACGATGTACGTCATGTCGTGGTTCTCCCGGGCGCTGTGCATGAAGTGGTTCCCGCCGATGCCGTAGCCGTCGCCGTCGCCGCCGGCCGCGATGACCGTGAGTTCGGGATTGACGAGCTTCGCGGCACGCGCGACCGGGAGCGAGCGGCCGTGGATGGAGTGGAACCCGTAGCTGTCGAAGTACGACGACAGCTTTCCGGAACAGCCGATGCCGGTGACGAGCAGTATCTCCTCGGGGTCGAGCCCGAGTTCGGCCGCGGCGCCCTTCAGCGCCTTCAGCACGCCGAAGTCACCGCAGCCCGGACACCACGTCGCCTGTGGCTCGATCTCCGGCGTGAACTCGTTCTGGTCGACCTCGCGCTCCTGTCCGATTGCGTTGAATGCGCTCATTGTCAGTCACCTGCTGCGGGCTGGAGGTGAGCGGACGACCGCTCGAACTCCGTGCCGTCGATTGTCGCTTCGAACCCTTCGACGATCTCCGCCGGCTCGAAGGGGTTGCCGTTGTACTTCAAGAGACTCGACAGCGTCGAGCCGTACGCGCCGAGCTCCTTCTGGACGAGTCCCTTGAACTGCGCGCTGGCGTTCATCTCGACGACGAGCACCTCGTCGACGGACTCGATGAACGCCTGTATCTCGTCGGCCGCCAGCGGCATCACGTCGGAGACGCCGAGCGACTGCACGCTGTGGCCCGCCGCGTTCAGCTCGTCGACCGCCTCCTCGACGGTCCCCTGCTGGCTCCCGAACGTGAGAATGCCGTAGTCGGCGTTCTCGTCGCCGTGGTACGTCTGGTGGTCGGCCTCGGCGAGCTCGCCGCGGATAGCGTCGAGCTTCCGCGCCCGCCGGTTCACCTGGGCGACGCGGTTGTGCGGGTCCTCGGAGATGTGGCCTTCCGGGGTGTGTTCGTTGCCGCTTGCGAGGAATCGGCCACCTCGCTGGCCGGGAATCGACCGCGGCGAGACGCCGTTCTCGGGGTCGTGGCGGAACCGCTGGAACTTCCCGGACTCGTGGTGGGCCGCCTCCGCGAGCTCCGCCTCGGTCAGCGTCGCGCCGAGGTCCGGGGTCGGCTCGCGGTCGAAGAAGGCCGCGTCGACGTTGCGCAGCTCGCCGGAGAGCTTCTGGTCGTAGAGTACGATGGCCGGGAGATGGTAGTCGTAGGCGAGCTGGAACGCCTTGCGGGTCTGGTCGTACGCCTCCTCGACGTTGCCGGGCGCGAACACGACGCGGTTCGAGTCGCCCTGACTCGTGTAGAGGACGTGTTCGAGGTCACCCTGCTCCGGCTTCGTCGGCATCCCCGTCGAGCCGCCGGCCCGCATCGCCTCGACGAGGACGATCGGCGTCTCCGTCATCTCGGCGAGTCCGAGCGGTTCGGACATGAGTGCGAAGCCGCCGCCCGAGGAGCCGGACATCGCCTTTGCGCCCGCGTGGCTCGCGCCGATGGCGAGTGAGGCCGCGGCGATTTCGTCTTCCACCTGCTCTGCGACGCCGCCGAAGTCCGGCAGGTGTTGGCTCATCAGGGTGAACACCTCGGTCCACGGGGTCATCGGGTAGCCGGCGATGAACCGGCAGCCCTCGTCGAGTGCGCCGTACGCGATGGCGTTCGACCCCGAGAGGAGCACCTGCTCCTCGTTGTGGCTCCCAGACGGCGCCTCGATGTCGTGCTCGTGGTCCATTCCGGCGACCTGCTCGTAGGCGTCTTCCAACACCTCGATGTTCGCCTCGTACACATCCTCCGGCATCCCCTCCTTCATCAGCTGATCGAAGTAGGAGAGGTCGAGCCCGAGGATGGCAGCGGTCGCGCCGACCCCCGCGGTGTTGCGCATCACCTCGCGGCCGTGTTCCTTCGCGATGGCCCGGAGGTCGAGCGGGTAGACGTGCCAGTCGTTCGCCTCGGCGCGCTCCTCGAAGTCGGCCGGGAGGTCCGACTCGTCGAGCAGCCCCTCATCGTAGACGACGACGCCTCCCTCCCGAAGGTCGTCGAGGTTCTCCGTCAGCGGCTTCACCTCTTCTACGCCGTAGTAGGCGTCCTCCTTCGGATTGCGCGCGAAGGAGTCTCCAAGCGACAGGAGGAAATTGTAGCCGTCCCCGCGCGAGGCGACGGGAGTGTCCGAGGCGCGTACCTCGACGTACGTGTGCCCACCGCGGATTCGCGATGGGTAGTGTCTGTGGGTGAATACGTGGAGTCCCGCACGCATCAGCGCTTTCGTGAAGTTCTGGCTCGTCGAGTCGATTCCGTCACCGGAACCCCCAGCGATTCGCCAGATGATCTCGTTTTGTGTCATGATAGCTCCGGCGTCTCTCGAAACGCCCTAGCTACCGTTTCGACCCACCCAGCAAAAGGGTTTGTGAGTCTTTAGCAAGGATTAATAATGATAAAGGTGTAATAACCGTTCGGGAACTCCCCACGACGACCGAGGATCGCGCTGCCGATCGAGGAACTGCCGGGCCGCGTCGTTGAGCAAGGGCCGGCAGGGATGTATCGTCGAGAACGGGCCGGCAGGAGGGTGTATCGCCGAGCGCGGGCCGGACGAGCGTCAACGTTCATCCCGCTCACCCACAGGTATATACGTGAACCTGGCGTTCCGCTCACTAACCGGATGTCGCTCACCGAACTCATCCGAGGTGTGGAGAACCACGAGAAGACGCTGACTGTCTTCAACAGCGACGGCGACGTGGTCGAGACGCTTCGGGCGCAGTTCGGCGACCGGAACCTCACGGTCGAACGCGAGACGTCGGACCGGACGCCCGCTTCGTTTGTCGTGTTGTCGAGCGACGAGGAGTTCGTCACGGCCGCGAGCCTCCCGTCAGTGCTCGCCGACGAGTCGCCCGACGAGACGGAGCCGGAGTTCGACTCGGAGACGTACCGGCCGATTCTCGACCACCTGGACGAGACGATGTTCACCTCCTACGACACCGACCAGATGGTCGCGGCCTCCCGTGAGATCGAAGACCGGGCGTGGCGGCTCGGTAAGGGGGAGCTCCACGCCGGCTTTCAGAAGCTCTCTATCCTCGGCCCGCAGATGGACGTGTACGAACGGCTCGCGTCGAAAGAGGGGCTCGACGTCCACGCGTACGCGGCCCCCGACGCGGACGTGCCCGAGCACGATTCGCCGCTCACCATCCACGTCGAGCGGGCAGAGGAGATCCGCGAGTCCTGGTTCGTCGTCTACGACGGCGCGGGCATCGACGTGAACAAGTGTGCGCTGCTCGCCGAGGAACGCGAGCCACGGTCGTTCTACGGGTTTTGGACGTACGACTCGGAGACCGTCGACTGGATTCTCGACTATCTCCGACAGTCGTACGGACTCGTCGAGCAGTAATCAACGCTGAACAATCGGTCAGGAGTTCAAACGCGCTTAAGTGACGCCCGTCCCTGGGCGACGTATGGTTAGGAACCGCGGCCCCGGCGGGACCCTCCGCCGCGGCCTCGCATTTTTCGTCGTCTGCATGCTGCTCGTTCCGTCGGCTGGCCTCGTCGCCGCAGACGTGGTCGGCTCACCCGACCTCGACACGTACGCGACCGACAAGCGGGTGACGGCCGGCGAGACGACGGCCCTCACCGTGAGCGTCGTGAACACGGGCGAAGTCGAAGAGGGATCGGCGAGGAACCCGTCGCTGCACAGCGAAGTGACGACCGCACGCGGCGCGGTGTTACGACTCGAACCCGGTGACGCACCGATCGAGGTACAGTCCGGACCCGTCGCGGTCGGGTCGATTCCGTCGGGGAGTGCTGTTCCCGGCACGTTCCAGATTCGCGTCGCTGAGGACGCGGAGCCCGGGAACTACGAGGTTCCGGTGAACATCAGCTATCAGTTCACGGACCGAGTCGACAGAGGTGGCACCCCGGAGGAAGAGACCAAAAACGTCACCCGTAACGTCACGATCGAGGTGACCGAGCAGGCGCAGTTTACCCTCGTCGAGGCTGACACCGACGCCGCTGTCGGCGGAAGCGGACAGGTCTCCGTAACCCTGCGCAACACCGGCACAGGGGTCGCCGAGGACGCCACCGTCACGCTTCGGTCGGCAACGGGCGACCTGACGTTCGGGCCGACGGGCGCCGCAGAAACGTTCACCGGTGACTGGGAGCCCGGCACTGCGCGGACGTTCACCGTTGGCGCCGACGTGGCCCGCAGCGCGACGCTTCGCGCGCTCCCGCTCTCGACCACCGTCTCGTGGACGGACTCCGACGACCGCCCGGCCGAGGAGCGCATCTCCCTCGGCGTCGTCCCCGACACGGAGAGTCGCCTCGGCGTCGACGCCGCGGAGACGACCGCAGCACCGGGCGACAGCGGCGAAGTGACGTTCACGCTCACCAACGACGGCACCCGAAACCTCACCGACGCCACGGTTCGGCTCACGTCGAGCAATCCGGGACTCACCTTCGGCGGCGCGGGCTCGACGACGGCGTACGTCGGCGACTGGGCGGCCGGTGAGACGACCGAGGTGACCGTCGAGGCGGCGTTCGCGCGCGGCGTCGAACAGCGGCCGTTCCCGGTCGACGCGACGGTCGCGTACACTGGCACCGACGGCCGCGACGCGAACACCGCGCCGGTGACCGTCGGCGTCACGCCCGCCGACGAGCAGTCGTTCGCCGTCGTGAACGCGTCGGCATCGCTCCGCGTCGGCGCCGACGGCTCGCTGGAGGGGACGCTGGTCAACGAGGGGCCGGGAACGATCGAGAACGCGGTCCTCGTGCTTCAGCCGACCGGATCGACGATCGACGTGGTGGAGCGGGAGTACGCGCTCGGTGACCTCGAGGCGAACGGGTCGTCCTCGTTCGCATTCGACGTCTCCGTCGCTTCCGGCGCGAAAGACGGGCCGCGACAGTTCACCTACCGCGTCGAGTACGAGACGAACGACGGCGACCGGACGCAGTCCGACCCGCTGTACGTCCGCGGCGAGGTCGCGCCGCAGCGTGACGTGTTCGACGTCTCGGTCGAGCGTGGGAGCTTCGAACCCGGCGAGAGCGGTGCGTACACGTTGACGGTGACAAACGCGGGCGACGAGCCGGTCTCCGACGTGTCGGCGAAGCTGTTCGCCGACGCGCCTGTCAGCGCGACCGACGACGAGGCATTCATCGACTCGCTCGAGCCCGGGGAGTCGACGACGCTCCGCTTCGGCGTCGGCGTCGCGGGGTCGGCCACCGCGAAGCCGTATCCGCTCTCCATCGATTTCCAGTACACCGAGCCTGACGGCGACACCAAGCTCTCCGACAGCTACCGGGTTCCGGTGACCGTCGAGGAGTCGTCCGGCGGCGGGCTGTTCGGACTCGGCGTCTCGGCCAACACCGCGGGCGTCGTCGTGCTCCCGCTCGTGCTCGTCGGAGGCGTCGTCCTCTGGGTACGACGGTAGATGGAGTACCAGCGGCTCATCGAGCGGGCGGACCACTACATCGTCGAGCGGTCACGGCTCGTCATCCTCGCCTTCCTGCTCGTCTCCGTCGTCTTCGCCGTCGGGCTCGGCGGCGTCACCACCGACGCCGGCAACGACGCGTTCACGCAGAACGTCCCCGCAGAGCAGGCGCTCCAGCAGGTGAACGACGAGTTCTCTCCGACGTTCACGGCGGACGAGGGAAGTACGTCGCTCATCCAGCGCGGCAACGACGTACTCGGGAAGGAGTCGATGCTACGGATGCTGCGGGTTCAACAGCGCGCGACCGAGCACGAGTCGTTGCGCGTCACGTCGACCGGCAGCGCGGCCGCCATCGTGGCGCGCACCATCGATCCGACGGCGACGACGACCGAGGCCCAGATCGACACGCTCGAGGCCGCGAGCGACGCCGAGATCGACCGTGCGGTTCGGCGCGCGGCCGACCGCCCGGGATTCACCGGGCTGCTGTCGAACGACTTCAACCGCGAGTGCGCCTGCGCGTCTGCGACGATCGGCTCCGTCACCCACGAGGTGCCGGCGGGACTCTCCGCGGGGTCTGGAACCGGCGGTTCGAGCCCGCTCACGCCGCTGCAGAAGCGCATGGTGACGGTCACCGACAGCGTCGAGGGGGGGAGTTCGATCCAGGTGTTCGGCACCGGCATCGTCGCAGAGGAGTTCACGAACGTCATCACGGACTCGCTGATCATCGTAACGCCCGCGGCCGTGCTGTTCATTCTCGTCTTCCTCGTCATCTCCTACCGTGACCTCGCGGATCTGCTGCTCGGCGTGATCGCGCTCGCGATGGGTATCGTCTGGACGTTCGGCTTCATGGGCCTGACCGGGATTCCGTTCAACCAGGTGCTCATCGCCGTCCCGCCGCTGTTGCTCGCGGTGGGCATCGACTTCGGCATCCACGCGGTGAACCGATATCGAGAGGAGACAGCCGCCGGTGTACCCATCGACGAGGCGATGCGGACGACGACCGATCAGCTGCTCGTCGCCTTCTTCATCGTCACCGGCACGACGGTCATCGGCTTCGGTGCGAACCTGCTGTCGAGCCTGCCGCCGATCCGCGACTTCGGCATCGTCGCCGGCGTCGGCATCGTGTTCACGTTCCTCATCTTCGGCGTGTTTCTCCCGGCTGCGAAGATCGAGCTCGATCGTCTCCGGACGCGCTACCCAATCCCGACGTTCTCGCGGACGCCCCTCGGCTCCGAGGGGTCCGCGCTCAGCACTCTCCTCTCCGGGGGCGTCCCCGTCGCCCGCCGGTTTGCGGTGCCGTTCCTCCTGCTCGTCCTCGTCGTGAGTGCGGGTGCCGGTTACTACGCCACCGGTGTCGACACGACGTTCACGCAGGACGACTTCCTCCCGCCGGAGGAGAACCCGGAATACCTGACGTCGCTCCCGGAGCCGTTCGCGCCGTCGGAGTACACCGTCACGGCGACGACGAACTTCCTCGACGACAACTTCGAATCGGCTGGAGACTCGCAGGTGCAGGTGTACGTAGAGGGGTCGCTCACCCGCGATCACGCACTCGAATCGATTTATCGCGCCGGCGACGATCCCCCCGACTCTTTCGTCGTCTCGGACGGCCGCGCGGACGCGACGAGCATCGTCACGGTCATCCGCGAGCGCGCGAACGCCGACCCCGAGTTCGCTGCGATCGTCGCGCGCAACGACGCCGACGGCAATGGGATTCCCGACGACAACCTACGCGAGGTGTACGAGTACCTGTTCGCCTCCTCGTCGGCCGACCGCGCCACGCAGTATCTCTCCGACGACTACCGCTCGACGCGGGTCGTCTACACCACGAAGTCGTCCGCAACGCAGTCGGAGGTGACGACCGACGCGCGGGCGGCCGCCGACGAGATGCGCTTCTCGGCCACGGCGACGGGATCGACCGTCGTGTTTCAGGCCATTTCGGATCTCATCCTCTCGTCGGCGATCCAGTCGCTCGCCGCCGCGCTCGTCGGTGCGGCCGCGTTCCTCCTGTTCGTCTACTGGGTGCTCGAGGGGTCGCCGTCGCTCGGCATCGCCAATCTCTTCCCGATTCTCGTCTCCGTCACGTTCATCGCCGGATCGATGCGGCTGTTCGGCATCGCGTTTAACGCGTTCACCGCGACGATCCTCTCGATCACCATCGGGCTCGGCATCGACTACTCCGTCCACGTCACCCACCGATTCGCGGACGAACTGAAGGAGCGACCGCTCGAGGAGGCGCTCGACCGGACGGTCCGGGGGACCGGTGGCGCGCTCGCCGGGTCGATGTTGACGACGGTGTTCGGCATCGGCACGCTCACCCTCTCTGTGTTCCCCGCCATCGGCAACTTCGGCATCCTGACCGGACTCTCCGTACTGTACTCGTTCCTCGCGTCGCTGTTCGTCCTCCCCGCCGCGCTCACCGTGTGGGCGCGGCTGACGGGGCGGGCGGGTGGTGGGGAGACGACAACGACCGACTCGGCTGACGACGAGTTCCCCGGCGTCGTCGAGGGGACGCTCTCGGAGTGAGCCTACCAGCCGTCCCCGAACCGCTCTAACATCGCCGTGTCGTGGCCGAGGAGCACGTCGGCGTCGGTTCGGCGTTCCAGGTCCCGGACGTACGCGAGCGACTCCTGCCACGCCCGGTTGTCCCATAGCAGGGAGGCGGCCATCGACTGTCCCTGGTAGTTCTCCTGCCAGTACGCCTCGTCACCGACGACGAGCAGCGTCTCGCCGTCCCGGTCGAGTCGAGCGCCCAACAGCCCCGGCGTGTGCCCCGGCAGATGGAGCAGCTCGATTCCCTCGTACAGCTGGCGGTCCCCCTCGACGACCCGCCAGTTCAGGTCGCGGTCGAAGTCGGGCGCGAAGTAGGCGACGCTGCCAGTGTCCGTCGTCGCGGACCGGTAGGCGAACTCGATCTCCCGCTCGTGGACATAGATCGGCGTGTCGGTGCCCTCGAAGTGGTAGAGCCCGCCGGCGTGGTCGAGATGGAGATGCGACATGACGACCGCGTCCACGTCCTCGACCGCGTAGCCGGCGTCGTCGAGGTCCTCGGCGAGGTCGTGTTCGGCCGCGTCGACGTGTGCGAACGCCTCGTACAGCGGCGCGGGCCAGTAGCCGTCGCCTGCCTCCGGATGTGAGCCGGTATCCCACAGGATCGTCGCTTCCGGGTGGTCGATGAGGAGGTTCCAGACGAGGAACTCCTCGTAGTCGAGGTCGGGATTCGGGTTCGAGGCGGTCGCGACGGTCGCGCCGTCGAGCACGAAGTTCGCGTCTGCCTCGATGCGCCCGCGGTCGAGCAGGTGGACGTCGAAGTCCATGCGCTCGTTTGGGAGGGCTGCGTCAAAACGTTGTGTGGGGCGCTGGAGTGTAGGGCTCTTACTCCAGCGGCGCTACTCGGGGGTCTGGCTGTAGACGAGGTTCCGCTGTATCTCGTTTGCCCCCTCGTAGATGACCGGGATGCGAACGTCCCGGTAGACGCGGGAGATGCGGTTCTCCGCGAGGATGGAGCGGCCGCCGTGGAGCTGCATCCCGCGCTCTGCGCAGTCGTTCGCCACCTCCGTCGACTTCACCTTCGCCATCGACGCCCAGAAGCCGCCCTGTGTGCCGTCAGCCACCTCGTCGGCCGCCCGCCAGTTCAGCGCGCGGGCCGCCTCGAACTCTATCCGCATGTCCGCGAGGATGTGCTGGACGGACTGGAACTCGTTCACCTGCCGGCCAAACGCGTTGCGCCCGTGGACGAAGTCCCACGCCTCCTCGATGGCTGCGGCGGCGAGGCCGAGCCCGTGGCCCCCGACGACGATCCGCCCGTGGTTGAAGAAGTCGGCGAGCATGTAGAAGCCGGCGCCCTCGACGCCGATGCGGTTCTCCTCGGGGATGCGCGCGCCGTCGAGGACGACGTGGGCCTGCTTCGAGGCGCGCATCCCGATCTTCTCCGGGACGTGTTCCGCCTCGTAGCCGTCCGTGTCCGTCGGCACGACGAAAAGCGAGTAGTTGCCGTAGCGGTTCGTCTCGTCGTCGCCCGTCTTCGCGTACAGCGTCACCCAGTCCGCCTCGACGCCGTTGCCGATCCAGTACTTCTCGCCGTCGAGGACGTACTCGTCGCCGTCTTTCTCGGCGGTCGTCGACATGCCGGCGAGGTCGCTGCCCGTCTCCGGCTCGGAGACGGCGAGTCCGGTTATCTGGTCGTTCTCGGCGACCGGGCGGAGGTACTTCTCTTGTAGCTCCTCGTCGCCGTACTCCGCGAGCAGCTCGGCGCCGAAGCTCGCCAGCTGGAGCGTCAAGGCGATGCCGGCGTCCGCCCGGTAGAACTCCTCGGCGATCGCGAGTATCTGGTGGAGGTCGAAGCCACGGCCGCCGTACTCCTCGCCGATGTCCTGTGCGATGAGCCCGGCGTCCATGCCCGCCTCCAGAATCTCCCACGGGTACTCGCCCGACTCGTGATACTCGTGTGCGTTCGGTTCGATGTGTTCGGCCGCGAACGCGCGGGCCTCGCGTTTGACCTCGTGGGCGCGCTCCGGAACGACGGTCTCGTCGAGAAGCTCCATGCACCGCGTAGGGGCGCGGCGAGGAAATACTCCGGGGAACCGGGCGGGGGTCGGACTCTTGGGAACCGGGGGCGGTTCGTGCCGGTTAGTCCTGGCCGGGCGCGGCGTCCTCCGGCACGGAGCCCTCGTGGAGCTCCATGCTCCCGGTGTACTGCTCGCGGAGGTCCTTCTTCGAGAACTTGCCGGTCGCCGTCTTCGGCACCTCTTCGATGTACTCGATGGCGTCCGGGAGCCACCACTTGGGATACTCGTCGCGCAGCAGGTCCATCACTTCCTCCTGAAGCGTCTCCCGTTCGGCCCCGTCCGCCGGGACGACGAACGCCACGGGCCGCTCCTGCCACTTCTCGTGGGGGACACCGATGACGGTCGCCTCCGAGACGTCGTCGTGGGCCATGATGGCGTTTTCGAGCTCGACGGAGGAGATCCACTCACCCCCCGACTTGATGACGTCCTTCTCGCGGTCGACGATCTTGATGTAGCCGTCGGGGTCGACGCTCACGACGTCACCCGTCTTGAGCCAGCCGTCCTCGAAGTCTTCCTCGTTCGCCTCCGGCCGCTCGAAGTACTCCTTCGTGATGGCGGGGCCACGGACGTAGAGCTCGCCGAACTCCTCGCCGTCCCACTCGATCTCCTCGCCGGTCTCGTCGATGACGCGGAACTCGATGCCGGGAACCATGATTCCCTGCTTCCCGCGTTTGTCGAGCTGGGTGTCGTAGTCGAGCTCCTCGAGGCCGGCCTTGAGATGCGAGACGCTGCCGATGGGCGACATCTCGGTCATCCCCCACGCGTGGAGCACCTCGACGCCGCGGTCGTCGAACCACTTGATCATCGACTTCGGCGCCGCCGAGCCGCCGACGATGACCCGGTCGAGCGCCGAGAGGTCGACCTCGTTCTCCTGACAGTACTCCATCAGGCCGAGCCACACAGTCGGGACGCCGGCCGTGACGGTGACGCCCTCCTCCTCGATGAGCGAGGCGATGTGTTCCGGGTCCGGCGACGGGCCGGGGAACACCTGTTTCGAGCCGCCCGCGGTCGCGGTGAAGGGCATCCCCCACGCGTTGACGTGGAACATCGGGACGACCGGCATCACGACGTCGTCGTCGTCCATCGGGATGCCCTGCGGCGTCAGCGACTGCATCGTGTGGCTCCACAGCATCGACTGCGTGTACTCGACGCCCTTCGGTTTCCCCGTGGTGCCCGAGGTGTAACACATCCCGGCGGGCTGGTCGCTCGGGAGGTCCGGCCAGTCGTACTCCGTGTCGCGATCGGCGATGAACTCCTCGTACGTGAGCGCGTCGAAGCTCTCGAGCGGTCCCGCGTCGGCGCCCATCACGACGAGGTCGACGCCCTCGAACTCTTCGGCCCCCTCCGCGGCGCCTGCCATCTTCTCCGCGAGCGACGGGTCGACGAAGATGACCTCGTCGTCGGCGTTGTCGACGATGAAGCGGATGTGCTCGTCGGGGAGAAGCGGGTTGATCGTGTGAAGCTGGGCGCCCATCGACGGCGCCGCGAAGTACACCTCGAAGTGGCGGTCGGTGTTCCAACAGAACGTGCCGACGCGATCCCCGCGCTCGATGCCGAACTCGGACTCCATCGCGTGTGCCAGCTGGGCAACGCGGTCGGCGTACTCGCCGTACGTCTGTCGGTTGATACCGTCGTGGTTTCGCGAGACGATCTCCGTCTCCGGGTAGAGCTTGCTCGCCCGCCAGAGGAACGGTCGTAACGTCTGTGAGTGCGCGCCAGGCATAGTCGTCTGAAAACAGGCTGCCGCGACTAATTATTCTTGCTACGTAGAGTGTGACAACGGAGTTAAACGAACCGCTACGTGCGCCGCCTGGCAACGACGACGCCCTCGCCGAGCGGGAGCAGTGACACGTCGAACGCCGGCGCGTCCCGGAGTGTGACGAGCAGGTCGGCGACCCCCTTAGTGCGGGCGTTCGCGTCGTACGACGCCCCTTCGACGAGCGCGAGGATGCCGTCGAACTCTAGGGGCCCGGCCGTCACTGCGTTGTCGACGAAGACGAGGCCGCCGGGCGCGACCTTCTCGCGGACGGCTGCGAACGCCTCCGGATATCGGTCCTTCTCGTTGTCGATGAGCACTACGTCGAACGGGCCGTCGACCGACTCGACGACGTCGATGGCGTCACCGTGTTCGAACCGACAGCGGTCCGCGTAGCCGCCGCGGTCGAGGTAGTCGCGGGCGTCGTCGAGTTCGTCGGCGTCGATATCCGTGAGGACGAGCTCGCCGTCCGGCGGAAACGCCTCGGCGAACCAGTAGGCGGAGTAGCCGAAGCCGGAGCCGAACTCGAAGCCGCGCTGCGGGTCGACAGTTCGTGCGAGCAGCCGGAGCCACGCGCCCACGGTCGGGCCGACCGTCGGGAACCCCTCGCGGTCGGCGCGCTCGTCCATCTCTTCGATAACTTCGTCCGTCTCGGTCAACGCAGCCGCGAGCCGAGCGACGCGTTCCGGGTCGACGTCGTGCATACCTGCGATTCGACGGAGAGGACAAGAAGGGTTGTGGGTCGGGCGGGCGCTTGCGGGCGACGAAAACGGGCGTCCTACAGCTTCGATTCAGCGTCTTCCGCGAGTTCTTCCATCCGCTTGCCGATGCGGCCGGCGTCGGAGAACTCGTCCTCAGAGAGGATGCTCGCGAGCGCGTTCCCGAGCACGAAGACGGCGTGTTTGTGCTCGCTCTTCGACTTGTGGACGTCGTCCGGGGTGACGTCGAGTTCGTCGTAGGCGGCAAAGGCGTCGGTCTCTACGTCGTCCATCCCGCGGAACGTGGTCATGATTTCGACCATGTGGCCGTGTAGCTCGAGGAGTTCGTCTTTGTGCATACTCGTGATATCCGGGAAACGCGGATAAACGTTGCGTGCAAGCCCGTTGCACACGTTCGCTCCGGCAGACAGTGGCGAGCTGCCGCGTCGCTAAAAGACGTACTCGTCGTCGTGGCCCATCATCCCGTCCTCCTCGAACGCCGGCTCCTCGTCGTCCATCGGGCCGGACGTCTTGTACGCGCGGATGCCGGCCGAGAGGATGTCCTCGATGGCCTCCTCCCTGCTGGCGAACTCCCCCTGCTCGACGAGTTGTGCGATCTGCATCTCGAGATGCTCGGGGACCGTGATGTCTACCTTTACCATCGCTTGGGGAAAGTTTCGACAGTAGGGTATTTAAGATTGGTGGGCTCTTTTCGGGCAAATGAACTAACCCTCGTGAAGGAACAACATTTCCTGCGCCTTCGTTCGTATACTTTTGTAAGATGGCAACTGTTGCTGTGCCACTACGACCGTCGGGGAACGGTACGCTAACGGGGCCGCGACCCCGAATCGGGGTATGTACGACGCGACGGACCTCCACGAGGAGTTCGACGGGGCGCGGCTTCCGCCGGGACAGCGGGAGACGTCGGCGTTTCCCGTGCTTTCGAAGGGGGAGACGCCAGCTGTCGACCGCGACGAGTGGCGGTTCGAGGTGTGGGGTGCCGTCGACGAGCAGCTCGCGCTGTCGTTCGACGCGTTCACCGATCTCGCCTCCGAGACGCAGCGACAGGACTTCCACTGTGTCACCGGCTGGTCGCGCTTCGACAACGAGTTCACCGGCGTGCCGTTCCCGACGCTGATGGACGCCGCGGGCGTCCACGACGACGCCGTTCACGTCATGTTCCACGCCGCCGACGGCTACACGACGAACCTCCCGCTCGCGACCTGCGACCGCCGGGAGGTGTTGTTCGCGTGGGCGCTCGACGGCGAGCCGCTCCCGGCGGACCACGGCGGGCCCGTTCGGGTCGTCACTCCTCATCGCTACGCGTACAAGGGTGCGAAGTGGGTGACAGGTGTGGAGTTCCTCACCGAGCCGGAGCGGGGCTACTGGGAGAAGCGCGGCTACTCGAACACCGCGAACCCGTGGGCGGAAGAGCGGTACGCGTAGAGTTTCGTCGCTCGTGCGTTCGCTCCGACCCCCGTCTCGAGCGGGCCGACGGCCGGGAACGGGATGCATAAACCGGAGGCCCCCATAGCGTGGTGCAATGGAACAGGTCGGTGACGAGGCGCCGACGGGTGTCGTCTCGCGGGCCACGCGGCTCGAGGGACCGCCCGTCCGGGCCGCGCTCGCGGCCGCGGACGCACCGCGGGTGCTGTGGAGCGCGCCTGACGAGCCGACCGTCGTCGGCTCCGGCGCGGCTGCGACGATCACCGCGACCGACACAGATCGGTTCGAACGCGTTCGGACGGCCGGCGACGCGCTGTTCGATCACGGAAACGTCCACGCGGGCACGGAGGCCGCGCGACCGCGGCTGTTCGGCGGCTTCGCCTTCCACGACGACCACGACGGCGACCCGCCGTGGACCGGCTTTCCCGGCGCGCAGTTCGTCCTCCCGCGCCGACAGCTCACGTACACCCGTGACGGGACGTGGCTCACGGTGAACGCCGTCGGCCCTGACGCGACCCCGGAAGCGGTGGAAGCTTCCCTCGTGGAGACGGCCGAGGAACTCGCCGACCTCCCGGAGCCGGCTCCTGCAGACCGCCCCGGCGTCGAGGCGCGCGAACGGGGAACGACGCGGGATGCGTGGCGCGAGTCCGTCCTCGACGTGACGGACCGCATCGCTGCCGGCGAACTCGACAAGGTGGTCCTCGCGATGGCGCTGCGCGTCGCCCTCGACGGCTCTGTCCCCGTCCACGACGTACTCGACCGGCTCGCCGGCACGTACCCGGACTGCGTCCGCTTTCTCGTCGAACCCGACGCCCCCGGCGAGTCCGTCCCTTCCTTTTTCGGCGCGACCCCGGAGCGGCTCGTCGAGCTTCGCGGTCGAACGGTTTCGACGGGCGCGCTCGCGGGCACGACCGGTCGCGGCGACACACCCGCCGAAGACGAGTGGCTCGCCCAGGAGCTGCTCGCCGACGAGAAGAACGCCCACGAGCACGAAATCGTCGCCGAGACGATACGCGAACAGCTGGCGCCGTTCGCGTCGTCGGTCTCGACCGGTGAGCGGTCCATCCGCAGGCTGGCGACCGTCCAGCACCTCGAGACGCCGATCACGGCAGAGCTCGCCGCCGACGAACACGTGCTCACGCTCGTCGAGGCCCTCCACCCGACCCCGGCGGTGGGTGGGCTCCCGCCGTCGACGGCGCTCGACACCATCCGCGAGACGGAGCCGTTCGCCCGGGGCTGGTACGCGGCCCCGGTCGGCTGGTTCGACGCGGCCGGCTACGGCTCCTTCGCGGTCGCGCTCCGGTCGGCCGTCGCCCAGGACGACATGGCGACGCTGTTCGCTGGGGTCGGCATCGTCGAGGACTCCGACCCGGACGCCGAGTGGGACGAGGTGCAGCTCAAGTACCGGCCGATGCTCGACGAGCTCGAATGACTGCCCCCAACGTCAACACGCTGTGGGGCCGGGCGGTCGTCGACGAGCTCGTCGCGAGCGGCGTCGACGCGGCCGTGCTCTCGCCGGGGTCGCGCTCGACGCCGCTTACCGTCGCCTTCGCCGAACACCCGGAGATCGAGACGTTCTCGCAGCTCGACGAGCGGTCGGCCGCGTTCTTCGCGCTCGGCCGAGCGAAGCGGACGGGCCGGCCGACCCCGCTCGTCTGCACCTCCGGCACCGCCGGCGCGAACTACCATCCGGCGGTGATGGAGGCTGACAACGCCCGCGTTCCGATGCTCGTGTTGACCGCGGACCGACCGCCCGAACTCGACGACAGCGGCGCGAACCAGACGGCCGACCAGTCGAGGCTCTACGGCGGGGCGGTTCGCCACGAGCGCACCCTGCCGGAGCCGGAGGTCACAGACCGGAAGCTGCGCGCCCTCCGGACCGCCGTCTGTCGCGGCGTCGCGACGGCGACCGGGACGCATCCGGGACCGGTCCACCTGAACGTCCCGTTCCGCAAGCCGCTGGAGCCGACCGTCGAGACGGACGACGTTCCCGACGGCTGGGTCGACGACCACCCGCTCGCAGCCCGCGGACGAGAGGGCCCCTTCGTCCGAACCATGCAGGGCGTGCCGGCGCTTTCGGCTGCCGACCGGGCCGCGGTGGTCGAGGCGGTCGAGACGGCCGACCGTGGCCTCATCGTCTGTGGCCCGGCCGACGCCCCTGCCCCGGACCGCGACGCGCTGTTCGGACTCGCCCGCGCGACGGGCTTTCCCGTCCTCGCAGACCCGCTCTCCGGGCTCCGATTCGGGGAGCACGTCGACGGCGTGACGGTCCTCGGCGGCTACGACGGCTGGGGGTCGCTGTTCGCTGAGAACCTTCCCGCTCCGGACGTCGTGCTCCGCTTCGGCGCCTCGCTCACCTCAAAACGGACGCGGACCGCGCTCGCGGAACACGCGCTGGCGGGGAGCGAAGCGCCCCGGCAGTTCGTCGTCGACCCCGCGGGCGGCTGGCGAGAGGCGGCGTTCGCCGCGACGGATGCGCTGGTCGCAGAGCCGACGCGGCTCGCGAGCCATCTCGCCGGTCGGGTCGACCGGACGGCGGGCGAGTACGCCGACCGCCTCGCGGCGGTCGAACGGGCGTACTGGGACCTCGTCGCCGACGAGGACCGGTTCTTCGAGGGGCGCCTGCTCGGCGACGTGGCCGCGCTCGCGCCGGATCCGTCGACCCTGTTCGTCTCCAACTCGATGCCGGTGCGGGACCTCGACCGGTTCGGCGAGCCGCGGGCCGCTGACCTGACCGTCCTCGGCAACCGCGGCGTCTCGGGCATCGACGGCATCACCTCGACGGCGCTCGGCGCGGGCAGCGTGGCCGACGACCCGCTCGTGTTGGTGACCGGTGACCTCGCCTACTACCACGACATGAACGGCCTGCTCGCGGTCGGGCGGTTCGGATTCGACGCCACCGTCGTCCTCGTCAACAACGACGGCGGCGGTATCTTCCATCTGCTTCCCATCGAGGCCCACGAGACGTTCGAGGGCTACTTCCGGACGCCACACGGGCTGGACTTCTCTCCGACGGGCGACCTCTACGGGCTGGAGTTCGGCCGGGCGAGCACGCGCGAGGGATTCCGTGAGGCGTTCACGGACAGCGTCGGCCGCGACGGGACGCAGGTCATCGAGGTCGGGTTCGACGCCGACGAGAGCCACGCCGTCCGCGAGTCGCTGGACCGACGGGTCGCGGCCGAACTCGACGCTACCCTCTGAGCGCGAGGAAGTTCCCGACGGCGATGATGAACGGGATCCAGCAGAACGCCCACGCCAGCACCGCCTCCGGCGAGAGCACGTCGATGCCGGCGAGACTGAGGCCGATCGGTGCCGTGAGCGTGAGGGCGCCGAAGACGAGCACGCCCGACTCCGGAATCGAGAGCGTCTGTGCGACGACGAGCAGCGCACAGACCGCGGCCGCGACCCGGACGAGCGTCCCGAAGACGGGCAACACCGCGACGCCGAGCAGCATCGGGTAGCAGATGAACACGGCGACCGCGAGCAGGCCGCGCTCCACGGTGAACCCCGCGGCCGAGTCCCTCCGCGTCGAGACCCGGTACCCAGTCGCGTCGCCGGCGCCCGTCCGGTACCACGACGCCTCGTCCGTCCCGACGTAGCCTCCCTGGGACGCGTTCTGGCTACTTCCGCCGGTCGACGCGCTCGCACCACCTGCCGCGGCGTTCGCTTCTGTCGTATCCCACCGTTGTCCGCCGCTCCCAGTGCCCGCGCCTCGACCGCTCGCCCACGCGTCGGCGCGACGACGGTTCCGGCGTCGCTGGTTCCGCCAATCTGTGCCGTCACCCTCGTCGTTGGTCGTTCCTGCCCGTCCGGTTTCGTCGGTCGGGTCGCGCTCGTCGGCCGCAGCAGCGTCGGCGTTGTCGTCTTCGCCCCCGTCGTTTCTCCGGTTGGACGGTGTCGTCGAATCGCCGTGCGGTTCGGTCGACTCACCGACGTACCTCTCGTGGCCGAGTCGGTCGTAGCGCGCCCGTTCGCTCGGGTCACAGAGGACGTCGCGCGCTGCAGACAGCGTCCGAAACTGCTCGGCTGCGTCCGGTCGGTCGGAGACGTCCGGATGGACCTCCTTGACGCGCTCGCGGTAGGCCGCGCGCACCCGCTCGGCGTCCGCGTCGCGGGCGACCCCGAGCACGTCGTAGTAGGTCCGGGTCACGCGCGCACGTTCGGAACCCTGGGGCAAAAGCGTCCCTCCCGAACCGCCCGGTTTTTGCTCCGTCCGTCCACACGGCCGCCATGGTCTCTGACGTCTTCGACCCAGACGCGTGGACGCCCGTCGACGGGTTCGACTTCGACGACCTCACCTACCACCGCGCCCGCGAGGTGGGCGCGGTCCGAATCGCCTTCGACCGCCCCGAGGTGCGCAACGCGTTCCGGCCGGAGACGGTCGACGAGCTCTCGACGGCGCTCGACCACGCGAAACGACAGACCGACGTTGGCTGTGTGTTCATCACCGGCAACGGGCCATCGCCGAAGGACGGCGGCTGGGCGTTCTGCTCCGGGGGTGACCAGCGCATCCGGGGAGAGGCGGGCTATGAGTACCGCGAGGGCGAACGCAGTGAGCCCGCGGAACGGGCGAGCGGGGAGCAGCGTGGCGGCGACCACGCCGCGCCGCGGCTCCACATCCTCGAGGTGCAGCGGCAGATTCGCCACCTCCCGAAGCCGGTCGTGGCCGTCGTCCCGGGCTGGGCGGTCGGGGGCGGCCACTCCCTGCACGTCGTCTGTGACATGACGCTCGCTTCCGAAGAACACGCGAAGTTCCTCCAGACGGACCCCGACGTCGCGAGCTTCGACGCCGGCTTCGGATCCGCGTATCTCGCCCACCAGATCGGCCACAAGAAGGCGCGTGAGCTCTTCTTTCTCGGGAAGACCTACTCCGCCGAGGAGGCCGAAGAGATGGGGATGGTGAACGAGGCAGTCCCGCACGACCAGCTGGAGGAGCACGCCCTGGAGTGGGCCGAGGAGATACTGAGCAAGTCGCCGACGGCGATGCGGATGCTCAAGTACGCGTTCAATCTCGACACCGACGGGCTGGTCGGCCAGCAGGTGTTCGCCGGCGAGGCGACCCGGCTCGGCTACATGACCGACGAGGCGAAGGAAGGGCGCGACGCGTTCAACGAGGGGCGCGACCCGGAGTTCGAGCAGTTCCCCTGGCACTACTGACGGACCGAAGGTTCGACACTGACGCATCCGGGGATTTATATGGGAACCCGCGGCCAGGCCCCGCGTGACCTGACGACCTCCGCGACGGGGACGAGGCGGTTGCACGGCCCACCCGTCGCGGCGTAGCCGGGCCGTCTGCTCGCCAACCACAGCCGCTTAGTCGGTGCCACGACAAGCCACGGTAATGACTGAACCGGCGAACGTGTCGAAACGGAAGGCGTGGCTGATGGCCGCGCGCCCGCAGACGCTGCCCGCCGGCGCCGCGCCCGTCGTCGTCGGGACGGGCTTGGCGGTCGGCGACGGCGTCTTCGCGCCGCTGCCCGCACTGGCCGCGCTCGTCGGCGCGCTGCTGTTGCAGGTCGGCACCAACTTCGCGAACGACTACTACGACGCGGTTCGCGGCGCCGACACCGAGGACCGCGAGGGGTTCACGCGCGTCACCGCGGGCGGGCTCATCGAGCCGTCACAGGTAAAAGGCGCGATGTACGCCACGTTCGCCGCCGCGATCCTCCTCGGCACGTATCTCGTCTGGATCGGCGGGCCGGCCATCGTCGTCGTCGGCCTCGCCTCGGTCGTCGCCGGCATCGCGTACACCGGCGGCCCGGCCCCCTACGGTTACCGCGGGCTCGGCGACCTCTTCGTCTTCGTCTTCTTCGGCCTCGTCGCCGTCACCGGCACGTACTACGTGCAGGCCGCCGCCGCAGTGGCCGGCGTTCCGGCGCTGGCAGCGCCGTTCGAGTTCGTGCCGCTCGCGGCCGTCGTCGCGGCGCTGCCGGCGGCCGGTCTCTCGACGTGTCTTCTCGTCGTGAACAACATCCGCGACAGGGAGACGGACGCGAGAGCCGGCAAGCGGACGCTTGCGGTCCTTCTCGGCTACGGCGGCTCCCGCGTCGAGTTCCTGCTCCTGCTCGGCATGGCGTACGTCGTCCCCGTCATCTTCGCCACGACCGACTACGGGCTCGTGACGCTGCTCCCGCTCCTGACGCTCCCGCTCGCGGGGAGCCTCGCGGCGACCGTCCTCTCGGAGACGGGCGGCGACGCGCTCAACCCGGCGCTGGAGACGACCGGCAAGCTCCTGTTCGCACACAGCGTCCTGTTCGCGGTCGGGCTCGCGCTGGCATGAACGCCGAGCGGTTCTCGCTCCCGCTGGTCGAGCCGCTCGCCACGGCCGCGGGCGATATCACCGAACGGGAGGGATTCCTCGTCACCGTCGACGAGCCGACGACTGGCGTCGGGGAAGCGACGCCGCTGCCCGGCTGGACCGAGTCGCTGGAGGCGTGTCGCGATGCGCTCGCGACCGCCGACTCGGAGGCAGTCGACGAACTCCCGCCCGCGGCCCGACACGGCGTCTCTCTTGCGCTGCTCGACGCGGCTGCCCGCGACGCGGAGCGACCGCTTTACCGGTATCTCGGTCGCGACGAGCGGGTGGAAGCGGTTCCGGTCAACGCGACTGTCGGTGATGCGGACGAGGAGACGACGGCAGCGAGGGTCGAAGCTGCGGCCGAATCCGGATTCCCGGCGGTGAAGCTGAAGGTCGGGGCCCGGTCGCTCGACGCCGACGTGAGGCGCGTCGAGGCCGCCCGCGACGCCGCACCCGATGTCGAGCTCCGGCTCGACGCAAACGCCGCGTGGGACCACGACACCGCGGCGACGGCCATCGACGCCGTCGAGTCGCTCGACGTCGCGTACGTCGAGCAGCCGCTGCCGGCGACGGACCTCGAGGGCCACGCGGCGCTCCGAGGTCGAGGCGTCGGCATCGCGCTCGACGAAGGGCTCTACGAGCACGGTGTCGACGCTGCGCTCGACGCCGAGGCAGCCGATACGTGGATACTAAAGCCGATGGTGATGGGCGGGCCGGACGTCGCGCTCGACGCGGCGGTGCTCGCCCGCGGCGCAGGAATCGACCCGGTCGTCACGACCACCGTCGACGGCGCGGTCGCCCGTGGAGCAGCCGTCCACGCCGCTGCCGCCGTCCCCGACGTGTCGCCGTGCGGGCTAGCGACGCGTGACCTGCTTGCGTCCGACGTGGCGCCCGACCCCGCACCCGTGCGCGACGGCCGGATGCGCGTCCCACAGAAAGATGGAAATATCCCCCCGCCGTCATCGGTGAATCGTGCGTGACTGGCTGGCGTTGCGGGCCAAGGCGACGCCGACTCGGACCGCGCTCGTCGATGCGCGATCCGACACGGCGGTCAGCTACGCGGCTCTCGACGCTCGCGTCGAGGAGCTCGCGGGGAGACTCTCGGCGCTCGGCGTCGGGGTCGACGACCACCTTGGCGTCGTCTCGCGGACGCGGTCCGCGTTCGTCGACCTCGTCCACGCGGCCGCACGGATCGGTGCAGTCCTCGTTCCGTTGAACGCGCGGTACACCGCCTCCGAGCTCACTGACACGGCGACGGCCGCCGATCTCGACTGTCTGGTCTGCACACGCGACACCGAGCCGGCAGCAGTCGGGTTCGACGGGCCGGTCGCGACGCTCGACGACCCCGGCGCCGGCGCGACCGACCTCGCGGCGGTCGACCCTGTGTCATTCGAGATGCCGTCGTGGGACCGCAACTGCCCGCAGGCGCTCGTCCCCACGTCGGGGACGACCGGGTCGCCGAAGCTCGTCGAACTCACGTCCGGCAACCTGCTCGCCAGCGCGTCGGCCTCCTCGTGGCGGCTCGGCGTCCTCCCCTCGGACCGCTGGTACTGCACGCTCCCGATGTACCACATGGGCGGGCTCGCGCCGGTGTATCGGTCCGTGTTGTACGGCACCGCCGTCGTCGTTGCGACGCCGGGGAGCTTCGACCCCGACCGGACGCTCGCCGAACTGGCGTCCGCCGACGCGACGGGCGTCTCGCTCGTTCCGACGATGCTCCGCGACCTGCTGGACGCGGACGGGGCGGGCGTGCTGGCAGACCTCCGATTCGTACTCGTCGGGGGCGCGGCGACCCCGGACGCGCTCGTCCAGCGCTGTCTCGACAGCGGCGTCCCCGTCTACCCGAGCTACGGCATGACGGAGGCCGCCTCACAGATCGCGACCGCGCGACCGGCGGACGCACACGCGGCGCTGGGCTCCGTCGGGAACCCGCTCGTCTTCACCGAGGTGACCGTGGTCGACGAGGAGGGTGCGCCCGTGCCGACCGGCGACGTCGGCGAGATCGTCGTCAGCGGGAGCACGGTGTCGCCGGGCTACTACGGCGACCCCGACGCGACGGCCGACGCGTTCGGGCCGCAGGGCTTCCACACCGGGGACGCTGGCTACCGCGACGAGGAGGGGCGACTGTGGATACTCAACCGGCTCGACGACCGCATCGTCACCGGTGGTGAGAACGTCGACTCCGGAGAGGTCGCCAACACGCTCCGCGAGCATCCGGCCGTCGAGGACGCGTTCGTCCTCGGCCTCCCGGACGAGGAGTACGGCCAGCGGGTCGTAGCGGTACTCGTCGGGACGGCCGACGTCGACGCCGTCGAGTCGTTCGCTCGTGAGCGGCTCGCGGGGTTCAAGCTCCCGCGGACGTGGCGGGTCGTCGACGAACTGCCGCGAACGGCGTCCGGAACCGTCGACCGGGGTGCGGCTCGGGACCTGTTCGACGAGGCGTGACGCCGACGGGGTAGGATTTTGTCCCGCGGGCTGCTAGCGTCGGCCGTGTGTACCCTCACCTTCGCTTGGCAGCGGTTCGACGCGAACCTCGCGGTCGCCGCGAACCGCGACGAGGCGCTGTCGCGACCCACGTCCGGGCCTGCGCACCGCGGTGACACCCCGTGGGTGTTCGCCCCCCGCGACGAGGAGGCGGGCGGCACGTGGATCGGCTACAACGAGACGGGGCTGTTCGTCGCGCTGACGAACCGCTGGACCCGGTCGGTGACGGACGGCGAGCGGTCGCGGGGCCTGCTCGTCCGCGACGCGCTCGACTGCCCGACTGCGGCCTCAGCACTCTCGTTCGTGCGCGAGGAGACTGAGAACCGCCGCTACGAGCCGTTCCACCTTCTCGTCGCCGACGCGGACCGCGCGCTGCTGGTCGAACGCGACCGGCTGCTGTCGGTGACCAACCTCGCGCCGGGCGTCTACGTCGTCGGCAACACCGGCTGGTGTGGCGTCCGCGCCGGTCCGGACGACGCGAGCGACGCCCAGCGGACGACCTCGTTTTTCGTTCCCGACGACCGACCCGACGCCGGCCGCGAACAAGCACGGAACGACGAACGAGTGCTCGACACGCTCGTCGAGGCAGCGGACGATGTCGACAGCGCGGAGGGGTGGCTCGACCGGGCTGGCGCCGTCCTCTCCGATCACGAGTACGGCGTCTGCGTCCACCGGAACGGCTTCGGGACGAAGTCGTCGTCGCTCGTCCGGCTCGGAGCGGAACGTGCCTGGCGTCACGCGGAGGGGCCCCCTTGCGAGACCGACTACGAGCGGCTCGACGCGCCGTGACGGACGGCAGGATTTAACCGCGCTGCTCGCCCAGCTAGCTCCATGTCGGAGGAGCTCAGCGAAGACGAACTGCGTGGCCTCGAGGTCATCCAGCGCGCCGGCGGCATCCACCAGAGTGACTTCTGGAAGGAACTCGACGTCGACTCCCGCAAGGGGAGCCGTATCGTCGAGTCGCTGGAGGAGAAGGGGTACGTGGAGCGCGAGGAGACGCTCTACGAGGGGCACAACACCTACTACATCGAGCCGATCATCGACCCGGCCGACCTCGACTTCTCGCTTCTGATGGCGGGCGACATGCTGTCGCCGTTCGTCGGCGACGAGGAGGCCGATCCGAACTCGGACCGGTTCAGTCAGTGGATCATGAACCTCGCGTATCAGTAGTCCGCGACGGACCGGCTAGGGCCGGTCACCGCGAACTGATGGAGGAGTCGTTCACTCGTACAGCGAGATGGTCTCACAGGAGATGACGGTCGTACCGTCCCCCTTCACCACCTCGAGCTCGTACCGGACGGTCCCGGTCCCCGCGCCGTCCGGCGTCCGTTCCTTTTCGATTGCCTCCGTCTCGACGTGGATGCGGTCGCCGAAGAACACCGGCGCCCGGAACCGAAGGCGGTCGATGCCGTAGAAGGCGACGAGCGCCTCCCGCTCCCGCTCCGTGCGGTTCTGCCACAGCAGCCCCGTCGCCGCGGAGAGCACGAGCATCCCGTGGGCGATGCGCTCCCCGAACGACGACTCGGCCATCCGCTCGTCGTCGGTGTGGAGGTGGTTGAAGTCGCCTGAGACGCCCGCAAAGTTCACCACGTCGGCCTCCGTGATGGTGCGGCCGCCGGTCGTGCCTGTCTCGCCTTCCGTCACCGTCTCGAAGTAGGATTCCTCGGTCATCGTCCACCCTCCGTGGTGGTACCGCCGTCCGCGGTGGCTTCCGGGCCGGTCGGGTGCTCGTCGCCGTCCGTCTGCCGGAACAGCCGGTAGGTGGTACCGCCCGTCGCGACCACCTTCCGTTCTCCTTCGTGGACGCTCGTCACCTCACACTCGGTGACCCCCATCGTCCGGCCCGCGCGGACGACCTCCGCCTCGACGCGGAGGTCGCTCGTGGCCGGCCTGACGTACCGCGTGTTGAGGTCCGTCGTCGTGAGCATCGCCTCGCTGGGCGTCTCGAACGTCGTCCGGAGGGCGAAGCCGGAGGCGGTGTCGATGACCGTGGCCGTGATGCCGCCGTGGACGGTGCCGGAGGCGATGTTCGCGAACTTCTCGTCAAACGGGAGCTCGAACACGACGCGCCCTTCGGCCATCTCGACGACCGACAGGTCGAGCCACGAGAGCAGGTCGTGGCGCTCGAGTTCGGCCGCGAGCCGGTCGTGACGGTCGGACGCCGTGCTCATCTCCCCTCGAACTCGGGGTCGCGGTCCTCCATGAACGCCGCGGCACCCTCCTCTGCGTCTTCGGTGCCGAGGAGGAGCCCGAACGCCTGCGCCTCCATCTCGAGGCCGGCGTCGATGTCCTGATCGCGGCCGGCGTTCATGACGCGCTTCGCCTTCCGCAGCGCGACCGGCGGGCCAGAGAGCAGGTCGTCGAGGAACGCGTCGACCGTCTCCTCGAACTCGTCGTCGGGGACGGCCCGGTTGATGAGCCCCCACTCCTGGGCGCGCTCGGCGCTGATGCGCTCGCCGCGGAAGACGAGCTCCTTCGCGCGCGCGTCAGAGAGCATCCGGATTGCACGCTGGGTGCCGCCGCCGCCGGGGAGCAGTCCGAGGTTGATCTCCGGGAAGCCGAACTCCGAGCCCTCCGTCGCGATGCGGAGGTCACACGCCAGCGCGAGCTCGTGGCCCCCGCCGAGACAGAACCCGTCGATCTTCGCCAGCGTCGGCCGCGGATACTCCGCGACCGCCTGGAAGAACTCCGTCACCTCGTTCTCGTGGGGGTCGATGCCGGCGAAGCCGGTGATGTCCGCGCCGGCCGAGAAGGCGCGGTCGCCGCTCCCCTCGAACGTCACCGCACGGACCTCGTCCTCGTCGACCGCTCCGAGCAGGTGGACGACCTCGTCCATCAGGTCGGCGTTGAGGGCGTTGAGCCGCTCTGGGCGGTCGAGCGTGACCGCGAGCAGGCCGTCGTCGAGTTCGTACTCGATGGTCGAGTAGTGGCGCTCGCCGTCGCCGCCCCCGTAGTCGTAGAACCCCTGCCCCGCGTCCTCGCCGGTGTGGCCCGCCTCGACGAGGTCGCGCAGGTGCCCCGAGGGCTCGTACCGCTCGTGCCCGTACTCGTCGTACAGCTCCTCGAGCTTCTCTAACACCGTGTCGAGCCCGATCTTGTCCGCACGACGGCACGGCCCCTCGGGGTAGCCGGCACCGAGCTTCATCCCGGTGTCGATAGCCTCGGCCGTCGCCACGTCGTTTCCGATGAGCTTCGCGGCCTCGTTGATGATTCGCGCCTCGATGCGGAGGGTGTCGACGTCCTCTCCCTGGCCGGCCTCGTACGTCGTCCCCTCGCCGTCCTCGTAGTCGTAGTACCCTTTCCCGGTCTTCCGGCCGAGCTCCTCCGCTTCGACCTTCTCCTCGACGATGGGCGGGACGTCCTTCCCGGCCTCCTTCCGGACGTGGTAGCCGATGTCGATTCCCGTCAAGTCGCCGAGCTCGAACGGCCCCATCGGGTAGCCGCGCCGGTGGACCATCGCCGCGTCGACCTCCTCGACGGTCGCGACGCCCTCCGAGACCATCCAGCCGGCCTCGTCGCCGAACGGTCCGAGCACGCTGTTGACGACGAAGCCGTTCACGTCCTTCCGGACGTAGATCGGCGTCTTGTCGATGGCCTCGACGAACTCGTAGGCGGCCTCGGCGGTCTCGTCGCTCGTCTCCTCGCCGTAGATGACCTCGACGAGGTCCATCTTCACCGGCGGGTTGAAGAAGTGCATCCCGACGACCTGCTCCGGACGAGATGTCGCCGTCGCGATCTCCGTGATCGACAGCGAGGAGGTGTTCGACGCGAGGATCGCCCCGTCGGGCGTGAACTCGTCGAGGTCGCCGAAGATCTCCTTCTTGATCTCCATCTGCTCGGGCGCGGCCTCGATGACGAGGTCGACGTCCTCGACGGCCGTTTCGAGATCGACCTCGGTGTCGATGCGGTCGAGCACCGCCTCGGGCGACTCGTCGATGCGGTCCTTCTCGGCGAGCTTTTCGAGCGACCACTCGATGGACTCGTAGCCGTCGTCGACGAGCTCCTGTTCGATGTCCCGCACTGTCACCTCGTAGCCGGCGATGGCGACGATTTCGGTGATACCGTGCCCCATGTTCCCGGCGCCGAGGACGGCGACGCGAGAGATGTCGTCCACGTTCATACGGACGCACCTGACGCCGCGGGCGTCTTAACTCCAGCGACGGGTCTTACCGATGTAAACGATACACCGACATTACGCTGTCGTTGGAACAACTGCGGGGGCAGAACGTGGCTTGCTGTTAATTACTCGCTTTCGACCGGGACGCCGTCACTCCTCTTTTTCGTCGCGGAGCTTGAACTTCTGGACCTTCCCGCTCGGGTTCTTCGGCAGCTCGTCGAGGAAGCGGTACTCCCGCGGGCGCTTGAAATCGGCCAGATCGTCGCTGTCCGTGCAGTGACGCTCCAACTCCTCGGCGCTCGTGTCACCGACGACGTACGCGACCACGGTCTCGCCCCACTCCGGGTGAGGCTCGCCGACGACGGCGGCCTCGGTCACCGACGGGTGGGAGAACAGCACGTCTTCGACCTCCGTCGGGTAGATGTTCTCGCCCCCGGAGATGATCATGTCGTCCTTCCGGTCGACGACGAAGAGGTAGCCGTCCTCGTCGCGGTAGCCGAGGTCGCCGGTGTAGTACCACTCCTTGCCGGCGTGCTCGCGGAGCGACTCCGCAGTCGCTTCCGGGCGGTTCCAGTACTCGCGCATCGTACACGGCCCGGCGAACAGTATCTCACCGATCTCACCCTGCTCGACGGTCGCGTCCGGCGCGGCGTCCGGCTCGACGATCCGAACATCGTGGTTGAGCGCGGGGAGGCCGGCGGAACCTTGCTTCGACCGCTGCTCGTCGGGGTGTTGGAAGACGCCACAGGGGCCGATCTCCGTCATCCCGTACGCCTGGAGATACGACTCACAGAGCTGCTCCATGCAGTTGTCGAGCACGTCAGCGGGCATCGGCGCGGCCCCGTACAGACCGAGCCGGAGCGACGAGAGGTCGAAATCGGCCTTCTCCTGCGTGAGTGCGAGCGCGTTCCACGCGGTCGGCGCGGCGAACAGGAACGTCACCTCGTGCTCCTCGATGGCGCCCAACACGTCCGCCGGCTCGAACTCGTGGACGACGACGTTCGTCGCACCGAGCTGAATCCGTGGGAACAGCGCGGCCTGCAGCTCTGCACAGTGATACAGCGGGAGCGCCGAGAGGCCGACGTCGTCCCGTCGCAGTCCACCCTCCGCGATGCAGATGAGGTTGTGCTCCATCATGTCCCGGTGGGTGTGGACGACGCCCTTCGGCCGGCCCGTCGTCCCGGAGGTGTAGATGAACGCGTACACGTCGTCCTCCTCGACGGTCGCCGACGGACGCGTCGGGTCGCCCGACTCCACCAGCTCGTAGAAGTCGTGTTCGTCACCCTCGGCGTCGTCGAGGGAGACGTACTCAGAGACGGTGTCGAGATCGGGCTTTGCCCCCTCGACGGCCGGCCGAGTCTCCTCCTCGAAGACCAGCACCGACGAGCCGGCGTCGTTGAGGATGTATTCGGTCTCGCCGGCGGTCAGCCGGAAGTTCAGGGGGTTGAACACCGCGCCGAGCTTCGCACACGCGAACACGGTGAGGATGATCTCGGAGCCGTTGTACAGCAGCGTCGAGACGCGGTCGCCGTGTTCGACGCCGAGCGCCGACAGCGCGTTCGCCAATCGGTTCGCCCGCTCGTCGAACGCTTCGTACGTCCACCGCTGATCGCGCTCCGGGTAGATGATCGCGTCCTTCTCGGGGAACTTCTCTGCCGACGCTTCGAGGCTGTCGCGCAGGGTCGGATACATACGGGGCGACAGTCACCGCCGTGACATAGTTCTTGTCCGCCGACTGCTCGCCGCTCGGTTTCGAACTGCTCTCGGGTTCGTAAGGTACTTGCGCCCGCTCGCAGTAGCTCACGACATGGATCTGCGGGTCATCGAGAACGAGGAAACGGAGCTCTCTATCGAGATCGCGGGGGAGGACCACACGTTCATGAACGTGCTGAAGGGCGCGCTCCTGGAGACGGAGGGCGTCGCTGCCGCGACGTACGACATGAACCCCGAACAGTCGGGCGGGCAGACCGACCCCATCCTCTCGATCAAGACGGAGGACGGCACCGCGCCCCTGGAGGCGCTCGAGGTCGCCACAGAGAACGTGAAGGGGAAGTCGACGGCGTTTCGCGAGGCGTTCGAGGCCGCGTCGTAGAGCCGCAACACGGGCGAGTTCACGCGCTCTGGTCCCGGTTCGCGTTTTTTCACTGCCAACGACCGCCTCAGTACCGCGTTTGCACGTCTGAGTGGAGTTTTCGCGACGAAACCAAAACCGGTAATCCGTCGTCCCGCGACCGCGTGTGTACAGAAACCCGATGACACGACACAGCATCGAAGGAGAGTCGCTCGAAGAGATCGCCGCCGAGCTAGAACGGCTGGACGTGATACGAAACGTCGAGGACGAGTGGTTCGAAATCGTCGACGTTCTCCAGCGAGCGTACGAGGGGACCAGAGTCGCGACGGAACGAACGGATGGACGAGGCCGCCAGCAGGGAGTGATCGCCGAGCTCAGCGGACTGAACGAGGACTTTTCGGAGAGAGAGGTGGGAAAGATGCTCGATCTGCTCGACGCGTTCGGACTGGTCGAACACGACGGCCGGCTGTACGCCGTCGAGCACTGATACGGTCGGTCGTATCTGTGTACCGGTGATTCGATGGGCGTTCCAGCGACTCCCGGAACTGACGTACGGCCGACCGTATGAGACGAGCCGTCGTCTCTGCGTGCCTGGCCGACCGTGCCCCGCGAGGTCGAGTCGAAACAGCCGGACCACCAACTGTACGATGTGAGCGCCGGTTTAGCCACCCCCGAAGTGAAAGTGAACGACGACGGTACCGATCAGTCTGGCTCGGGGCGGCTTCGGCCGACGAGAGCGGCGTTCATTCACTTTCGCCCGAGCGCGGTGTAAGTGAAAACCATCGTCACAGCCTGACGGGCACGCCGCGCTCGTCGAGGTATCGCTTCACCTCGCCGATGCCGAACTCGTCGAAGTGGAAGATGGACGCAGCGAGCCCCGCGTCCGCGCCCGCCTCGGTGAACACCTCGTACATGTCCTCGGGGCCGCCACAGCCGGAGGAGGCGATGACGGGCGTGGAGACGCTGTCGCAGACGCCCTTCGTGAGCGGGATGTCGTAGCCGTCCTTCGTCCCGTCGGCGTCGATGCTGTTGACGAACAGCTCGCCTGCGCCGCGCGACTCCGCCTCTCGGGCCCACTCGATGACGTCGAGGTCAGTCCCCTCGCGGCCGCCCTTGACGGTACACTCGAACCAGCAGGACTCGCCGTCCACCTCGACGTAGTGTTCGCCCGCTTCGTCGAAGCGACGGCGCGCGTCCACGGAGATGACGATGCACTGACTACCGAACGAGCGGGCACCCTCCTCGATGAGCGCCGGCCGGGCGATGGCGCCCGAGTTGATCGACACCTTGTCGGCGCCGGCGCGCAGCGTCTCCTTGACGTCCCCGCGGGTTCGGATGCCACCGCCGACAGTGAGCGGGATGAACACCTCGTCGGCCACCGCGCTCACGGTGTCGAGCATCGTCTCGCGGCCCTCCGCGCTCGCCGTGATGTCGAGGAAGACGAACTCGTCGGCGCCGGCCTCGTTGTACTTCTTCGCCATCTCGACCGGGTCGCCGGTGTACTCGAGATTCTCGAAGTTGACGCCGGTGAAGACGGCGGCCTCGCCGTCTTCGTCGACGTCGACGTCGATACAGGGGATGATTCGCTTCGTTAAAACCATGTGATGGCAATGTGTAAGATTTCAGTTGCTTAAAAGGGTCCTGATTGGGTATGGCGTCAGGCCCAGTAGAAGCTACAAACTGACCCGACCTATGCCTTTCCCACGAACCTACCCGGTATATATAAATAATACTAACCTGTTCAGCGATCTAAAGAATGGTTTCTCGATTCGAGGCAACCATACTGTTCTATGTTTTTGCTGCCGCAGCAGTCGTCTATTTATTTTCATTGATTTGGAATTTTTTAACAAACAACCCGATTGTACTCGTTATAATATTGATAATTTCTATAGCGGTCTTTGGAAATGCTGTTAACAAAGTCTTGGGTGGCACTTCTTCGACTATTCGTGTTTATTTTGACAAACTGAATACCGTCGAAAGGTATGGATTGATAACAAAAACAGGAGCAGTAGTTGCAGCTGTATTTTTTATCCCTGCCATGCTGACAGACTCCTTCAACATTATCTGGATTATTGAGATCACAGGGGTGATTATGCTACTAGTTGGAATTGAACTTGAACATAGAGCTTCAGGGGGAGAAAAGTATAGTCTCTCTGAATGATTTAGAGGAATATCATCAAGATCTGCTTCGTGAGCGTCATTTACCGTGCGGGGGTAGTCGTGGGGCGCGTTTGACGGTTTCGACGGACTGGCCCGGTCGGCTGCGACCGCAACGGCGAAGTGGGAACGTCTCGGAGGGGGAGACATGAGCGACCACGACGACCACGCGGACGACGAACACCATCCCCACGAGAGCGAGTACGCGACGGAGCGGACGACCGCCCCGCAGTCAGAGTACACGATGCGGGACGTCGGCGTCGGGTTCATGGTCGCGCTCGTCGGCATGGTCATCGTCTTCGCAGTGCCGCTGCTGCTCGCGTAACGGCTCCTCGCTCCCGGCCGTCGGTGACGACCGGCACGTAGCTTCAACACACAGCGGCGTAACCGTCGAGCATGCGCGTCTGTTCCGACGACGACGTGGCGGCTGTGCTCAATCTCGACGACCTCCTCCCGGTGGTCGCGGACGCTTTCAAACGACAGGGCCGGGGTGCCGTCGAGCGCCCGGAGCGCCCGCATTTCCCGGTCGGTGCGGGGTTGGAGGGAGCCGAACCGCTCGGCACCGGTCTCGCGATGCCCGCCTACCTCCACGGCGACGAGACGTACGCGACGAAGCTCGTCGCCGTCCACCCGGACAACCCGCCGGAGCGACCGACCATCCACGCGCAGCTACTGCTCACGGATGCACGCACCGGGGAGCCGGCTGCGCTGCTCGCCGGCGAACGGATCACGAACGCGCGGACGGGCTGTATCGGCGGCCTCGCGGCGGCCCAGCTCGCCGAGCAGCCGGTTCAGCTCGGGGTCATCGGTGCCGGTGCACAGGCTCGCTGGCAGGTCCGCGCCATCGACGCCGCGACGGATCTCGATACCGTGCGTATCTACTCACCGAGCGACTCCCGCGAGCGGTGCGCGAGCGACCTCCGCGAGGACGGAATCGACGCCCGCTCCGTCGACTCGCCGCGGGCGGCCGTCGAAGGCGCGACCGTCCTCGTGACGGCGACCACGGCGACGGAACCGACGTTTCCGGCCGACGCGCTCGCGGACGGAACGCTCGTCGTCGCGGTCGGTGCGTACACCGAAGAGACCCAAGAGCTCCCGCCGGCGGTCGTCGAGCGCGCGGCTCGCCTCTACGCCGACGTGCCCGAGGAAGCCGTCGAGACGGGTGATCTGCTCGCCGCGGACCACGCCGAACCCGTGCCGTTCTCGACCGTCGTCGCCGGCGAGGAGCCGACCGTCGGCACGGACGAGGTGGTTCTCGTGAAGAGCGTCGGCACGGCGGTGCTCGACGCCGCCGCGGGCGGCCACGTGTACGACGCTGCGCGGAATGAGGAGTTGGGAACGGTCGTCCGGCTCTGAGAACAGCTGTCGACTCAGGAGAGTTCGCGGTCGATGACGTTCCGTGCCGTCGCGATCTCGTCGACCGTCGCGTCGAGCGTGCCTCCCCCGACGGACACCGAGAGCGCGCCCGAGCCGTCCGACCGCCCGAGCTCTGTCACCGGCGCGGCGTCGCCGACGACTTCCCTGACGGCCGCCGGATCGCTCGTCTCGACGACGACGCGGCCCGGTCGCTCCGAGAAGAGAAGCTCCTCGGGCCGTGCTCCGCCCGGGAAGGTCACCTCGACACCGGCGTCGGCCGTGACCATCTCCGCGAGCGTGACCGCGAGGCCGCCGTGGCTCACGTCGTGGACCGCGGTCGTCGCGTCGTGTGTCGCGACCGCGGCGACCGCCTCGACGACCGCGAGCGGATCGTCGGGGAGCATCGGGAACGCGTCCGTTCCACCGTGCGAGGCGAGGTACTGACTCCCGCCGAGCGCGGCCGCCTGCTCGCCGACGAGGAGCAGCGTCCCGTCGCCGGCGAGCGCCGTCCCCGGCGCGTCGTACCCCTCCTTCGTCCCGACGACGGCGAGCGTCGGCGTCGGGGGAATGGGTCCGGCCGCGGAGTCGTTGTACAGCGAGACGTTGCCGCCGACGACGGGGGTGTCGAGCGCCCGGCACATGTCGGCGAGGCCATCGACGACGGCGCTGAAGCCGCCGTACACGTCTGGCTTCTCCGGGTTGCCGCCGTTGAGACAGTCGACGGCAGCGAGCGGGGTCGCGCCGACGGCCGCGAGGTTCGTCGCGTTCTCCAGGGCGACGGCGCGCGCGCCGTCGTACGGGGCAGCGTCGGTCCAGTTCGGGTCCGCACCGGACGAGAGGGCGACCCCATGCCCGGTTTCCCGAACCGCGAGCAGCGCAGCGTCGTCGCCGGGTCGCTTCGCGGTCCGATTGCCGACCTCGTGGTCGTACTGCCGGTACACCCACCGCTTCGAGGCGGTGTTCGGATGGGAAAGCAGCGTCTCGAACGCCGCTTCGAGTTCGAGGTCGGGGAGGTCGCGCGACTGTGGAGTGGGTTCGACGGCGTCGAGGTCGTTCATCGGGGCGCCGTCCGCAAGGTACTCCGCGGGCACGTCGACGACCGTCTCCCCCTCGAACGTGCAGACGTAGTTCCCGTCGGTCACCTCGCCGATGACCGAACAGCCGAGGTCGAACCGCTCGGCGATCTCGCGGACCGCGTCGACGTCTTTCGGGCGTACCTCGTAGCACATCCGCTCCTGTGACTCAGCGAGCAGGATCTCCATCGCGTTCATGTTCGGTTCGCGCTGGTGAACCTGTTCGAGCTCGATGTGTGCACCGAGCCCACCCTTCGCGACGAGCTCTGAGGAGGCGCCGCCAAGCCCCGCAGCGCCGAGGTCACGGGCCGCTTGGACGAGCTCGTCGTCGACGAGCTGCTCGTTCGCCTCGATGAGCAGCTTCTCCGCGTACGGGTCGCCCACCTGCACGGCGGGGCGGTCCTCGGTCTCCGCGTCCTCCGCGAGGTCCTCGCTGGCGAAGGAGGCGCCGCCGAGGCCGTCGCGGCCCGTCGCGTTGCCGACGAGGACGAGCTTGTTTTCGGGCGACTGCGCCTCGGCGGTGACGAGCCGCTCTTCGGGTACGAGCCCGAGACAGGCGACGTTGACGAGCGGGTTCCCCTCGTAGCCGTCGTGAAACGCGACCGAGCCCGTCACCGTCGGGACGCCGATGCAGTTGCCGTAGTGGCTGATTCCCTCGACGACCCCCTCGAACAGGTACCGGGAGTGCTCCCGACCGAAGTCGCCGAAGTACAGCGAGTCGGCCAACCCGATCGGGTACGCGCCCATCGACAGGGTGTCGCGGACGATGCCGCCGACCCCGGTCGCCGCGCCGTCGAACGGGTCGACGTACGAGGGGTGATTGTGGCTCTCGATCCCCATCGTCAGGTACGTCTCGTCGTCCAGCGCGACGACGGCCGCGTCGTCACCGGGGCCGACGACTACGTCCTCGTTTTCACTGTCGAACGCCGACAGCAGGGGCCGCGAGGAGCGGTACGCGCAGTGTTCGCTCCAGAGGTTCTCGAACAACAGCGCCTCCGCGTCGGTTAGTTCACGACCCAGCTCCGCCCGGATGAGCGACGCGTCCGCCTCGTCGAGTGGCATTCACGTGTGTGGTTATCTTCGGAGGTGTTGGACCTTTCTATATGCACGCCCGTGGTCTGACGCGCCGGTCTCCGCCCCCACTGCGGTCGGACAACGGCCGGGACCGGGGCGCTTTTGGCACCAGCGGGCCTCACTCCAGCCGTGTTACGGGCCGAGCTCCACTGCCACTCGTCGCTCTCTTACGATGGCCGTGACCCCGTCGAGCTCTTGCTCGAGCAGGCAGCCGCCGTCGGTCTCGACGCGCTCGCCGTCACCGACCACGACGAGATAGACGCGAGCCTCACCGCGGCGGAGCAGGCTCCCGACCACGGCCTCGTCGGTATTCCCGGGATGGAGGTGACGAGCGAGGCAGGGCACGTGCTCGCGCTCGGCGTCGAGGAGCTCGTTCCGCCCGGCCTCCCCTTCGTCGAGACGCTCGACCGCATCCGCGCGCAAGGCGGTATCGCCGTCATCCCCCATCCGTTCCAGCGGTCGCGCCACGGCGTCGCCCCACACGTCTCGGAGGAGACACTCGCCGGCGCCGACGCCATCGAAGTGTACAACTCCCGACTGTTCACCGGTCGTTCGAACCGGACCGCAGAACGGTTCGCGGCGGCCAGAAACCTCCCGATGACCGCCGGCTCCGACGCCCACATCGCGGAGATGGTCGGGCAAGCCGTCACCGAGATCGACGCTCACGAACACAGCGTCGCCGCCGTGCTCGACGCCATCCGCGAGGGGCGAACCTCCGTCGTCGGTAAGCGGACGCCGTGGCGCATCTCCCTGCGGCAGTTCGGCGGTGGGGTTCGGCGCAGGATCGCCCGTGCAGTTTACCCGTTCTGAATCGACGGCGTCTCGATTCGGGCGGCACGGTTCAGCCAGACCGAGCGCGCGGCGCCTTCGGAGTCAGTGGACCGGCCGGTACGTCTCCCGGAGGTTTGCGGTCACATCCGGGAACAGGGCTTCGAGCGACGGGTCGTCGTCGACGAGTTCGTACGTGCGCCCCGACTTTTCGACGACGCCGGCGTCGTGGAGATGATCGAGGTGGGCGAACGCCTCCCCCGGCCCGTGGAGGATGTGTATCGCGTGAAGGTCGCCGAACAGCGCCGCGGACACTTCCCACGGCGTCGCCGGCCCATCCCGCAGCACGCCGACGACGCGTTCGGTCCGCTCGCGGTGGTGGTCAATGATGTCGGCCGCCCGGCCCGGCGGGTCGATGATGGCGCCGCGGTGTCCCGGCCACGCGCGGGTGTATCCCCTCTCGACGATGGCGGTGAGGGTGTCGAGATACTTCGCCAGCGGCGCGTCGACGCGCACGTCCGCGCCGCCGACGTTCGGCGTGTAGTAGGGGAGCAGCGCGTCTCCGGAGAACACCTCACGGCCCGCGGCGCCGTCGAAGGCAAACCCGGTCAGCCCGGCAGTGTGGCCCGGCATGTGGACGGTCTCGAGTTCGACGCTCCCGAGGTCGAAGCGCTCGCCGCCGGCGAACGACGTCACGGTCGGGTCGTGCCCCTCAGCCTCGTCACCGCTCAAAAAGGCAGCGAGCGCCTGGAACGGTTCGTCGGGCATCCCCCACTCGCGGAGGAGCGCCCGCATCTCGTCGTCCATCGCCCCCTGGCCTCGCGAGCGCGTCTCGATGTAGTCGGCGTCGGCCTCGTGGGCGTAGACGGGACAGCCGGATGCCGCCTGCACGTCGCCGGCGAGGCCCGCGTGGTCCTGGTGCCAGTGGGTGAGAAAGACGCGGTCGACGTCCGCGAAGTCGACGCCGAGGTCGGCGAGGCCGGCCGCGAGTGTCTCCTCCGTGTCAGGGTGGTGGATGCCCGTGTCGACGAGTGTGAGTTCCGCATCGGGTTCGGTGCCGAGCACGTAACAGTTGTTCAGCCCCTCGAACGCCGTGTTGCCGAGACGGATCGAATGTAGCTCGAACGGGAGATTCATCTATCCGCCGGCGACGGACGGGGCCACCATGAGTATGTCGCCGTCGGCGAGCTCCGTCTCTCCTCCGGCGAGCGACCGGATCGGCTCTTCGTTCACGAGGACGTTCACGTTTGCCCGGACGCGCTCCTCGGAGTCGAACACGAGCGGGCCGAATCCGTCGTACTCCTCGCCGAGCGCACGGAGCAGGTCGCGGACCGTGGTTCCCGCCTCGACCGTTCGGGTCACGCGCTTGCGGCCGACGGCGTCGCGAACCGTCGCGTAGAAGAGACACGTCACCTGCATACCCGGGCTCGGTCCCCAGCGCGCAAGAGGGTTGTCGTCGGGGAAACGCTCATTGGCGACGCCGGCGGGATAGGGACGTGCCCCTACGCTCGACCCCGGAGGACGCGTTCGACGCGGTCCCGGACTACGACTACCCCGTCTCGTATCAGTCGGTCGGCGACCCCGACATGGCCTACGTCGACGTGGCCGGCGACGGCCCCGAGACGTTCCTCTGTCTCCACGGCGAGCCGACCTGGGGATTCCTCTACCGGAAGTTCGTCCCTCGGCTCTCGGACCGCGGCCGCGTCGTGATTCCGGACGCGGTCGGCTTCGGCCGCTCCGACAAGTATACCGACCGCGAGGAGTACAGTTTTCGGCTCCACTACGAGGCGTTCGAGCAGTTTCTCGAGGCGCTCGAGCTGACCGACGTCACCCTCGTCTGTCAGGACTGGGGTGGCATCCTCGGGCTGACGCTCGCCGCGAATCACCCCGAGCGGTTCGCCCGTCTCGTGCCGATGAACACCGCAATTCCGACTGGCGACCAGGAGATGCCGCCCGAGTGGGAGGAGTTCCGTTCGTTCGTGGAGCGCACCGACGACCTCCCCGTCGACCTGCTGATACAGAACGCGACGGCGACGGAGCTCTCCGAGGAGGTGCTCGCCGCCTACGAGGCACCGTTCCCGGACTCCGAACTGCTGGCCGGCGCCCGAGAGTGGCCGGACATGGTGCCGCGGAAGGGTGGTGGCGACGGCGCGGAGATGACCCGCGCGGCGGCGGAGAAACTCGGCGAGTGGGAGAAGCCCGCGTTCGTGCTGTTCTCCGACTCGGACCCCATCACACGCGGGAACCGGGACCCGTTGCGCGAACACATCCCGACCGCGAGCGAGCAGCCGGACGTGTGGATCGAAGACGCGATGCATTTCCTCCAGGAGGACGCCGGCGAGGAGATCGCCGACCGCATCGTCGCGTTCGTCGACCGGACTTAGCCGATAGTCGTCGCGACGCCCTTCGTCTGCCGGTAATCGGACGCGAGCAACCCGCGTATCGTTCCGAGGAGGGCGTCGCGGTCCGCGTCGGTCCACGCTGCGGGCTCTTTCACCGGGACGACGAGGAAGCCGCGCCCTCGAATCTGTTCTGCGTGGTGGGCCGCGGCGTCGGCGGATAGCTTTCCGAGCTGTGTGGTGTGGTTGTCGAGCGCGTAGCGGAACGCGCGGTCGCCGACGGTAAAGAGAATGTGCGCGTTGATGGCGCGCAGCTCCGCGTCCAGAAAGCGAAGCTGGTCGGCGTACGACTCGTCGGCCGGCTCGCCGTCCGTGACACCCGGGTGGACGTACGAGAGAAACGTGTTCGAGAGGTCCGGCTCGTCGCTGTACGGCTCGGCGGCGAACCCGACCTCGCTGAGGACGGACTGCAGGCGACGGCCGGCCTCGGCCTCGGTGAACGGGACACCCGTCGTGGCACCGCCGTGTCGGGCCGGGCTGTCGCCGATAAAGTGGAAATCAGCGTTCGCATCGCCGTAGCCGTACGCGGCACCCCCGTTGATTCGCATTCCGAAGGGGTTGCTCGTCTCGTCCGTGACGTTCTCCACGCCGGGGAGAAAAGCGAGGGGCGGACAAAAGCGCCGCGTTTCCGGCGCTCTAGAGGGCAGAGCTGCCCGCTACGCCAACGGCGGCGCTCGACTACTCCACGACGATGCCGCCCTTCATCCCGAGCCCCCGGTGCGGTGTGCAGTAGTAGAGTGCGACGCCGGCCTCGTCGAACGACACGACGAACGGATCGCCCGACTGTTTCGTGTCGCCGCTGTCGAACGAGAAGTCCGAGTTCTCCTCTGAGACGACGTTGTGCTGGCTCCCACCCTCGGTCCACTCGAAGGAAACGGTCGTGCCCGTCGAGACCCGCAGTGCCGGCGGCGCGTACGCGTAGTCCGCACCGTTCCCCTCTGCTCCGACCGTGACGACGACCTCGTCGGACCCGGTCTCGTCTGTGACGGATCCGTCGAAGGTCCCCTCGGCCGGGTCCTCGTTCAGGTAGTCGACGACCCGCTGTTCGGCCGCGGTGTAGTCGTCTCCCCCGTCGCTGCCGTCTCCGCTCCCGTTGCCGTCACCGCCGCTGCACCCGGCGAGACCGACTGCGATTCCGGTTGTCCCCACAGTCGCAACGAACCGTCGTCGGCTGATGAAACGGTTACCCATGCTCGAACGTAGGGTGTCGATCGGCGTAAAGTGCCGGTTGTCGAATGATAACTCGACACGCACACTCGCACAGTCGAGCGGTTTCATGAACGTGGGGGCCGAAGGTCGAGCATGGCAGTGCTGGTCCTCGGCGACCAACTGACGACCGACCACGGGCCGGTCGTCGACGCCGACCGCGTCGTCATGGTCGAGGCGCGGTCGTTCGCTCGCCGCCACGCGTACCACCCGCACAAGTTGACGCTCGTGTTCGCCGCGATGCGACGGTTCCGCGACCGGCTGCGTGCCGACGGCGTCACAGTCGACTACTACGAGGCGGCGACGTTCGGCGACGCCCTCGACGACCACTTCGACGCGTATCCGGGCGACGACCTCGTCGTCATGGAGCCGCCGAGCCACGGCGCGGCGGACCGTCTGCGGGAGCTCGTCGCCGACCGCGGCGGCGACCTCGAACTGAAAGAGAACGAGCTGTTCCTCTGTTCGCGAGCGCAGTGGGCCGAGTTCGCCGACGAACGCGAGCCGCCGTACCGCCACGAGGAGTTCTACCGGTTCATGCGCCGCGAGACGGGCTATCTCATGGCGGACGGCGACCCCGTCGGCGGAGAGTGGAACTACGACGACCGGAACCGGGAGTTCCCCGGCGAAGAGTACGACCCGCCCGACCCGCCGCGGTACGAGCCGGACGAGAGCACTCGCAAGGTGTGGGAGTGGGTCACGTCGCTGTCGGGGAGCTACGACACGGACCCGTTGGGGCCGGGGTGGGCCGATCCGGAGCCGTTCTTCTGGCCCGTCACCCGCGAGGACGCGCTCGACGCCCTCGACGCGTTCGTCGCCGACCGGCTCCCCGAGTTCGGCCCGTACCAGGACGCGATGCTCGGCGACGAGTGGGCGATGAACCACGCGCTGCTGTCGGGTGCGATGAACGTCGGCCTGCTCCACCCGACTGAGGTCATCGAAGCTGTCGTCGCGGGGGCGAAGACGCAGCCGGAGACGCCGCTCGCGAGCGTCGAGGGGTTCGTTCGGCAGGTGCTCGGCTGGCGGGAGTTCATGCGACACACCTACCGCGAGGCGATGCCGGAGCTGGCGACGGCGAACCAGCTCGGCGCGACCGAGCCGCTTCCGGACTTCTACTGGACCGGCGACACCGAGATGGCGTGTCTCGCCGACGCCGTCGACGGTGTCCGGAAGCGCGGGTACGGCCACCACATCGAGCGGCTGATGGTGCTCTCGAACTTCGCGCTGCTGTACGGAGTCGAGCCCGTCGAGCTGAACGAGTGGTTCCACGCCGCGTACGTCGACGCCTACCACTGGGTGACGACGCCGAACGTCGTGGAGATGGGGTCGTTCGGCGCGGGCGTCTTCGCAACCAAGCCGTACGCCGCGAGCGCGAACTACGTGAATCGGATGAGCGACCACTGCTTCGACTGTGTGTACTACCACACCAAGGCGAGCGGCGAAGGTGCCTGCCCGTTCAACGCGCTGTACTGGGAGTTCCTCGACCGAAACGAGGAGCAGCTGCGGGAGACCGGCCGGATGGGGCTCGTCTACTCCCATCTCGACGACAAGCGAGGCGAGGAGCTGGAGGCGATCAGCGACCGGGCGAACGAGGTTCGCAAGCGAGCGAAGGAGCTGGAGCTGTAGGTTGGGGCGGGTTCGAGGCCGAGGAGAACGGGCGCGTCAGTGGTGGTCGTGGCTGTGCCCGTGACTGTCTCCGTGCCCGTGTCCATGCCCGTGACCGTCTCCGTCGACGTGGCCATGCGGATCGCCGTCGACGAACTCGTGGGCGGTGCGGTCGCCGGCCGCGAACTCGTCTGCGCGGTCGGCGACGACGCTCCCGCCGAGTAACCCCTCTTCGACGACGAGCCGTTCCAGCGCCGCGAGCCACTGCTCGTAGTACGGCGCCGACTCGTCGCGGTCGATCTCGGCGACGAGCCGCCGCTGGAACGTCTTCCACGGGCGGCCGTTGCCGACTCCGTCGGTGTCCGGTCCGGCCTCGGTGAGCGCGACGGCGAGCGCGAACGACCGCGCCTGCCACGGCGCCTCGAACGTCGGCCGGTCCGGGTCGAGGTCTGCGAGCTTCTTCGACGAGGCCGTCACCGTCCCGCCGTCCGAGGCCGCATACCCCCCACCGAGCCGGTCGACGCCGATCATCGCGTTGCGCGTGACGCGTTCGACGAGCTCCGACTCGTCGAGCCCCTCGGTGCCGGGCGGGCGCTCTGGGAGCACCATGTAGCGGAGCTCGGAGGTGGAGTCCCACACCTCGATCTCGACGTCGTCGTCGAGGTCGAGGTCGAAGTCCTCGCGGAGCAGGCCACGGGGATCACGCACCGCACGGGAGCGGTACTCCGGCGTCTTGTACCACGTCGGCGGGAGCCCCAGCACGGCCCACGGGTAACACGAGCAGAGCGTACAGACGACGAGGTTGTGCGTGCTCGGGTCGTTCGCCTTCACCTCGACGTCCATCGTCTCCGTGTCGACGTCGATGTTCATCGACTCGATGGCCGCGGTGCCGTCGTCGAGCAGCCGGTCGCGGAATGCGTCGTCAGTCCACGCCCGAGCGACCACACGCGCGCCGTTCAGTGGGCCGATCTCGTCTTCGTACGTCGCGACGATGCGGTCGACGGCCTCGGTCGAGAGCAGTTCCTTCTCGACGAGCAGCGACTGCAAAGCGCGGGCTCGGGCCTCCGGGTCGTACTCGCGGCGGAGCGCGTCCGCGTCGAACGCCGCTGCGTCATCGTGGTCGTCCATGCCGGCTACTGTCTCCCGGCCCGCTTCAACGTTCGGGGCGGAGATACGGCTCCCAGAGGTCGGCGGAGACGGCGTCGCTCGTCGCGCGTCCGTCCCACAGCTCGTCGGGGTCGAACCGGACGTTGTACAGCGGCTCGCTCCGCTCGTCGCCGTGGGCGGCCGCGTCGGGATACGTGTGGTCGCCGCGGCGGGCGGCGACGGTTCCGGTCGCCCGCCGGAGATAGCCCGGGCATCGGGTGTGTCCCGACGGGTTGTGGTTGCGGACGACGACGCGGTCGCCGACGTCGAATGCGGGCTCGGAATCGCTCGCGTCGGAGTCGTACGCCTCGTTGACGCCCGCGCTCAACTCGCCGAGCAGGTCGGGGTCGGACCGCTCCGGCACGGTCGCCCCGCCGTCTGCGAACGCGCGGACGCGCTCCTCGACCGCGTCCGGATCGAGAACGCCCCGTTCGACGAACAGCCGGGTGATGGCCGTCACCCAGCGGTCGTAGTAGCTCGCGCCGAGGTAGTCGCGGGGCGGCATCCGCTCGATGCTGTGTCTGAACGCGTCGATGCCGAAGGTTCCGGAGCCGAGACCGGCGACGAACGTCGCGTAGGCGACCCCCTCCCACGGTTCGTGGAAGGTGTCCGGGTGTTCGGTCGTGTCGACGGGGCCGAAACCGTCCATCCCGCCCACGTCGTGGATACCGTCCATGCCGGGGGTTCACCGCGACGGCTCAAAAAACCGTGCGGGTGTGGAGGTCGAGCGGCGTCGGGGGACAGATGCCCCCGCCCGCTACTCCCTCGGCTCCCGAGCGAGAGTGTAAAATTCGTCGTTCGGACGCATGTCCGCGACCGTCGCCATCCGGTTCGAGAGGTTGTAGTAGCTCACGACGCTGGCGACGTCCCACACCTGTTCGTCGGTGAAGCCGGCCTCCTTCAGCGCCTCGACGGCCGCGTCGTCGACCTTCCCCGGGGATTCGGTCAACAGCTCGGCGAAGTCGAGCATCGCGCGGTGGCGCTCCGAGAGGTCCGCGCTCCGGTGGTTCGTCGCGAGCTGGTCGGCGAGCTTCGGGTCCTTCGCGTAGATGCGCACCAGCGCGCCGTGGGCGACGACACAGTAGAGACAGTCGTTGATGCCTGAGACGGTCACGACGAGCATCTCGATCTCGTGGCGCTCGAGCGAGGTGTCGTCGACCAGCGCGTCGTGGTACTCGAAGAAGGCGCGGAAGTGACTCGGCTTGTACGCGAACGCGGGGAACACGTTCGGCGTGAACCCGGCTTCTTCGGTCTCTTTCTCGATTCGCTCGCGGACGTCGTCGGGGAGCTCCTCGACGTCGGGCGTTTCGAAGCGCCCCATCGGCTCGGACATGGCAGGAGGGTCCGGCGCGGGGGGCTTAGTCCTGCCGCCCGGCCCGTAGATTCAAGCGGGAACGCGCCCGATCCCCGCTGTGTACGCGCTCGGTCACTACGGCGTCGCGCTGCTGGTGTACGCTCCCGTCGGCTTCGTTCTCGCCCGGTCGGAGCCGACGCTCGCCGTACTGGGCGGGGCGGGAGTCATCGCGCTCGCGACGGTCCCCGACTACGATCTCCGACTCCCGCTCGTGAGCCATCGGGGCGTCAGCCATACGCTGCTGTTCACGCTCGCGGTCGCGGGGCTGCTCGGCGCCGCCGGCTGGCAGCTCGGCCGGGGCTCGTACACCCCGCTGGGCGGTCCCGTCCGGAGCGCCGCCTTCGGCTTCGGTGTTGGCCTGTTCGGCATCGGTTCACACATCCTCGGCGACGTGCTTACGCCGGCCGGCGTCGCGGTGCTGTGGCCGCTCTCCGACCACGAGTTCTCCGTGTCGCTGACGCGAGCGGACAGCACGCTGGCGAACTGGGGACTGTTCGCGCTCGGCGTGTTCGCGACGGCGGGGGCGCTGCTGCTGTCGGTGCAGGTTTGAAACGTGCGTCGATCAGGGACCGACGCGCGGCCGCCTCAGATGAGATCCTGGTCTTCGAGCTGGTCGAGCACGTCGTCGACGAACGCCTCGGCCGAGTCGTACGGGAAGTCCCCACCGCCGAGCTTCGTGTTCAGCTCCATCGCGGTCATCGAGAAGTCGCCGGATTCGAACTTCGTTCCCGGCCCGTTCGGCAGCGCGGGGACGAGGTCCATCGGACTGTTGATGGGGTAGTCGGCGCCGCCGAAGGCGTCTATCATCTGCTCGCGGAGGTCATCCTTGTCAGCCATGACACCTGAAACGACCGTCGCAACCCAAATAAATAGTTCGTGTACCCCAACGAGTTCCGTTGTTTCGGGTTTATTATCCCGCGACGATCGGGATGGGATCGGCGACCGGACGGGGCTCCCGCCCGTCTTCGACGACTGACAAATAACTGCTTCAAAACGAATTAAATGCTCTTTGAGGGTAGTTTACGAATTGTTCACAAATCTCAAACAGAATTTAAGTTCGGCGAGACACAATCTGCGACTGCATACGGAGGTGAACAGACCATGACGGTTCCCACGACTCCGAGTTCCTGGACGCAGAGCCTCGAGATGCCGTCTCGCGTGTTCGGTGCCGATGGCCCGTTCGGTCTGTTCGGTGCCGACGACTACGAGCTGTACGAGGAGGAGGGTGAGTTCGTGCTCTCCGTCGAGATGCCCGGCTTCGAGCCGGCTGAGATCGACGCGACGTGGCACGACAACCGACTGACCATCGCGGCTGAGCACACGGACGAACGCCGCGACCGACAGCGGACCTACCACCGGTCCTTCCGGTTCCCGAAGGACGTCGACGAGGACGGCCTCTCCGCGGAGTACCGCAACGGCGTCCTCGAAATTCGGCTCCCGGTGGCGACCGACCCCGCCGTCGAGAAGGGGACGGCCATCCCCATCGAGGGCTCGACAGAGTAGTCGCATCGGCGTCGGAACGACGCCTCCGTTTCTTCGCGTGTGACAACGTTGATAGCCGCGGGTCCGTATCCGTGAGTCATGCCAACGGACCCCATCGAGTACGGTCGGCTCGACGCCGGCCGCGACTGCAACTACTGGACGCTCGATCCGACCCTCCGATACGAGGCGCGTCGGGTCTACCCGGACGACGCGTTCTCGTGGGCCGAGCCGGTGCTCTCCGAGTTCGGAGCGACCTGCGGCAACGAGATCGCCGAGCGTGCCGACCGGATCGACCGCCATCCGCCGGAGCTTCACACGTACGACGCGGACGGCGAGATATGCAACGAGGTGGAGTACCACCCGGACCAGACGGCGAACGAACGCGTCACGTACGGCGAGTTCCGGCTGACGCACGACCCGTTTCACGCGCCGCCGGGCCGCGACGAGCCGGCCGGATTCACCCACGCGCTCACCATGCAGGCGCTGCTGTCGTACTGTGACGTCGGCTTCTGCTGTCCCGCGTCGATGACCGTCGGCGCGGCCGTTGCGCTCGACGCCGCGGACGCGTGGGACGACCCCGTTCTCGGCGACTACCTCGATCGCCTGACGACCGCCGATCCCGACGAACATATCGAGGGGGCGATGTTCCTCACGGAGAAGCAGGGGGGTAGCGACGTCGGTGCGAACGAGGTGCGCGCGGAGCCGAACGGCGACGGCACGTACGCGATCTCCGGCGAGAAGTGGTTCTGCTCGAACGTCGACGCGCAGGGCGCGCTCGTGCTCGCGCGAACGCCGGACGCCCCCGACGGCACCGAGGGGCTGTCGCTGTTTCTCGTTTCGCGCGAGGTGGACGGCCAGCTCAACGACGCGCTGTTCCGCCGGCTGAAGGACAAACTCGGCACGCTCTCCGTGCCGACCGGCGAGATCGAGTATCGCGGCGCGACGGGGTATCTCGTCGGCGAGGAAGGGGACGGCTTCGCACTGATGGCCGAGATGATGAACTACGAGCGGTTGACGAACGCGACCGGTGCGGTCGGCGTGATGGGACGCGCGCTCTTGGAGGCGAAGGTCCACGCCGCGAACCGCGAGGCGTTCGGTCAACGGCTCGACGGCCATCCGTTGATGCGCCGAGACCTCGCGGAGCTGACCGTCGAGTACGAGGGTGCTGCGGCGTTCGCCTTCGAGGCGGCCCGCCACTACGACGCGTGGAAGCGCGACGACCCGGGCGCCGGAGACGCGGGCGACGACTCGGACGCGTTCAAGCTGTTCCGCCTCCTCGTCCCCGTGGCGAAGTACCGGACTGCGCGCGACTCCGTCTCCGTCGCGTCGTACTGCATGGAGGTGCTCGGCGGCGACGGCTACGTTCGCGACGCGACGACGCCGCGGCTGTTGCGCGACACGCAGGTGCTCCCCATCTGGGAGGGCGCTTCGAACGTCATCTCGCTCGACGTGCTCCGGGTGCTGGAGCGCGAGGACGCCCACGAGGCGCTCTTCCCCTTCGTCGGGTCGCTGCTCGACGTCGCGGACGACCGGCTCACCGACATCGTCGAAACGGTCGAATCGGCGTTCGCAGACCTGCAGACGGCGCTCGGGGCGCTCGCGACCGGCGACCCGGAGTACGCACAGTACCACGCGAAGGAGCTCGCGAACCTGCTCTACGACGTGGTCACTGCCGCGCTGCTCGTCTCGGAGGCCGACGACGAACTCGCCGCGGGGGACGCACGGAAGGCGTTGGTCGCGCGGGCCTTCGTCGACGAACACATCCGCGCGGACGGCGCACGAGGTATGGCCTCGGGCGAGCGGTTCTGCGACGACCACTTCGACGCGCTTGCACGCTACGCGAGCGTCGACCCCGCGACGCTCGACGGCGTTCTCGCGTGACCGCTAGGGTGTCGCCGGCGTTCTGGTCGGCTCCGGTTCACCGAGGAGTCTCCGTTCCCCACTCGTCGAGCGCCGTCGCGAGTGCGGGAACCTCTTCGGCGCGCGACTCGAGCGACTCGTCTGCCGTCCACGCCTCTACCGCCGCCCGAAAGGCCTCCGCACCCGCGCGGGTGCCGTCGGGGTGGCCGTGGATGCCGCCGCCCGCCTGCACCATCACGTTCGGGCCGGTCTCGTCGAGCACTTGGTCGACGATGCCGGGGTGGAGGCCGCCGGAGGCGACGGGGAGGACGGGGTCGAGCCCGTGGAGGTCCGAGCCGAGCCACGCGTTGATCCCGACGGTGTCCTCGTTTGCGAGCTTGCCGAATCCGGCGGTTCCGGTGTGGAGGTGGTCGACGCCGGCGAGCCGGGCGAACTGCGCGAGACAGCGCATCGAGACGCCGTGGTGGGGGAGCCGGTCGAACGCGGCGTGCATGGCTCGGTGCGCGTGGATGGCGAGATCGAGGTCGTCGGTACGCTCCCGCACGGTCTGGAGTGCGGACCAGCCGGCGGTGATGATGTCGACCATCACGAACCGGCCGCCGTGGTCGGCGACGTACTCCGCGCGGCGCACCATCTCGTCCGTCTCGGCGGTGATGTTCACGAGGTAGTCCTTCCGGTCGCCGGTCTCGGATTCGGCCTGGTCGGCTCGCTCGAACGACTGCGTCACGCGCTCCTCGAACGGGTTGAACCCCTGGTTCGTGAGGTTCTCGTCGTCCTTCAGAAGGTCGACACCGCCGAGCCACGCCTCGTAGCCGACGCGCGCGTGCTCCTCCGTCGGGAGGCCGACCTTCGGCTTCGGGACAGTCGCGACCGCGGGCCGGTCACCCGCGTCGAGCAGGCGGTGTTTCACCGCGTGTCCGTACTGCGGGCCGGGGAACGCGCTCGTGATCGCCTCGGGCCACTCGCAGTTCTCCAGCCGGATGCTCTCGACCGCCTTCATCCCCATGATGTTGCCGGCGATACAGGAGAGGATCTGCGCGAGGCTACCGGCCTCGAACAGCTCGGCGGGGTACGCGACCTTCACCGTGCCGTCACCGCGCAGCGAGTACGCCGTCGCAGAGAGCCGCGTCACGTCGGCGTCGGCGTTCAGCGCTGCCCACGTGCCGTTCGACGACTCGCTCGCGACCCGCGCGGCCGCGGCCTCCATCGACATCTCCTCGCCGGGGACGATGCGGAACGTACAGACGAGGTCGTCGTCCGCGGGGCTGTACGATGTGTCGAGAAAGTCGTCGTACTGGATTCCCATAACGGCGACCGTTGGCCGCCGGGAGATAAGGAACTTCGGGTGAGGCTGGCAGCCGGATGCGCCGCGAGCGCGCCCGCAGGCTCAGCGGCCCCCGTCCTGCTGGTAGCTGCGGTAGCTCATCGCGTCGCCGTCGACGATGACGGCGTCGCCGCCGTTCTCACATCCTTCGGGGGTGCTATCTTCTCCCAGCCCGCCGTCCGTCGTCATGTCACCGTACTCGTACGGGTCGTCGTGTAACTCCATGTGGATAGGTGACACTCCACGGGATATAAGCCTTTGTCAGACGTTCACACGATTCGCCCGGGCGGTCCGCGAGCCCGTTCACTCGATTCGTTCGAGCAAGCCGGGTAGGTCTCCGAGCGAGTCGATCACGTAGTCGGGCGTCACGTCGGCCGATTCGGCGTCCTCGCGGTCGTGCCGTCCCGTCAACACGAAAATCGTCGTCATCCCGGCGCGCTCCCCCATCGTGATGTCGGTGTCGAGGCCGTCACCGACGACGAGACAGGCCGCCGGCTGACAGCCGAGCCGGTCCGCGATGAGGTCGACCATCGCCGCGGACGGCTTGCCGAGCACGCGGTCCGGCTCGCGCTCGGCGACGCCGGCGACGGCACGGGTGATGGCGCCGCTGCCGGGGTAGTCTCGGCCGTCCGAGTCGGGGTAAGTGAGGTCCGGATCCGTCCCGTAGAAGGCGGCCGCCCCCTCGAGTGCCCACAGTCCCTCGGTCATGTCGCGGTAGTCGAAGCCGTAGTCGTGGGAGGTGACCACCACGTCCGCTGCGCCCGGCTCCTCGGTGAGTGTGACCCCACCGTCACGGACCTGTTCGCGCAGCCCGTCCGAGCCGATGAGGAACGTCCGGTCGCCGGCGTGTCGATCCGCGAGGTACGCCGCCGTCACCGCGCCGGCCGAAACTACCTCCTCCTCTCGCGCTTCGATTCCGAGCTCGGCGAGCCGTTCGACGTAGCCCGCCGGGCTCCGTGTCGGGTTGTTCGTGACGAACAACACGTCGAGGCCGCGCTCGCGCAGGTCCGCCACGGCGTCGTCGGCCCCGTCGAGGACACGCTCGCCGCGGTAGACCGTCCCGTCGAGGTCGACGACGACCCCTTCGTACTCCATGCCTCGGCTACGACTCGCGACAAAAAAGCGGGCCGGTTCTCAGACGAGCCCGCGGACCGCGAGCGCGGCGAGCGGCGGCACGGCGAGCCCGCTCGCGACGGCGACGTAGACCAGCGGCGCCGCGGTCGCGACGGCGACGAGCGAGCCGTACCAGACGAGCGCCAGCGCCCACGCGACGAGGACGGCGACGCCGAACCAGACGCCCAGCACGAGCGCGCGCCGAAGCGACGGGGCGAACAGTCCGGCGAGCCCGCCGCCGAGCGCGAGTCCCGCCGGATGGACCGCCGTCGCCGCGAGCCCGAGCAGGAACGCGACCACGAGGGCCGGATCGGCACGGTCAGACGCCCGGAACGCGGCGAGCGCGTCCGGCGTGAGCCGGCTCATCGCTCTGCCTCCTCGTCACCGCCGACGAACCGAATCACCACGGGACCGGCAGCGTTCGTCGGTATCGGGTGGTACCGGCCGTTCGCCCACGCGTCGAGCTGGTCGTCGTAGTGGGGTGAGTACGGGTTGCCAGACTGTCCCCCCGGGAGCACGCCGTACGATTCGTCGCCGGCGACGACCATCCGCCACGAGGAGCCGGCCGTCGACGCCACGCGGACGTTAGAGACGGTGAACGGACCGCCGCCGGTCGGCGTTTCGGGGTAGTCGAGGAACGCGACCGGGAACTGATGGTCGAGGTCCACGACGTTGTAGTCGCCGTACGTCTCCCACCCCTCGGCGTCGGCGCGCTCGACCGCCCGCGCGAACGCCGTCGCGTACACGTCTGCGCGCGTCTCTCGTTCGGCGGTTCGCTCGTCGTCGAACCAGTCGCTATCTGCCGGGAGCCCCTGTATCGCGTGGTGGTGCGGGTAGTAGCTCGCGTCGAGCCCGCGGGGATGGAACTCGTCGTACAGCGTCGCGTTGCGCACCTCTTCGCGGAACAGCGCGTACAGCAGCGCGCCCCGCGAATCGCGCGTCAGGTTGCGGTCCCACTCAGCGAGCCGGTCTGCCTCCGTCCGGACCGACGGCGACATCTCGCCCCGTGCGTCGAGGATGTCTGACACGTAACCGTCCGCAGCGAGCGAGCGCACGTCGCGCTGGACCTCCTTGGTGAACGCGGCCGTCACCGGTTCGTCCGACGCGACCCGTGCCTCCAGGCGGTCGTAGATGCGCTCGCCGCGGTACGGGTCCGCGAACCGCTCGCTGTAGGCGAGATAGAACCCCGGCTCGTCGGTCGTCCGCTGGTTCGCGGTCGCGAGCACGTCCGGGTTCTCGACGTGCGGCACCGCCTCGTGGGAGACGAACCCGCCCGTCGCGTTCCAGTTCGTCTGCCCGTACGGCTCCCAGCCGCGCCACTCACCTTCCCCTTCCGTCGCGTTGAACGGCCGGTCCGCGTCGACGCGCTCGCCGTTGGTGTATCGGTACGGGTACTTCCCGGTGAGTCGGAACATCGTCCCGCCGTCGCGGTCGGCGGCGACGAGGTTCTGCGTCGGCGTGTCGAATCGACGCACCGCGGTGCGGACGTCGTCGAGGTTCTCCGCGTGGTTCAACTCGTACACTGCGCGGGCCTCGCGCGTACCCGTGAGCCCGAGCCACGAGACGGCGACCTCGCGACCGTCGCGCTCGAGCAGCGGCCCCTTCACCGTCTTCGCCACCTCGACCGACACGTCCGGGGCGTCCGCGACCTCGATCGTCTCCGTCTCGCGGTCGACGCGCAGCGTCTCGTCGTCGTACACGTACGTGTCCTCGGTCGGCCGCGCGAACGTGTACAGGTCCGTCTGGTCCGCGCCGACGTTCGTGAACCCCCACGAGACGTCCTCTGTCTGCCCGATGACGACGAACGGGAGCCCCGGGAAGGAGACGCCCCGCGCGTTCATCCCCTCCGTCTCGACGTGCATCTCGTACCAGACTGGGGGAACGGTGAGCGAGAGGTGGGGGTCGTTCGCGACGATCGGCGCACCGTCGTCCGTGTGGTTGCCGGAGACGACCCACGAGTTCGAGCCGACGCCAGGCTCTCGTTCGAACGCCGAGTAGGCGTCGTAGAGGCCGCTGAAGTCGCCTGTTCTGTCCTCGTCGCCGTCGCGTCCGTCGTCCAGGGCGCGAACGTCGTCGGGAACCGCACGACCACCGCTCGAACGGTCGATGATGGCCGCGTCGTGGTCCAGAGAGTCGGGGTACAGCTCCGGCGTCTCGCCGAACTCCTCGTGGAGCGTCGCCGTCCGGAGGTCGCGGAAGTCGCCGCTGAGCTGCCACGCGATGAGCTTTCCGACGAGCAGCGAGTCGGTGGGTCGCCACCGCGCGGGTTCGTAGTCGTTCGCCCTGAACTCCGTCGGCAGCGGCTGCGTGTCAATGTACGTGTTGACCCCCGCGGTGTACGCCTCGACCGCGTCGCCGGCCGCGGTCCCCTCGATTTGCTCCCAGGAGGCGTTCGCCGCGCCCGCGAAGTCCATCTTCCGGTGGAACCGGTCGGACGCTACGGTCGCCTCACCGAACGCGGCAGAGAGGTTACCGCGCATCAGCCGCCGCTGGAGGTCCATCTGAAACAGCCTGTCTCTTGCCTGCACGTAGCCCACCGCGTAGTAGAGCGCCCGCTCGTTCTCCGCTTCGACGTGGGGTACGCCCCGCTCGTCGTAGCGGACGGTCGCCTGCCCGTACGGCGACTCGACGGTTTTCGGGCCGGCGACCGCACGCTCCGCCTGCGCGCCGAGGCTCCGGTCGTTCGCGTCGTACGCAGCGGTCCACGCCGAGCCGCTGCCCGGCGCGGCGAGCGAGAGGACTCCACCCCCGCCGACGGCAGCGGAGACGAGCAGCGCGAGCGCGACGAGCGAGACGGCGAGGCTCCGGAGGGCGTCCATACGGCTCCCGGTGGTGCCGGCAGCAAAAGCGTATCTCCGGTCTCCCACGGGTTGAGCGCTGGGAGCGGTTCCGCGGCCCGTCAGCCGAGCAGTTCGGTGAACCGGTTGACGCCGTCGTCCGTGCCGGCGATGATGAGCGCGTCGCCGACGAGCACCCGGAACTCCGGACCGAGGTCGGTGATGACCTCGTCGTCGCGCTCGACGGCGACCACCGTACAGCCGGTTCGACCTCGCACGTCGGCATCGCCGAGTGTCTGTCCGGCGAGTCCCGGTGCCCGGGTGCGGACGACGTCGACCTGCGTGTCCAGCGAGATGACGTCCTCGTCGTCCAACACGGCGGAGGCGGCCATCCTGCCAGTCACCGTCGCGAGCGAAAGGACGTAGTCCGCGCCGGCTCGGTACATCTTCTTTTGAGCCTCTATCTCTTCGGCGCGGGCGAGTATCTCGATGTCGGGCGCGAGGTCACGGAGCACGAGCGTCGTGAACTCCGCGGTGGTGTCGTCGGGGATCGAGAGTACGACCGACCGGGCGTCGTCGGCGCCGGCCCGCTGGAGCGTCTCGGATTCGGTCACGTCACCGACGACGTCGACCCCATCGAGGTCCTCCCGGTCGACGACGGTGTGCGGGACGCCGACTGCGGTGAGCTCTTCTGCCACCTGTCGACCGACTTCACCGTAACCAGCGACGATCGTCTCGCCGGAGGCGAACCTCCGGACGTCGGTCACCGTGAGGTCACGGAGCCGTTCGAGCTGGTCGCCGCGGCCGGTGACGAGCAGCACCGTTCCGCCGTCGAGGACGGCATCCGGGTTCGGCGGCGTCTGGAACTCGCCCTCGAACCACGCGCCGATGACGTTGACGCCGGCGCGCTCGCGGAGCCCGCTCTCCGCGAGCGTGGTGCCCGCGAGGTCGCTCCCTCGTCGGACCGGAAGCTCGACGATGTCGAAGTCCTCTCCCACCTCGATGGTGTCGCCGAGCTCGGTCGAGACGGCAGTGGTCACCTTCCGCGCGAGACTCTCGCCCATCAGCGTCCGCGGCGAGAGCACCTCGTCCGAGCCGGCGAGTTCGTGATAGCGCGCCCGGTCCGGCTCCTCGACCACGCTGACTGCCCGCACGTCTTCGTTGATCTCCTTCGCCGTGAGGATGATGCTGGTGTCCAGCTCGTCGGAAACGTCCGCGACGACGGCCCGCGCGGTTTCGACTCCCGCCCCACGGAGCCCCTCGATGGAGTCGGGGTCGGCGTGGACGACCGTGTACTCGGCCTCGTAGAGATCGGTCGCCCTGTCGCGATCCGGTTCGACGACGACGTAGTCGACATCCCACGAGTCGAGTTCGTCGATGAGCCGCTCGGCCCGGGCCGTGGAGCCACAGACGACGACGTGGTCGGAGAGCCCCTCGAGGCTCGTCGGGACGCTCGTCGAGAACGCCTCCTGCAAGGCGGGGAAAACGAGCACCGGCAGCGCGAGGAAGATGAGTATCACGCCGGTCAGGTCCATGACGATGACGAGTACGTTCATCTCCGGTGAGCGCCACGGAGCGTCCGAGCCGTACCCCGTCGTGGTGAACGTCTCGACGACGATCTGCAGCGAGCGGAGAAACGTCCGTGGTCGGCCGTCGAAGACGCTCATCCCGAAGTCGTATGCAACGGCGTATCCGAGCATGACGACGGCCAGCACCGCGGCGTACATCGCCACCCGGCGCAGCCACGTGTTCATATCCCTCCCTGAGGCGACGGCGTAAAAACGGTTCCGCGACGCCGCTCACTCCCCGTACACCGTCGTCCCCGGGTAGAAGTCCAGCCACGCGAAGAAGAACATCGGCGAGCGCTCGTTGGCGACCGTGAGGGTCGTTCCCTCGTGGGGGCCGTCCGTCGCTCGGCCGGTGAACGGGTTCCATCGAGAGCCGCCCGCGACGAGCGCCGCGCCGTCTTTCTCGAAGGTCAGCGTCTCGCCATCGATCCGCCGTTCGTAGCCAACCAGCGAGCCGTCCTCCTCGCCCGTGACCGCGACGACGACCGGCGCCCCACCAACTTCGTCGTTGACGACGCCGCCCGACCCGATGATCCGGTCCAGCGGATACGCCCGTGCCTCCCCGTCACGGGCGACGCCGAGGACTGTCGCCTTCGGATGGAGCCGGTCGTCGTCATAGCTGCCGCCGATGCCGATTTGGCCGCTGTACTCGTAGCCGCCGTACGGGTCCTTGTCGTAGTCGCGCGGGGCCGCGTCGGTGATGGTCCCCGATGCGGGCGGCGGCAGCAGGACGGTCGTGTCGGGATACTCTGCCCTCCACTCACCCCAGGTGGTGAACGACGACGGGACGAGCTGGAGCCGCTCGCCGACGAGCTCGCCGTTGATCGCCTGCGCTTCGATCTGACTCCAGAGCGTGTCAGTCGTCCGGTCGTACATCACGAGGTCGTTTTTGTACAACAGCCCGGAGACGCCGAACGGCGTCGGCTCGCCGCCAGCCTCACGAACGGCGGCCACGGCCGACCCGCACAGCGGACAGTACGTGACGAGCAGCGGGCCGTCGAACGACTCGTTGACCACCTCGTGCCAGTTCAGGATTCGCAGCGGATACGCCCGCGCCTCGCCGTCGCGGACGATGCCGATGACGTCGTTCGTGTCCTGCAACGGCGCCGCATCGGCGTCCGACCAGTCCTCGCCGAACGCCGGGTCGGTGATCGCCGGGATCGCGTCTTTCCGTGCGCCGCGCTGGAGTTCCGAGCGCGGGACGAACGCCTCGGGCGTCTCCTCTTCGCCGCCGTCGCTCCCGGCGCTCCCAGGCCCCTGGTAGCCGGCACACCCTGCGAACGCACCCGCTCCGGCAGTCGACAGCGCCGCGAGCAGCCTCCGCCGGTTCATACCGAATCCGAGGCCGGGAGGCGTAAAGCGAGCGCGGGGTCGTGTGTCATTCGCTCACAGTCGGGCTACGGATATACTCACCCGTCTCCTTCGTTCGAGCGTGCAGCGACGCGAGTATCTCGGGGCGTGCGGGCTCTTCGCCGGCGCGCTCGCTGGCTGTCTCGGCGACGCCACATCGGGAACGGGTGGCAGTGACTCGTCGGCGACGGACGGCGCCACCGCGACGCCCGGGGAGAACGAGCTTCGGACGCTGGACGTCGCCGGCTCGCCCGGCGGCGTCGTTCCCGTGGTCCCCGAGAGCGAGCCGGCGCTGCTCGACTTCTGGGCGACGTGGTGTGCTCCCTGCGAGCCGCAGATGGACGAGCTTCGTGCCGTCCGCGAGTCGTTTTCCGACCTTCATCTGCTCTCCATCACGAACGAGTCGGACGCCGAGGCGGTCCGGTCGTTCTGGCGGAAGCACGACGGGACGTGGCCGGTCGCCATCGACACCGACCTGCGGACGAACCAGCGGTTCGACGTGACGCGCATCCCGACCCTGCTCGTCCTCGACGCAGAGGGGGACGTGGTCTGGGACCACGTCGGCCTCGCGGCCGCAGAGACGATTCGCGAGGCGCTCGCGGAGGTCGACGCGTGACCGTCGCCCCGGCGTTCGCGTTCGCCGCTGGCGTCGCCACGTTCTTCGCGCCATGTGCGTTCCCACTGCTGCCCGGGTACGTCGCCTACTACCTCGGCCGCGACGAGCCGATCGGCGGTCCACTCTCCCGACTTCGCCGCGCGGCGCTCGTCGGCGGGCTCACGAGCCTCGGCTTCCTGCTCGTGTACGGCGTGCTGGCGGGCGTCGTCGCGGCGTTCGGCGCCGGCGCGCTCCGCGACATCGCGCTCCTCGAGCCGGCCGTGGGGTCGCTGCTCGTCGGCCTCGGCGTGGCGGCCGCGGCAGGCTACGCGCCGACCGGTCACGTTCCGTTCCCGGAGCGGCGTCGGTCTGCGGCCGGTTTTCTCGGCTTCGGCGTCGTGTACGGCGCGGCAGCGGCCGGCTGTACCGCGCCAGTGTTCGTCGCCGTCGCCCTCGTCGCGCTGTCGGGGACGCCCCTGACCGCGCTCGTCACGTTCGGCGCGTACGCCGCGGGGATGGCCGCCATCATGCTACTCGTGACGGCGCTGTCGGCGCTGGGTCGCGACCGCGCTCTCCGGATGCTGTCGCGGTCGACCGGTCGGGTCTCGCGTGTCGCCGGTGCGCTGCTCGCGCTCGCCGGCGTCGCCCAGATCTACCTCTGGTACTTCGACTTCGACGCGCTGGGCGGGCTCCGGGCGCTCGGCTTTTTGTGAGCCGAGCCCGCAATCGGCCGCATGGCGGAACCGTTTGACGGCATCACGTTCTTCCGGACCGCAGCCCGCGAGTCCGTGGTCGCCTTCTACCGGGACCGACTCGACTGTACGGTGTGGCGCGAACAACCCGACTGCACGATCGTCCACCGGGACGGCTACGCGCTGGGCTTCTGTGCCCGAGCGCCGGTCGAGACCGAGGGCTGTCTCACCTTCCTCCACGACGGCCGCGAGGGCGTCGACGCGGACTACGAGACGCTCGCCGACGTCGCGGACGGCGAGCCACGATACAACGAGAGCTACGACATCTATCAGTTCTTCGCGGAGGACCCGGAGGGCAGGACCGTCGAGGTGCAGACGTTCGAGTGAGCGAGTCAGTCGTCGCTCGGTGTCGACCCCGAAAGGCGCGAGCGACGATTCCGTCGCCCGGCGTTCTCGGCGCGGGTCGCCACGAGCGCAGTCTGGAACCGCTCTTCGAGCGTCCGGCGGAGTTCGTTCGCCCGGCTGACATCGATGTCGAGCGCGCGGGCGTCGTTCGCGCCGAAGCCCTGCGAGCCAGCCGTGTCGACGACGAGCGTCGCGAGGTCCCGCCGTCGCTGGAACACCGTCGCGCTCTCGACGAGCGTCTGCACGCGGTAGTAGGGCACCACCCGCGTCGTCCGCGTCCAGAACCCCTCTCTCGCGACGAAGTGGTCGTCCGTGAGCGCGTAGCCGAGGTTCGCCCACTTCAGGTGGGCCGCGACGGGGACGAATATCAGAAGGACGAGCGGCGAGAGCGCGGGGACGGGCGGGGATATCGGGGTGAACCGCACGACAGCGAGACTCACCGCGGTGAGGAACGCGACGACGAGCGAATAACGCACGGCGTAGCGCGTCCGTGCCCGACGCGGCGGCCGCTGGAACGACACCTCGCCGAACCCTTCGACGCTTCGCGCGAGGTCGAACACCCGTTCGCGGCGCGCGAGCGGGACGGCCGACTGCGAGCCGTTCCCGTTTCCGCCGGGAGCGTACCCCGCCGTCTCGACTTCCAGCGACGCGTAGCCGAGCCGTCGCGCGAGCACGTTCTCGGTCACGGAGACCGACTGCACCTTGTCGAGCGGGATGGTACCGCTGTACTCCTGAAGCAGTCCGCGTCGGTAGCGGAGCTCGTCGGCGCCGCGGTGGAGCTCGAACCCGTAGTAGTTCGCCACCGCGGCCGCAGAGGAGACGACCAGCGCGAGGGCAACGAGCCCGCCGAGCACCAGCGGTGCGGCTCGGAGGAGATCGAGCAACGGGAACGTCTCGGACACGGACGGGATGACGATCGGGAGCAGCACCGTCACGAACGAGAGCAGCCGGAGGTCAACCCGGACGACGCCGAGGAGGAGCAGCTCTCGCGCGGTGATGGCGAACAGCTCCTTCGTCGTCTCGGGTTGTGGGTCCGTCTCGTCCTCGGCCACCCCTCGCTTCAGTCGGCCGATCTCGCGCTGTATCCGGTCGGCCTCGTCGTCGCTCACGTAGCGGAGCTGCGCCTCCGTCTCCCCGCCGCCGGCCGTCTCGATCCGGAGCTCCGCGATGCCGAGCGCGCGCTGGAGCACGTTCCGCGACACGTCGACGTTCTGGACGCGCCGGTACGGGATTTCGCGAGTCCGGCGGGAAACGACCCCCGACCGCAGGTCGAAGGTGTCCGCCGTGAGTTCGTAGTCGAACCGACGGACGTAGACGATCTGGTACGCGAAGACGCCGACCACTGCCGCCGCAAGCGCCACGGCCGCACCCGTGCCGAGCCCACCGAACTGCGAGGTCGAGACGGCGCCGATGACGAGCACCCACGCGAACCGCGACACGGCCGTGCCCGTCCGATACACCACCGAGAGCGGGTGGAGCTTCATACGGCGTCCTCGCCCTCGGCGACGATGGCGAGCTGTTTCAGCCGCGCCTGCAGGTCGTCGGCCCGTTCGGGCGTCACGCCGGGGATAGTCACGTCCGCCCCTCGCGACCCCGCGGTGTACACGACGACCGACGCGAGGCCGAGCGTCCGCTCGACCGGTCCGCGCGACACGTCGACGTGCTGGATGCGGACGTACGGAACGACGGTTCGGACGCGGGTGAGGACGCCCCGCTCGAGGAACAGCGAGTCGGTTCGGACCTCGTAGCGCCAGACCCGATACCGAAGCACCGCGAAGACGAGGCCAACTGCTGCGAGCAACAGGAACGCACCCCCGCCCAACGTCACCGGATCGTCGAACAGAAACAGCCCGGCGACGGCTGCGATCGCGCCCGCGATTCCGGCGCCGACGACCGCACCTAGCGCCCACTGATAGCGAACCCGGGGGTCGAGTCGCCGCTCCGGCCCCGTGAGCGCAGACACGGGCGGGAGGTCGTCCTCTCCGGCCGCTGCCGTCGCTTCGTCGTCCGACTGGTCGACCCGCCGCACGGCCGGCTCCGCGTCTCGCTCGCCGACCGGACGTATCGCGGGTTCGACCGGTTCGTCGCTCATGTCTGACGTTGTCGCCCCCTGATACTAATCACACGCGGTGGACGCGCCCGGCCGTGACCTCCAGCCGCGGCGAGTAGTGGTAGATCGGCTCCGAACCCGGGCGGTCGAACCCGTTCACCGCGAACAGGTCGTTCGTCCGGATCCCGGCGGTCGCCGTCGCGAGCGGCCACGGCTCGTGGGCGATGTCGCCGTAGTAGAGGTTGTCGTCGCCGGCGGTGTAAAAGCGGTACCGCTCCGTGAGGAAGTGCGGGAGGCTCCCCGGCGTCGGCTCGGAGTAGCCACCCTCGGGGCCGTACGTCGCGTCGAAGACCGCCGGCTCGCCGTCGCCCAGACGGCGCGACCGAAAGTGCACCTGCCGATCGCCGCGCTCCGTGGTAATCTCTGCACGGTAGTACGGCAGTTCGAACAGCCGACGGGCGAGCGCGACGCCCAGCCGGTCGTCGGCGTCGAGGTTGTAGAAGTACACCCCGCAGGTTCCGTTCTCGCCGCGAACGTACGTTCGGAGGTTCACCTCGCCGAAAGAGAGCCCGAACGGCACACCGCGCGGGGCGATGTTCTCCATCACGAACGGGACGACTCCGAGATACGCGTCCCCCTCGTGCGTGTCGACGGAGAGTCCCTCGGGGAGCGTCTCCGCGATGCGCTCGGGCTCGACCGCCCAGTGGGCGAACAGCGCGTCGCGCCACGTCATCGAGAGCACCGCCGGCTCGGACAGGGTGTTGGCCGTCGAATCGCTCACGTCGACTCTAGGGGTCGCGGCCGCTTGGGGCTGACGCCCGCGGAGGGTCAAACGGACGTTTGACGTTTCGACGTGCGTTTTGAGTGGGCCGCCGAAGCAGTGGTATGCGACGCGTCCACCTCGGCGCCATCGCGGTCGTACTGCTCTTGCTTGTCGCGGGCTGTTCGGGCGCCGCGCCCGGCGGCGAGGACACCGGACTCTCCGGCGGGGGCGGTGCGGGCGGTGACGGCGGAGCAGCGGAAGCGGCGGGCGAACCCGAACCGACTGCTGTCTCCAACGACGACGCGGCAGACAGGACTGGTAGCGCCGCCGTCGCCCGCGACGACCGGGCAATCATCCGGACGGGAACTATCTCGCTGACCGTCGACTCCTACGAGAACGCGAGCGATCGGATCGCGTCGCTGGCTCGGGAACGCGGCGGCTACGTCGCGACCACCGAACGCGCGACGCACGGCGAGGCGAACCGAACGTGGACGAGCGGTCGCATTATCATCCGGGTTCCCTCGGAGTCGTTCGGCGAGAGCTTCGAAACGGTTCAGACGTACGGCGAGGTGCGGGAATCGACCGCAGACACGCAGGACGTGACCGACCAGCTCGTCGACATCGAGGCGCGCCTGGAGACGCTGCGCGCCGAGCGCGACCGGCTCCGGGAGCTGTACGAGGAGGCGAACGACACCGAGACGGTGCTGCGGGTCTCCGAGAAGCTCTCCGACGTCCAGACGGAGATCGAGCGACTGACCGCCCGAAAGCGAAACCTGGAGAACCGGGTCGCCTACTCCACCATCACCGTCGAACTGCGCGAGCGCCCGCCGGAGACCCCGACGCCGACCCCGTCGCCCGGCTACGCCGACACCGGGCTCGGGGAAGCGTTCCTCGCGTCGGTCGACGGCGTCGTCACGGCCGCGAAGGCGTTCGCGGTGACCGTCGCCTACGCGCTCCCGTACTTGCTCGCGTTCGGCCTGCCGATAGGCGCGGTCGGGTTCGTCGCGCTCCGCCGTCGTTGATTCAGCCCCGCGGGGTGCGGCCGCAGAAGGCGTCGAGCGAGAGCGCTGCGGCACGCGCACGGGCACGTGTCGTGGCAGTCGGTTCTCCGTTCACGGTAGGGCTCCCCGGAGGAGTCCGTTCCCCGTTACGGAGGGGGTTATCGGAAGAGTACGATTACCGGTCGAGCGTGTCGGGTAGGGCGTCGACGACCGGCTCGACCTCCGCGTCCGTCGGGAGGCCGACGAAGATGCCACGCTCGCCCTCCACGTACGCCCGAATCATCTTCCCGATGTCGAGGGCCGTCGTGATGTACCGCACCCCGTCGGCAGCCGGGAACAGCTCCTCCGTGAACAGGTCGATCTCCGTGAGGTCGAGGTTCACGTACTCGTGGACCGTCTCGAAGTCGTCGTACATCGCGTCCTCGTCCTCGTACATCTCCTGCGTCGCGCTCGACGCGTACGCCAGCCTGAACTCGTCGGGCGTGAACTCGACGACGACGAACACCGCCCCATCCGCGGCGGCCTTCACCGTGTCGACTACCTCGTCGTCGACGATGGGCTCGAAAGACACGTCGCGATCCGTCATCTGCCCGGTCGTGTGATGGGCGGGTTCCTAACTCTTCCGCCGTCGACCGGCGACGGTTCTGGTCGGTCCATTCTCTCACTCGTGGCCGGAGACGCGAACGGCCTCGTACGGCTCCTCCAGCCACTCCACGTCGGAGTCGGTGAGGTCGATCTCCAGCGCCTCGACGGCCGATTCGAGGTGTTCGATCGAGGAGGCGCCGACGATGGGCGCGGTGACGACGTCCTTCGAGAGCACCCACGCGAGCGCGATCTGTGCCATCTCGGCGTCGTACTCGTCGGCGAGTTCCTCGACGCGGGCGTTGATCTCCTTCCCGCCGCGGTCCGCGTACGGGTGCGCCTGCGCGTAGTCGTCCGTCTCGGCGCGCTTCGTCGACATGTACTCCTCGTGGGGGCGAGTGAGATAGCCCCGCGCGAGCGGCGACCACGGGATGACACCCACGTTCTCCTGGTCACAGAACGGGAGCATCTCTCGCTCTTCCTCGCGGTAGGCGAGGTTGTAGTGGTTCTGCATCGTCGCGAACCGGTCGAGCCCGAGTCGGTCGGCGGTGTGTTGGGCGGTCGCGAACTGATGCGCCCACATCGAGGAGGCGCCGAAGTGGCGAATCTTCCCGCGGCGAACCGCATCGTCGAGCGCGCGCATCGTCGTCTCGACTGGCGTGTCGTGGTCCCACCGGTGGGTCTGGTACAGGTCGACCGTGTCGAGTCCGAGTCTGTCGAGCGACGCGTCGAGCTCCTGTTCGATGGTCTTCCGCGAGAGCCCGCCGGAGTTGGGGTCGTCGTCGCGCATCTGGAAGTACACCTTCGTCGCGACGACCTGCGCGTCGCGGTCGTACCCCTCGAGTGCGTCGCCGAGCACGCGCTCGCTCTCGCCGCGCGAGTACATGTTCGCCGTGTCGAAGAAGTTGATGCCGAGGTCGATGGCCCGCTCGACGAGTTCGTGGCCGAACGCCTCGCCCTGCACCCACTCGCGCCAGTCGGGGTCGCCGAAGCTCATGCAGCCGAGACAGATGCGGGACACCTCGATGCCGGTGTCACCCAGCGTCGTGTACTCCATAGGTCGGCGTCTGTCGGCGGGGGCAAAAAATTACGCCGTCGCGGTCACTCGGGCCGTTCCATCGAGAAGCGGTCGCGGGTGCGCGTGTACTCCGAACCGGTCATCCGGCCGAGCGCGTCGAGTTTTCCCGTGTCGAGTTTTCCGTCAGTCGTCACCTCTTCGTCGATTCGGACGTACTGCACCTCGCCGAGGACGAGCGTGGAGGCACCAAGTTCGACGGTGTCGACGACGGTACACTCGAAGACGACGGGCGACTCGCCGACGGACGGGGCGTCGACCGTCTCGCACTCGCGTTTCGTCACCCCCGCGCGGTCGAACTCGTCGACGGCGGCGCCCGTGCTCGTCGCGTTCATCGCCTCGGCGAGGTCGGCCGTGACGACGTTGTGCGCGAACGCGCCCGTCGATTCGGCGTTCTCCACGCTGTCCTTCCGGTCGTCGCCGTCGGGGCCGGCTGAGAAGGCGAGCGTCGGCGGAGCCGGCGTCGCGACGTTGAAAAACGAGTACGGCGCGAGGTTGTCGCCGTCCGGTCCCCGCGTCGATATCCAGCCGATGGGCCGGGGAACGACCACGCCCGCGAGGACTCTGTACAGCGAGCGCTTCTCGCGGGCGTCTATTTCCATCCGGACTCCTCCGTGGCGAGTCGATTCACCCGCCGAAAACGAGAGGGAGCTACTTCAACTGTTCAGAAGCGGTCTGGGTGTTCGACCGCTCAGAAGAGGCCGACGCCGACCGCGTACGGCCACGCGGCGCCGCCGACCGCGAGCAGCGCGAGCGCACCCGCTGCGCCGAAGACGTTCTTCAGGAACGAGGTCATCTCGTTCTGCTGCTCTTCGGGGTCGTCGACCGTCCAGAAGTCGTGCATCGTCACCGCGGAGACGAGCAGGAAGGTCGCCAGCGCCCCCGCCGCGAGGACGGGAAACGCGCCGACGACGACGCCAAGCCCACCGAGCACGAGCAGGCCACCGGAGCCGACCACGCTGAGCCGCGGGGCGGGGAGCCCCTTGAACTCCGCGTAGCCCGTCATCTGATCGGCGTTCATGAAGTGGTTGAGCCCCATGAACGCGAGGACGCCCCCGAACAGGAGACGAGCGAACAGGAACAGCTCGCCCGCGCCCGCAGCAGTGAACACGTCGGCCTGTAGGGGAATCATGCTATCACCGCGATACTCGCTTCGAACTGGTAATCCGATTTCATTACGATACCTCGTAGCGCTGCGTTACTTATATCATTTCGCGGACATCGACGCCACCGGGTAACACCGGTGTCATCGAGCGCTCGGTGACCTCGTAACACGCGTGTTACCGGTGGCGTAGCAGGCGAGCGGTTGTGGTTGAGTAGCGGCGCAACCGGGCCGTTAGACCGCCCCTACCGCGCTCACTCGTAGCTTTCCGGGTACGCTTCGGCGAGCAGCTGCGGCTGCGAGCGCAGCCGCTCCCGAACCGGGGCGACGACGGCCGATATCGCGGCGGCCGCACCGGGCTTCAGGTCGGCCGGATGAAGCTCTCCGGAGACGTAGTCTGCCTCGAGCTCGTCGTACCCCTCGTAGACGAGATCACCGCCGTACTCCTCAGGGCGCTCGACGACGAGCGACTCGCCGCGCTCGTCGAGCACGGGAAAGACCAGGAACTTCAGATACTCCAGCACGCCGTTGTCCTCGACTTCTCCCTGCGGGCAGTAGGCGCCCTGGATCTTCTCTTCGACCTGCTCGGGCGAGTCGGTGAGGTTCACCTTGGAGCCGGCGTCCGAGGCGGACATCTTTCCGCCGGTCAGCCCGGAAAGCAGCGGCGCGAACACGCACGCGGGCTTGTCATACCCCTCGTTCGGGAGTATCTCGCGGGCGAGCATGTAGATGCCGCGCTGGTCGATGCCGCCGTACGCGATGTCGGCCTCCAGCGCGGCGACGTCGAGACTCTGCATCAGCGTGTAGACGAGTCCGCCGATCTTCGGGTTCTCCGACTGCCTGACGACCTCGCTGCCGGCACGCTGTGCCCGCGAGAGCGTCGTATCGGCCATCAGCCGGTACAGGTCGAGCGTGTACGGCTCCTCGAGCTGGTACTCCGTTCCCCGGACGAACGAGACGGCCGCCGGGTCCGCACCCGCCGCGTCGATCATCCCGCGGATAGCCTCCTCGTAGTACGCAGAGCGCGCGTCGAGCAGCTCGAACGGCGACTTCTCGTCGTCGAGGTGGGCGTGGAGGTCGGCGACGAGCACGGTCACGTCGACGCCCGCCTCGATGAAGTCCGCCAGCTTCCGCATCGTCGTGAAGTGGCCGATGTGCATCTCGCCGGTCGGGGCGTAGCCGATGTACGCGTGGGGGTCGTCCCGCTCCGCAAGAATCGACTCGATCTCCGGTTCGGTCACGGCCTCCTCCGTGAACCGCGTCACCAACGCGGCGCGCTCGGCGGCGTTCATACCCGATGTTTTCGGGTAGCGTGGATAAATCGTGTGTTCCCTGGGCGCGTGAGGAGACGGCGCTCGACGGCGGAGCCAGCAGTCGGGCGGCCAGCCGTGGCCCACCGACCCCCTCCACTCGACGGTTGACCGCTGCGTCTGCTCTCTCCAGTCGCTCGGGGAGGTCACCACTCCTCGAACGCCCCCTCGACCAACACCAGATAGCCGACGATGACGACGGCGAAGAGCGCGCCGAGCAGGCTCCGTCCGGCGAGACCCCCGAGGACGGCGACGATGTTCAGCCCGAACGTGGCGAGCCAGCCACGAAAGCGCATTGTCACGAGCCAGTAGCTGGCGAGGAGGACGAAGACGACGTAGCCAGCCCCGAACGCGACCAGTGCCGCTCCGGTGGCTGTTCCGAGGCCGAGGGCACGAGGCAGGACGGACAGCATGAACACCGCGTTCAGCACCTGGAGTCCTGCGATGAGAAGGACGCCGAGCGGCGTCCCCGACCCACCTCGAAGCGAGTCGTACGACGCAGTGTCGCTCATGTCAGTCAAAAAGAATTAGCGGTAGCAAAGAGCTTGTGGCCGCCGCTGGTGACCGACCGCCACCGATGCGGGTAAGGGGCGCGAACGCGACCTGTCGGTATGGACGCCCAAGCCACGATACGGGCCTACTACGACGCCCTCCGGGCTGGCGAGCCGTTGTTCCCGTTCTTCCACGAGGACGAGCACACGGTGAAGTTTGGCGTCGGCGAGACCCTCGCCGGCTACGAGGCCGTCGCCGCGGGGCTCCGCGAGCAGACCGAGACGACAACCGGGTGGGAGGTCGACTCGCGCGACCTCGTCGTCGGGGAATCAGACGGAAACGCGTGGTTCGCCGACGACGTGTTCATGGGGTGGACCGACACCGACGCGAACGTGAGATACGAGTTCGACACCCGGTGGTCCGGGTCGCTGCTCCGCGTCGACGACGGGTGGCGATTCACCGGGATGCACGTCTCCTGTCCGGTCGAGACGTTGAACGCCGGCCCGGCGAGCCGCTGATGGTCGGCCCCGTCAGCGACGAGGAGCGTGCGAGCTTCGCCTTCCGGATGAAAGTCGGCCTGACGGTGCTCGTCGCGGCCTCCGCGGGGCTCACCGCGCTCCACGGAGGCGCGTCGCTCCCGCTCGTCGCGCTCGCGGTCGTCGCCGGTGCCGCCGTCGGCGCACCGCTCGTCTGGTTCGTCTTCCCGGGCAGCGGCGGGCGGTCGCCGGACGTGGAGCGACGGTTCGAACGGTAGCCCGACGACCTCGTCTCGTCGGAACATCCGCGCCCGTCGTTCCGTCGGTCCGTCCGTGTGACGAGTACGGCCGCAAGCGGTTCCTTGATTACCGGCGGTCCACGAGTGCGGAGCATGGCACGTGCAGCGGTCGTCGGCGCCGGCATGACGAAGTTCGGCGTCCACGAGCAACCACTCCAAGAACTGTTCGGCGAGGCCGCGTTCGCGGCGCTCGACGACGCCGGCGTCGAGAGCCGCGACCTCGACGCGCTCTACTTCGGCAACGCGATGAGCGGCCAGGCGGAAAACGAGACGCACCTCGGGCCGCGGATGGCGAGTCACATCGGAGCCGCCGGCCTCGAGGTGCAGCGCTTCGAGGACGCCTGCGCCACGTCGGCGAACGCGTTCAAAAACGCGGTACAGGCCGTCGACGCAGGCGTTCACGACGTCGTCCTCGTCGGCGGCGTCGAGCGGTGTACCCCAGAGACGGGGAAGGACACCCCGGAGATGACGCGCATCTTCGCCTCGGCGTCCCATCGGCAGTACGAACAGCCGACCGGACTCACGTTCCCAGGCGTGTTCGCGCTGTTAACGAAACGGCACATGCACGAGTACGGGACGACCGAGGAACAGCTCGCCGAAGTCGCAGTGAAGAACCACGCGCACGGCCGGCTCAACCCACGGGCCCACTTCGGGAAGGAGACGACCGTCGCGGAGGTGCTCGAGGGACCGGTCGTCGCGGACCCGTTCCGGCTGATGGACTGCTGTCCGTTCTCGGACGGCGCGAGCGCGGTCGTCGTCACGAGCGACGACCTCGCCGACTCGTACGACGCGCCAGTCGACGTGACCGGCGTCGGCCACGCCACCGACGTCGTTCCCATCGGCGACAAAACGTCGCTGACCGCGACGCAGGCGGCCCGCGACGCGGCCGCGCAGGCGTACGAGCAGGCGGACATCGAGGCTGACGACGCCGACTTCGCCGAGGTCCACGACTGCTTCACCGGCGCGGAGATACTCGCGAGCGAAGCCATCGGCTTCGCGCCCGACGGCGAAGGCGGGACGTACGCGGCGGAGGGACGAACGTCGCTCGGCGGGGACCGCCCGATCAACCCCTCGGGCGGGTTGAAGGCGAAAGGCCACCCCATCGGCGCGACAGGCACCGCACAGATCGTCGAGCTCACCGAACAGCTCCGCGGCACCGTCGGCGAACGCCAGGTGACCGACGCGGACGTCGGCGTCGCGCACAACCTCGGTGGCGACGCGGCGACGACCGTCGTGAGCGTGCTGGAGGGTCGCGCATGAGCGACGCGCTCGACTACGCGACGTGGGCCGAGGCGCTTCGAGAGGGTCGGCTGCTCGGTCTCGCCTGCGGCTGCGGCCACACGAACGGGTCGCCGACTGGGGCGTGCCCGCACTGTGGCTCCCGAGACTTCGAACGGGTGGAGCTCCCGACCGAGGGAGTCGTCCACTCGGAGACGACGATACAGGTACCGCCGTCGACGTTCGAGGAGCGCGGCTACCAGGTCGTCGTCGTCGAAGTCGGCGAGGCGAAGGTGATGGGTCGGGTCGACGGCGACGGCGTCGCCATCGGCGACGAGGTCCGGCTGTCGGGCGTCGTCGCCGAGGACGACGGCAATCCTGCGCCGCGGTTCGAGGCAATCTAACCAGCGCCACGATTCGAAACAGCAGAAACGCCGGGGTTCGGACACACCAGCCGGCGACTCCCCCCTTCGGGCCCCCCGTCGGCGGCACCCTTCCCCCCGGTCGGGTACCGCCGATTGTCGGGCAACTCCGGGTGAACGGAGCAGGGCGTTCTGCCCCGTCAGTGTACCGTATCGCCTCGATATTATATTCAGCTGTGGAGATTCGTTTCACTCCGTGAGAACACTTTTGCGCAACGAGACACGATGACGGGACGGATGCCGAGTTCGACGGGGAGTGATCCGGCTGAGGAACTGCTCGGAGTGGTATCGTTGCGGTACGATCTGCTCTCAGTCTTGGCAGAAGACTCGTACGAACAGCCGGCACTCGTCGAACAGCTGGACAGTTCGAAGGCGACGGTGTATCGCGCCGTCTCGGAGCTCGAGGCAGCCGATCTCGTCAAGCACGTGGACGTCGGGTACACGTTGACCGTTCCGGGGGAGGCGATACTCGCGGCCTACGAGGAGTTCCGCGCGGCCGCCGAACCCACAGCAGCGGCGTCCGAACTGCTCCGGAAGCTCCCCGACGACGCGTCCGTGCCGCCGTCGTTCCTGCGGGGCGCCGAGGTCGTCACGGGCTCCGGTCCTGCCGCTTACGAGCCAGGCGCGCGCATCGGGTCGCTGGTCTCCGATTCGAGCCGGGTCCGCGGGCTCGCGAAGGCACACACGCAGTCGGACGCCGTCGAAGTGTACAACCGAACTGTCGTCGAAGAGGAGACCGATACGGCGTTCGTGCTCGACCCGGAGATGGCCGCGCATCTCTACAGTCTCGACGACCCGAGGATACAGGCGATGCTGGACAGCGAGAACTTCACCGTCCACGGGACCACCGAACTCCCATTCGGCCTGTTCGTGGGCGAGGACGAGCACGGAACCGCGCGTGCGATTCTGGCCGTCTACGACGACGACGGGCTCCTTCGCGGCGTTGTCGTCAACGACACTGCCCCGGCGCTCGAGTGGGCCAGGGAGACGTACGAGCGCTACCGGTGTCGGGCGGTCGACGGGGGGACGTGACTACCAGTCGGAGCCGGGCGACTGGGGTCCGGTTCGGCTGGTCAGACCGCGGTCGTGGGCTCCAGCTGCTCCGCGAGGTGGACGACGATGGGCTCGGGCTCCTCCTCGACGAACCGAGCGAGCTCCTCGTCGTCGCGCTCGACGACGACCGTCGGGATGTACTCGATGTCGTACTCCTGGACGAGTTCGCCGACCTTCGAGCCGTCGTCGCGCTTCTCGACCGGGTAGTTGTGGACCCGCTCGTCGGGAACGCCGGCAGCGTCGAGGGCCGCGCCGAAGTCCGGGAGCTGTGCCCGACAGTCCTTACACCAGTCGCCGCCCCACACCCGAACCTCGATCTCGCCCGCGAGCCGTTCGAACGTCTCGACGGCGTCCTCGTAGGCGGCCGGGTCCCACGCCGGATTCGGCCGCATCGTCTCGAGTTCCATACACAGGATACGCGCCCCTGCGGCCTTAACCTCCGCGGCTCCGGCGGCTGTCGTCTGCCGACTCGTTCGGTTTCGACGGTGCGTCCGCCCGTCACACCGCGTCTCGGAGTCGATCCGCGAGCAGTCGCCGGTGACACCGCTTGTTCTCCCCTTCGAAACAGACCAGCGTCACGTCCTCCCCGTCCCGGACCCGGTCACGCAGCGTTGCGAACGCCTCGGCTGCGTCCGGGTCGGCGTCGAGATGTTCCCGGTAGCGACGCTCGAACTCGCACTCCTCCCACGCGGCGTTGTGCGCACCCTCCTCGCACATCCCGTCGAGCTTCAGCGCCTCGGCGCGTTCCGTCGTCTCGTCGAGCAACGGCTCCGGCGGCCCGAGCGCGCGGTGGTTCTCCGCGACGAGCGCCGTGAACCAGCCGGGCGGCCTGCGGACGACGCCGACGAGCGTTCCGCTCACGTCCGCGAGGTCGTGCTGGAGCGCAGCCGCATACGTATCGCTGACGGAGCCACCCATAGGTAATCGTTCGTCGTCCGGAACCGAAAGGGTTCGGCAGACCATGCCGGTGTCCGCAGAGCCCTTACCTGCGGCCGGTAAGAGGAGAGCAATGAAACGGAGCGTCCTGGGGACCGTCGGGTCGCCGCTCGTGCAAGTTGCGTCGCCCCCGGGAAGCGTCATCGCCGCGAAGGTGGAATCGAAGAATCCGGGCGGGTCGGCGAAGGACCGGCCTGCGCTGGCGATGGTCGAGGCGGCGGAGGCGGCCGGCGAACTCGCCCCCGGTGACGGCATCGTCGAGCCCACCTCCGGCAACACCGGCATCGGCATCGCGATGGTCGGCGCCGCGAAGGGGTACGACGTGACCATCGTGATGCCCGCCTCGAAGTCGCCCGAGCGTCAGCAGGTGATGCGCGCGTACGGCGCGAGGCTCGAACTCGTCGAGGGAGACATCTCCGACGCCAAAGAACGGGCGGACGAGATCGAACGCGACCGGGAGGCGGTGCAGCTCCGGCAGTTCGAGAACGAGGCGAACCCGGAGGCGCACTACCGGACGACTGGCGCGGAGCTACTCGAACAGGTCGAGGGACACGATGTCGACGCGCTCGTCGCCGGCGTCGGCACCGGCGGCACCATCACCGGTATCGGCCGACGGCTCCGGGAGGCCTTCCCGAAGATGGAGATCGTCGCGGTGGAGCCGGAGGACAGCGCCGTCCTCTCCGGGAAGGAGCCGGAAGGCGACGCCTTCCAGGGGATGGGTCCGGGGTTCGTCTCGCCGAACCTGGACACCGACCTGCTCGACGACGTGGTTACTGTCTCCATCGACGAGGCGGAGGCCGAGTGTCGCCGGCTCGCCCGCGAGGAGGGGCTCCTCGTCGGGCAGTCGTCGGCCGCGTCGAACCTCGCCGCGAAGCAAGTCGCACGGCGTCTGGCGGGCGACGCCGCCTGTCCCGCCCCGGACCCGACGACGGACCTCCTCGGGGGCGAGACGGACCCGAGCGACGAGCCGATTCCGTCGGACTGCCCGCTCGTCGTCACCGTGTTCTGGGACTCAGGGGAGCGGTACATGTCGACCGGGTTGTTCGACGAGTAGCGAGAGAGAGAGCCGCGACCGCCGCGCGGCGGTCAGGCGCCGAACTCCGACTCCGTGACGCGGACGCGGAGGGTGTCATCGACCTCGCGGAGGTCGTACTCCGGCAGCTCGTGGCCGGTGCGCGTCACGAACATCGGCTCGACGAGCTCATCCTCCCCGGTGACGCCGTACACCTTCAGGAACCGCTCCGTCTCCGCGGCCGACACCTCGTCGTCGCGGACGGCCGTCGCCAGCTCGCGGGAGAGCCACTCCTCGTCGCTCACGGACGGTTCGAGCACCATCGCCGCGTCGGCGAACCGGACGAGATACCAGTTCAGGTCGTTCAAAAGCGAGACGGCCGCCCCGAGGCTGATGGTTTCGAGCCCGACTGTGTTCTCGTACGGCTCCGCGAGGTCGTACGTGGCGAGTGCGTCGCGGGCCGTCTCCCGGGAGACGAGCTCGTAGCGGAGGTTCACGTCGTCGCTGCCGACGAGACACACCCGGGTCACGACTCGTGGAAGTGGGGGAGGGGGGAAGTTCGTTTCGCTCGATTGGAGTATCGGCACCGGTTGTTTCGCTCGATTGGAGTACCGGCACCGGTTGGTGGATGTGACCTGTGAGAACATCGACCCCGAGCGGATCCAGGGATCGGCTGGGGTATTGGTGCAGATTTTTCGACCGAGTGGTTCCCGCAGTGAACGGAGTGAGCGAGGAAATCCGGGGGCGGAAACGGCGCGCTAGAACGTCGAGAGATCGCCGTCGATGACTCGTTCGGTGATCGCGGTCACGTCAGCGAGCTCCCGGTCGACGACGGCCTCCACCTCGGCCTCGACGTCGCCGACCTCGACGCCGTCTTCGGTGACGAGCGAGGCGTCGGCGACGTGGGGCGCGTCGATGGGCTGGCCGATCTGTGAGAGCAGCCGGACGCGGACCTCGCGAATGCCGTCGACCTCGTCGACGACTGCCTTCGCGATCTCCGTCGAGAGCAGGTTGTAGATCTTCCCGATGTGGTTGACGGGATTTTTGCCCGACGTGGCCTCCATCGACATCGACCGGTTCGGGGTGATTAGGCCGTTCGCGCGGTTGCCGCGGCCGACGGAGCCGTCGTCGCCCTGCTCCGCCGACGTGCCGGTCGTCGTGAGGTAGATGGCGCCCTCGTCGACGTCGTCCGCGGTGTTGACGTGGACCGTCACGTCGCGGTCGGTGTAGTCGGTCGCGATCGCTTCCACGAACGACCGGACGGACGCGACCGCGTCCTCGTACTCGGCGAGACTGCCGACGTACGAGTCGACCATCGCGGCCGCCACCGTCACGTCGATGTGGTCTCCCTCGCGTTTTCCCATCACCTTCACGTCCTGGCCGAGATGGGGTTCGGAGTACTCCGCGACGAGCCGGCGCTCCGTCGCGCGGACGATTCGCTCCGTCTCCGTGAGCGGGGCGTGGCCGACGCCGAAGGAGGTGTCGTTCGCCATCGGCACCTCCGCGCCCTCCTCGCCGAACACCGTCTGGAGGTCGCCGGAGCCCTCGCCGAGCTTCACGTCGACGATGACGTCAGTCTCGAGGTCGAGCTCCGGGAACTGCTCGCGGAGATACTCGCGGGCGGCGTCGAGCGCGATGCTCTCCGTCGGGATGCGAACGACCTCGCCGTCCTGCTCGTACGTCTTCGTCGCGCGGCCGACGACGAGCACGTAGATGGGGTCGACGACCTCGCCGCCACCGAAGGCGGGGGCTGCGGTGCCCGCGACGAGCTGCGTCTCGTCGGTGTTGAAGTGCAGCACCTGTCCGACGCGGTCCAGATACGCCCGTGCGAGCGCCTGCGAGACGTGCTCGGCGATGCCGTCACAGATAGAGTCCGGATGACCGATCCCCTTCCGCTCGACGATTTCGACCTCTTGATCTTCGACCGCGCGCCCTACCACGGGCTCGACGCGAATGTTGCGGTCAGTCATTAGTCGAGGTACCCGGGCGTCGGTTCTATAACTTACGGAAACACATTCGGGACAAATGATTACTACAGCGCATCAACTGTTCCGTCCGCGGCGCCGGCCTCGAACAGGAGGCCGAGATACGAGGTGCGGATAGTCTCGTCGGGGTCGAGCCCGAGCGTGTCGAGCAGCTCCCGGGCGCGGTCTCTTGCGGCCGGTATCTCGTCGTCCGACTCGACGGTCGTCTCTATCTCGACGAACTCGCCGAGCCCCGACACCGAATCCAGCGTGACGGTGTAGCCGTCAAGCTCGAAGAACGTCCGCTCCTTCTCGACGACCGCGGCGGGTTCGAAGCCGAGCGACTCGACGATAGCCCGCGCTTCCGTCTCGTCGTCGACCACTGTCTCGTGTTCGGTCCTGGTCTTCGATTCTGCCTCGACGAGCGGGCCCTTGTAGGTGAGCTTCGACACCCGTTCGGGTGCGCCCCCGTCGCCGTTCTCGTCGACGACACGTTCGCGGCGAAGTCGAAACGCCTCGTCCGTCTCGGCGAAGTCGCGGTGCGGCGCGTCGTAGTAGACGTCCCGCTGCGTGACGGCCCGCAGACGCGAGGCCCCGACCGCATCGAGACGGTCCCGGACATCGCCGTGCTCGACCCGACATTTGAGTTCGACCTCGTACACGCCCGGCGGTACGGACACGTGGTGCAAAACGCTGGCGTCCGGCGCTCACGGTGCTGGACCCGACGGGCGGACGAAACGTGATTGTTAAGGGTGCGACGGGACTCTCCAACAGTATGAGTGACGAAGCCGAGGAGGCCGCGGAGGCCGAGGAGGCGGCAGCATCGGAGCCCGACGCGTCGGAAGACGCCGAGACCGAGACGACGGAAACCGAAGAAGCCGAGCCTGAAGAGTCCGAAGAGTCTGGACTCCAGCAGGGAGACTTCCTCCGGCTCGCGTACACGGCACGCACCGTCGAGGGTGGCCAGCTGGTCGACACGACCGACGAGGAGGTCGCAGAGGAGGAGGGCGTCGCCGACCAGGGCGAGTTCGAGCCGCGCGTCATCGTGCTCGGCGAGGGCCACCTGTTCGAGGTCGTCGAAGACGACATCGTCGGTCGCGAAATCGGCGAGTCCGGCTCCGTGACGGTTCCCGCCGCCGAGGCGTTCGGCGAGTACGACGAGAGCGAGGTCCGCACGGTCGCGGCGAACAAGATTCCCGACGACTCCCGTCGCCCCGGCGCGCAGGTCCAGATCGACGGCGAGCAAGGTTACCTCGAGACGATCATCGGCGGCCGCGCACGCGTCGATTTCAACCACCCGCTCGCCGGCGAGGACATCGAGTACGACTACGAGATTCTCGGCGAGGTCACCGACGCGCTGGAGCGCGCGGAAGGGCTGTTCGGCATGTTCCTCGACCTCGACCTCGAGATGCACATCGAAGAAGAGGAAGTCGAGGAGACGCGCGTCGAGGAGCCCGACGAGGAAGACGGTGAACCCGAGACCGTCACCGAGACGGTCGAGCAGACCTCGCTGTACATCGAGGCGACGCCGCAGCTCTCGATGAACCAGCAGTGGATGTTCCAGAAGCAGCAGATCGGCCAGCAGGTGATGAGCCTCACCGGCATCGATCGCATCGTCGTCCAGGAAGTCATCGACGGCTCCGGCGGCATGGGAATGCCCGGGATGATGGGCGGCATGGGTGGCATGGGTGCCGGCGGCGCCGAGGGTGCCGACATCGAGGAGGCGCTCGAGGAGGCCGACATCGACGCCGACGAGATCGTCGACGAGATCGAGGAGTAACTCCGCGCTCTGCTTCTTTCGCGCTCGCCTTCGAGCAGCGGCCGCTCGGTCGGACTGCGGGAACGCGTCGCTTCGACGTGGACGATAGGCCGTCGTTTCGGAAGTCTCGTGGTGTCAGGCGATGTCCCGCGACGTGTCGATCGCGACCTCCTCGCCCAGCTCCAGCTTGATGACGTCGCCAACGGCGCCGCCGCCCCGGAACTTCGGTATCGTCAGCCGGTTCTCGATGCGGTCGCCGTTCACCCGCGTCTCGAGGTCGAAGACGATATCCGACATGTGCAGCGTCGTGTCCCGGAGCCGGGGCACCTCGTTCCCGTCGAGACAGTGGACGATGGCGAGCGAGCCGGTGTTGTATATGTGGTTCTGGAGCTCGTTGAGGAAGTTCCGGTACCGCGCGCCCTCGCCGTGCTCCAGCACGTCGATGGGGTCGATGATGAGGTTCGACGCGTCCGGAAGCGCGGAGACGAGCTTCGCGGCGTTGTCGAGCGGGGCGTCCCCGCCGACGTGCCGGACGGTCGGGTCTCCCGTTCGAGTCGTCGAGTGCTCGATGCTCGCCGCGACGGCGTCTTCAGAACGGTCCAACGAGAGGTACAGCGTCCCTCTGGTGGCCGTCAGTTCGTAGAGGAACAGCTCCGCCTGGCTCGCGGGGGTGGCCTGCATCGAGACGATGCTTCCAGCCGGGATACCCCCTTCGAGCTTCCTGTCGAGGACTTCGATCCCCGTACGGAGCCGTTCGGACATCGAACCGGTATTCGTGGTCGGTTATGTTAAGCGTTCTGTCGAGTAATCTCTTCGTAGAGACGTCCGTAGGCGGCCTCTGCTCCGCGCCACTGCGCTCCCGCCGCCACTGCCGGGACCGAGACAACGGGAACGTCGAACCGGTCGACGACGCGTCCGCCGCGGTCGCTCGGGCACCGTGCGACACACACTGGAGGTGCGCCAAGACGCTCGGCCATTCCAGCCGCTTTCCGCCCGTCTGCGAGCGCGCGCTCGGTCCCCGTGGTCACCACGACTGAGCGGCTCGCGTACGCCAGCGGCCGGGTCGCAGGCTCACCCGCGCCGGCGGGACAGTCGACGATTACGAGCCGTTTGGAGTTCGACAGCCGACGGAGCGCCGGCTCGACGGGACTGTCGTTGCCGAGACGCGCACCGAGCACCGTGACGCCGGCGACCCGAGTGGCTGCGACGCCGATTGGGTCGTCCCCATCGAACCGTGCCAGTCCTCTGCCGTCCGTGCCGGCCACCGTCGCGAGATCGGGAAGGTCGCTGTCGGCGTCGACGACGATCGGCTCCCGACCCCGACGAGCGGCGGCTGCTGCGACGCCGAGCGCCGTGGTCGTCTTGCCGACCCCTCCCTTTCCGCCGGTGATTGCGAGCACGCGACGGTTGGTGCCGCCTCCCTATTTGAAGATTCGCAGCGGCCGAGTCGCGGCGGCGGGCGCGGGAACGGGTCGGGGGATTGAAGGTCCGACGGACCCCCCACTCGATGATGCGCCACGACCACCTCATCGGTGCGAAACAGCTCTCGCGGACCGACATCGAGTCCGTGCTCGACCGCGCCGCCGAGATCGCCGCCGACGTCGACGGCTACGCGGGCGCGCACCCGGACGCGCTGTTGGGGCTCTGTTTCTTCGAGCCGAGCACGCGGACGAAGATGAGCTTCGACACCGCGATCAAACGGCTCGGCGGCGACAGCGTCGACATGGGGCCAGTCGAGTCCTCCTCGGTGAAGAAGGGGGAATCGCTCGCGGACACGATGCGGGTCATCGCGGGCTACACGGACGCCATCGTACTCCGCCATCCGAGCGAGGGCGCCGCGAAGCTCGCTGCCGAGTTCGTCGACGTGCCGGTCATCAACGCCGGCGACGGGGCCGGCCAACACCCGACGCAGACGCTTCTGGACCTGTACACGATGCGTGAAGCCGCTCCCCTCGACGACCTCACCGTCGGCATCATGGGCGACCTGAAGTACGGGCGAACGGTCCACTCGCTCGCCGAGGCGCTGACGAACTTCGACGCACGGATGCACTTCGTCGCACCCGAGTCGCTCCGGCTCCCGCGAAACGTTCGGTTCGACCTCCACGAGTCCGGCGCAGTGGTGAAAGAACACGAGGACCTCGACGAGGTGCTCGCCGACCTCGACGTGTTGTACGTCACCCGCATCCAGCGCGAGCGGTTCCCCGACGAGAACGAGTACCGCGCCGTCGCCGGCGAGTATCGCATCGACGCTGAGGTGCTCGAGGCTGCACGCGACGACCTCACCGTGATGCATCCGCTCCCGCGGGTAGACGAGATCGCGCCCGACGTCGACCGGACCGACCACGCACAGTACTTCCAGCAGGCACACAACGGCGTCCCCGTCCGGATGGCGCTGCTCGACTCGATGCTATGACCGACTCAGACACCGACACGGAGCTCCGCGTCTCCAAGATACACAACGGCACCGTCATCGACCACATCACCGGCGGGCAGGCGCTGAACGTGCTCGCCATCCTCGGCATTGACGGCTCCGGCGGCGAGGAGGTGAGCGTCGGGATGAACGTCCCGTCGAAGCGGCTCGGCCGCAAGGACATCGTGAAGGTCGAAGACCGGGAGCTGAGCCAGGAAGAGGTGGACGTAATCTCGCTCATCGCGCCGCACGCGACCATCAACATCGTCCGGGAGTACGACGTCTCGGAGAAGCTCCGCGTCTCCCGGCCGGATCGCGTCGTCGGCGTGCTCTCGTGTCCGAACGCGAACTGCATCTCCACGGGCGGTGAGCCCGTCGACCCGACCTTCGACGTGCTCGACGACGGCGTCCGGTGCGCCTACTGTGACACCATCGCCCGCGAGAACGTCGCCGAGCTCATCGACGCCTCCTGATACGGAGCGTTGTGACTACTTTCGCCAGACGCTGCGAACATCGGGAGCAGCAGCCAGCGAGACGCGGACCCGGTCGTCGCGGGGCGGGAACGAATCACAGTACTCCATCTGAGGGGAAGAGCTTTCATCGCCCCGTCCCTTACCGCGACCATGTCGAAGAAGACACTCGTCGCGGCCGTGGTACTGCTCGCAGTCGTCGTGTTCCTCGCGCGCCGGTAGGGAAAGCATCGATCAGATCAAGCGCCCACTCACGGCGCTTCCGAACGTTTTACCCCCGAGCGACGGCTATCGCGCTCCATGTACGGGGTCGTCACGCGCAACGCCGAAGACGTCGACGCGCCGGAGTTCGACCGGGCGTTCTACGAGGTGAAGGACGTCTCCGGGCGGTCGAACGAGCCGCTCGCCGACGCCGTCAACATGGTCTCCTGTTTCGGCGACAACGCGGCGGCCTCGGAGAACCCCGACCTCGTGCCCGTCAATCCGGAGGGGCAGGAGGCGACCCGCGACCGCACCTACTTCGATTGGGCGTACGTCTGCCCGACCCACGAGAAGTACCGGCGGGGACTGCTGGAGATAATCGAGGACTGCGCCGAAATGAACGAGGACGTCCGGCTCGACGACGTGGGCTTTCCCCGGCCGGAGTACTGCTACTGCGACCGCTGTAACGCGCGGTTCGAGGAGTGGGTCGAGGCGCGCCACGAGCGCGGTGAGGGGCCACCGCCGGCCGAGACGGGGCCGGCCGACCGATACGAGTGGCGCGCTTCGATTATCACGGAGTTCGTCGAGGCCGCGGCCGAGCGCATCCCCGGCCGGACCTACTTCACACTCTACCCGGACCCGTACGGCGATCACCTCTACGAGCGGGCCGGGCTCGACCTCGACGCCCTAGAGCCGCTCGTCGACGAGTTCGTCGTCCCGCTGTACGACATGGCCTACACGACGACCTACTGGGTGGAGGTCATCGCCTCGGGCTTCGCCGACCGGCTGTCGACCCCGCTGTCCGTCGAACTGTACGCCGTCGACGTGGACGTCGACAGCCTGCTCCACGCGGCGGAGGTGGCCGCGGCGTACGGCGAGAGCGTCCTGTTCGGCTACGATTCGGCGAACGCGACGGCGGCGCTTCGACGCATGGACGCAGAGTCGCGAGAGGGCGTCGAGTGGTGAGTTTCAGTTTCACCGTGGTCCGATAATTCTTATTTAGTGTCATAACAAATTCTCGTACATGACGCACGAGTTCGAAGATACGGGAACTACCCGAATCTCTTCGACAGAACAGATCGATTTGGATCTGCTGGAGCACGGAACGCTTAGACTTGATAAACACCCCCGCCTACCATCTCCAGACAAGTGGAAGGGTTTCAATCTTGAACAAGATACTCTCGGCTTTGCCAAAGGTGCAGATGCAGTTTATCGTGATAACAGGCAACGCAACAGTCTCCAGGTTAGAGAGTATGATACTTACTACACAATTCAACTCGACCATGCTAATCTATCCCAGGGCGAGTTCATTCAACATTACCAGCTAGATATAGGACCGAGTCAGAAAGTGAAAATAGTCGGCGGGGTTCTCGTTCTTGCCCTCGCCGGCTGGGCAATTACAAACTGATCCAGTTAAAACGACGAGCTTTTGGCTCGCTCGGGGGTACGAGCGGGCATGAGCTTCGAGGAAGGCGACGAGGTCGTGTTACACGACGAACACAGCGACTTCGACGGTAAGGTCGGCACGGTCGAGACGGTGTCGGAAACGATGTTCGGCGACGAGAACTACGTCATCTCCTTCGAGGACGGACAGGAGGCGGGCATCGCCGCCGCCGCGCTCACCGCGGCCGACGAGACGGACGAGGAGTGATGGCGGGCGCGGTCCCGTTCCACTACGTCGACCTCCGGGCGTTCTGCTACGCCACGGAGGACGAGAAGCGCGTCGCCGACGCGCTCCGGACGCTGTTTCCGGACGACGACGAGCTGGAGCTGGACCGCACCGAGACCGAGGGGTTCCACGGCGACCGCATCCTCGTCCTCTCCATCCGCCTCGAACGCGCGGACGAGATGCGGTACGTCCTCTCGAAGCTGACCGACCTCGACGACATCCGGACGGTCATCGACGAGCTGGACGACCGCGTGGACGACGACTGCACCTTCTTCCTGACGCTGGACAAGCAGGCCGCGTTCCGCGGCGAGGTGGCCCACGGCGACGGCATCACCCTGCGCGCGAAGGTGGAGGCGTATCCGGCGAAGAAGGGCCGGGCCGTCGAGAACGTTCGGGAGACGCTCGAAGAACTGCGGGCGTAGACCCGACTGCCGAAGGTCAGTCCGGAATCAGGCTACCGGGTCGGCAGCCACCGCCGCGAGCTCATCGCCCGTCGACGCGGTCCGCAGCCGATGCCCGACCCAAAGCAGGGGAGCGGCCAGCAGCGCCGTCTGCACGAACGTCACCCAGACCGGAATCCCGTCGGGATAGCCCAGCAGCGCGGCGAACAGGACGCCCCACGACCCCGCGACGACGAGCAGCGGCGCACCGAGCATCCGAGGGGGAGCCGCGCTCTGCAGGCTGGCGACGCCGAACGCCGCGACGGCCACAGTGAACAGTCCCACGATCGCGGCGGTGACGAGAGTGAACGACGGCACGAGCGTCTTGAGCGACGGAAACCCGAGCTGCGGGGCGAGAACCGAGCAGCCGAGCAGCAGTGCGAGGAAGAACGCGGCCGGCAGGACGGCGAGCGCGGCTCCGAGCCGCGAGAGCCGGGGAGCGGCGTCGGCGAGCCGGGGGTACACGCAGGCCAGCCCGAGGATAGAGAGCACCACTCCGCCAAAGCCGGCGAACCCTTCCACGCCGACCAGGACCCCCTGCTGTGTGTCGATTGCCGTGACGAGGTGGACCCCATCGATGCCCAGCGCGACGGCCAGCAGCCCGCCCCCCAGCAGGAACGCCCGAGCGCTCCAGTCGTCCAACGCCCCCTGCGATAGTGTGTTAACACTGACCATGTCTGACGGTGTCTCGCCCAGCAGTATAAACGTAGGTGCCGTTGGAGCCGCTCTTCCAGCCCTGTTTTCGCACGGCGGCGGTTCAGGTTGCCAGCTCAGCCGTCGACTCCCCGTGGTTGCCTGAGGTGGCTGCGCTCTGGAGCTGGTATCCGATGACGAGCAGCGCCACGCCGGCCACGGCGAGGGTCACGTAGAGGACGGCAATGCCGAGGTCGAGACCGAGCACGTCGTTCACCAGCGCCGAGCCCGGCTCGACGACGATCAGCAGGAGCAGGATGCCGACGAGCCGGGATGGCTCGCCGGTCCGCGTGCTCGCGATGCCGTAGAACAGCACGCTCAGGAAGAAGGCGGCCAACAGGAGGAAAAACAGACCGACGAGCGGGCCGTCCTCGGTGAAGCCGATGATGCCCATCACGTGGAGTGCGGTCTTCGCGACCGTCTGGAACGTCATAACTGCCCCGGCCACGACGCCGGCGATACCGCCAACCAGCGCGAGGCGCGGTGACGCGTCGGCGACGTACGGGTAGAAGCCGGGGAGCCCAAACACGCTGAGCGCGAACAGGCTGGGGATGACGACCGCCGAAAGCGCCAGCTCCGAAACGGTGACCGCCGTCATCGCATCAACCAGCAACAGCGCGACGGAGCCCAAGAACCCGCCACCCCCGACCATGAACCCGATTGGACTCCACCGTTCGAGCCGCTTCCACGGAACCGCGTCACTGACTCCCATGACGGTCTATCGGGTGGGGCGGTGACGACATAGGGTTAATCTGTACGAGCATATTCTAAACTGGCTAACACTTTCTGACAGCGACCGCCAGAGTCGGCGGGCCGACCGTGAACACGTCCGACCGGTCCGGGTGAGGATTTATTTCGTCTCCCCACAGGTGGGCCCTCATGGGTGGGGATTCGGAGCGCGATGACGCCAGGTCGCTGGCACCCGAGGAGGCGTTCGACGTGGTTGGCGACGAGACGCGGCTACAGATTCTCCGGGCGCTCGCGGCGGCCGATGGCCCGCTGGCGTACTCGGAGCTGTTCGACCGGGTCGACTACGATGACTCCGCGAACTTCACCTACCACCTCAACAAGCTCCGGGGCCACTTCGTCCGGAAGACGGAGGAGGGGTATGTGCCCAGAATCGCGGGGCGGCGCGTCGTCGAGGCCATCTTCTCGGGCGTCGTGACGGACGCACCCGTGGTGGACCGCACGGGCGTCGAGATGTCCTGTATGTACTGTGGCGGGCCGACGGAGATGGCGTACTACGACGAGGTCGCAGTGGTCTACTGTCGAGCCTGTGAGGGCCGAATCGGGAAACAGAGTCTCGCCGAAGAGTGGCCAATCCCTGCCAGCGACATCGTCGGGTACGTGAGCATCCCGCCAGCGGGCGTTTACGACCGGTCCCCGACGGAGATTCTGGACGCCGCGGGGGTCTGGACGGTGGCCGGCGTCCAGGCGTACGCCCGCGATGTCTGCCCGCAGTGTTCCGCGACGATCGACTGCTCGCCGCGCGTCTGTACGGACCACGCCGACGCGGACGACTTCTGCGAACGCTGCAATCACCGGTTCGCAGTAAGCGTCGAGGCGGACTGTACGAACTGTCCGTTCACCACGAGGTCACCGTATCCGACCTACGCGCTGGGCACCGTCGAACTCACGGCGTTCATGACGGCACACGGCATCGACCCGTTCGTCTCCGACGCGTTCCATCTGCGGAACTGTACGGAGGAGCTACGCTCGACCGAGCCGCTCCGAGCGCGGTACACGTTCACCGCCGACGGCGATACGCTCACGCTCACCGTCGACGAGTCGCTCGACGTCGTAGAGGTGACCGAAGAACGAGCGGTCGAGGCCCCCGAGGGAGAGGCCCCGCCGATGGAGTAGGCTGCAGAGCGCCGAACGCTTCTTTTCGGGTGGCTCCTCGTATGAGCGCGACGCCGTCACCGAGGCATCCGTGAAGGGGCCGTAGTCGTCGCACCAACGTCGTATTCGTCGCTCCGCTCACTGCGGTAGCTCACGCGCGCGCGGCTCTCACTCGAACGGCCGTTCGAAACGGTCATGCCCGAGACCGGATTCGAACCAGATCAAGACATTCCGAGCTTGCGGCGCTTCGCGCCGTTCCGGGCTGTGACTTCCAGGGCCCGAATCCTTCCTGACCGCGCACTCTCCGCTCATGTTCGTTCGCGAAGAAGTGCGCGGGACCGGATTCGAACCGAAATCACTTCGCTCGCGTCAGCTCGCTCGTGATAGGCTTCGAAGCCGTCCTGCTCGTTCGTCGCTTCGCTCCTCACTGCGCGGGACCGGATTCGAACCGGAGGAAACATCGCTCCGCTCAGTTTCCAGGATTCGAATCCGCTCGTGACGCAGACACGTCTCTCACGTCCGTTCGAGACGGTCATGCGCGGGACCGGATTCGAACCGGCGGACCCCTACGGGACAGGCTCCTAAGGCCTGCGCCGTTGGCCTGGCTTGGCTACCCGCGCGCGACAGAGAATCCGTGAGAGGGCGACAAGAACCTGACGCTATCCGTGGCGCTCCTCGATGGCCGCGGCCAACCCGTCACCGTCGAATGCGACGTCTTCGACGTACGTGACGGCGTCACCGACCCCGAGCGAACCGGGTTCGACGACGGAGGCACAAATCCCGCCACGGTCGCGCAGCGCGTCCATTAGCCCGTCGAGGCCGGCGACCTCTTCGACGTGTTGGCAGGGTGGCCGCGGGCGTGTGCCTTCGAACAGCGCGTCGCCGACGCGGAACCGGGTCTCTAACAGCTCAGAGAGGTCGACGCCCCGGGTGACGACGTTCCGCCTGTGTTCGCCACCGGAGAGGTCGATTCCGGCCGCCTCGCGTATCGCGTCGAGCGCCTCCCCGGCGACGAGCGTCACCTCACAGACGTCGAACGGGGCGTAGTACCCCGTTCCGCCCTGGTAGCGGTCGCCGTCGAGGCCCCCCGCGACGGCGTCGACCGTCTCGACCGCACGCATCGGCTCGCCGGCCGAGTCGGCCACGTAGAGCTCGTCGACGCAGCCGTTCATACTCCCCGTTCGACCCGACGACCGATAAGCGGGACGGGCACGGGAATGCAACGACGCGCCGGAACCAACCGCTCGCCGCCGTGAGCGTTATGTCCGCGCAGATAGACAGAGCGGACGTGTACCGCGCCAGCGACGAAGTGGCGAACGAGGAGTGGCTGCGCGCGCTCGACCGCGCCGCCGAGCGGCTGGACCTGTCGAGCGAGACGCGGTCGCGGGCGGCCGACCTGTTTCTCTCGACGGTGCCGGAGGGGGAGCGATCGAAGCGGCCGGCGCTCGCAGCGGCGATTTACGTCGCGACGCTCGCGGCCGGCGACGGGCGCTCGCAGGGGGACGTGGCCGACGCCGTCGGCGTCTCGCGGCTCTCCGTGCAGAGTCGCTGGAAGGACCTGATGGCCGAAGCTGGGCTCGAACCGCCCTCCTGGTAATTCTCCGCAGTCGACCGCGCGACTACTTGCCGTCGGCAGTGCCCGTCGTCCCGCTCCACTCTGCCTCGCGGCCGTCGCGCTCCGGCGTGATGTTGCCGTGAACGTCGATCTCGCCGTTGACGACCCGCGTTGAGGAGATGATGCCACCGTCGTCCGCGCGGACGTGGTCGACGACCTCGACGTCGAGCGGCTCCAACCCCTTCCGCTCGCGAATCTCGTTCACCTTCCGGCCGCCGTCTTTTGTCTCGGGCGAGACGACGAGCACGTCGAACCCTGGCTCGTCGGCGATGCCCGTCGGCTTCTCGAGCTTCCGCACCTCGAACTCCCGGTCGTACTCCTCGGCGAGCTCCGCGAGGGCCGCTTCGAGGTCGCGCTTCCGCGTTTCGAACGGCCGGACGTACCGCTCCTCGTTGCGCGTCTTCGGCGCGAGTTCGTCGCTCGTGAGCCCGACGGTCAGGTCACCGAGTTCGAAGGCGCGGGAGAACAGCGCCCGGTGGCCGTCGTGGACCGGGTCGAACGTGCCGCCGAGCACGACCTGCATACCACCGGTCAAGTCGCCGCCCGGTAAAGTGGTTCCGCTCGCTACTCCTCGTCTTCCTCTGCCACGGAGATAGTGACCGGGCCGCGCTCCGACTCGGCGCGGCTCTCCTCACCGCCGAGCGCCTCGTCGAGGTTGAAGACGGTGTTCAGTTCCGCTTGCACGTCCTCCGCGACGCCGGCGACGAGCTCCGACGGCGGAATCGCCTCGTACTCGTACGGGTTGTTGCCGGCTCCCGCCGCCGATCGCTTCCGCCGCGTCACCATCCCGTCGTCGTGGAGCGCGGCGAGCGCTTCGCGGACCGTGCTCGGATACAGTCCCGTCTCCTCGGCAACCTCGTCGCTCGTCTGGCCGGGGCGCTCGCGCAAGGCGATGTAGATGCGTGCGCGCGTCTCGGTGTCCATCACCCACGAGAGCAGGTCGACCAGCCGCGCGTCGACCTGCTGGGCGCCGGTTTCGATTCGGTCGCGGACGTCGGTCCCGGAGTCGTCGGATGACATCTGTCGTCCCCGCCGGGACGTAATGCTCCTCGTCGCAAAAGTGACTCGCCCCCGGCGGCGCTCACCGGAGTTCGAGCGCCGCACAGAGCGCGTCCGGCCCTTCCGTTTCGAGCAGTCGGCGCTGGCGCTCGGCCCCGGACCCCTCGTCGTAGAGCCGTTCGATGCCCGAGACGCCGAGCCGTTCGGCCTCACGGGAGACGAGTTCCCCGAGCGGCACCGTCGACTCGAGCTCGCGGTCGAGCAGCTCGGCGTCGTGGCCGTGGCGCATCGCCCGCCACTTGTTCTCGTCGAGCGGCTCCCG